>ERZ650308.449-NODE-449-length-22247-cov-7.647576_pt1 | contig 22247 bp, 21 predicted proteins | sample MGYA00376244_ERZ650308 | MGnify/ENA primary metagenome ERZ650308 (study PRJEB26733, sample SAMN07839295) | wastewater metagenome | biome: small river; feature: stream; material: water | place: USA: North Carolina | collected 2016-04-26 ... | reverse complement strand
GCGTTGAGGCTCATGGTCAGTCCTCCCCGTTGATCTCTTCGTCGTAGAACCCCTGCGCCCCGCTCAGCAGGTCCTCGAAGTCGAGGTCCTCCTGATCGCAGAAGTGCATGAGGTCGGTGAGCAGGTCCTTCACCGCCGTCTCGCGCCCGTCGGCGTCCAGGTCGAGGCCCGTGCGTACGGCGTACACCGACACAGCCTCCTCGGCGAAGCGCGCCCGGATCGGTTCGGCGGCGTCGAGGTAGCCGCGCTCGCGCATGGCGTCGAACACCTTGAAGTGACCTTCGGCAATCCACTCTTCAGCTTCTTCCATCGACACACGCAGCGACGGCAGCGCGGCATGGCGGCGGCCGTATTCGCTCAGCGTGAGTTCGGTGAGCGGTTTTGCTGCGGCTGGTGCGGCCGGGCGGCGCGGGCGCGCGATCGCCGCAGCGGCGGGCGGCACCAGGCTGGCAGCCACCTCCGGCGCCGTAGCCGGCTCGATGCCGATGACGCGAAGCGCTTCACGCTCGGCTGTCGGGCTGCTGATCAGGCCTCGCTTCATGGCTGACTCCAGAAGGGAGAGCTTGCGCTCCGGCTCAGACATCAGCGACTGTTCGGCTGCAGCCACCATCGGCCGCGCCTTGCCGGACTCCAGAGCTTCCCAGCGGTCGATGATCTTGGCTCGCAGTTCAATCCGGTAACCGCTCACCAGAATCAATGTCTCGCGCTTCGGCAGCAGGTAGACCTTGTACGGCCGGCCACCAGCAGAGGCCTCTGACTTTTCCTCAAAACTGAGGGAAAGGTCCGCCGCCATCTTGGCAATGTCGCGGCGCACGTTGTCGTGCTCCTTCTCGACCAGTTCCGCGATCTCGCGGCTACTCATGGTGAGCGGAGCGCCAGCGTGGACTGCGACGAAGTTCATGATGTCGTTCATGGTGCAAAGCAAAAGAGGACTGACGCCACAGCAGAGGTGAAGCAGGCTTCGGCAAGCCTCTCTGCTGGGCATCAGCCCTCGTTTACATCCAAATTTCCGGGTGTCACGCCGGGCCGACCATCAGTCGACACCGCCAGTGTACCCGCTTTCAGCACCAGTGCAGCTCGCCGTGCACAGCCTGCACTGTAGCCTATTTCAGCCGGCTTAGTTGCCCTACCTGCGGTTTTGGCTTGGTAGTGCCGCCGGTATCAGCCAAGTTGTTGATCTGATTGGTTTTTCTCTACTACTACTACTACCAATACCATTATTACCATATAGATAGATACATCATAAGAGATATATATCAATCAATCATACACATCACTATATATATTCACACACTCACACTACACACCTCTCTATAGGTCTATTTCGCGGGTAACCGGTAATCCGGTATTGGTGCGATGCAGTAATCGAAAGCGGCTTGATTACACTAGGTGAACTCTGATTACCGACAGTCATACCGGGGTCGGTTTTAGGTGCTCCAGCCATTACCGGTGGCTGTTTTTTATCAATAAAACGGTGTGTGTTGAGATTGATTGATACCGTGTGTGCACTGCCACACACGCCGATCGAAAAACGCTACACTCCGGCAATCAACAGCCGAGGACCACACGTGACGACACGCCCTGAATCACCACGAATCTGCCAGCTCTGCGGGTCTGTCGCGCCAGCGCGCGGCATGTGCCCGAGCTGCTTTCACGTGCTACCGGACGAGGAGCCGCTGCACCGCTCGCTGCCCGCTGGTGCGCCGGTCTACACACCGACAGACGAAGGCAATGCGCCCGACTGACCGCCGCCTTGAGTGGCGATACGCCTGCTTCGGCGGGTGGCTCGGCATCACACTCACAGGCTCGGCGCTGCTCGACAGCCGGATGCTGGCGGTTCTGTGGATCTACGCGTGCGTCATCACCGGCCTGCTGGTCTGGGGGTGGGATGCGAAACCGGGAGACTTCGATGCCGACAATGACTGAGGTGGTGACGCCGTGATCCACCACTTCCCCGCCCGCGACCCAGACACCGGCGACTGGCACGCCGTCTACCTGATCCCCGGTACCACGCAGCACTCCAGTATCGGCGGTTCACTGACGCGCTACGGCGCCGCCGTCATGGCACAAGAGGCGAACGACGAACAGCGGCGTCAGCACCAGGCCAGCATGGCCGAGGTGCGAGCTCGCGCTGCGCCGCGCATCGCCGCCGGGTTCTACACCGACGAGGACGCCCGGTGAGCCGCGCCCCGCAAGGCACTCACCGCCAGTTCCGCGCGCTGCCCGAGATCCGGCCAGGCCTGGCGTCATCGCTGGCCGAGCCGGCGCCGCAGCGAGCCAAGACCGTGGTGCACGGCCCCAAGGTTCGAACTGACGGCCGACACCCTGCCGTCCGGTTCAGCGATGACGTCGTGCTCGAAGCCAGGCGCCTGGCAGAGCGGCTGCCGCCGGCCGGCGTGCAGGCACAGCTTCTGGCGGCCGGCCATGACGTGCCAATGCACTCAATCGAGGCACGGCTCAGATACACCACCCGCGCGCACCTTGAGCCCGAGCGCGGCAGATCAACCAGCTACCTGACACCCACATGAAACTCGATCACTATGACCAAGCGCTGGCCGACTTCAGTCGCGACACAGCCAACCACGTGCTCACCGTCCTGCACGACGACGGCGTGTATCGACACCTGCGGTTCGGCACACCAGGCGGCAGCAGCGTCTACTGCTTCCACCTGATCACCTACCCGGGCGGCCTGCTGTACCGCGGCTACATGGGGAGCTTCGCGTTCGAGCGCCTGCACGACATGCTCGAATTCTTCCGCCGGCCGGATGACGAAAGGCGGTACCGCATCGATCTGCGCTACTGGGCTGAAAAGGTCACGGCTGCAGAGCGCGGCGGCACCAGGGAACACGATCCCGAGGGGTTTGCTAACGAGATCCGGCGCCGGCATATCGACTGGGTGCGAGAGAACCGGCACACCACCACGCGCGAACAGCGCCGTGACCTGTGGGAGTCGATCAGCGACCAGGTGCTGGCCTACGCCGACGACGAGCACCGCGGGCCCGTGGCCGCCTACGACTTCAGCTGGAATCCAGGGTATGACCGTGACTGCAAACGCAAGCCGGGGCCATCATTCCAGTTCAGCGACCTGTTCGATAGCGACCACGCATTCAAGCGCTACACCCGCAGCTTCATGTGGTGCTGCTTCGCGCTGGTCTGGGCGATCGGCGTGTATGACGCCGCCAAGCAACCTGCCGAGATGGCAACAGCCTGAAGGATTGATGTGAGCACACACGAACTGATGCAGAGGGCGCTCGCTGCGCTCAACAAGACCCAAGAGCTGCTCGGCAGCAACCTGGTGAACCACCGAAACCCGGATGACCACGCCACGATAGGCGAGCTGCTTGGCCTGCACGACAGTGTCGACGGCCTGAAGTTGCGGCGCGAGCTCAGTGATGCGCTGGCTGCACCCGTGGCGCCTGCACTGGCGCCAACCTGGCTCCCCATCGAAACCGCCCCGCAAGACGGCCGCACCATGCTGCTGGGCCGCTACAACGAGCTCGGCAAGTGGCGCACCATGCGTGGCCAATGGATGAGCCAAGAGTGCATCGACGAGACGTGGGAAGACCCAGAGGCTGGCGAGCCCGGCTGGTTCGAGACAAGCGTCGAGAACGACGAGCTCCCGAACTGCTGGGCCACCAACCCGACGCACTGGCAGCCCCTGCCCGCACCACCGGAGAAGACAGCATGATCCCCACCCACACCCTACTGAACCTGCTGCGCAACCCGCACGGCCACGGCGAAGACGAACTGCGGGCCGCCAGGCTGCAGGCGGCTGACATGATCGAGGCGGCAGAGGCGGCCAAGCCCAGGCCAGGCACGTTCGAGGCTGACGTGCAGCGCGGCCGAGAGATCGTGCGTGACCAGGTCTGGGCTGAGCTCCGTGGCTTGGTCACGTCACCACCAGGCATATCGTGGGACGCCGCCGGTCACGCCTACCTGAAGGGCGACTGCGACCGCGCCGCCTGCGAGATCAACCCGTGCAACGGCTCGTGCAAGACGCGGGCGGCGCAGTACGACAAGCTCACCAAGCCGATCACCGGCACTCTCGATTACGAGCCGTGGGCGTCGAAAGAGTCGTTGGCAGTAGCAGCGTGCAAGCTGCTGCGCGAAAGCGGTGTGCCGATGCGAGACCCTGACGACCACAACCGCGGCCACGCCAGCGGCACGCTGGAATGGTTTTTCGACACGGGTCGTTTCAAGGCTTCGTTCAGGTGGGTGCCATGACCACACTCGACAACCTGATCACGGCCGCCATGCAGCTGGCCGGTAACGAGAACATCTCGCACAACCACATCATCTGGCAGCAAGAAGGCGGCAGGTCCTGCCCGATTGGCTGGGGGGACTGCTCGCAGGCGGTATATGTCGACGTCGCAACCGGAAACTACGACTATGGAGAGGTTGGCGGACCAGGGTGGACTGACTGCCAGCAGCACTGCCACCGTCATGGCCTGGTTCCACCGGATGATGACGTATGACGCCAGAAACCCTATCCAAGCTCCGCTATCGCGCCAACGCCGCTATCTGCAGCGGCTTCGAAACCGAGCTCGTGCTAGGCCGCAGCCGCTCGACGGCGCGCAAGCTGGCCAACAACTACGCCGTCAGCGTGAAGGCTTCAGAGCTGCTCGACCTGGTGGCCGAATTCGAGCGGATGATGACGGCGCTGCAGGCGCTCACAGCCCAGCAGCATCCGGGTCGCGCAGCTGAATAACCTCGCCGTCCGGCGTCTCGAACTCGGCCCGGCCAAGCCCATAGGCCTGGTGGTCGCTGTACCACTCGCACGCCGCCGTCAGCAGTTCATCCATGCCGGCGTGACGCGGCTGCGCGGCCTGCACCGCGGGGTCGACGTGGTCGCCCAGCAGTGCCAGGTTGTCACGCGTGTAGTAGCGCTTTAGCAGCGCCTTGATGGTGTACCAGTAGGGGCCGAACGACAGGTAGCGGCGGGGGTCCTGCTGCAGCAGCAGCAGGGTGGACTCTGCGAGGTTTTTCGGGTCGATCATGCTGTTTCCTTGGTGGCGGCGGCCGGCGCGCTGGCCTTGCGATTCTCAAGCGCTTCCACCTGCTCAGCAAGATATTTGCTCAATGGTTTGTTGTCGTCTGGGCTGTAGCCGTAGAAGCCATACCCGCTGCTACCACCCAGGAAATTGCGCTTCGGCACGCCGCCGGCGCCGATCTTTTCCACCACGCGCTGGGCTTCGCGCGCCGCAGCCAGCCTGGCCGTGTCGCCGCCCTTGGTGCTGCCAAGCACGTCCAGCAGCGTCTTGACGTGCTCGCGGTGCTTCTGCGGCTCGCCAGCGGTCAGGTCGGCGTCGACGTCGCGGGACATCGCCGGCACCAGGCCTGCGGTCTTGCCGGCGGCGGCAGCCATGCGCATGAGTGCCTGCTTGACGGTGGCGTCGTGCGCGCTGCCACCGTAGGTCTCGCTGGTGTGCGCCAGGTAACCCGATGAGCTGGCCTGGTGGTCGATCAGCTTGTCGTTCAGCACGCCAGCCCGCTTCGCTTTCACCCAGGCCATGGCCAGGGCACGCGGCGGGTAGGTCACCGAATCCTTGCCGACGTTGCCCAGGGGTATCAGGGCGCTGATGGCTTCGCTGGCCGTCTTGGCGCCCTTGATCTTGGCTACCTGCTCGGTCTCCAGGCGGGCGCGTGCGGCGCGCACCGATGGGCCATCGCTGACGGCACCGTACACCGCCTTGTGACCGTCCATGGCATTCAGCACTTCGCGCATCGGGTTGATGTGCTTGTTCATGTCGGCGCCCGGGTGTTCTCGGCCCAGCACTCGATCACTATTGCCACCAGCACCGCGGCTGCGGCGGCCAGGCTTGTCGACGTAGCGGCTGCCGATCCTGGCGTCGCGCCGCTCCTCCATCCACTGCTTGATGGCGGCCTCGCGGTGGGCGTCCGTCGGCAGCGCGTAGTCGTGCGTCTCGTGCGCCTTCGCCGCGCTGTAGTAGGCCATCGACTTCACCTTGCCGGTGGCCTTGTCGATCATCGCTACGTTGCCCATTGCGCCCAGCTTGTGATTCGCGGCGGCGTCCTTCAGCCGGCGCTGCAGCAGGTCATAGTTCGCCTCGATGACGTGGCCAGGCATCTTCTGCACGTCTTCGAGCTTCTCGACGCCTTCGAGCTTGGCCACAGCGGCCTTTTCCATGTGCTCGCGCACCTCGTTGCCTTCGGCGGCCTTGTCGAACTTGAACACGCGCGACCCGGCCGCCAGCTTGTCCAGCGGCACCGTGACACCGCGGCTGCCCGTCGTGTCAGCGTAGCGGCGCATGCCAACCTCGCCCTTGACTGCGTCGGCACCGGTGACCACCCAGCGGCTCTTGGTGCCGTCGGCCTCGTCTACTTCGACACCGACGTCGCGCGTCAGCATGTCGTGTGTCTGCGGGTGCAGCACCACCTCGTCGTTGACGTCGAGTGCCGCCTTGGCGCCAAAGAATTTATTGTTGGCCAGGCCGGTCTTGGCCTTCTCCATCTGCTGGCGCAGGCGCAGGGCGGCGGCTGTTTCCTTGTTCTTCAGGCCGTTGTAGCTGCGCTTGAGCGACTGGAACCTGACGAATGACTCGGCTGCCTCGGTGCGCTTGCCGGCGGCGTGGCGCTCCACGGCGGCAGCCTTGTCGGCGTCCATCTTGGCGCGCTCGGCGTCTGGATCCGCCGACATCATGATCATCAGGTCTTCGCGGCTGAAATTACCTTCGCGCGCCAGGTTTTCGACCCGGGCGCCACCAGACCACAGCAAGTCCATCCAGTCGCGCTTCGCCGTCATCGACTGGTGCCGGTAGCCGTCGAAACTGCCGCGGCTGAGGTAGGTGTGGATCCTGACGGCTTCGTTGCGGTTACCCTGGCGCAGGCCGCGGCCGTTGCGCTGCTGCAGCGTGGCGGGATCCCATGGCAGGTCCAGGTGATGGATGTCGGTGGTCGCCTTCTGCAGGTTCACGCCTTCTTCCATCGTCTTGTTTCCGATGATGACCTTGAGCTTGCCGGAGTTGAATGCGTCGCTCAGGTTCTGGCGCTGGGCGCTCGATGCCGCCGCCTGGCCGTTCAGGATGCCGATCTGCTCGCGCGGGATGCCGGCAGCCACCAGGGCGCTGGCGATCTTTTCGTGCGCGTCGACGGCCTCGCAGAACACCACCTGGCCGCCCTCTGCAGAGCCGGCCTTGATGTGCTTCGCGGCCTCGCGATACTTAGGCGACGCGTGGCCGGCGTAGGCGTCCTTGTCCAGCAGCTCCAGGTCCAGAGCCGCCTTGCCCATCTTGTCCATGATGCTGAACACGTGGGCGTCGCCGGTGCTGTCCTTCTTGCCGGACTCGGCCAGCAGGGCGCGCAGCTCGCCGTACTTAGCCTGCTGCTGGGCGTCCATGTCCACCAGGTGCAGGCGATCGTCGCGGCCCGGTAGCTTCAGACCGACGTCAGCCGCGGTGCGCCGCTCGATGTGGCGATCCATGATCTCGCGCAGCTCGTCCAGGTTCTTGAACCCAGCCGTCACCAGGGCGTCGTCGATCGATCCATCGGTGCCCAGTACCTTTTCGCTGCGGAACTCGCAGAAGCGATCCAGGAACTCCTCGCTGTTGCGAATGCCGATGCGCTCGAACTCCTCGGGCGCCACCGGTGCCAGCATGCTGTAGATCTCCAGCGGGCTGTTCTTGGTGGGCGTGGCCGTCAGGCTGAATATGCCCTTGCCGCCGTTGGCGTCGCGCACGTGGCGCGCCTTCATGTTGAAGTCGAACGCCTGATTACTCAGGCCCTGTCCACCCAGGAACTTCGGCGACTCACCGAAACGGGCTTTGGCGGCGTACAGGTTCTTAAATGCGTGAGCCTCGTCCATTATTAAGGCGTCAATTCCAAGCTGATCGAACCAGATGGCATCAGTACGCTTCATGAACTCGCGATCGGCCACGGCCTGCTCGTACTGCTCGCGCACCTTCTTCACGCGCTTGTCGCCGGCGTTGCCCAACTTGTCGCCGCGCTGCACCCAGAAGTCTTCGCTCAGGTACTTGTTCTTCAGGATCGGGTTGACGTCGAGCTCGTTGAACGTCGGCCGGCTGATGAACACGAAGTCGTAGTCGTTTTGCGTCAGGTCATGGTACTTGCGCGATCGCTCGGTGGCCGTGTCCGGCTTGGACTTCAGGTTGCCGTCCTTGTCGCGCGTGTAGGTCTCGCCGATCACCAGCACGCGGCTGCCCGGGAACCACTTCTGCGACTCGGCTACCCAGTTGGCCAGCACCGACTTAGGCACCACGAAGGTGGGCCGCTTCGCCTTGCCGGTCATCTTGAGCATGCGCGCCAGCATCAGGCCGCGCACGGTCTTGCCCAGGCCAACGTCGTCGGCAATGATGCCGCGGCCGCTGGCGATCGCCCGGCGCAGGCTGGAGTAATGGTACCGGTTCAGGTCGGCGCTGGCCAGACCGGGTATCTCGAACGCCTCGTCGCTGTATTCCTGCGCCACGAACCCGCGGAACGCCCGGTTGTACAGGTCCTCGACGCGGTCGCGGTGCGCGCTGGTCAGCAGCCACTGGCGGAACTCGTCGTTCAGGGCGTCGATCTGCGGCATGTCGTCTTTGCGCACGCCGGTGCGGTTCAGGTACTTGGCCAGCAGGCTTTCGGTGCCGTAGCTGCTGCCGCCTTCCACCGAGTAGACGCTGTCGGCCATCGTCACGTTGACGGGCGCGTGCTTCTTCGTCCAGTCGTTCGCCGTCGGCGCGTCGTGGTTACGCCAGTTCAGGAACGCCGAGACAACGTCCAGCGGCAGGAACCCGCTGTTGATCTGGAAGTCGACGTCTTCGAGCGACTTCTGGTCGATGGCAGCCTCAAGCCGGCGCGCCTGCTCGGCGTACTTGCTGGCCACGCCGGCCGGCAGGTCAGGGTGAGCCATGTCGCGGCGCACCTGGTCCAGCTTCGGCCACAGGCTGCCGGTCAGATACTGTGACATCGTCGACCACTGGCCGCCGCCCGAGTAGGCGTAGGCAGACGACGCGAACAGCTCGTCTTCGACGGCGTCGGCCGGCTTGCCGCTGGCGGCCGCCAGATCGGCTGCCGAGAATGTGCCGGTGTCGCGGGTCAGGCCCAGGCTGGTGGCCACGGTCTCCAGGCTGCCTTCGATCTTGCGGGCGTCGCGGCCCACCACGGCGTCGCTGAGCTCGCCGCCGTCGGCCACGGCACCGATCAGTCGGAACAGGCGCTTGTCGGCCTTCGCGGCCAGGGCCAGGTCGCTGTGCTTGCCGGGGATGCCGTAGCGAGCCACCCATGCTTCGACGTCGGCCTTAAGCTGCGCGTGGTCGACCGGCAGGCCGGCAATCGAGCGCTCGATCTGGGCGGCCAGCGGCGCGGCGTCCACCACGGCCGGCCTGGTGGCCACGAACTCGTCGATGCGGTGCCAGCGCGGCGGGTCGCCGTCCAGGATGTAGGTGACGCCGTCCTCGGTCTTGGTGTCGCCCACCTTGGACTTGCTGTAGGCGGGCATGGATGCCGCACCCAGGGCGCGCCTGGTGGCGGCGTCGTCGCCGGCCAGCTTAGCCAGGATGTCGGTCATATCGGGCGTCTTGCCGACCGGGTGTGGCTCGAACTCGGCCACCCGGGCCGGCACGCCGTCCATGCTGCCGTTGACGGTGTAGATCTCGCCGAACGCGCGCATGGCCGTGCCGACGGTACCGAACACGTTGGACTTGCCGCGGCCGTCGAAGTAGGTGCCGGCCAGGAACTCGTCATCCCAGACACCGAGCGCCTTCAGCGTGGCCTTGTCGACCGTCATCAGGGCGCCGGCCACGTCGTCGGAGCGCTTGCGCAGCCAGATCACGTCGGTGGTGACGTCGGTGTGGCTGGCCTCGAACGCGCTGTTCGGCAGGCGCTGAGCACCCAGGAATTCACCCTTGCGCAGCATGCGCTCGCGGAACGCGCGGCCGTTCTTGCTGCTCATGATGCCGGACGGCACCACCATGGACACGATGCCGCCGGCCTCGCACTTGTCGAGCGACGTGTCGACGAAATAGGACTCGGCGGTCTTCAGGTCGCGCTTGTCGTCGCGCGCCAGGGCGCCGCGGGGGCCGTACGGCGGGTTGCCGACCACCACCTTGAACTGTCGGGTGTCCTGCGTCGCGAAGCGCTCCATGCTGCTGGGTGGCGCGATCTCGTGGCGATCGCCGTGCAGGGCCCGGGCGCAGGCGTTGCTGATCGGGTCCATCTCGACGCCGGTCACCTTGAATCCAGCCGGCGCCGTGTGGATGAACACGCCGGTGGCGCAGCTGGGCTCCAGGGCGGTGCCGCTGGTGATACCCAGTCGCTGGATCACGGACCACTGGGCGGCCGCCACGGCGGGGTCGGTGTAGAACTCGTTGAGACTGTCGCCGCAGCCGCCGTTGCCGCTGTACTGGCGCATCAGGTCGACGTTGGTCTCGCCGGCGGCCACCATGGCGGCCACGCGGGTGTTGATGTCGCGGCGCGTGGCCTTGCTGGTGCCAGCAGGGACACCGAACGGTGCCACCGGTGCCGGCGCGGTCGTAGCCGGGTGCAGGCCGGTCAGGTCGACGTTGCGCACGCGGCCGGCCTTGACGTCGCGCTCGATGCTGGCGCCGGCGCTGTTCGACCAGTAGTCGGCCAGCTTGTCGCCGGTGTCGACGATGGCGTTGCGATCGGTGGTGTTCGGGTCGCTGGTGCGGGTGGCGGCTGGCTTGACCGGCTTGGTCAGCGCACGCTCGACCTGCTTCAGCCTGGCCGGGCTGATGTCGAACCGATCGGCCTGCAGCACTTCCAGCACGCGCTTGCGCAGCACGTCGTGAGCGACGCCGGTGCCTTCGGCGGCGTACTCGATGGCCTTTGGCAGCTCGGATGGCGCAAAGTCGTGGGTGCGCGTTTCCTCAGCGATGGTGCCGGCCACGTCGACGGCCAGCGCATCCAGGTGGCTGCGTGCCTTGTCCTCGGGGCGCATGAATGGCTCGTCCGCTGCAGGCTTGATCGGCGCAGCAGGCACACCCAGATCAGCCATCACTTCGTCGACATCACCAGACAAATCGGGGCGTTTGGTCTTGATGAACTCAGCCAACCCGGCGCGATGCTTCGCGTCGTTCTGCTCCAGCACGCGATCGACATCGCTGGCGCGCAGTTTTCCAATCGAGTCAGATGCGATGCGGATCATGGATTCGTAGTCAGCCTGCACTGGCTCGTCCTCACGATGCCACCGCCCATCCCGGAAGACCAGACCTTCGGCGTTGCGCTCGCCGTCGCGCGGGCCTTGCTCGGCCGGTGCCGCCGCGGCCGGGCCCGGCTCCTCGCGCACCTGCTTGCCGTCCTTCATGTAACGCACGCGAGTGACGTCGGCCAGCTTCACGTGGCCAGGCTCGAACCCAAACTCGTCCTCGTCGCCCATGCCGGAGTGCTTGCCGGTGTAGCGCTTGCCGCCGTCGATCGGGCGCGTCTCCAGCACCACGCTGGTGTAGCCGCGAGCAGCGTCTTCGGCGCGCAGCTGCTTGATTTTGTCGCTGGCAGCAGCGCGGAACTCGGATTGCAGTGCGCCGATGGCCGACTGCAGCTCGGTGAGCTTCGCGCGCATGCGCTTGTGCTTCGGGTCCCACTGCACGCCGGTGAGCGACTTGCCGCCAGCCAGCAGCTCGGCCTTGTGCGCTTCGGCCTGATCGCTGAGTGTCTTCTTCTGCTCCAGCAGCTTCGCGAACCTGGCGCCCAGCTCGCCGCTCTGCAGTTGGTAGTCGGCGCGACGCGTGACGTCCTCGCCCTGGCGGATGACGCCAGCGCTGGCTTCGGCACCGAAAAACACGTGCTTGCGCTGGTCGAACTCGTTGAACGAGTTGGCTCCGCCCGTGATCTCGCCGGTGCGCTTGATGTGTTCCCACTCCTCGGGGCTCACGGCGCGGTGCATGACCTTGGGTTCGGTCATGGCGTGGCTGGGGGGCTCGTCGATGGCTGGGGTATCGGCCACTGGTGCAGGCGCTGGCTCGGGTGCAGGCGCCGGCTTCTTGCTGCCGTCCAGCCACTCACGGGCGCCGGCGCTGGGCTCGAAACTCGGCAGGCCCAGCTCGGTCAGCGTAGCTTCCAGGTCGACGCCCTTCTTGGCTGCCACCTCACGCAGGCGCGCCAGGCGACCCATGGGCCCGGTCAGCTCGCCCTTGACGTTGTCCAGTGCATCGGCTTCGTAGCGGCCGCGCGACCCAAACCTCGTGTCCAGGCTGGCGGCGTCGTCGACGCGCTGGCGGACACCCTTCAGCCGCTCGACGATGCCTTCGAGCTCATGCCGGACGCCGGGCGGCACGCTTGCGCCTTCAGCTTGCGGCGCCTGCGCCTGGCTTGTTTCTTCAGCAGCTTTTGCAGGTTCGGGCACATTGGTGGTGTGGGTCTCGGTTGATGCCGCGGTCGCGGCGGGCTTACTGCGGGCGGCGTCGACGATGCCGCGCAGCTTCGGGAACATGGTGAACGCGTCCTCCATGTCGACGGCGCGCAGGGTGCGCGGTTGGCTGACGTCCAGGCTGTTGTTGATCGAGTGCGCCACGTCTCGCGTGACGTTGAATGCATCCATGATCAATGTGCCGCGGCCGCTCTTGCCAAGCTCGCTCGACAGGCGAACCATGACGTTCTTGTCGCCGTCCACCAGGTTGGCGGTGCTGTAGGCGACATCCTTCAGGTAGCGGGCCGCTTCCTTGATTTGCTTGACATCGTCCTCGTTGAGGTCAGTCATGGCGCGCGGGCTGGTCTTGGCAGGCGCCGGCGCGCTGGCCTCGGGCTGACTGAACAGATCCGGCTCGCCAGTCTCGGCAGGCTTCGCGGCCAGGCGGTTGTCGGTGCTGGCGCGCAGCGCCTGGTGCACCTCGTTCGCCGAGACGCCACCCAGCGTGGCCATCATGTCGAGCATCTTCGCGCGCTGCTCTGGCGTGAACGACGCCAGGGTGTCAGCCATGCGGGCGGCGCCACCGTGGCGGGCCAGGAACTGCGAGAGCTTGGCGCCCAGCTTGGCACCGACTGCGGCCACCGCGGCGGGCGCGTCACCGAACAGGCCGCCCTGGTGCTGCGCCTGGTGCGGCTCCAGCTTCTTGCGCCGCACGCTCATGTGATCGGCCACGCGGGTGCCGTCCCGGCGGACACTTCCCTTGACGTGAACCGGGATCGTGGCGAACAGTCCCATCTGGGACTTGCGGAGCAGGATGAGCATTCTTAGGCCTCGCGTGGTGCGTGGCCTAGTGTGGGGTCACGATGCCGTCAGGCGGCCAGGCCTTCCGCCAGCACCAGCAGCTTCTTGGCCTTCTTCGCCGGCTTTTCCTTCACCACGGCGCACCGTGTCGCGTGAACAGCGCCAGCTGGCCAGGCGCCAGCGTTGTGTGCCGGCGGTCGGTGTGCGCGGCCACCTGCACCACCTGGCCAGATGCCAGGCGGCGGGCGTGGGCTTTGACGTGGGCTTTGGTCACCAGCAGCAGCGGTCCACCGCCACCCTGGCGCACCTTCTTTATGAAGTCATCCACCGGCATAGCCGTCACCTCACCCAGAAATCGGTCATCGTCGTACTGCTGCAGGTAGGCGGCGCGAGCCTCAGCCTCGCTCAACCAGCCCAGCATGCACTTGTCCTCGTCGTACTTGGCCCAGTCTCCGTACCGGCGCTGGTGCACCACGAACACCATCGGCGCATCGTGCAGGTACGGGCCAAGATAGACGTCCACCGGGTCGCCGTCCGCACCCAGGCTGCCGGCGATCTCGCCGTAGTCGTAGACCATCAGCGTCTCCCAGCCGCGACCGCGGCGCACCGTGCCCGCAGGTGACTCGACGTTGATGGTCAGGCCGCGCCACGGCACGCGTCGCTTGGCATAGTTTCCTGCCAGGGCCTGCGCCGGCGTCACCTCTCCAGTGACGGCTGCCGGCATGCGGTAACGGGCGTCCAGCAGCACGGGGTTGCCGTGGCCGTCGGTGGACTTTAGGATGAGAATGAGGGTCATGGCGCTATGGTGGCGTCACGCCAGGCTGCAGCGTAGCCCTGAGCCAGTCGCCGAACTCGACGTCGTCGCCAGGCTGGTCGGTGATGACTTGCACATATCTGCCTCGGCAATTTGGATGCGCAAGCCCGGCAGGCACCCAGTAAAGCTCGTCGGGGTCTCGCGGCACCAGCAGATCACCAACGCGCTTGCGCGGAGACGCCGACCGCCCAACGTTGTTCTTTCCTGGCCAAACGTCAGTCTCACCATCCTTGTCAGGGTCGTCAGCCGTGGTGACGCGCATGACGCGGCCATCGATCTTGGCACAGTACGGGCACACGCCTTTGTACTGCTCGACACGCTTCACCATCTGGTCCGGTTGCAGCGAGGCGATGAAGCCCTGATTGAGTGCTTCTCCAGACTCGGTAAGCGCCACGCGCCGCCAGTCGCGGTTCTGGATCGCGAAGTCGTCCCGCAGGCGCGTCTGCAGCGCCGTCGACCAAACCGGGCGGCCGGCCAGGCTGGCCTGCTCGACCTCCTGCGCGATCGTCTGGCGCAGCTGCATGCGCACGCCTTCGCTCACGCGGGTGACGGCGTCGGCGCAGCGCAGGCGGGCGAACTCGCGCACCTGCTGTTGGATGCCTGACCACGACACGTCAGGGATCGGTGCCGCCAGGATCTTGTCGGCCTGGCCTGGCGTCACGGCGGCCATGTTCGCCTGCACGCGGCCCATCAGCACCGATCGCTGCGAAAGCCACTCGGCCTCGGTGCGCAGGTCATCGGCGCTCATGTAGCGCTGGTGCAGGAAGTCGACCAGCAGCATGTGGTCATCGATCGTCCAGGCGCTGGGCGGTAGGCTGCGCAGGTACAGCCTGGCCACGCCGAGCTCCTGCTGGGTCCAGACACGGCGATCGCCTGGCGGGCGCGGCCGGATGTCGCCGGCCTGGTGGCGCTCACCAGTCAGCCAGGCCTGCAGCTCGTCGCTCAGGCCGGCCATGCGCGTCAGACCTCGCTCGGTGAACAGCTCGACCAGGCGCGCCAGGAACGGGTTGTCCTGCGGCGCCCAGATGCCGTCGCCGTCCTCGTGGCCGTGCGCCTTGCAGAACACTTGGTCCAGCACCTCGTCGGTGTGACGGGCGCTGAGGGCGGCGAGATCGAATAGCAGGGCCATCGGGTCAGTGTGTGGTCACGCCGCGGCGGCGGCCAGTCGCTTGCCGGGGCTCCAGTTGTAGGCGATGGTGCTCACGGCTTGACTCCGTCGTTACCCTTCACGCAGCGCCACAGCTCACCCAGGCGGCCACATGCCTGCACCACACACTCGCGACCCGGGCCGCGGCCTGCACCGTCGCAGGTGCAGGGCTTGCGGGTGTCGGGTGGCGTGGCGGGTGCGTCGTTGACCTTGCGGCAGTGTTGCAGCGCCAGCGTCGAGTTAGCCAGCGCGTCAGCTGGCGTCGAGACCCCGGCAATGATGTTGCGCAGCCACTGGTGCCCGCTCGTGGCCATGTCAGCCCACTCGTTGGCGATGTGGCGCATGCGCTCCAGCGCAGGCGCCACGGGTGCGGCCACCCGACTCTCCAGCTCCTCGATACGCTCGCCCTGCTTCGTCAGCAGCGCCACGACGTCGTCGACCGACTTCGCGTAGATCTCCAGGCCTTCGCCTTCGTAGCCCGGCACCACGTTGAGCAGGATCTTGGTGACGTCGAGCTCGGGTGCCACCGGCGCCGCCAGCGACAGCAGAGCATCCCACAGCACCCGTTCGGTGATCGTCGCGCAGCGGTCATCGGCGCCGTCTTCGATCACGAGCCAGCCCTGCCGTTCGTCGTGCTTCAGCGCGAAGCCAAGTTGCTCCATCCATTTGCGATCAGCAGTCATTCGGTTCCCCAAGTAGTGATGCGCCATTCTAGGCGCATCTTTATGTTTTTTGCTACTCGACAACCGCGACAGTTGCCCGCCTGTTGTCCTCGTGTCGACTCGATACCGGCTCGCTGCTGCCGCGGTACTGAACCCGCATGACTGCGGGCGACACACCGGCGGCCAGCAGGTAGGCGCCCACGGCCTCAGCCCGGCGGCGCGATAGGGCATCGTTGTAGCCGGTGCTGCCGATCTTGTCGGCGTGGCCGATCGTCAGCACCAGGCGCACGCCGGGCATGTTGCGGGCGTAGCGGGCGGCCACGTCGAGTGCTGATCTAGCGTTGGCGTCGAGCACGGCCTTGTCGAAGGCGAACAGCACGGTGACGGCGAACGGCTCGCGCGGTGCGGGCGCTGCAGCCACCGGCGGTGCGACTGGTGCGCTGGCGGCGGGTGCTGGCGTCGGAGCACTTGCTGCCGCTGGCGGTACCGGTGCACTGGCTGCAGCTGCTGGTGCGGGCGCCCGGCCAGCGCTGGGCGGCACCACCACGATCGGCTTGAAGCACTCGTCTGGCGTCAGATCGCGCACACCGGCCACCGGTGTCGCCGTGATCTTGTACTGCGTGAGCATGTAGTGCGCCTGCAGCTTTGCGGCTGTCGCGAACTGGCAGTAGCGCACCAGCATGTCGAGATCGGCCGCTACCTGGCAACCCAGCGACACCTCGTGCACTGGGTCGGACCATGACACCAGGTTGAACAGCAGCGCGCGACTGGCCACGCCAGAATTCATGCACTTGGCGGCCACCACCAGGCCTGGCTGCACCGGCGCCGGGAAAACCCACGTGTTCGCGGTGGATTGCACGTTGTCGCCGTTGCTGACCCCTGCGTTGCTGGCCGCGGCTTCGGCCTGTTGTTGAGCCGACGATTGAGCGAAAGTGGCCGCCGAAGCGACCACCAGACACATTGCTGTGAGGTAGCGCTTCATGGCTCAGTCGCCGTCGTGGTGGCTGGGGTTGTGCGCAGTGACGCCGGCGATGGCGCTGGCCACCGCGGACGCCATCGACACGCCGGTACCGGCCGCCAGGGTCTGGCCGTCGACGGTCACGCCGCCCTTGGTGGCCAGCGCGTCTGCCGTGTAGCTCACCCGCAGGTCGCCGGGCGCCGCCGAGAACGTGAACGATCCCGTGGCCTTGCCGGCAGCCGTCAAGCCTTGGTTGGCGCCGGCCTGCACGTTGTAGCCAGCCTGGCCCTGGCCGCTGCCGCCGAGCCGCGGCGTACCAGCGGTGATGCTGGCCGCGGAGTCGCCACGCGAGGCAGCCACGCCAGTCGCGCCGCCTGCCGACTGGTTCCACGCCACGCCGGACGTCGACGCGTCGAACGCCTGGCCGCCGAACTTGGCCTGGCCGGCGCCGCTGGCAAACGAGTAGCTGGCGCCCATCTGGCCGGGAGCCGTCGCAGCGCTGGCGCTGGCGGTGCCGGACACGCTGCCGGCGCCGGCGGGTGCCTTGGCGTGATAGTCGCCGCTGGCGGCTGCCGCGAACGATGCCACGGCCAGGGTGGCCGCGGTGATGATGTGCTTGATGTGCGTCATGATGAAGGCGCCGAAGCGCTGTAGTTGGTGACGCAAATTTAATCGAGACCACCCGAATCTGATACCGCCTAAATCGGGGGTGTTGGAGTGCCGGCACGGACGCGTGCGACGGAATGCACAAACGACAACGCCACCCGAAGGTGGCGCTGCGTGGCGATTTCAAGGTAGCTGCTCCTGCTTACCACAGCAGTTCACGGCTGGTGCTACTTCAGGCCTAGCCCCGACCAGGGCTTCAGCATCTTACCGACCTCGCGGTCGTGGTCTCCGAACAGTTCGTGCCGCTTACGTAGACTGCGGCGATGCACTTGCCACGCGTGGCCCAGCGGCATCCGTTACAACGGCTGGTGATGGTGCCAGCCGCCCTGCCAGGCACTTTCCAGCCCGGGATCCCCCAGGCCGTAGGTGCCGCATCGGTCCCGGGACTTTCGTGCTGCCGGGGCTGGAACTCCGTCGGGCTTACGCCTTCACCATCATGGCGGCCCCCTTGTGCGGCTCGTGGGTGATCAGTCCATTCGCACTACTGCACAAGGCGGGCCATCATGATGGCCCCGGGCTTCCACCGGGTGCCGAGCCATGCCTGAACACCAGGCCGGCGCGTCTACTGGGTACGTCTCCAGTGCGGGCTGGTCACCGCTCGTGTAGCGCCCTCGCGGGCTTCGTGTGGCCCCGAAGGGCACTGTGGTTGTCTGGTTGCAGGCCCCGGAGTTGAACCGGGTATCTGCGGCTTATGAGGCCGCCGGGTTGCCGTCTCCCCCGCCTGCTACTGAATCAGGCCGCCGTCAGGTGCGCCGCGCGCACCTTGATCGTGCTGCCGTCGGCCTGCTTGATGACGTAGAACGCACCGCGAGCACCGGGCTGAATGCTGTCGATGATGCCGTCACCGGATCGGCCGGTGCTCAGCTTGAATCTCACTTTTTGCTTGACGGTGAAGGTTGACACGGTGGCTCCATGTAAGGTTGATGGCTGGTGTTGATGACCGAAAACCTTACTGTAGTGATTTTCCGTTTACTGGCCTGTCTTTTTTTCACTGGCCTGGCCACCGCCTGCACGCTGACTGGCGAACTCCTGAGCTCTGGCCTTGATCTCGTCCGGAGCTCCAGCCAGCAGCCTGGCGATGAAGTCTGGCGGCGGCGGATTCTGGGCGCCGTCGTAGCCGTCCAGCAGGTTGTGATCGACGGCAAACGACCAAACGTAGCCCTTGTATTGCCTGATCTGTCCAATGCACGAGCGTCTGATCGCACTTGGATCAAAACCAATAGACCGACCGTGACGCATCGCTTCCAGGTGAATTTCATCACCAGAGCCAACAGGTAGACCAACAACAGGGCGGCTCGCGTGATGGTCTGAACCAATTTGCTGCCTGTAAGTCTCTTGCCTTTCCAGCTTGGTGGAGGACATTTTGGCTCTCGACTCGACCGACAAGGTTCTCCCGCGCATTGACAACGACCTTAGTTGCCTGGTTTCAATCGACTGTGACCTACCAGTTGACGCTGCAGACACTTTCCCCCTTACTTCGGAGGAAAACTTTCTCCCTCTGTTTGGGCTGGTTGCATCAAATGCGATATTCATGACAAACGCACTGCCGCGCATGAAATCAAGCCACCATTGCTCAAACTCGCTGAGTTGATCCGGTAGGCAGTTCTCGACAACCTCAAACGAAAATGCATCACCGCCATACTTGTTGTATACGAGCTGCATGCGTGGATTGTCATGCTTGCCAGAACGCAACGTTTTCATGTGATGGCGCCGACGGCGACGGCAGTCCATGGACTGCCCAACGTATACGAGAGGAACTTGGTCGGATCTGTCGACCGTTATCAGATAGATGCCTGAAATTTTTTCCACACCTGATTATGCGTCAGGCTTGCTGCTTTCTTGGTCGACCGGGCTTGTCTGCGACTGCTTCGCAACGAACTGCTCGACCCATTGCTTGACACCATCCGGCGCGCCAGCAAGTAGCGCCGTCATGAAGTCGCGGATCACATCACCTTCACCCTTCGGCTCACCTGGCCCGGAATCTGGCTTGCCGTCGCCTTCCCACCTGTGCGTGACGGCGTTGTGCGGCACCATGTGGCGCCCGCATGCCTTGTCCTGCACTGTCACACCGTCACGGCCCACCGCCTTAACCTGGCCATGGCCGGCATAGTCGCCGTGCTTGAAGGCCACATGGTGGCCTCTGCTGGCGGGCGCCTTGGCGTTCTCGACCCAGCCTCCCGGCTTCTTGTCTTCGGCCGGATTGAGCGCCTTCGAGAACACCAGCAGCCGGGCGCCGCTGCCTTGTGATTTCACCACCATCCGCTCCTCGCGCGCCTCGGGGGGCACGGCCACGTAATGCCGGCGGCCGGACTGGTCGCGCACGACCATGCCGTCTTCGCCTTCGTCTTCCACCTGCATGTTGAGCGCAACGCGCTTCTTGTGCCCGTGGTACTTGTCCCACTTCACGCGATGCTGCTTTCCGCCGACGTCGACAGTCAGGCCGTGCTGCCCGTGCGACAGCACCTTGGCCTGGACCGGCCCGTCGGGATGCTTCAGCCAGATCTCGTCACCAGGGGTGCAGCCCGGGACGGGTTGTGCTGCCTGCTGCTGCGTGACCTTCATGAGTCGATCCCGTAGATCGGCAGCGCCGGCAGGCCGAATGCCTTGGCGATCGTGTCGGCGTCAGGCTGCTGGCCACCGGGTGGCGCGTCAGCGCCTGGCTGGCCCTGCTCGGCCTGGCCGAAGTCCTGGCCATCCTGCTGTTCGCCATCCTGCGGCTGCTGGCCGAAGTCCTGGCCGTCGCCTGGCTGGCCATCCTCGCCGGGGGCTCCGACCTGCTGCGGGTCGCCGGGTTGGCCGTAGTCCTCCTGGCCCTGCTGCTGGCCAGCCTGCCAGGCACCAGACAGAACCGGGTTGAGCGGTGCATCGCCCCACGGCTCGTCGATTGCCGGCAGGTTGTCCAGGGCGCGCATCTCGTTGGCGGTCATCACCAGCTTCTGGCGCTCGAAGATCTGCTCTTGCGGCTCGTCGTCCAGGCCGGTCCAGCGGAACACGTACTCGTCGCCCCACTCGCTGACCACGTAATCGGTGAACAGCGTTTCGTAGTGGCTCAGCAGCGGGCGCAGTCCCTTGTCGGTGCTGTGCGTGAGCTTTTCCTCGGTGTCGCTACCGCTCAGGCTCGACGTGCCGTTGGTGAACGACTCGAAATTGATCTCGTTCGGGTCGATTGCGTAGATGGCGCAGGCCAGGCTGGCCAGGAATGTCATCCACTTGGCGAACATGATCTCGTTTTGCTCGACGCCGAAGTTTTCGAAGGCCGCCTTCGATTCCTGGTCCTTCGAGATCATCACCGGCAGGGTCCAGGCGTTGTTGACGCCCTTGACCATGGCATTCCAGTGCCGCTTGAAGGCGGCGATGTCCTGCTCACCGTAGTTGCCGGTCAGGTGCAGCATCCCCTTGGGGATCTTGTTGTTGTCGAAATACCCGGTGTTGTAGGTGAAGGCGTTCAGGAAACCCGTCACCACGCGCACCAGCAGCTCGGTCTCGCTCAGGCCGTAGCCGCCGGCCGTCACGTCGGCGCGACCGTTGCGCGGCACGTAAATCAGGTCATCGTAGGTGTAGGCGGTGCGCACCTGGCCCTGCACCACCTGCAGCGCGAAGATCTCGTCGTCGCCGTCGTAGCCCTGCTCGGTGCACAGGCGGATAGTGCTGCCGTCGACGGCGTATAGGCCGTCCAGGCCCAGGCTCTTGTCGCGCTTCCACTCGGTCTCGATCGGCATCGAGTCCATGGTCAGGGTCTCGCGCAGCGTCTTGGCCATGAAGCCTGAGAAGTTGTCGCGCTTGAGCCGCATGCGTGTGCGGGCCCGGCGCTCCCAGCCGCAGTTCGTGAAGAAGTCCTGCATCTGGCCGATGGCGGCCATCTGCGTGTCGTTCGGGTTGGCGTTCGGGTCCTTGAGTGCGATACGGAAACCCTCGCCGCGGCCGGCCACGTTTTGCCGGCAGAAGCGGCTCACCTGGCGCTGGCGCGTCATGATGATGGCGTTCAGCAGCGGCGTCTGGTGCACCATGGCGCGCATGGCATCGAACGAGAATGCTGACGGCCGCTCGAACCAGTTGCCCTGAATATTCAGCTGCACGTCGTCGAGCCAGACCGACTGCTGGCCCGGCTTACCTTCGCGCACGGCCATGCTGGGGAACGGGATGACGTTGGGCTTGGCCAGCGACTTGGAGAACTGCTCCTCCTCGTAGGCCTCGCGCATCATCTGCACCATGGCCAGCATGTCGCTGCTCGGCGCAGAGACAGGCATGGTCGACTTGGTGAGCTCCTGCCTGGCGTCATACCGCTCGTCGAGCGGTGCGCGCGGGTCAAATGCGATGCGGGCGGCTGTGTCCATCAGGACAGTCTGCCGTCACGATAGGCCGCGGCACCGACCACCAGCCAGGCCACCAGGGCGGTGGCATCTTAAGCAACATTGCGAACCAGATGGCGTTCACGGGATGTAGCGGACAGCGAGGTGTCCGGTCATATAAAGAACAAGCACGACGATGGTGCCGACCTCGCTGACCAGCCTGAGCGAATACCAGGCCAGGCGGCAGAGTTGCCAACAGAGGTTTTTGATCAGGTTGGCCCAGTCTTCGGTGGTGGTGGTGCTCATGTCAGTCCAGGTGGTTACCGCTGCGGTCGGCGGCGTTGAGTAGGTCGACACCGACGTCCTCAGCCCATCGGCTGCGCCAGTTGTCGGGCTGGCGGACATACCGCTTCAGGCGCTGCGTCACCAGCAGCTCGCGCGGGAGCTCCAGGAACCACAGCGTGGCTGACGTGAAGTTGGCGTAGACGTCCACCAGGCCGGTCAGGCCGACCACGACAGCACCCATCTGCCGGGCGCGCCGCGACAACAGGCCGGTCACGCGCAGCTTGTCCAGGTGGGTGCTGG
>ERZ650308.448-NODE-448-length-22255-cov-8.997387_pt1 | contig 22255 bp, 17 predicted proteins | sample MGYA00376244_ERZ650308 | MGnify/ENA primary metagenome ERZ650308 (study PRJEB26733, sample SAMN07839295) | wastewater metagenome | biome: small river; feature: stream; material: water | place: USA: North Carolina | collected 2016-04-26 ... | reverse complement strand
TTTGTTTGATTTTACCTGTTGTTGCCATATTGTTAATTGTTTTTACAACCCCCTTATAAGAGGCGAAAATAGAGATGCTCCATTTCGGCTGCAAAGGTATGGTTTTGGCAGTTTATTGCAAAAAATGTGGCCGATCTTTTGGCCCTAAACCTATCTTTTAGGCTTTAACCAGTTTTCGGGGTCATAATAGACCGCTTTTTCATTACAAATAGAGAATAAAACTGCCCCTTCGCCGTCTAAATTGATCCCTGAACGACCAATTACGGTGCCGGCCCTTACTTCTTGACCATTGCTTACCGTGGCACTACTTAGGCATGAAAAAGCGGTAAAATATTTGCCATGTTTGATTAAAACCGTCTTATCACCATTCACATCCCCTACATAAACAACTGTACCGTTGGCTACACTTTTTACAGCAGTACCCTTGGGAACCGCCACCTCAATTCCATCACTTTTACGATCTAGCTTGGTACCAGGGATACTTTCCACCCCAAAATGAATATTCACAATACCTGTTGCCACTGGCCAAGGCAGTCCACCCTTATTATTTTCAAAAGAGATGGATGTCTCTCTACCTTCCTCTGTAGTTTCTAATGCAGAATAGGGGCGATTGCTTGAAGTGCTTTTTAATCCACCTTCAACTTTACCTACATTTGGTGTTGTTTTAGACTTGGCTTCTGTTGCTGCTGTCGTTTTATTATTTGCTGCATTGGCTGCTTTCAATTTAGCCAAACGCTCATTTTCTCTTTTTTGCGCTTCTAACATTTCTCTTTTAATAACAGCTGCGATTGCGGATTGCATTTTTCTACGCTGTGCTTCCTTCTGTCTAACCTGAGTTGTGATTTCTTGTTCTTTACTCTTTAACTGCTTCACCACTTTATCCTGTTCTTTACGGTCGTCTTGCAAGACTTTTAATTGCACCGTTTGAGCAGACAATGTTTTTAAACGATCTTGTTTATTCTCGCTTAATACATTGATTTTGGATTTTAAATTTTGTTCAGATAAGCCAATTGCCATCGCTTGCGCCTCTCTATTCTGACGATAACTTTTTAAATAAGTAATGCGTTTTACGGCGTCGTTAAAACTTCCTGCAGAAAATAAAAAGTTCAAATATTCATACCCACTACGACTTTGATAAGCGAAGACGATACTTTTAGCATACCTATATTTTAAGGTATCTAACTCATTATTTAATTTTTTAACATCCTGCTGATTCGTTTGAATGGCAGCGTCCAATATATTTACCTGCTTTGCAATGCCATTGATCAATGCCTCACGTTTTGAAATCTTACTTCTGATCACAGCCAACTGCGCCAATGAACTTTTTTTATTTTTCTTGGTTTGCTCTAACAAATTATTAAGCTCATCTAATTCTCTTTGTAAAGATTGAGCTTGCTTTTGCAAGTCCTCTCTCGAGTTGCCATTTTGCGCAATTGCGTTATTTAAAAAACAAGTTAAAAATAAGCAGATAAGTATGGACCACTTTTTAAGCATAGCGTTTATTTTTTCACTTTATTATTTACGTCTGCCCAATTTTGGAACAGCGAAAGTGTATTTTAAAGGTTCGTCAAAATTAAATTCTTTTATCTCCATCCCTATGTCCAATTTGGTTTGGGCATTGATGGATATCGTTCTATACATTGGAAATTGCGTATTGTTCACCAATGTATGTTGGCTATAATTGATGTCACAGGTTCTATGTTTTGCAATGTCCACATCGTCCAATTTCAGCTGCACTAATTTTGTATTGTCTTCACTCAGAATGATTAAATTCTTGAACAATTTTCCCATTAAACTAACTTGTAGCTTTTCATTGATTACTTTATAGGAAACAATATCTATGCTGTCCATGAAGATAGGATTGCCCACCACTAAGTCTTCGATGGTTTGATAAGATAAAGGAATCTTTACAACGTCTTGTAAATAAGACAAGGGATGACGTTCCGTTTTTTTAGACAAAGGAAATACCAAGACCACGCTGTCTCTATTAATAAAAGCTTTTAATCCAATAACGCCCATCGCCCCTCTAATAGTGATATACATGCCACTATCTTTTTGAATACTTAAATTCGCGATATAACTATCCTTGTTCTTACTCGTTTCATAATCCATTTTCAACTTCGCGTTCATTGTATTGAAGTTGATTTTTGTATGTGCAATATTGTGCACAATACCCTCCACCATTAATACAGAATCCAATCTTGCTTTTTCTGCCAATGCAGCTGAGTCTGGTAAAGCTTTTACCGCCAATGCATCTTGAAGCACTTGTACTTTTTTTACATTTGCACAAGCAAAGCTAAAAAGCACCAAGACCAATCCAAAACTGTATTTAAATATTTGCATTGATTTATATTTTACCGGTATGCCCAAATCCTCCAGCGCCTCTTTGGGTTGTTTCTAAACTTTCTACCAATTGCCATTCCATCTTCTCCACTTTCTGAAATACCATTTGTGCAATGCGATCTCCATCTTGAATCACTTGAAGCTCGTTTGACAAGTTGATCAAAATGACTTTAATCTCCCCTCTATAATCTGCGTCAATTGTACCTGGGGTATTTAAACAAGTCAATCCTTGTTTGATCGCTAAGCCACTTCTTGGTCGCACTTGTGCTTCCCAATTTTCAGGCAAAGCAATATGCAAACCTGTTGGGACCAAAATACGTTCCAGCGGAGCCAACCGAATGGGCGCTTCTATAAATGCGCGTAGATCTAAACCAGAGGATCCTTCCGTTGCATAAGATGGCAAGGGATGATGACTGTGGTTAACAATGGGAATGATTGTAGACATGTGCTACAAAAGTAGTTAAAAAAGCAAGTAAATGGAAGCTGTACGGCTTTAGTTAACAAATTATTTAGAAGTAAAATATCGAGCCAAAACGCAAGGTATTGGACAATGGATTTTTAGTGATTCCACCTCCAGATGGCACTAAATAAGAAATGTTAAACTTAGACTGCTGATATTGGAAGCTCGACCCAATGGTGAAATACTGCATGCTGCCCAGGTTCTTATTGTTGTCTACAAAATACCCTGCTCTTAAATAAAAGCGATTGGTATAATTGTATTCCATACCTAAGGACACTTTTAAAGATTCAGACAATGGCATGCCATATTTATTTGAAAAAGAATTGAACCAACTTGAAACTACAGATTGTGAAAAATACTGATCTACTAATTCAGGATCGTTGCTATTTGGACTTGCTGGCACCATTAGACGATTTACATCTACACCCAATTCCAATGAATTCTCCACATCAAATTTGTTTAAATAAGCAACGCCTAATCCAATATTTGCAGGGATAAAATATTTGTTTTTTGATTCATTTGAATAACTCACTTTACCACCCAAGTTCGACAAAACTAAACCTGCATGGAATCCTTCAAGGTCTTCTTGTTGCTTGTAAAATAAACTGATATCTCCCGCGAAAGTATTACCTGCTTTGTAATTGGTGCCATTGGTCCCGTAAGAACCCTGCACTAATCGGGAGTGGATATACCTTAAAGTCACACCCATGCTCAATGCATCTGTCAATAAGATATTGTATCCAAAATCATAACTGAATTCCGAAGGTCTTTGTGAAGGCAAAGTAGAAGTGCCTGACTCATCTGTGAAATCTATATTACCCAAACTAAAAAAACGTAAAGAACTATTGATCCCACTATAGCTATTTAATTTTTTAAAATAACCCGCACTCGCCAAGTAGACGTCGTTCAATCCTAAATCTTTTAACCATGGCGTGTAATTAATTAAGAATCCACGTTTGTCTTCCATGTAAGGGATCTTTGCAGTATTGCCAAATAGGTCATTTGCTTCTGGTGACATTGCAATAGACAAATTACCCATCCCCCCTGATCTTGCATCCGGAGAAATCATCATAAACGGCACTGCAGTACTTTGTAATTTAATAGAAGTTTGTGCAGTAACTGTCCCTGCCACAAAAACGAGGATGAAACAGAATGCTATTTTAAATGCGGTAAATTTTATCATACTCAATTATGTTAAGGTACTTTCTTGGTAAAGATAATCTTCAAAATTTATATTTATAACTTTAATAATGTATTTGTCAATTGCTCATGTAAACCATTTTGCAGTACCGAAAGCTTATAATAGTAGTTTCCAGGTGGCAATACCCCACCCTTATTTGATCGCCCATCCCAGTCTAGAACCAGCTTATTGGAAGAAAGCCGAACCTGTTCTGCAGTTGAAAAATGCAGGCTACCACTTGCATCAAAGATTTCTAATTTGAATTGAATGGGGTCCTTCACATTGTTTATTTCAAAGCTAAATTTTGCAGCATTTTGGACAGGATTGGGCATAATGTTTAAGTTTCGCAAAAACTTATTGTTGGAAGCAGGGACTTCGATCCAAATGCTATCCTTTGAAACATTTCCTAATAGGTCCCAGGCCTTAATGATCAACCTATGTTTACCCTGATTCAAAACAGGAAGTGCATATTGTATCAATCCAGATTGATATTGATTTAGGTCATAGGCAAAAAATGGATTCAGATTATAACTAGTCGTTATAGTGTCGTCAATGATTAATTTCAAATCATGCCCCAATTCATTCCCTGAAGATTGTATACCAGCACTGTCTTTTAATTCTACAATTAAATTAGCAGGCGTACTTACCCAATCTCCTGATTTAAAATAGGGGGTATTGATATATGCTTTGATATTGGGCCCAATACTGTCTTTATTATTTTTTGTTGTTACCCCTTGTATAAAAACGGACGGATATTGTAAACTTGCATCTACCGAATCATTGTAAGCATATAGTTGCAATTTCAAAGCCGCAAGATTTGAACTAGTCATGGAATTGGGCACAATAAAACTGATTTCAAATTGCCCATTTTGGACTGTTGCTTTTCCTTTAAAAATGGCTTGTTCTTGTGTTTCAACCGAAACAGGCTGACTTGTTGATTGATTCGCTAACGTTTTTTTCACACTCGGCGCATCCCATAAAACCATATAAACAAAGCCATCAAAATTTGATATCAATTGATTTTGACGTAATAAATTTCCTTTGATCGTATACTTGCCCCCTGCTTTTAAAAATATAGTGTCAGTCCAAGGCAACTGATTCAATTCAGTACATTGAATTTGGTATTTTGGCTGAGCAATTTGCATCGCCGGATCACCCATTAAACCAAATTTAAAAGCGTTTAAACGATCCCCATTTCTGCTAAAATTATATTTTTTAGCTGTCTGTAAAGCCTGTCCAATAGGCATGAATTTACCTGCAGCACTAGGAATCAATAATGACTGCATAAATGCGTCATTGATTTGTTTATTACTGTAAGCAAATACGAGTCTATTGGCTGCGACCAAGGCAATGACCCCTTTTTCATTTTGCATCAATGCGTCAAATCCAATAGGCAATAAAGCAGGTTGGTCATAGGGTGCAAAATCACATGAAGCAGTCACCATAATTGGCAACCTACCTGCATTGTTCCACAATTGCATTTCAGATTTTGAGATGACTGCCTCTTCTGAAAGTCTTAAATAATTGCCATGGCCAGTATAATTCAGCACCAAACTGCCTCCTTGAATTGTTTCTTGAATTGCCTTGTTGGCCTCCGGATAAGTAGCTCCTGTAAGGGTTTGACTTGCCTTGAATAAATCTAAATAGATTTTACGATGATTCCAATTGGAAGATTTTGCTTTTAAATTTCCAACTATTTCTTCTGCATCTTGCAGATGTAAATTATAATCCCCATCATCTGCCACCCAAGTCAATTGATTTTGCCAAATGCCCATTTTTTTATTCGACTGATATTGGATTAGTTTATTCAAGATCATTGACGCTTCCTCCATATTCCTCGCAGGGATCCTACCTACCGCAAGATCGATTGAGTCAATCGTTTGAGCATATTGTATTTGAGCGGCCGCTTGTTGTATTGCATAAAAATCATCTGAACTATAAGAAGTCAAAATAGAATTTGAAACTTCACTTGTATACACTGGCAACTCTTTATTCAACTGGATTTTAGCAGCATTAAAATTACCCATGCCCAATAATAAAAGATAGCTTGGCTTGGCTTGATTTTTTATTTTCGATTGCTCTATAATGTATTTAATATAATTTCTAATGGCGATAGGAGAAGTCTGACCACTTGCCATTTCATTGTATACCTGTGTTGAATTAACCAACGCAACCTTGTATCCATTTTGAAGTTCATGAAATGCCTTGAGCTGCCTTGCCACTGAAAAATAATCTGGCGCTGTGATGATAATATAATCTACTGGACTAGTAGTGAAATTGCTGTCATTCTGAATGAATGCAGCATACTGTGCAGTACCTACTTTATTGGACTCAAACACATAAAAATATTTATGTGCACTATCTCTTGTTTTAAAACTAGCAATTGAATTTTGTCCTAAAAGCACTGACATTGCTACAGGTTGTAAACATTGGCTTAAGTCCCAAACTCGTGTCTGGCTGGTGGCATTTTGAATTTCAAATTCAAGTAATTGATTAGTTGGATTGGAAGACAAGTAATCAAAACCAAAACTTGAACTGCCCCAAAAACCGATCTTTCTTAAACCATGTAATGCAATATAGTCAACCCATCCAGTCGCATTGGAAGGGGCGTTAAAATCAACCTGCAAATTCATCGAAGCTAGACTTTGGCTCGTCTTGACAACCTTACTGGCATCTAACCAAACAGCATTACTATCGAACCTTAATTTATAAGCGTCATCAAAAATAAAACCAGAAACAGGATTCAACAATGCCGAACTGATCAACTGGTCATTTAGTTTGATCGAAAAACTTGCATCCAAAAGATACGTTGTTGCAGCCAATTGAGTTTGTACACAAACTGGTGAATTGAATTGCAAACCCTCCATATTCAATGGAAAAGATATAGTTGCCTTTTTACCAATGCCATTTCCCATAGGATCTCCTAGCCATGTCTTACCACTACTTAAAATATTGATACTGTCTTTTTCAATCAACCATTTTGCAGGATATTCTTTCACCAATTTTGAAGCCATGCCTCCACTAGAAATTGTGCTAATTCTTTTTCCGATGTTCCCAATACGTAGGAAAAAATATAAAGAATCATTGCTTGTGATTTTTTGGCGAATGGGCGCTTCCATCAAATTGGATTGCACCCATTTATTTTTGCCTTGCGCATAAAATAAAAAACGATCTTGATCATCCAAAACTCCATCCCCCCCGTCTTGCATGTCAATGGACAATTCTGTTAAACTATCAGGTAATCCAATTGGGACTTTTTCTTCTAAATCTGTCAAATCCATCCCATATAACTGAATTTGTTTGGCATTCAGATTGCCAGTGAAACCCATCGCCTTTAATGCGGCCCCAGTTAATTGGAAAACCCCTTCATTTGGTACGGCTATTTTAACCCAATTTCCTTTAGAAAGCAAGCCCACTTGCCCTGCTAAACGCTGGGAACTGCAACAAGCAATTAAAAAAAATGTTAAAACAAGATATCTCATGGCATAAAATTAGGCTTTTACTAACATAAGAATCTATTTGCAATTGAATAAATGAGTGAAAAAGCAAGTATATTCGCAGCAGATTAATAACCGAACTGATTAAACAAAACAGATGAATTTTATCAATAGCATACTCCTATTTTTTGCGGTACTTTTTTTAGGCCCAAAATTGGTTTCTCAATTTGAATCTAATAACAACAACAAAGTTGCATTTGCTTCTAAGTCCGATCCATACGATAGCACCATTTTGATTAGAGGCGGTACTTTCGCAATGGGTATGAACCAAGAAAATATCATGGGCGATTGGAACAACAATTTACGTAGAGTAACTGTAAGTTCTTTTCGTATTGACCAATACGAAGTAAGCAATAGACAATACCGCACCTATATCAAATGGCTTGAAAATGTTTTCATTCCTATGGGTAAAGATTCTATCGTGAAAGCAGCACTTCCTGATACATTAGTTTGGAGATCTGACCTTGCCTACAATGAACCAATGGTGGAAGGCTATTTTAGAAATAAAGCTTTCAACGATTACCCGGTAGTAGGCGTTAGCTGGGAACAAGCTAATGCTTATTGCAGATGGAGAACAGATAGAGCCAATGAAAAAACATTGATCAAATATGGCTTGATAGATCCTAAGCAACCATATATTGGCAAGATGGAAGCTAGTAATAGCTTGGTGGATAGCAACAAGAAAAGTACACCAGTACCTGCAAAAGCAAAGGCAAAAAATAAAAACTTGGACGACTATGTATTGATTCCTGATTTCAGATTACCAACTGAGGCAGAATGGGAATATGCAGCAAAAGTATCAAGTGGAAAAAATTACATATCTAATTTTAACAACCCAAAAGCAGGATCAAATTCTGGCACCCCTAATGCAAGTATCGTTGCTTCAGATTCTCCTTATCCTTGGAGCTCTAATGGAAACGATGGCTTAAGAAGCAATCCTACAGGCCGTATCAGCAAAAAAGAAAAAGACAACCGTGGCATGTTCATGGCGAATTTCAAAAACGGAAGTGGCGATTATATGGGGATGATTGGATATGCAAATGATGGTGCTGGTTTCCCAAGCAAAATCAATAGCTTCTTACAAAACCCTTTAGGATTATATAATTTAAGTGGCAACGTAAATGAGTGGGTTGCAGATATCTACCGTCCAATGAATAGCATCGATATGGATGACTTTAATCCATACAGAGGCAATAGTGTTTTAGATGGTGATGACTCAACTACTGCTATCTATGAAACAGGCACAAACACTTTGATCTCTAATAAATCAAGAGTGTATAAAGGTGGTAGCTGGAGAGATCGCCCTTATTGGTTAAACCCTGGATCTAGAAGATATTTAGACCAAGATAAATCAAGTAGCACTATAGGTTTTAGATGTGCGATTTCTGCTTTTGGTATGGATACTCCAGATGCAAAAGAGGAGCAACCAAGTTTATGGCAGAAAATCAAAAACATTTTTTAATGAAATTACGCATTGGCTCTGGCATAGATTTTCATCAGTTGGTGGAAGGAAGAGATTTGTGGATCGGAGGCATTCATATTCCACACCATAAAGGTGCTTTAGGACATAGTGACGCCGATGTATTATTACACGCCATTTGTGACGCTTTATTAGGTGCATTAAGCCTTGGAGATATTGGCACTCATTTCCCAGACACCGACAATGCATTTAAAAATATTGATAGTAAAATTCTTTTAAAAAGAACTTACGATTTGATTACTGCAGAAGGTTATCAAATTGTCAATATCGATGCAACACTTTGTTTAGAAGCGCCAAAAATTAAACCATATGTCATTGCGATGCAGGAATGTATCGCATCTATTTTACAAATAGGCAATAAAGATATTTCCATCAAAGCTACCACAACGGAAACAATGGGTTTCACAGGTAGAGAAGAAGGTCTTGTGGCGACTGCTACATGTTTATTGATGGCAAAAAGCTAAACCATACTCCTATGAAGCTTGGATCAATTGAGGATTTATACAAAATATACAGTGCACACCCTTCCGTAGTAACCGATACAAGAAAACTCAAATTAGGAGATCTTTATTTCGCTTTAAAAGGACCAAATTTCAATGGCAATGTTTTTGCAATGGCTGCACTGGAAGCAGGTGCTAGTTACGCCATTGTAGATGAGGAGATCCCATACAGTGCTGCTATACAAGATCGTGTAATTATGGTACAGGATGTGTTAACTACCCTGCAAGCATTGGCAAAATACCATCGCCAACAATTCAATATTCCATTTTTAGCGATCACTGGTAGCAATGGAAAAACAACCACAAAAGAATTAGTGTATACCGTTTTAGCAAGTCATTATAAAACCTATACCACGCAGGGCAACTTAAACAATCATATTGGCGTTCCACTAACTTTACTCAGCATACCAAAAGATGCTGAAATGGCAGTGATCGAAATGGGCGCAAATCATTTGCACGAAATTGAAAGCTATTGCAGTTATACATTGCCTACGCATGGAATGATTAGCAATTGTGGCAAAGCACACCTAGAAGGATTTGGATCCGAAGAAGGTGTGAGAAAAGGGAAAGGTGAATTGTTTGACTTCTTAAGAAGCAATGATGGCACTGTATTTATCATGGAAGATTATGATTACTTGCAGCAAATGGCGCAAGGCATTTCCCAGCTTATTGGCTACGGACAATCTCATGGAATAGTTCAGGGCGAAGCCATTGATAACAACGGCATGTTGACCGTGCAATTGAAAAAAGGCATTGCAATTGATCAAATACATACGCATTTAGTGGGCAATTACAATTTACCCAATGTGCTTGCAGCCATCACCATTGGACAATACTTTAATGTACCCAATGAAAAAATTAAAGCAGCCATCGAAAACTATATCCCAACCAATAGTCGTTCGCAATTATTGAATTGGAAAAACAACGAAGTAATTTTAGACGCATACAATGCCAATCCTTCGAGTATGAAATTGGCAGTAGAGAATTTTGCTAAACTCAACAAAGCACATAAAATTGTTTGCCTAGGTGGTATGAGAGAATTAGGTGCAGATACATTAATAGAACATCAAATGTTGATTGATCAATTAAAGCAGCATAATTGGGAGCAAGTATTGCTTGTAGGAAGCGAGTTCAAGCCATGCGCACATAACTACCATTATTTTGATACAGTGCAAGAAGCTAAAACATGGTTACACGCACAACAATACACAGAACATACCCTACTCATAAAGGGTTCTAGAGGCATACAGATGGAGCAATTGATAGCTCCTTAATTTTCAATACCTTTGCAGCATGAAAAAAAGCTACTTATACAGCACATTAACCAATAAATGCCCAAGATGTAGAGAAGGTGCCTTATTCACTTCTAGTAATCCTTACGACTTATCTAACATTACAAAGATGCATCCATCTTGTCCTGTTTGTGGTCAACCTACTGAAATTGAAGTGGGATTTTATTATGGCACTGGCTATGTGAGTTATGCTTTAACAGTGGCTTATTTTGTTTCGATGTTCGTGGCTTGGAAAGTTTTAATTGGCATGACATGGGAATTAGATGACAACAGAATGTTTTACTGGCTAGGTACCACCATTGTTTTATTGATTTTAATTCAACCAATCTTAATGCGTTTGTCGCGTTCTATTTGGTTAGGTTGGTTTGTTCCTTTTAATAAAAATTGGAAAAATGAGCCATTGGAATACAATGAGCGCATGGATGAAAACAGGAAGGAGATCTAGATTGCCGGCTTCGCCGTCATCCCAACAATTCACTTTACACAAAGCCTTTCAAACGAATGCTGCACATTCCTTTGTCTTTTGTACTTCTCGTCTGCTTACACAAGCAAGCTTGTGACGCAGCCTTAAAGTACAAAAGCCTATCACTTTCGTGATAGGCTTTGCAGAGAGGAAGGGATTCGAACCCCCGATACGTTGCCGTATACACGCTTTCCAAGCGTGCTCCTTAAACCACTCGGACACCTCTCTATAAGGATTGCAAATGTAAAATAAATAATTGGTTTATTTTACTGTATACCCAACCCAAACAGCTTTTCCGCATTCCTAGTGGTCATTGCAGCAATTTCATGCAAAGGCAGGGATTTAATATCTGCTAATTTCTTTGCTACTTCTAACATATAAGCAGGCTCATTCGTTTTGCCTCGATATGGCACGGGTGGTAAATAAGGCGCATCTGTTTCTAAAACCAAATACTCCATTGGGATATCTTTAATTGCTTCTGCTACGCCCGCATTTTTATAGGTCAATACGCCACCCAATCCTAAATGAAAACCCATCTCAATAATTTGTGTTGCAGATTCTTGACTACCACTAAAACAATGAAACACGCCACGCAATCCTTTTTTTGCAAAAGGTTTTACCGCTTCTATGGTTTCGCCCATTGCATTTCTGGTATGGATGACAATAGGCAATTGCATGTCCAATGCCCATTGCATTTGTGTTTCAAAAACAAGATGTTGTTCTTTGGCAAAAGTTTTATCCCAATAAAAATCCAATCCTATTTCACCAATGGCAATGAATTTTCTTTTCGAAAGCCATGTTTCAACGATGGCTAATTCTTCTTTATAATTTTCTTTAACATAACAAGGGTGCAATCCCATCATGGCCATACAATGATTGGGAAACTGCTGCTCCACTTTCAACATGTCTTCCAAAGAAGCACTATCAATCGCAGGCATTAGAATTTTATCGATTCCAGTAGATATGGCATTTTTTATTACTAACTCAATGTCAGTAGCTAATTCAGGAGCATAAACATGGGCATGTGTATCAATAAAATGCATAATCAACTGGTTTTAAGCACAAAAAAAGCACTTTTTTAATAAATCGCATACTAAAAGATATCTTTTATGCGTTTAAGTATAAAATTACTAACCCATCCCCCAAGTGGATGTAAACTTTGTTTTTTATAGGGTACGGATTATACAGGCCGGGGTTTCTACCCTGGCCTTTTTTATGCCTTTATTATAAGGCTTTAAACTGGTAGCCTAAATTGGTAAAATGTAAAAGCACTTTAGGTAATGCAAATTTCAAGCGATCCATCGCTTTGGCACTATCATGAAAAACGATGATCGATCCTGGTGTAGCATTTTGAATGACATTTTGCGCACATTTTTCTCCAGAAATACTTGTATCAAAATCTCCACTTAAGACATCCCACATCACAATATTTTGTGGCAAATCTGGTCTTGCACGCAATGCTTTTATTTGATCAAAACTGATCCTTCCATAAGGAGGTCTAAATAAATCCGAATCAATCCTTGACTTAGCATTTTGAATTTCTGCAAGATAAGCTGCTGTAGTATTTTCCCAACCATTCATATGGTTTTGGGTGTGGTTTCCAACCGTATGATTTGCTGAAATGATTTCGGCATAAATTGCTGGATACAATTGTACATTTTTTCCGATACAAAAAAAGCTTGCTTTTGCATTAAAAATTGCTAACTGTTCTAATACGAATGGGGTTGCTTCGGGATGTGGCCCATCGTCAAAACTTAAATAAAGTAGTTTCTCCTTTGTGGGCACTCGCCAGGCACAAGACCTGTAAATTAGGGGTAGCCAAAATGGAGTTTTAATCAAATACATACCCAAAGATAAATGGTTCTTTTGCCCGTTTGCAACTTATCTTTGTAAAAATAAAGTTCAAATGGAAATATCTGCTGATCAAAAGGTTAGAGTAAGGTTTGCGCCCTCTCCCACTGGTGGTTTACACTTAGGTGGTGTACGTACCGTTTTATTCAATTATTTATTTGCAAAAAAATACAATGGCGAATTCATTTTAAGAATTGAAGACACCGATCAATCCCGTTTTGTTCCTGGAGCAGAGCAGTATATATTAGACACCCTTGCTTGGTGTGGATTAACGCCTGACGAAAGTCCAATGCATGGAGGTGCTTATGGCCCTTATCGCCAGAGCGAAAGGAAACCCATGTATAAACAATATGCTTCACAGTTGATAGAGCAAGGCAATGCTTATTATGCATTTGATACTGCTGATGATTTAGATGCCAAAAGAAAAGAGATTCCAAATTTCCAATACAATCGTGCCACTAGAATGAGTATGAAAAACTCATTGAGTTTGCCTGCTGCAGAAGTAACCCGTTTATTGAATGACAATACACCTTATGTTGTGCGCATCAATATGCCAGAAAATGAGGAAGTGGTTTTTGAAGACTTGATTCGTGGCGAAGTGAAATTTGATACGAGCATGGTGGACGATAAAGTATTGTTGAAAGCAGACGGCATGCCTACTTATCATTTAGCTGTTGTAGTGGATGATTTTTTAATGAAAATTACGCATGCATTTAGAGGTGAAGAATGGTTGCCTAGCGCCCCTGTACATATTTTAGTTTGGAAAAATTTATTCGGATTAGATCAAATGCCTAAATGGGCGCATCTACCTTTAATCTTGAAGCCAGACGGCAATGGCAAATTGAGCAAGCGTGACGGAGACCGTTTAGGCTTCCCTGTTTTCGCAATGGACTGGACCGATACAAATACAAAAGAAACAACCATTGGATTTAAAGAAAGAGGTTTCTTGCCTGAAGCATTTGTGAACTTATTGGCGATGTTAGGCTGGAACGATGGAACAGATCAGGAGCTATTTTCAATGTCTAGTTTGATTGAAAAATTTAGTTTAGACAGAGTACATAAAGGCGGTGCTAAATTTGATTATGAAAAAGCAAAATGGTTTAACCAAGAATGGATTAAACAATCAGACAATGCACATTTAGCAAATTTAGTTGCACCTTATTTTCAAGCAGCCAAGATTGAAATACATGAGCCAAGTTATTTGGTAAAAGTGATTGGACTAGTGAAAGAACGTTGTCAATTATTAACGGACTTCATTCCTCAATCAGCTTTTTTCTTCACTGCTCCAACAATCGTGGATACCGCATCTATCTTGCCGAAATGGGATGCCGCTAAAGCAGCATTCTTTACAGGTATCCTGGAAGCTTATAATCAGCAACTTGTATCGAATGACGCCACTGAATTAGAAGCCCATTTTAAAGGATTGGCTGCCGATCAAGGTCTTAAACCTGGTGATTTAATGTTGCCTTTTAGGATCATGTTAGTCGGTGGCAAGTTCGGACCGGGGGTATTTGATATCGTAGCCAATATTGAAACCAAGGACGCAGCAAAACGTATCCAATTTTGTTTGGATTTGTTATCAAAATAATGATGTAAATTGTAATTGATGCAGACAGAAAGACCCATAAGAGTATTGGTAGCCAAAGTTGGCTTAGACGGACATGATCGTGGTGCTAAAGTAATTGCCACAGCATTGAGAGATGCTGGCATGGAAGTCATTTATACAGGACTTAGACAAAGCCCCGAGATGGTCGTACAAGCAGCATTACAAGAAGACGTAGACGCCATTGGTATTAGCATTTTATCTGGAGCACATATGACCGTGTTTCCAAAAGTGTATCAGTTGATGCAAGAGAAAGGATTGAAAGATGTATTGCTCACTGGTGGAGGCATTATTCCAGAAGAAGACAATCAACAATTACAAGATATGGGTATCGGTCATTTATTTGCGCCTGGTACCAACACCACTGATATCGCAGCTTATATCAGAACATGGGTTGCTGCAAACAGAAAGTCCTGATCTATTTAAATAGCCCTTTCAACCTTAAAATTACTTGCTATGTCTTTTCAAACTTTGTTTACAAAAATGGAAGATCATACATTGATCATTACCATCAATCGTCCAGAGAAATTAAATGCATTGAATCAACAAGTGATGCAAGATCTAGATGCCGTATTTGATCGAGTATATAAGTTCCCAGAAATAAAATCTGTTGTCATTACTGGAGCAGGACTGAAGAGTTTTGTTGCAGGTGCTGACATCAAAGAGTTTCAAGCATTGTCAAAAGCAGAAGCTACTGCACTTGCAAAAAGAGGACAGGATGTATTTTTTAAAATAGAAAACTCCCCTAAGCCAGTGATTGCTTGTGTCAATGGATTTGCACTTGGAGGCGGATGTGAATTAGCCATGAGTTGTCATTTTATCATTGCCTCTGAGAATGCCATCTTCGGACAACCAGAAGTCAACTTAGGGATTATGGTGGGCTATGGTGGTTCTCAAAGACTGACACAAAAATTAGGCAAAGCAAGGGCGATGGAATTGGTGATTACTGGTAATACCATCAACGCAGAACAAGCGTTAAATTATGGACTAGTGAACTATGTTGTGCCTCAAACCGAATTATTAGACAAAGCCTTCTCTTTACTCGCTGCTGCACATACCAAAGCCCCTTTAGCCATTGCCAACTCTATCAAAGCAGTGAATGCTGCATGGGACGAGTCTGTGGATGGCTATGATGTGGAAGCTACCCTTTTCGGCGACTGCTTTATTACCGCTGATTGCAAAGAAGGTATCCAAGCCTTTATAGACAAAAGAAAACCGCATTTTACAGGGCATTAATCGAGCTTATTTTATGTTTAATTCTTTCTCCTGTATTACCTTTGCGGTACTAAAACTGCAAGTATGGAATACAGAATTGAGAAAGACACAATGGGTGAAGTAAAAGTACCAGCTCATGTTTATTGGGGTGCTCAGACACAAAGAAGTATCGAAAATTTTAAAATTGCGCAGGACATCAACAAGATGCCTAAAGAAATTATTAAAGCTTTCGCATATTTAAAAAAGGCTGCAGCATTAACTAATTTTGATGCAGGTGTTTTACCTAAAGAAAAATGTGACCTAATTGGTCAAGTATGTGATGAAATTCTTGCAGGTAAATTAGATGATCAATTTCCTTTAGTGGTATGGCAAACTGGAAGCGGCACTCAAAGCAACATGAATATGAACGAAGTGATTGCTTACCGCGGTCATGTCATTCAAGGGGGAAGCTTAACGGATAAAGAAAAGTTTTTACATCCGAATGACGACGTCAATAAATCACAGTCTTCTAATGATACATTCCCTACAGCAATGCACATTGCAGCTTACCAAATTTTAAAGGATGTCACTATCCCTGGTATCACTACTTTAAAAAACACTTTGGATGCAAAGAGTGCAGCCTATATGCATATTGTTAAAATTGGTCGTACCCATTTTATGGATGCAACGCCTTTAACATTAGGACAAGAAATTAGTGGCTATGCGAGTCAATTAAAACATGGTTTAAAAGCCATTCATAATACATTGGAGCATTTAAGTGAATTGGCTTTAGGTGGTACTGCAGTTGGAACAGGTATCAATACACCAAAAGGCTATTCGGAAAATGTTGCTAAACATATTGCTAATTTAACAGGATTGCCATTTGTAACAGCTGAAAATAAATTCGAAGCATTGGCTGCGCATGATGCGATTGTGGAAGCACATGGTGCATTAAAGACAGTTGCTGTAAGCTTAATGAAGATCGCGAACGACGTTCGCATGTTGTCTTCTGGACCTCGCTCTGGTATTGGTGAAATATTTATCCCAGACAATGAACCAGGTTCTTCTATCATGCCAGGTAAAGTTAACCCTACTCAATCAGAAGCATTGACAATGATTGCAGCACAAGTCATGGGAAATGATGTGGCGATTAATGTGGGTGGTTCAATGGGTCATTTTGAATTAAACGTATTCAAGCCAGTGATGATCTTCAACTTCTTGCACAGCGCAAGATTAATCGGAGATGGCTGTATTAGTTTCAATGATAAATGTGCCATCGGTATCGAACCAATCGAAGCAAACATCAATAAGCATGTAAACAATAGTTTGATGTTAGTGACTTCTTTAAACACAAAGATCGGCTACTATAAGTCTGCAGAGATTGCCCAAAAAGCACATAAAGAAGGCACCACTTTAAAAGAGATGGCCGTGAAATTAGGATATGTTACCCCTGAAGAATTCGACGCATGGGTGATTCCGGCTGATATGGTAGGATTATAATAAAACAAAATATATCACATAAGTATAGTGGTAGAAAATATACTATTCCGTAGCGAACGTTCGAGCTTGCGAGCCGAGAGCCTAGGGATAGGTATATTTTCTACCACTTTTTAATTAATTGATTTTTTAGTGTACTCTTTCTCCATTAGAGTAGGTCTTCAACACTTTCACATGTAAGATACTATCAGTAGGGACTTTCATTAAGTCTTTATCGAGTAGGATGAAATCTGCTTTCTTCCCTACTTCGATAGATCCTACTTGCTTTTCCATACGGTTGGCTTTAGCGGCCCAGATTGTCATGCCTCGAATGGTTTGCTCACGGGTTAATGCATTCTCCATTTGGAATCCACCAGCTGGAAAACCTTTTGCATCCTGTCTTGCCACCGCAGCTAAAAATGTTTTGAAAGGATTGATTTCTTCTACTGGGAAATCCGTACCCAATGGTAACCAACCATTTTGTTTTAGTAATTGTTGGAATGCATAACCACCTTTTAAGCGATCTGCACCTAAACGATCTCCAGCCCAATACATATCCGAAGTGGCATGAGTTGGTTGAACAGAAGGGATGATATTGTACTTGCCAAAATAATCAAAATCGGCAGGGTTTAAAATCTGTGCATGTTCAATACGCCATCTTTTATCGTTCTTGCCTTTTAAATATTTTTCATACACTTTTAATACTACCCTATTCGCACTGTCTCCAATGGCATGGGTACACATTTGGAAATCGGTGTTGATTAATTTTGCAGCAACTGAATCAAAATGCGCTTGACTGCTTAATAAGAAACCACCCCATCCTGGCTGATCTGTATAATGTGCCAAAAGCGCTGCGCCTCTAGAACCTAATGCACCATCTCCATATACCTTTACACCCTTTACCATCAAACGGTCTGTTGTATAGCCACCATTCGTGAAATAGCTTGAAGTATAAGAACTTGGCTTATCACTTAACATCACATACAAACGCATTTTTAAATCATTGCTCTTTTGCAATGCGTCAATCATATCAATATCATTTGGACTTAGGCCACAATCAGTGATCGTTGTTAATCCGGTAGCAAAGCAATTTTTCTGCGCTGCTGTCAACCAATTTTTATAATCTTCTTTTGTGGCTGCTGGCACATTTCTTTCTACCACACCCACTGCATTGTCAATTAATAATCCCGTCAACTTACCAGCTGCTACTACAAAGTCACCACCTTCCATAGTTTGACCTGCTTTCACGCCTGCAATTTGCAAAGCTTTTTCATTTGCGATGCTTGCATGTCCATCTACACGCTCTAATAACACTGGACGATCAGGAAACATTTTATTTAATTCCGCATTCGTTGGGAATGCTTTGCCAGGAAATCTATTTTGATCCCAACCTCTTCCTCTTATCCATCCATCACCAGGATGTGTAGCCACAAATGCTTTAACACGTTCTAGCACTTCGGCCCAAGAATTCGCAAACATTAAATCCACTGCATATAAGGATTGGCCATAACCCAAAAAGTGCGCATGTGCATCTACAAAGCCTGGATACACTGTTGCGCTTTTTGCATCCACCACACTATCTGCTTGGTAGTTTTTTAAAATATCATCATTGGTACCCACAGCCACAATCTTTCCATCTTGAACCGCCATCGCTTCTGCCACCGTAAAAGCATCATTGACCGTATAAATTTGTGCATGATGCACCACTAAGTCAACTCTTTGGTTAACACAAGCACTGAATAATACAATAGTAGCAATTGCAAATAATTGACGCATAAGATATATTTAGAAACTAAAAATAAGGAATAAAATAGAAGTTGACACTACTTATAAAGAAGCTTTGAAAGATAAAGAAATATTGAGGCAATCAATATCAAACAAAATCTAGTTCAATAATTCACAAGGCTTTAAACCAGTATGCTTTTTGAATGCTGCAGAAAAATGTGAGATGGAAGAATAACCCAATAATGCAGACACATCGGTTACGCTCAATGACTTTTCGTACAATAAGTATTTAGCATGTTCCATTCTTTGCTGTTGATAAAAGTCAAAGATGGTTGTACCAAAAACTTCTTTAAAGCCCTTCTTTAAATAACATTCGTTCATGGCTACTTTACGGCTCAACTCTTTGATTGTAATGGGGTCGCCAATATGTTGTAATAAAATTTCTCTTGCTAAATAGATGCTTTCTTTACCGCGATCATCAGACAAAAATTTACAAGCAAAGCCCTCTTCTTTTTCGTCCACAATACATTCCAAACTGAACAATAAGAGTTCATGAATTTTGGCATTGATAAAAATATTTTCCAATGAACCAGTATAACTATAGTTCAATAAAGAATCCAATGTGCCACGCTTACGCATACATAAAGGAAAAGTTTTCACAAAAGCGTTGGGATGTTTAAAAGCCAACACTTCGTCTTTTCGATTGTTCAATTTTACATTATGTACGAATTGATGTAAAAATGTAGAAGTGAAATGAAAAGAAAAAACATCCACTGTTCTTAATGGACCTGCACAATCTTCAGTAGGTAATTGATTGCAATTGCCGCAAACTTTATTTTGACAATAACGATTGCCTGAAATACAGAATCTTAATTCTAAATAATTGTCAGATGGACGTTTAGCATTGTAATGATAAATGAACATGCCTGTGTCTTCTAATTCAGCAGGAGATTGGGCATAGTAACGATTAATTTTGTACTGCGTAGAGCCAGGTATGAGCTGTTCTTTCTCGTACAACATGGCCATACCAGCAAAGCCATTTGGCTGGTTGACTTGTTTTAATATATCGTTTGCTAACATCATTGAAGGGCAAATTTAAACTATAAACAACAAATGCTGGAAAAAGGTTCATTTTATGACTTAAAAATGACGTAAAATAAGCCCCAAATTTTGATTCTGTTTTAAAAAAATCCAACTAGATCTTAGTTCTTTTCAAAAATCAATTTTAAGGGCATTTTTAGCCTCATTTTCAGACTCGGCATAATACATGCTAATTCTTTTATGGGGATAACTATAAGGCCTTCAACAGACATTAAAAGGCTTTATTTTTCTTAAGTTTGTATGCGTTCAAAACGCCCTATAAAACAAAAAATTCGCACTGTTTATGTCAGAAGATTTACAACACCCAGACTCGGCCGAAAATAAGAACTATGGCGCCGATAGTATCCAGGTATTAGAAGGCTTAGAAGCCGTAAGAAAACGCCCTGCCATGTATATTGGCGATGTGGGCATGAAAGGTTTACACCACTTAGTTTATGAGGTGGTTGACAACTCGATTGATGAAGCTTTAGCTGGCTATTGTTCTCATATCGAAGTCACCATTCATACAGACAATTCAATCAGCGTTCAGGACAATGGTCGTGGTATCCCAACCGCGATGCACAGTAAGGAAAAAAAGTCTGCATTGGAAGTCGTAATGACGGTATTACATGCCGGTGGTAAATTTGATAAAAACACCTATAAAGTATCGGGTGGTTTACACGGTGTGGGTGTGAGTTGTGTAAACGCATTGAGTACTAAATTATTAGTGACTGTTCAAAGAGAAGGCAAAATATTTGAGCAAGAATATTGCATTGGTGTTCCACAATATGCAGTAAGAGAAACTGGCACTAGCGAAAAAACTGGTACTAGAGTTCATTTCTGGCCCGATGCTACCATATTTCAAGAAACAGTTTACCGTAAAGAAATCCTTGAAGGTCGTTTACGTGAATTATCTTATTTGAATAAGCGCATCAGCATTACTTTAACTGATTTAAGAGAATTAGACGAAGCTGGCGCACCATATGTGAATCATTTTTACAGTGAAGGTGGTATCGTTGAGTTTGTTCAAATGTTGGACAAGAACGGCAATAGAAACCCAATCATCTCTACACCTTTGTATGTAGAGGGATTAGATGAAGCTTCGAATGTGATGGTGGAAGTTGCATTGACTTATAATGATGACTTTAAAGAAAACATCTTCTCTTATGTAAACAATATCAATACCATTGAAGGCGGTACACACGTTACTGGTTTCAGAACCGCGTTAACACGTGTATTCAAAAGCTATGGTGACAAGGAAGGATTATTCGAAAAAGCAAAAGTAACTGTTGAGGGAGATGACTTTAGAGAAGGTTTAAGTGCGATCATTTCTGTGAAAGTACCTGAGCCTCAATTTGAAGGTCAAACAAAAACTAAATTAGGTAATAGTGAAGTGAGCGGTGTGGTACAAACTACAGTGGCTCGTGTATTAGAAGCTTACTTGGAAGAAAATCCTAAGGAAGCTAAATATGTGATTTCAAAAATTATTCTTGCTGCCCAAGCACGTGTTGCTGCTAAGAAAGCGCGTGATATGGTCCAAAGAAAGACCGTATTATCTGGCGGTGGTTTACCTGGTAAATTAGCCGATTGTTCTGAGCGCGATCCTGAAAGATGTGAGTTATACCTTGTCGAAGGAGACTCTGCGGGTGGTACAGCAAAACAAGGACGCGAAAGAAGTTACCAAGCGATCTTACCATTGCGTGGTAAAATCTTGAACGTAGAAAAAGCAATGGAACATAAGATCTATGAGAACGAAGAGATCAGAAATATGTACACTGCATTAGGTGTGACAGTAGGTACGCCAGAAGATCCAAAAGCATTGAACATTGCAAAATTGCGTTACCACAAATTAATCATCATGACCGATGCCGATGTGGATGGATCGCATATTGCTACCTTGATTCTTACATTCATCTTTAGATATATGAAAGAATTGGTACAAAATGGATATGTCTACATTGCACAACCTCCTTTGTATTTAGTGAAGAAAGGTAAGGACCAAGAATACGCCTATAGCGATGAGCAAAGAAAAGCGCTCATCGAAAAGTTAGGTGGTGGAAATGATAGTTCTGTGACGATTCAAAGATATAAGGGTCTGGGTGAAATGAACG
>ERZ650308.447-NODE-447-length-22268-cov-9.027011_pt1 | contig 22268 bp, 23 predicted proteins | sample MGYA00376244_ERZ650308 | MGnify/ENA primary metagenome ERZ650308 (study PRJEB26733, sample SAMN07839295) | wastewater metagenome | biome: small river; feature: stream; material: water | place: USA: North Carolina | collected 2016-04-26 ... | reverse complement strand
AACCTGCGCTCGGGGTTGGTGTCCGGCATCGGCACCTCACTCATGCAGCGAGCAGCTCAGGCTGCGACATGAAGCCGGGGATCAGGCGGATGCGGGTGATCCCCCCGCCAAGTTGCTGGCCAGCGCCGCCCTCGTTGCACCCGATGGACAGCGCTACGAGTCCCGTCGGCATGCTCGGTGGCGCCGATGCACCCTGGTACACGCCGTTGCGCGCCCAGTGCGCAAGGCCGGGCTGCGCCGACATTGCCAGCTTGACCAGGGCACCGGGCGTCAGCGTCGGGGAGGCCGCGGCCGGCGTGTACTGCACGCCGCCGACCGTGTGCCGTGCGTTCGCGTCGGAAGTGCCCAACTGCTGGAACAGCGTCAGAGCCCGGTTCGAGCCCACGAGGTTGCTAACGCTGGCGAAGTACTGGTTCACGCCAGAGACTGGCGGTGCAAAGCCTTCGATCACGAGCGTTGCCCCGCTCTGACTCCACAGCGCCGAGAAGGCGGCGCCCGTGACTTGCAGTTGATCGGCGAAGCGGGTGAACGCCGACCCGAAGGTGAGCATGGGGCTGGTTGCCCTGCTGAACTGCTCAAGCTGCGGGGCGCCGATGCGGATCGTCAAGTCGACGGCGGCCAGCGCCGTGACGTAGAAGCCAATGCGGGGCGAAATTCCCGTCATGGCGCCGTCGCTGTAGGTGAGCGTGCCGAAGTAGCGTTGGTTGGAAAGCGGCCCGGAGTTCAGCGCGGTCATGGCGGCACTGATGTTGTTGCTCAAGCCCGGGGTGCCGTAGCCGATCAGCGCCACAGGCTGGAACAGGCCCGCCGTCGAGCCGGCGACGATCCTCGCGTAGGTGCTCAGGGTCCAGGTCTGGCCTGCAGCCGCGGTGATCGGGGTCGCGTCTAACTGGATGTCCCGGTAGAGCGTCGATCCTTGCGTGCTGGTGCCGAAGATGCGAAGGTCGACGTAGGGGATGCCGGCCTCGTAGCCTGACCCGACCACGTTGATCGCAATGCCGTTGACGGTGGCAAGGCTCCCGCCCCAGTTCGTCGGCAGGGTGCCCGGCGTGCCGGCGACAGCGCCAACCATCGTGTTGTTGCGGATGCTGTTCGTCGACGGTGGCTCCAAGGTGCACGCCGGCTTTGTCGCCGAGTAGGCGTAGTCCCGATGCCGCGGCCCGTAGACGGCCGAGCCAGAGGTCAGCAGCAGGGCGTCGTCCTCGTCCAACGAGTGCGATCCGCGCTGGAAGCGCCAGGCCGTTGTGTAGAGCGCGTCCCCCGCCGAAACCCCGCAACGCATGTAGACGATGCTGGTCGTGGCGGTCGCCATGAAAGTCAGCGAGACACGCTGCCACGTACCGCGCCGGGCCGGATCACCGTCGACCCGACCCGTGACCGTTGCCGATGTTGCCTGTAGCGCAGCGGATGCGCTGACGTTGTTACTCACGCCGTGCCAGACGTAGGCAGTCGCCGTGTAGGTGAAGCCGACGACAAGGCCCGTAAGACTCCAGCCGCCGCTGTTGTTGTCGCCGCCAGCGAACACGCTCTTAGACACCACAGCGGCGGAGAAAACTGGCGGCACCTCGGTGCTCGGTGCCGGAACGATTGCGGCGACCCAGTTCACCGCTCCGTAGGGGCTGTTCGGCCCCACGCTGGTCGGGATCAGGTTCTCCGGCTTCCAGTCCAGCACTCCGTCGCTATAGACCTGCCACGCGGCAGAGTTGCCCGTGTAGAGCAGGCGCGAATCCCACTGACCCAGGCTGAAGTCCACGTCGAGGCCTCCGCCGCTCGCCAAGGCGCCGAAAGGCGACCGGAAAGGGCTGGCCATCGGCGCCCGGAAGGGCGACGCGAAGCTCACAGGACGACCTCGCCGGTGCCGGCGGCCGTCGTGGCCGTGAAGCGGATGCCGGTGGGCTTGGAGATCAGCCGCGTGGCGTTCCCCGACACGGTCCCGAGGTCCCAGTCGAACCAGGTCGCGGCGCCGCTGTTGACGTCGGCGACCGTCGACCAGCTGGCCTGGACCTTCATCGTGCCGCCGCCGCCGGGCTTGCAGGTCGCGACGACGTCGCGGCCGCCGGGCAGCAGTGGGTTCGAGGTGTCACCCGCGCCCAGGGCGTACTTGATGACGTTGGCTTCGCGGGTTTCGGTGACGGCCATGAGGCTCTCCAGTGGGTCAGGTGGCAGTGGCGCCGGCGATCGCCAGCGCGGCTCGTGCGGCGCTCGCCGCGGAATCGATCAGTCGGTTGGCCGCCGAGATCTCGTCGACGGTCATGTCGCGCCAGGCCTCGGCGCTGTCGCGGATCTGGGCGACGCGGACCTCCGGCGCGTAGTCGATCTCGACGCAGTGGTCCTGCAGCGTCAGCCGAGGCGCGCTGCGCAGTTCTACCGTGACGCCGTCGGCGCGCACGGTGCCCTTGCGGCCATCCCAGTACAGACGTCTGCTGTAGAGGTCGGCGCTCATCGGCACACCATCCCGTCCGGCTCGACGCGGAAGCACCGCAGCCCATCGCGCTCGCGGTCGTCGCGCTCGGCCGCCTCGTCGCCGCCCCCGCCGCAACCGGCCAGCACCGCGAGCACCAGCGCGCAGACCCAGCGCCTCATGCCTTGATCACCTCGACGTTGAACGACAGCGAGTAGAGGCTCGCGCTGGCCGACGTCGGCGTCGTCCCCTCAAGCCCGGCTGTCAGCAGCACGGTGCGCGGGTTGTCGACGGTGGGGTCGTAGTCGAAGGTGTGGGTGATCGTCGTGACACCTTCCACGGTAGCGCTGGCCACCGGCGTCGGTGCGCACGGCCAAGGCGAGGAGCCGACGTTCGGGAACTGGACCTTGTTGCCGCTGAAGCCGACGCCGGTACCCGTGTCGATGATCGACAGGTACGCGCTGACGCCGTTGATGGCGGTGGCGCCATTCGTGAGCCGGGTGTTGAAGGTGGCAGTCACGCGCACGCGGACGGCGCGCGTCAGCACCGGCAGGTCGACCGCGGCCTGAGCGCCCGGAATGTTCGGCACCGACAGCCGCCCCAGCGAGATCGGGCCCGGATCGGCGTCCGTCAACACCGTAGTCGCGGCCTCGTTCGTGAGCTGCCAGGTCTCCAGCTGCGCGGCCGTGACCTGGTGGAGGCTGTGCAGGCTCCACCTCCCCTTCACGCCGAGCGCGTTGTACGCCCTGATGCGGAACAGGTAGTTCACGCCCATCTTCAGACCGCCGATGGTCGTGCTCGTGACGCTGCCGCGCTCCAGCGGGGCCGCCTGCCAGTCGCCAGCCGACGAAGCGCCGCCGGCCTCGATGTACTGGATCTCGATCTGACCTCCGCGCCGGACCGACTCGGCCACGGCGGCCGTCCAGGTCAGCTTCACGCGCGCGACGAGACTGCCGTCGACCAGTCCGGTGGCTGAGCTGTCGATGCTCGTGATCGACAGCGTCTCGACCTGGGTGGGGTCGAGCAGGTAGGTGTTGTTGCTGACCGTCGACACGCGGAAGAGCGCGTCAGGTGTGTAGTTGCCAGCGACGATCTCGCGCACGGTCAGCGAAACGCCGCCGGTGAGGCTGAAAGACCAGCCCTGCACCTCGACCTCCTTGTTGGCCCAGCCGAAGGTCGGCAGGTTCAACGCGACCACGTCGAACAGCTCGAGCGGGTACGCCCGCAGGTTGCACGGCAGCGTGACCGTCAGGCCCTCGCGGTTCTCGCGCATGAGCACGCCGCAGATGTTCTGGGCCTGCACTGCACGCGTGACGCCGCCGAGCTCGACCTCGAGCGGCAGGTCGCCGCCATCGGCGCTGACGAAGGCGGCCGCGGACACGTCGGCCAGCGGCACCGGCACGTAGGCCTGCGCCGCGTCGGCGATTGTCGGTCGCATCGTGTTGATCAGCTCGGCCGTGGCCGTCTCGCCGACGATCTGCACGCGGTCGACGTCGGTGATCCAGCTCTCGTCGATGGTGGCCACCGGCGCGCGGTAGGCGCCCGCTCGCAGCGTCAGCCGGCCGCCAGCCCAGCCCCACTTGCCGGCCATGCTTTCGACGATCTCGTTCATCGCCTCGTCGGGGTTGGCGTCCAGCGGGATCACGATGCCGCACTGGTACAGCGGCCGCACCTCGGTGCCCGAGCTGCTGACGAATGTCGTCGACACGTCCGAGGTGTTCGCGGCGGTGGTGAACGCCGGCAGCACGATCTCGTCGATCGTGCATCCGCCGCCGTAGGAGTACAGCGCCCAGTCGCGGGCGATGACGGACGGGTTCTCGGAGAACGCGGTGAGACCGGTGCGCCAGTCGTAGATCTTCGCGCCGCGCACGACCGCACTCACCGCGGGCGGCCCGCTCGGGAACGCATCGGGATCGAACTCCAGGGTGCACAGCAGGCAGGCGTCCCATGCGAACTTGTCGGTGCTGACGACTGCCGAGCCGACGAGGGCCTGCAGCTCGGTGTAGAGGTTCTGGGAAGCACCGCCGAGGAAGGTCCGCACGCGCGCCTTGCTCGAGGTCTCGACGTACTGGTAGCTCACCGACCAGGTGCCATCGATCGGCGCGCCGGCGACGCTGACCGTCGTGCCCACGACCGTCGGTGATACCGCGTAGGTCTCCAGGCTTTCACCCCAGCCCTGCGAGTAGGTGACGACGACGCTGCCGGCGATCGGCGTATGCGCCAGGACCCGCGAGCCGGATCCGCCGGCGACCGTGATCGTGTCCTGGCCCTGCTTCGTGGCGGTCGGCGACCATTGGCCGGTCTGAACATAGCCCGAGCCGTCCAGCGAGACCGGCACGTCGTCGAAGTAGATCTGCTCGACGCCGTCGATCTCGTGGCCGGCCAGCGAGATGACGAGGGTGTAGAACTCCTTGTTGGTGCCGTGCGTCGCCTTGAAGACGACCCCACCGCTCTTGCGGACTCGGCCGTACACGCGATCGCGCGCACCCTGCGCGGTCTCCTGCATGACGAAGCGGTCCTGCAGAGACGCGTTGTAGGCGTCGCGCGCCTGGCGGGCCGCCTTCTTGCGCTGGTGGTTCGCATTGAGCGCTGACGCGCTGAAGGCGACGGCTGCGTTGATGTAGGCCGCGTTCGACGCGACAAAGATCGCGGCCTCGGTCAGCGTCGCGCCGCCGATCTCCCAAAGGGCCGTCGCGACGAGCTCAGCCACGGGTGCACCTCCACACACGAGCCACCCGATCCGGGAGAACCGTCACCAGGCCAGCCGGGCCCGGCGCCAGAAAGTGCCCGCCGGCGGCCGCGGCCAGCGTCGGCCACTCGCCGCCCATCACCAGGCCGACGTCGCCCGGCTGGGCGAGGATGGTCGGCACGACGGGGCCGAGCCGCGCGATCGCGAGCTCGACGACGCCACCGTGCTGGGCCAGCACGCGGCGCGCGCCGAACTCGGTGGAGTACTCGCCCCGCAGATCCGCAGCCAGGTCGACGCCCGTGCAGGCCAGCACGACATCGGCCGCCCACAGGCAGCAGTCCTGCTCGCCCCACCTGAAGGGCGTGTGCAGACGCCTGCGCACCAGGTCGCTGAGCCGGGTCTGCCAGTCCCGCAGGCGGACGGCCGCGGCGCGGATCTCGAGCGTCTTCACTTCCGCCCCCACGAGGCCGCTGGCCACACGTCGCGCTTCTGGCTCTGGCTGACGACGTAGCGCCGGCTCGTGTCGCCGGGCACCAGGCGCTGCTGATCGTTGTCGGTCTGCCGCAGCGGCTTCGGGCGGCGGAAGAGCTCGCCGCGGTGGATCGCGGTCACGGCGATCGAGCTGGTCTCGGCACCCCAGGAGATCGGCATCTGGTCGAGCTTCCCGGTCCAGACCAGCGGCGTGTCAAGCACGGCCCAGTTCGCGGGATCGAGCAGCACGACGTAGACCGTGCAGGGCGTGCCGCGGACGTTCTCCTGCAGGGCCAGGGCGATGCTCTCGCTGCGGACAGCGCTGAGCGTGAATCGCAGCCCCTGCAGGCCCGTCAGCGAGTCGGTGATGGCCTCGACGGCGCCCAGCGTGCCGGCCCCGAAGAAGAGCTGCCCGCCCTTGTCGATCGTGACGGAGCCGCTGGCCAGGCGGATTGGCGACGCGAAGCCCATCTCGACCAGCAGCGCGATCGGCGCCACGGGGCCGTTCATCACGGCCAGCGCGGCGGGTGCGATCGTGCGCATCAGTCCCAGACCTCCACGAAGTCGGCCGCCGCGCCTTCGATGCGACCTGGCGCGTAGACCGCGCCGGCTTCCATCGACGGCAGGATGAACTCGGCGTACGGCCGCGAGAGCTGCAGCGCGGTGCCACCGGCGACGGTGCTGCGGATGTGGCTGGTGATCGGGATCGTCATGGCGCCGGCGTCGTCGGCCGACACGTCGGTCAGCACCTCGACCAGCTGCCCGTTGGCGAGCCGCATCATGTCGTCGGCCTTGACGGTCGGCGGCCCGGGCCACGCTGTGGGCACGGCGCCGACTTCGAACATCGCCTGGTCGAGATTGAACAGGCAAGCCCCGCTCGAGGCCGACTCGATGAACAGGTAGCACTGCGCGGACACAGCACCGACCGGCGCGACGCCGCTCACCGACCGTCGACCGGCCGCAGAGAGGGCGCTGGCGGTCGACTCGCTGATGTAGCCGCCGCCGCTGGCCAGCCAGTTGATCGACACGTAGACCGTGACGCCCGGGGACGCCGTCTGATCGATCGACAGGGAGTAAGCCGTGCCTGCCGTCACCGGCCAGTTGCGCGTGAAGCCGATGCGCCCGTTCAGGGCGTTGGCCAGCACACTCTGGTACGCGCCGCTTGCGCCGGCGTACAGGGGCCCCGCGCTGCGAGAGTACGCCACGCCGCCCGTGCTGCCCGTGGTGTACGTCGCCCACCCATCCGCGATGCCGTCGGCGTTCGAGTCGATCTCGAAGCCGCCACCCGGCCAGAGGTTGCGGTTGCGCGCGCCGGTGATGGAGATCGACATCGCGCCGAAGAGCGCGGCCGTCGACAGCAGCGGCGTGCCAGCCAGGCTGCCCGCCATCTGGCCGCGCCGGCCAAAGTGCCAGCCTCGGACGCGGTTGATGCCCCCCGACAGGTAGTTCAGGAAGCTGCCGACGCCGCGCGGATCGCGCTGCTGGAGCTGGGCGAGCTGGACGCTGAGGATCCAGCGCTCGCTGAGGTAGTCCATCGCCTGCGTGGTGCCGTTGAACGGGCTCGTGAAGAGACCGCCGGCTTTCCGCAGCCGAAGGCTGCAGGTCTGCGGGATGAGGCGCTCGGGCCAGTCGATGGTGCTCACAGGACGCGCCTCACGCGGAGCTGCTCGTAGATCGCCGCCTGAGTGCCCTGCATCGCGATCTGGATCGCGCTGAGGACCTCGCCGCGGGTCATTCCGGCCTGGACGTTGTTGACGATCTGCACCTGGCCGCCGCCGGCGCCGCGTGACGACTGACCGGTCGGCGTGACCGTGCCGCTTTGCTTGCCCATCATCAGCAGCTGCTTGCCGCCGACGTTGAGCAGCTCGGGCATGCCGCGCTCGTTGACCTCGTACAGCTTGCCGGCCGACACCGGCCCGCCAGTGGCGCGGCCGCCGCCGAAGATCGTGCTGAAGAACGAGGAGATCAGGCCACCGCCGCCGCCGCTCCCGCCGAAGAGCGAGTCGAGCAGCGGCCGCACGACCTGCAGGCGGAGGAACTCGCTGATGACGGTGTCGATGAACCGACTGACGTCGAGCCGACCATTGCGCAGGGAACTGGTGAGGTCGTCCTCGAGCGAGGCAGCCGCATCGCTGACGACCTGCGCCGTCGCCGTGCCGGCTTCGCGGATCCGCTCGAGGTAGGCCTGGACGCCTTGCTGTACGCCCGCCGTCGGGTCCAGCCGAGCACGACGGCTCAGCGCGACGCCCTTCTCCTCCAGCACGATCTGCTGCTGCAGCAACCGCAGCCGGCGCTCCATCGCGTCCAGCTCGGACTGCGAGGCGCCGGCGTTGCGCGCCTGGATCAGGGCCGCCTCTTCTTGCGCTGCGGCGTCCTGCAGGCGCTTCAGCCGCAGGTCCTCGAGCGCGCTCGTGGTGAGGCCGAACTCCTGGATCTGCTGACGCAGCTGCTCGTTCGTGACGACACGCGCCTCGGACTCGCGGTTGAGCGCCGCGACAGCGTCGTCGGTGAGTCTCGTCGAGTACTCCTGGACGTCGGCCAGCAGCTTGCGCTTGCGGATCTCGTCGTCCATCACGCCGAGGGCGGACAGGGAGGCGCGGATGCTCTGCTGCTGGGCCTGCGACAGGCCTTCCTTGTTCTCGACCAGCTTCTGCTCGACCCGCAGGCGGAACAGCTCGAACTCCGTGAGCCGCTGGCCCGCGTCAAGCTCGGCGCCGGACTGGGTCAGCCGGACTGCCACCTCATCGATCAGCCCGCGGTAGGCCTCGGCCGCCTTCTTGATGAGGTCGACGTCAGCGGCCAGCGGCGCGGCCGTCTTGCCCGGCGCAGTGATCGGAACGGCGCGCGTGTCTTTGAACTGCTCCTCGGCGTCGCGGTTGATCGCGTTCAGGTACTTCAGCCGTGCCTGCAGCGTGGCGATGCGCTCCTGCGCATGGGCCTTGATGGCGTCGGGCGGCGCGATCGCGTTGAGCAGCTTGTCGGCCAGCGAGCTGCTGCCGGCGCGGCGCTCGACGTCGACCAGCTCCTGCTGCAACTTCTCGAGCTGCTTGCGAGCGAAGTCGGCCTCCGACGAGAGCGACCCGAAGGGGTTGATCTTGATGTCGTCGGCGAAGAACTTCAGCCAGCCGCCATAGGCCTTGCGGCCCTCGATCAGCGACGAGGTGACCTGGTTCAGCGACGGCAGCAGCTCGCCGACGATGGAGACCTTCAGGCCCTGGATCGACAGCTCGAGCGTCTTCAGCTGATCGTTGAACCGGCCGGCCTGCTCCGCGACATCCTTCCCGAAGGCCGCCCCGAGCTTCAGCGCGTCGTCGCGCAGGTCGACGATGCCCTGGCGGCCACGGTTGAGCAGCGGGATCAGGTCCGCGCCGCTCTTGCCGAAGACGTCCTGCGCCAGGGCCGCCTTCGCGGCGCCGTCCTCGTAGCTGGAGAACTTGTCGGCGACGTCCAGCAACAGGTCGTCGACCGAGCGCAGGTTGCCCTGCGCGTCCTTCAGCCGGATGCCCATGGCCGCGAGGCCCTTGTTGTTCTCGGCGGCCGCCTTGCTGAGCTTGCCCAGCCCGGACGCCAGCGCGTCGGTGGGCGTGCCTGCGACCTCGGCGGCGAACCGGTACTCGCTCAGGCGGTCGGCAGCGATCCCGAACTTCTCGGCCAGGTCGTCGACGCGGTCGGCGATGTTGATGCTGTCGCGCACCTGCAGCGCGGCGATCGCGCCGGCGGCTGCGACGCCCAGCGCTGTGACGACGGTCGTCACGCCACCATAGGCTCGCTGCAGCAACGCCGCCTGCTTCTGGGCGATCCCGGTCGCCTGGGTCAGCCCCTGCTCGAACTTCGCGAGCTGGGCGACCAGGTCGATCGACAGGGTTGCGATTGACATCTCAGTCCTCGTTGGGGCCGCGGTGCGACTTGATGGTCTGCAGCTGGTGCATCAGGCGTTCCGGGTCGTCGATGCCGAGCGCACCGCACACGAAGGGCAGACCCGCCCAGTCGATGTCGCCGGCACGCGTCGCCAGGAAGTTCCAGGCCTTGATCGCCATCTGGTCGGCTGCGGTTGCTCGTGGCTCGTCGCCCTCCACTTCGACGCCGGACTGGACGTCGAGGAGGGCCGTCAGTTTTTTCGGTCGGCGACCTGCTGCTCGAGGTGCTGCGCGATGCGGTCGATCAGCGCCTGTCGGCAGGCCTGGGCCCAGTCGCCGCGGTCGGCCACGAGTTCCGACCAGAGCTCGGTGTGGAACGGCACGACGTCGGCCGCGCCGATCGCCGGGCCGAGCACGACCGCCTCGGTGAAGCCGCGCCAGTCGACCGCCTGGCGCTGCACGGCCGCCAGGTCGCAGGTCAGGGTCCATTGCTGGCCATCCTGGCGCGTGAAGCCCGACATCTCCGACTCGGTCGGACGCCGCAGCTTCACGGCCAGGCCGGCGTGCTGCCGGTCGGTGAGCTCGACCCAGAACTCGCGCTGCTGACGCAGCTGGGCCAGCAGCACGCTGCCGGCCGACGCGGTCGTCGTCGTCATCACGCCGGCGTCTTGATGACAAAGCCCTTGACCGACACGCTGAAGCTGCCGGTGCCGATCGCGCCCTTTTGCACGTCTTCACCGGGCAGGCTGGGCTCGCCGCGGAAGACCCGCACCGAGCCGTCCTTCAGCGTGATCCGGAAGACCAGCGAGTTCGCAGCGCGCGCCGCGGCTTCGATCAGCGCCATGGCGGCACTGTTGAAGGTCTCGGCGTTGACGTTGATCGACACGGACTGGCTGGCCAGCTGGCCGTTCAGTTCCTGCTTCACGTCGTCCAGCAGCGTCGTGTTGTCCAGCTTCTCGGCCTCGCCGCCGCCGATGCTGTAGCTGGTGGCGATGCCCAGCGTCTGCCAGGTCGCGACCGGCGTCAGGCTGCAAGTGCCCGAGAAGGCGCTGAAGGCGCTCGTGTCCAGCGACTCCAGGTTGATGGTGTTGGTCGCCGGCGCATCGACGCGCACGGCCATCCCTTCGAGCTGCACCATGCCCGAGATCCCGCTGAGGTAGCCGACGGTGCCGTCGGTGAGGCCGTGCGCGGCGCTGGTCGCGACGCCCGGGCTGGCCTGCGTGATGGCGGTGACGGTCTTCGCCGCCGCGTAGGTGGCGGCAACTTCGACGCGGACGCCGCGCCCGATGACTGCGGTCATGGTGAGATCCTTTCAGGCAAAAAGAAACCGGCGCGGCGGCCGGTGGGGTTGGGGAACAGGGCGATCAGCGACTCAGGTGAGCCACCAGTCGATCGTGAGGACCTCGACCTCGAGGTCGTTGTCGCCGTCATAGCCGGCGGTGTTGTCTTCGAACGGCACGCCCGCGCTGGCCAGCGTCTGCTCGAGCTGCTCGCGCACGGCGATCGCGTTCGCGCGGCTGCTGCCGACCACCTGCAGGTCGATCGTCACCTGGCGCGCGTGCAGGCTGCCGTCCAGCCCGTGGTGCGGCGTCGTGCGCTGCTTGGCGAACGCGATGAACGGCTTCGCTGCCTTCTGCGGCACCGCGTCGATCGCGATGCGCGAGCCCGGCACCAGGGCAGTCAGCGGCGCGCTGGCCACCAGCAGGGCGCGCAGTTCGCTCTCGGCGCTCACGAGGCACTCCCGGTGCGGTTGAGCTTCTCGATCGCCGGCTTCAGCGTGGTCTTCACGCGCTCGAGCGCCTGGGTCATCTTCGTGCGTCCAGACGTCTGCAACATCTGCGCGCCCGCCTTGATGCGCGTGCCGAACTCGACCCAGCGCCAGTAGTACGGGTCGTTCGGGCTGCGCGCGCCGCGCTGCGCACCCTTGGCCGGCTTCACGTTGACGAACACGCCGACGTCGCCGGCGCGGCGCGTCTGCTTGCTGGTGCGCACGCGGATGGCCTGGCGGAGGGTGCCGGGCTTGCGGATGCCGCGCCGGATGGCGGAGGCGCCACCGTAGGTGCTGACCTTGAGCACCGGCGTCAGGCGCTTCGCCTCGTCCCGGAAGACGCGGCCGCCGGCGGTCAGCGCGTTGCGGATCGCCCGGGCCCGCAGCTTGGCGGGCAGCGCCTTGAGCGCAGCCTTCAGCTCCTCGAGGCCGGTGATCTTCACGATCACGCCGTCAGAGGCCATCGCGCACTCCCGAGGTCGCCAGCAGCACGAGCCACTGCTGCTGACCGTCGACGTCGGCCGGCTGCCCGGTGATGTCGTGCGGCACGCCGCGCCAGAGCACGCGCCAGGTCGACTGCACGTCGGCTGCCCAGCGGATCACGAACTCGACGTCGGTGACGAGCTGCAGCTGGCCGACGAGCATGAGCTCGCGGCTGCGCAGGGGCCGCGCCTTGCCCCAGACGTCGCGCACCGTCACCCACGCGCCGGTCTCCGAGCCGAGGCCGTCCTGGCCGGCGGCGCGCTGCTGCAGCGTCAGGCGCTGGTCCAGCTGGCCGGCCGTGATCTTGGCCGTGGCGGTCGTCGTGCTCACGCCCAGATCCTCACGGGGTCGAGCAGGCGGGCCAGCAGCGGGTGCGCGTCAGCGACGGCCGCCGCGGACAGGTCCGGCGACTGCAGCATCTGGCCCACGAGCGCGTTGATGTACGTCTTCACGCAGGGCTTCACGGCTGCCGCGTCGGTCTCGCCCACCGTCAGGTCGATCCGCACCCGCGGGCCGCCGGCGACGTCAGGCAGGAGCGGCCAGGTCGCGTTCAGCGCCGCGGCCAGGCCAGTCCCACTGCCGAGCCCGAAGTACACGTAGCCGCCGCCGGCGAGGGCCACCCAGCTCGCCCCGTTCCAGTACGTGACGGCCGCGGCGGTCGGCGAGTAGACCGGCAGCGCCTGGTCGTACTGCGGCCAGTCCCACAGCTCGGTCCGGACGACCTGCTGCATGAAGTGGCGCTTCGCCTCGTGCTCGGCGATCGCGCGCGCTGCGCTGATCAGGCCCGGGATGATCAGGTCGAAGCGCGTGTCGTCGATGCGCTGCGAGGCCTTGACCTCGGCGAGCGTGACCGGCTCCAGGGACGGCTCGGTGAGGACGAACGTGCGGCTGGTGAACATGGTCCTGACCTCAGGCCGCAAGGGCCAGCGACTGCTTGCCAGCCCGCAGGGCGGTGGTCGTTCCGTTCAACGTGCCGATGTCGGTCGGCGCCTGGATCGCGTAGTCGATCTCCAGGTTGTCGTCATCCGTCGGCGTCGGGATTGCGGCCATCACCGCGGTGTCGCTCACCCGCGTCGTCGAGGCGGGTGCATCGAGCAGCGTGTCGGCGCCGTTGTACTCGCTGGCCGACACCGTCGTGCCGAAGAAGTCGGTGTAGTTGTTCTTGTAGGCCCACAGGCGCGCATTCGCGAACCAGCCGTCATTCCCCTGCATCGGATAGAGGAAGTTCGAGTCGAGGCTGCGGCGGCCGCGAGCGATGTTGCGATGCACGTAGAAGCGGGTGCGATCGGCAGCCGTGCCGGTGAAGTCGAACGAGATCACGCCGATGAACATGCCGAAGCGGTCGGCCAGGTTGGCGTACACGTGCGCATCGCCCAGCGTGACGATGCCTGTCGTCAACGCGGCGCTGACGATTCGAACCGCCGCCTCAGGGTTCGTGCCGGAAGAGATCGACCGCATGACGTTGTGGTGGAACCACTGCGAGCCCTGGCCGATGTTGAGGTGAACGCCAACCTCGGTCTCGGTGACCAGGTTGCCCCAGTACTCGGTGTTGGCCGATCCGAACTCGCTGTAGAACGCGCTGCCATCGAGCCAGTAGCGACCGTCGTACTCGGCCCGATGCACCCAGTTCTGATAGCACTGGGCACGCGAGCCGTCCGTCGTGTAGGACGAGTCGAAGTAGAAGGTGCCCGAGCCCTCGTTCTGGTTGTTGTGCCGCGACCGGTTGTGGCGGACGTGCGCACCGTTCATGCAGGCGCTGCCCCACGTGTGGAACAGCATCTGGCCCAGCTTGAAGCCCTTGTTCCGCTCGAAGATCAGGCCCTGGAAGCCAGCGCCCGTGCGTCGGTCAACGCCCCCCTGCATGAAGTGGAAGCGGTTGCCGATGGGCGAGAAGCCCTTGCGGCAATAGCGGAAGTCGACGTCGTGGATCCAGACGTCGGGAACCAGGCTGTTGGCCGTCTGGTTCTGCACGTTCAACGGGAAGTCGCTCTCGAAGAACTCCAGGTTGGCCGCCTCGAAGCCACCCATGGGCCGGTCGACGATCCAGACGTCCGTGTCGGTCACGCCCGCCGGGCGCCGGAGGTAGGTCAGGCTGCTCGGATCGCCGGCGCCGTCCCAGTAGATGACGAAGCCACCCGGTCCGTTCGCGCCGCTGGCGACGTCGCCGTACTCGTAGTTGGCGCTCGGGGCATTGGCGAGAGCTCCCACGCCACTGGATCGATCGACTCGGCAGCGGCGGCCCCAGCGCAGCTCGCCACTGACGCGGAACGCGCCAGCCCAGCGGTCAGGACCGGAGCTTCGATACCAGACGTTCGAGCCCGGCTGCGATACCACCGCCGCGGCGCCGCCGTTGACCTTGTTCGGATAGCAGATCCAGTTGGGGTTGACCTCGCTGAAACCGGTGATCGTCGGGTGCGGCTCGTAGCAAGTGAACCGCGGCTTCTGTCGCGACCCGTTCCCGGGGTCGACTCCCACGATCTCGAGCCGCGCGGAGCCCTCCTCCTCGGTCTTGTTTGCCGTGAACGGCCACGGGTTGTCGCCCATGGCGAACTCGTGCCGGCGAGTCTCGCCGCCGCCGCCAGAGAGCTGGTCGTTCATCAGGCGCGCGGGATCGCTGATCGCGTGAACCCAGGACCCGCCAGTACCGAGCCCGGTGGCGTTGCGGTCGTACTTCAACGTCGGCATGCTGCGGCTCGGCGATCAGGTCGGGCTGCGGGAGGCGATGTCCAGGCCTTCCACTGCCCAGATCTCGCCCGCGGTGTTGATCTGGATCGTCCAGGCGAGCTGCCACTCGGCTGACGTCGTCACCGCGCCGCCAGCGACGCGCGTGTTGCCTACCGGCGGGTTCGTCAGCAGGGTGCCGGCGAGGTTGCGGATCGTGCTCGACAGGCCCAGCATGTCGGTCGTCGTCCAAGCAGCCGCGGTGCCATACAGGTTGGTGCCTCCGGAGACGGACGAGCCGCCCGCGTAGACCGGGATGGCAGTGCCGAGCGTCACCGCGCCCGATGCGCCGATGGTGTTGCTCGATCCGACATACAGCCGAGCGGTCTTCGTGCCCGTGCCGCCGATGTTGATGGTCGCGCTTGGCTGGATACGTGCCCCAGCCGGCAGGAACCCACCAGGCACCTGAGCGACCATCCAAGGGATCTCGCCTGTCGCGGCTCGGACGACGCCCGTCACGGTCGTCGCCTGGTGCGGGACGTTGAGCGTGATGTAGTTGTTCGCGGTGTCGATCGCGGTGATCTGGTAGATCCCGCTCGGCACCCCCGACGACGTCGTGATGTGGATGTAGCAGCCCACGTGGCCGCCGGTGCCATCGGGCGCGTAGGCCGTGTTCGTCAGTCCGGTCGCACCAGGTGCGCCGGTGCCGTTGGCGCTGCGCAGCTGCAGCAGCCCGCCGTTGTTCGCCACCGACGGCGTGCCCCCGAACGTCGAGGCGGGCACGGTGAACGCGAGATCCGGCGCTGAGCAGTGCAGCACCAGCTCCCGCGGGTACGTGTTGCCGTCGGCGATCACGGCGGCATTCACCATGCCGGCGTACCGCTGGACCACGGCAGCCGCCAGGCCAGAGACGAAGCCGGAGGCCGTCGCGGCCGAGGTGAAGTTGGCGAACAGGCTCTGCAGCACCCGCAGTGCCGTCATGCCCTTGACGTTGTCGGTGCCGACCTCGGCCTCCGACTGGCTTGCCACCGTGAAGGTGCCACCGGCGCCCGGGACGACGTTCGACGTCGCGCGCACCTCACGCCAGCCGCCGCCCTCGGACATCACCTCGATGATGTCGCCTGCCGCCGTCGATCGGCTGGTCGCGCCCAGCAGCACCAGGTTGGCGTTGTTCGACAGCGTCAGCGCGCCCGTGAAGCGGATGCGGCGCTCCAGGCCATCGCGCGAAGGGGTGCCGAACGAGCTGATCGCCGTCGTGCCGGTGATGACGACGTAGGGCGTCGCCGCGGCGTTGAGGTCGACCGTGGCCGCCGAGGCCAGCGTCGTCGCGGTGCCCCAGGGGCTGAGGATCTGCGCCTGCAGGTAGCCGATGGCCGTCAGCAGCGGCGTGGCAGCCACGACGACGCCGCGCGTGACGGTGTCGATGCCGCTCATCGTGATGGCGCGCACCGTCACGCTGAGGTTCGAGAACTTCGCCTGCAGCTTGCCGATCGCGGCCTTGACCGTGTCGCCGGCGACGACGTCGGCGAAGGTGCCGAAGCTGATACCGGTCAGCAGACCGGAGGCCGCGTTCTGAACCATCGACTGCAGCGTCCGCAGCGCAGTCATGGCCTTCGAGTTGTCGGACCCGGTCTCGGCCTCCGCTTGCGATGCCACGGTGAAGCCGCCGATCGGGAAGGCCGCGGCGGTACCGTCGTCCCGGCGCACGCCGGTGACGTTGCCGGACGAGTCCAGCGTCAACGGCAGTTCCTCGTCCGCGTAGACCTCGAAGCCCAGCGCGCTGGCCAGCAGCGTCGCGGCGATGTCGTCGGGCGTCGACTGCGTCTGGCCAGGCCGCCACTTCGTCGGGCGGCCCGTGATCGTGGTCTCGTAGATCGGCGCGGTGCCGGTGTAGCGAATCTGCGTCGGCATGGGGTGATCTCCGTCGCTGAGCGTTCAGCGAGTCAGGTGGCGCGCTTCGTGCGCACGGGCTTCGCCGAGGCGTCGCGGTTCTCCGGCGCCTGGTCGGCGGCGGCGGCTTCCAGCGGCGCGGGCCCCGGCTCGACGTCGGGCTCCGGCTCGGGCGCCGGCGCGGGCGCGGGTGCAGGCGTCTGCACCGGCTCGACGTAGGCCTCGGCCCAGCCTTCAGCGATCGCCAGCTGGGCGCACTCGTCGGTCGTGTCTTCGACCTCGCCCACGACCTCGAAGGCCTGGACGTGAATGCCCTGGTGCGCGAACTTGAAGGGCTTGAGGATGGTGATGAGCATCGTGTTCTCCGGAAAGAAAACGGGCCCCTGACCGTGAGGACAGGGGCCCGAGAAGCCCGGCTTGCAGGCCGGGAGGAGACGTTCGATCAGGAGACGCTGAACTTGCCCACCTTGATGGCTTCGGAGTTCACGACGGCGCCACCGACGCGGCGGGTCGTGTAGAAGCCCACGTACGGCTTGTTGCTGTACGGGTCGCGCAGCACGCGCATGCCGACGCGGTCGACGATGGTGTAGCCGCGGCGGAAGTTGCCGAAGGCGATCGCCAGCGCGTTCGCCGCCTTGACCGGCATGTCTTCCATCTCGACCACCGGGTAACCCAGGAGGTTCATCACGATGCCGTCCTTGATCGACGGCTGCCAGAGGTACTGGCCCGTGGTGTCCTTGAACTTCATGATCTCGAACATCAGGGCCTTGCCCATCGTCCAGTTCGCGCCGGCGCGGTAGGCCTTCTTCAGCTTGGCGACGATGTCGATCAGGAAGTCGGCCTTGTTCGAAGCCGGGAAGTCGGCCGAGACGCCGGTGGCGATGTGCTCGAGCGTGCCGAAGGCGCGCGCCGCGTCGCCGGTGGCCGCCGTGGTGTAGGCCAGCACGCCCTTCGGCTTGTTCGTGCCGTCACCGGTCACGAACGCCGAGCCTTCGGCCACCGACAGCTCTTCGCTGATCTGCGTCATCAGCTCGGCCTCGACGTTGAAGAACAGGTCGTCGAGCGCGACCTGGGTGATCTGCGGGTTGCAGTACACCTCGCCCATCGGCGGCTTCACGTTGTCCCAGGTGCTGGTGTTGGTCGCGGGACGCGCGGCCGTCTCACCCACCCAGCCGGACGCGATGCCGTTCTTGTTCACGAGCATGTTGTAGTCGCTCGTGCCGACCGTCACCACACGCGCCAGGGCGCGCATCGGCGACAGATCGCGGGCCAGCTTCTCGATCTCGTTGGAGATCACCTTCGGCAGGGCGTAGCCGCCGTCGGCGGCGACGCCCGCGCTCCAGGCCTTGGCCTCGAGGTCCTTCAGGCCGGCCTCGGTGCCCTTGCGGGCGAAGCCGTCGATGAAGGCGTCGCGGTAGGCGATCTGGTCGGCGTTGTCGACGCCGCCGTTGCCGCCCAGCCCCTGGCGATTCGAGCGCTTCTCCAGCGCCTCCAGGTCCTTCTTCAGCGCCAGGGCCGTGGCGATGTCGGCCTCGATCTTGGCCAGCTTCGCCTGGAAGTCGCTGTCGCTGCGCGACTTCTCGAGCGCGGTCAGGCGCTCGTCGTTGGTCGACTTGAATGCGTTGAACGCAGTCTGGATGCCTTCGACCAGCGTCTTCAGCTCGAGGCCGACGGCGGCGTTGGCCAGCAGCAGGCCACTGGCCGCGTCGACGTGGCCGAAGATGATCTGGGGCGCCAGGACGGCGGCCAGCAGCGAGAGAGCGGCGACGGCAAGGATGCCGGCCGTGCGGAGGGAGAACTTCATGATGGATGCCTTTCGGAGGTTGGGGAGAGGAGTCAGCGGAAAGTGACCTGCAGGGCCTCGAGGGCGCGCTTCAGGTCGGGATCCACCTGCTCGTCAGGCTCACCCTGACCAGCGAGGCGCTTCACGCGGCCGATGAAGGCCGTCGCTTCGGTACGGCTGAGGCCACCGGCATCGCGCAGGTAGCGTTCAGCGTCTGCCAGCGTTTCGAGCGCGTCGATCACGCCCTTGACGCCAGAGATCTGGGCTGCAGGGTTCGCCGGGAAGGTGACGACGCTCACCTCCCACAGGTCGACCTTCTTCAGCGTGCGGATGCCGGTCAGCTTGTCGTAGCTGTCCTCGCGGGTCATGAAGCCGATCGACAGGCCGTTCACGGCCTTCGACTGCATGAGCGCCCGGGCTTCCTTCGCGCGGGCCACGTCGTCGACCAGCAGCTGGCCCTTCAGCCAGAGGCCGTGCGTGTCCTCGCGCATCTCGAGGTACGGGCCGAGCGGCTCGCCACTGCGGTGCTGCCAGAGCACCGGCGGCAGGCGGCCGGCGTCCTTCCACTGCGCCAGGCTCTCGGCGAAGGCGCCCTGCGCCACGACCTCCTTGTAGGAGTCGACGTTGCCGAAGACCGAGCCGTAGCCGGTGAAGATGCCCTTCTCGTCGATCGACTTGAGCTCGAAGGGGCGCTCGAGGTACTTGAGTTCCATGCGGTCCTCGTCAGGTGTTCGGGGTGGGGTCCGCCGGCACCTGGCCGACGGTCATGTTGGCCGGCGTCAGCGGCTCATCGAGCCCGTCGAGCGGGTTCAGCTCGAGCAGCTCGCGTGCCTCGTTGCGGGTCATGATCCCGTTGAGCACCAGCTTCGACAGGTACTCCGAGGTGTCCTTCAGCGCGCCACGCAGCAGGCCGGCCACGACGTGCTTCACGTAGTAGCCGGCGGCGCGGTCCTCGTCGCTGAGCAGCTGCACGGCAGCCGACTGCTCGATGCGCGTGTACCAGGGGCCCAGCGTGTGCACGACGTGCGCGAGGAACATCTGCTCCGCGCTGGCGAACGTCGGCGCCTTGTCGGCGCTGAAGCCGATCATGATCGGCTGCACGCGCATCGCCGCACAGATCTCGATGACCTGGTGCCGTCGCGTCTCGAGGTGCTGAGCGTCGATCCCGGACTGGGTCAGCTGCTGGAACTTTGCGGAGCGGTCCAGCAGCATGATCCGGCCGGCGTTGGATGCGCCGGAGTACTCCTTCTCCAGCCAGCCGCGCAGGTCCTCGTACTGCTGCTTCGAGAGCGCGCCCTCGACGCTGTACAGGCCACTCGGCCGCAGGCCGCGCTGGTGGAGCTGCGCCTGCGACTCCTCGGTGGCCATGGCCAGGCCGATCGCCTCGCGCGCCAGGCGCACGATCTCCATGCCGACCACGCTGTCCCAGCTCGGGCCGCGCCAGTGCCAGATGGCCTCGGCCGGGAAGATCTTGGTGTCGCCCGAGTCGCCCTTGACCTCGTAGCTCATCGTCCAGTCGGCGGCCCGCTTCACCTTGACGCGGCCCGGCTCGATCGGCAGGAGCTCGACGGGCCGGCGATCGCTGCCGATCCGGTTCTGGAACGCGAAGGCATTGCCCGTCAGAGCGCAGTGCATGCCCATCGTCTCGCGCAGCTCGTAGCTCGACATGAAGGCGTTGGGCTTCGCGTGCAGCAGGTCGTGCAGCGGATGCGTCTCGGCCACGTCGCGAGACTTGCCGCTCTTGCGGTAGACCTTCAGCGGCACCTGCGCAACGCCTTCGGCGATCACGCGCACGCAGGCCAGGACGGCGGAGACCTGCAGGGCCGTCTGGGCGTTGACGGTCGCACCGGACTTCGTCGGGCCACCGCCCAGCGCTGCCAGCAGCGCGGCCATCGCCGTGCTGCCGAAGGCCACGTCCTTCGCCTCGGACCGCCAGGGCAGGCGCAGCTTCATGCCGCCTTCTCCCAGAACGACTGCGAGGCCTGCGCGCCGATCATCGCGCGGCTGACCGCGAGGATCGTGGCCACGGCCGCGTCGATCTTCTTCTCGGCACTGCCCTTGCGCGGGAAGATGTTCTCGTTGCGGTCCTCGAAGACCTCGACGTTCGCGAACATCCAGAGGCTGGCCAGGTTGCCGTCGTGGTGGAAGCGGCCGGCGTCGACGAGCGCGGCGATCAGCTTCATCGGCTCGCTCAGGTTGCGCACCGTCATCGGCACGTCGACGACCGTGAAGCCGCCCTCCTGCATCGACGGCGCGATCTCGCGCGAGCCCCAGGCATCCATCGGCACCTCGGCGATCACGACGTCGCTGGCACTTGCCTCGACCTCCTCCTGGATCTGCTTCAGGTTGATCATGTTGCCGGCCGTCTTGATCAGGTAGCCCTGCGTGACCCAGGCCTGGTAGTGCTCGTTCTCCGGCTTCTCGATCGCGGCCTCCGGCAGCCAGTTCTTCGTCAGCACGTAGTAGTGCCACTCGCCATCGATCTCGCGGCGGAAGACCCAGGCCGCCGACGCGATGTCGGTCTTGCTGGCCAGGTCGAGGCCGACCCAGCAGGTCTCGCCGCGGAACGACTCGCGCGTCAGCGTCGGATCGGCGCCGGCCTGCAGGTACTCCAGGTTCAGCCACGGCGACGCGGCGTTGACCCAGACGTCGAGGTGCTTCGTCTTGAAGACCGCCTGCTTGCGCGGGTTGCTCACGGCCTCGCGCTGCGCCGCCTCCAGGAACTCGCCGCTGACGCTGACGTTGAAGTTCGGGTTCGCCTTGACGAGGACGGCCGGGCTGGTCCAGTCGTCGTCGATGTCGATGCCGTAGATGATCCCGAAGCGCGTCTCGTCGGCGACGACGCCTTCGAGCACCTTCTGCAGCTCGACCTGGTGCGTGTAGCACGGGCCGCCGACGTTGTTGCCGGCCGTCGTGATCATCAGCAGCAGCGGCTGCGAGCGCGCGCCCATGCCGGTGGCCATCGTGTCGTAGAGCTCGGCCGTCGAGTGCTCGTGGTACTCGTCGACGATCGCGCAGCTCGGCGACGCGCCGTCGCCCGGCTTGCCGATCACCGGCTCGAACTTCGAGTTGGCGTCCAGCACGGCCAGGTTCGACGCGTTGACCATCACGCCGTAGTGCGCCCGGAATGCGGCGTTGATCTTGGCCATCAGCTGCGCCGGGCGGAAGACCTCCATCGCCTGCTTCTGGCTGGTCGCGCCGCTGTAGACCTCGGCGCCGAACTCGCCATCGGCGGCCAGCATGTAGTTCCCGATGACGGCGGCGATCGTGCTCTTCGCGTTCTTCCGCGGGACGATCAGGTCGGCCTTGCGGAAGCGCCGCTTCAGCGTGACCTGGTGGACCCAGCCGAAGACGTTCGCCAGGAAGAACACCTGCCAGCCGCCGAGCGTGATCAGCTCGCCGCGGGCCGCCCAGTCGCCCTTGATGTGCGGCATCAGCTCGGCGAAGCCGCAGACGCGATCGACCGGCCGGTACTTCTTGCCCTTGCCGTCGATCAGCTCGGGGTTGAAGACGTACGGGAAGCCCTCGGTGCCCTGGCGCTCGAGGTCGTTCACGAAGCGCTGGCAGGCCAGGCGCTCCCACTTGCAGGCCGGGCGCTCGCCCATCAGCACCGCGCGGGCGTAGCTCTCGGCGATCGCGGCGTAGTTCTTCACGTCACAGCGCCCCGAAGCCGCCCGGCTTCTCGTCGTCGTCCATGCCGGCCAGGCGCATCTGGCCGTCGTTGCGCGAGGGCGTGACGCGGCTGCGCGCGCTCGGCGACATGCCGAACGACGCGAGGTAGCGGTCGACCTGCTGGCTGAGGCCCTCGGCCTGGCGGCTGAGCGCCGACTCGCGCAGGAAGCCGGTCGGCGTCTGCTGCATGAGCGCGTCGGTCGGGTCCTGGCCGCGCTCGAGCAGCTGCTGCTGCTTCGCGGTGAGCGCGCGCTCGACCTGTTGCAGACGTCCGTACGCGCGGCAGTACAGCTCGAGCGCCGCGCGGTCGATGCGCGTGAGCAGCCCGAGCTCGAGCAGCAGCGGCGTCACGCGGCGCCACTCCTTGCGAGCCTCCGGGCTCATGTGGTGCGGCATCGGCGGCAGGCCGACTTCCGGATGGACCCCGTCCGCCAGGTCGGCAGCCCGCAGCGCGCGGTGCGCGGTGCCCGTGAAGGCACGCACGTTCGTCGGCAGCGGCTTCGGTCCGCGGGCGCCCATCAGTCCGCCCCCCCGGAAAAATTCTCCAAAACCTGCGCGCGCGAAAATTTGACAGATCGGAAGAGCGTCGTGTA
>ERZ650308.446-NODE-446-length-22268-cov-11.659569_pt1 | contig 22268 bp, 24 predicted proteins | sample MGYA00376244_ERZ650308 | MGnify/ENA primary metagenome ERZ650308 (study PRJEB26733, sample SAMN07839295) | wastewater metagenome | biome: small river; feature: stream; material: water | place: USA: North Carolina | collected 2016-04-26 ... | reverse complement strand
AATTTAAGTTCAATTCATATAAGCATATTTGGATTGAAACGTGGGGAGGAACTCAAAGAGTGGTTTAGAAATCAAACGAAAATGACCGTAAAGAAACCTTGGTATAAATTCTGGTAACTATAACCCCAACTCCTTAATCTCAAATTCGGACGGCTTAAAATAACCCTCTTTAATGTTCCTTTGAATCACCTCTTTTGGCACAACAAAAATAGAAACAGGGATAATCGGGTGCCGACAATTCCACCCGCCTGCATTGGTAAATATCGTTTTCTCATTGGTTCCCTCGATCTTTCCAGACCAATCCCCGTTCTTTTGAGGTAGTGATAACCCTTGCGTTTTTTGTCCGTTACCCCACGCTTCAATTTCCTTATAAAAGTAGTACTTATTGTGACGCTCCCCACAAAATGGACGGGTAGTTTTAATCTCGCTGCCTGAATAGAAAAACCACTTTGCCTCTAACTGTTCTGAAACTTGTGAGGTGTATGCCCTATCTGCTAAAGCAAATTGATCGTGTGCGACCTGTTGTGCATATTGCTGAATCTTGCCATCCACCTGATCGTCACCAACCACCAACTGCCGAATCGTTTTAAATGTTTCCTGAAACGAGGCATTGTTATTGACCGCTAAAGTAATTTGTTTTGAAATCGCATCGGCAAAGGCTTCATCCGTAATACCATTAATGAAAATCTCAATAGCGGTTTTCTTGGAGTTCTTGACAATATCAGAGGCGATTCCACCCGCCACAAATTCAGGGAAAGCCTTCTTTAAATATTCATCCGTAACACTTGCCTGCACATCAAATTCATCGGCAAAGTCCGCCACGATTTCCACATATTCGGAATTGAGTAACGCAGATCGTAGTTGTGAACGGATATTTTCACTAATGGCAAGGTTCGTTTTATTGAAAAGTATGAACCCGTCCGAATCCCTTTGAAGTGTTGAAATAAGATCGACCACAACGGGGAAAATCTCCTTTTGCAGCCTTTCCAGTTTAGAAAGCATCGCATCAGGAATCGATTCCAAACGGTCGGTTTTCTCCCTGATTAACTGCTCAATGGATTTCGTTTTTGCCATTAAGCCTGTCCGATAATTGCATTAATTCGCTCTTGTGCAGCCGTTAAAGCTGAACTACCACCTTGTGGAACCGTTGCAGCCTGAGCCTGAGCAGCAGCAATCAGTTGTTGTTGTTGCTCCTTTTTTGGAAGCAGTAAGAAGTCGGGGTTTTCGGCAATCAAATTATTCACCAAGTTAATAGATGAGTCATGTAAAATCACCTGCCATCTATCAATAATATTCTTTGAAAGACGCTGATTGATTTCATCATTTGACAAAACCAGTAAGTTGTCGGTTGTGGAAATTAGATCGAAAACCTTCTTAGATTCCACATCATTGTAATACAGTTTTTGAAGGTAGTTATAAATGAGCGTCTGAATCACAAATGCAGGTTGACCCGCTGCCATCGCCTCGCTGATTTTCTTTAAATCGTCCGATTCTACAAACAGGTCGTATTTTACAGGCTCGGTGATGGTAGGCATCTGAAGATCGTTACCATAACGTTGTTTGCCGATCACCTCAATTTCCCATCTTAAAAGAGAAAACTTTTGTCGGGTGTCTGCTTCAATTGATGCCATGAGAGCCTTCTGATCTGAAGCGTCCTCTGTTGCTGTTTTCATTCCACCGCCTGCAGCCTGAGTGTCGAGCCGTTTCATGTGTAAGGTATCATACGTCTTTCTGAAACCGTATTCAATCTCATCCCGAATCAACTTTGGCATTTCGGCAGAAGGGTAGGCGTAAGTCATTGCCTTTGTTGGGTCAACCCGATCTCCCTGTTCCACATTTCCCTCTGGCTTAACGAGCAATGTTCCGTATGGCGAAATACGGTCTTTCATTCCTTTGCCATGACAGGAAGGGCAAGTTACTTTGTTGCCATTAATGATGTGATACCCTGAACCTGCGCAACTGATTGGCTCACCCTCAATCTTAACCTCAAAGTCGCAAGGATCCCCTACCATGATGCGGTAAGGATAACAGGTGGTTGCCTTTATTCCTCTTAACATCGAGGCATCAATTAGCACATCATTCAACGTGTCAACCGCAAACATAAAGGGTGACATTTGTATTTCAAGATCACCGATCTGAGTAGATAGTCCGCCTACTGTTCTAACTGGTAGAATACCTGTATCATGTTGCCAATAAACAGCAATTGCAAATTCAAAATCAACTTGCTTTCCAACCTGAAATATCCTATAAATGACATTCTTGGTGAACGCATAAAATACCAATCCCGTTTTTGATGGCTTATCAAAATACATCACCTCGGACTTTTCAGCCGATTCAATGATGTAGAGTTCATCCGATTTATGCAATACACTTGTGCAATGGTAGAACTTTGGAACGGGTGAAATCAGTTCCGTTTGTGAAATAATTACCTCGCCACCAACCTCCTCGGTCGGGATGTACTTTGGCATGATAACAACAACCCCTTCTGCGTCCTGATATTTTAACGGTGGCAAGAACTTAAAATTGAAATATTCCAATGAACCGTAATCAGGCAAATGATTGAGGTAGTATTCAAGTGAGGCTTCCTCTTTAAATTGACCTGTATTTTCAGGGAACTTTATTGAATAGTTGTTTTGATGTGTTGCCCTACCATAAGTATCAACAAAATCCTTGAAAACGGAAAGCGTTACCTGCTGATAGTTCTCCCTGATGTAGGCGGTTTCATCTGGCGTTTCGTTTGGCGCACGTTTCAAATAGAGGCTTTCAGGGAAATACCCTTTTTCGGCATGCGGTCTGATCTGATCGTAATATTGAGCAGCGAGAGCATACCCATCGTAATAATCAGGATATTCTGGAGCCTTCCAAGTTTCGTCTTTCTTTTGAATGTATCTCAAAGGTTTATTCGCCTTCTTCTTTATTTCAAGAATCGGCTTGAAAGCATCATAAACCAATTGTTCAGTTAGTTCCATTGCAGGGTAGGTTTTTGTTGGTGGTGTATTGAATTGTTATTTTCTGATTTTGCCGCCTCTTGGTCTTGGCTTCGAGCAGCTTCCACACGCTTTGTTTTTCATAATGGGTTGAGTTTTTTATGAGTAAATATCGATGAATGAATTTTTAGGAACGTGTCGATTGGTTTTACCAAGTAATAAGGTGACAGGCTGCGGAAAATCACCTTTGAATGACCGTAACCTCCTCCAGTTTTCAAGCAGCCCTTTATAGCCGTAGTACATCTCTTTGAACCTCACCGATTCCTCAAAGCAGTAGGAATAATGGTGATACTTTGGTGAAAGGTGCGCAACGGGTTTCTGATTCTCAATTACAGGCGGTTCATGAGTGATAAACCTTTCACCTTTCCATAGCCACAACCGAGTGTGCCAGTTATCTCCCCAATTACCTTTGCCGATCAATTGCCTTCCAAGTCCGTCCTTTCCGAGCAAATGGTAAAACTGAAATGCGCCTGCATTGCTTCCCGATTCGATCAATTCGCTTTCTGCAAGTGACAAATCGGCTGCCTCGAATTGTTCATCACAATCCACCTGCCATAAAAAACAGGAATTGGTTATGAGTTTTGCGGTGAGAATTGCTTCGTTGACCTGAGCGTCTTTGCTTTTCCAGTAAACGCCAGGTGAATAATAATGTACATTCTGGTTTTGCTCACATAGATTCATCATAAACTCATGAGTGCCATCCGTTGACCTTTGAGGTTTCCCCAGATTTTTGCACCATGATGTAGAACCGCCAGCCCTTGCATGACCCTCAATAACGATCCAATGGTCAAAGTTTTTCACCATGAAAGAGGCGAAATCATTGTGTTTCAAATGATGCAACCCGTCATAAATTATGGTGAAAGCGATTCTCATATTTTCAGTTTAGGTAAAATCTAAAGTATTTCACATTGATAACACATACCGTGTAAGCAAGCACCGAATCCATCAATTCCAGATTAATGACCTCGCACTCAGGTATGGTCGGAACTTCTAACATTTCACTTGAATGATTGCCGATCCAAATTTGTCGTTTGTTTCATAAATGATCTCATACTTTTCAGGCGCACTTCTAATGAGTTCCATAGAGTGGTAATGTTTCACATGGTTGGTATCGTCAAGAGCGAGAATATAAGAGCCTTTTGTAAGGGATTGCAGGTATTGAAATTCGATCGACCCGATATGACCTGCAGAATCCAAAAGAACCAGTTGAGGTGAATTGTCCATGAATTCCACCGCCCGTTTCAATAAATCGTCTGGCACGTTGTGATTGAGTTCAGCCTGATACAAGTCATTCCGATAGGCGGGTTGGTGATCCACAATCACATGATCTGGGTAGTCCCAAGTCATGCTTGTTGGTTTCATCGAGTGCGGAATTGATAATCCATTCCAGATGTCAAAGCCTAATATTTTGCCTGTGTTCTTTCGAGCCTTTTCAGTAAATTCAGGATTGACCTCAATTGATATGAAATGAAACGGTTTTCCGTGAGCCATCAGCCCGCTTAAAATTGCTTTTGTAGTGCCTTGACCTAAATAAGTGCCTGTTTCAATTACTTTCGTGATGCCACGATCGGCAATTAATTTACTCAGTTCGGAGGCAAATTCACCCGTTGAACTCATTCCATGTTTGCAAACTTCTTCGGCTATTAACATCATTTATTCGTTTGGTGGTAATACTTCTGTTTCGTTCACTTGTGTTATTTTAAAGTCATTATAATTATATTGTTTATAGGCTTCTGTGATGTCTATTCCCCATGCGCCATTAACTAACTCTCCGTATAATTCACTACCAGACCTTGAAACCACGAGCCTTAAAAATTCGCCAAATAGACTGATAAATATTATATCACCCGATCTTATTTTTTCAAGAACTGACTCGTAAGGAATAGGGCTTATTGGCTCAGGCTTTCTGATAAACTCGAACCATTGAATGGATTTAGTATAATGATTTGAGTCATCGTAAGCCAAATATTTGAATTGACCATTTTGGCATGGCGGTGGAACTTTCCCGACATAATATAATGGTCGTGTCCATTCTGCTACACTAAGTAAACCGTTTGCAAATTCATACAACTCACCAACTACTGGCTCAAATACTTCAACTTCATTTTGTGTGGCTTCCATCTTTTTCAGAGTTTATTAATTATTTTCCAGTCTTTTGTAAGTATTGTTCGGTCAGCTTTCATCGGAACCTTATCGGTGATGTAATAAACAAGATCAGCTTCCACGTCCAGACAATCAACGAAGTTGCAAAGTGATGAATCAATACAATGAATTTCTTGCGCATTTTCGATTACTTTTCTCCAGTCAAATATGGTATAGCCCTCAATGGGTGTAAACTCAACAACATTATCACTATCAAATTCAACTGGTGTTCCATAATCGGATGCCCCATGCACCAAAATATAATCGGTACGTGGGTAAACCATATCGAACAATTCCAGTTCTTTTTGTAGATTCCTGTTATAAACCAGATTTGAAACCTCTGAAAGTGGAACCCCCATGATCTCGTATTTCATTCTAAGGAACGAATCGAGTTTGGGTCTTTTTCTGAGCCACTCTCTATGCAGCGGTGTTCGTTGGTTAATACCAAAATTCGTATCGATTACACGAGAGCCAATGACAATATTTGAAACAGGTTTCACATAATCCACGTAGTCAAAAAGTGAATGATACTTTTCGGGGCATAACCAAAACATCTGATTGCCCTGATCCGCCAGATACTTCACAGCAGGGAGCAGCCGAATGATGTCCCCAACTTTACCTTCCTGTATCAGCGTTATCATATTTGAGTTTATTGGTTACATAAACGGGTATAACATCTCCTTGCAGTCGGTCTTTCTCGGTGTAGTTCCGATTGGAAAAATGGAGGTGATAGCTTTTAATCGTGTAGGCAGGGTTCAGTACATTGTACCCAGATTTGGTGAGTTCGTAAGCAAAACGATTATCACAGGCGGGCACTCCCATCACAAAGTCAATATTTGCAATCGGCTTTATTTCACCTTTAAAAATCCATGTGTCCTGAGAGAATTCGTAATTGAACAGGATCGCTTTTCGGTTATGCTTAATGTCGTAACGTGAAAGTGCATAGCACGTATTTTCATCCAAATTCGTTTTGCACATTTCAATCGAATCATCAAAGAAGATGTCCGAATTAGCAATGATCGAAATGGTTGCTTTTAGTACGTTTGCAGCTTTCACGAAATCCGAAAACATGGGGCGTTCAAAAGGAATATTTAACACCTTTTCGTTTTCAAACCGCTTGTTTCCGAGGTTAATAATCTTGTCAATGAACGGATTATCAATGTTTTTATTCATGACCTCGATCAGTTCATTTGACCTTTTCAGGTCATCTGTATGATAGAAAGAGGTGAACAAATAGACCGTTTTTGTCTTGTCAGATTTTGTCAACTGAACGGGTACGGGTGGAATCGGCAGCTGCGGTCTTGAAACGGGTTTGATGTGCTGCAGCCTTTTCATGTTCCGTCTGACTGGCATCGAACCATTTGCGTGTTTGTCAGGCTTTATAATACCAGATTTGAAGGGTTTCAATCCTCTCATATTTGAAAGCGATTCAACCACCTTATCGTAATATTCCCAAAACATGGGTTTTACTTTCATCCTGTTCCCGAACATGGAAAGGAAGTAATGATCGTTTGCCACAACATGGGGTCGCTTGCTCTGGTTGTCACCGAACCACATCGAATCAAAACCAATGTGCGGTGATAACCCGTGAATGGCTAAAGCGGTGTTGATATACAATTCATCGGGCTGCGTTCCACCCCAAACGTGTTTCAGGTTTTCAATGGGAATCGGATTATCAAAACAGGCTTCAATGGTGTTGAATAACTCCCTGCTTTTTTCTGACTTCCTGATAAATTGGATGCTGCTCTGAGTTGCGGGCAATTTGTGATCCTGATTCAAACCGTAATGGTTCCAGATCGTCATTTTGGTAGCCCAGTACATTAAAGGCAGGTCATTAGGTGCATCAAAACCGTATGTGGTATGAATGTAGGTCTGGTAATCCTCTGAGCCATGAGATAGCCTCTCCAGAAGCGGTTCAATCGGCTTTAGGCAAAGAGCGTCCACATCCAGATACAGGTTGTTATCGTATGGCAACAGGTCGTAAATGGAAACCTTAAACCTGCCAGGGTCGGAAACATTTCCCTCAATTGGCAAAACCGCATCAAATACCGATAGGTCTGTTACCTCTCTCATGCAGGCTGAATCAGTCTGAGCATAGAGTGTAATAGGCACATTCGGTGAATGGTGCTTAATGGACAAGGCGAGGTTATAAGCCATGAACCCATAACCCCGCTTTCCAAATGCCAGTAAAACGATCCCGCAGGTCATTATGAGGATTTATTCAAACACACCTGATGGGGTAGGAACTAACGTGATGTTTCCTTTGAAGGAGAAAGTGATCTCAAAACGGGCAGCTTCAGCATCATCGCCAGGCACAACTGGTGAACCTGAGAATGAAACCGTGCCATCGAGCCACATACAAACGTCATCCCATCCATCTTTAGGGCAAAGTCGCATGAGCATGCCAGGAATAGTCACCCCATTTAGGAAGGGATTCCAGAAATCAAAGTTTGCAGATGTGAAGTTGTAATCCACAATAGTCCCCGTGTAAGTGGTGTAGAGGGTTCTCTGAACTCCGCAAGGGGTGGTTTTGGGTGCAAGGGTAGCATCTCCTGAGTCGATTGACCCAGTAATGTTAAACAATTCTTTTGCGAATTCACCTGCTTTTGCAGTAGCCCATTGAGTGCCATCGGATGGGTCAACGATGGAGTTTCCGCAAAGAGCGAGAACAGCGTCTGCAACTCCAGAAGGGCGGGGACCTGAACAGTCAAGGGTAGCGACTTCGTGATCCGTCACGTTGTCGCAATTGGTACACAATTCTGACATGATTTTTTTGAGTTAAGTAATTAAGTTAAACTTGGTTAGAGTTTAGGCTTAGTTATTGACTCACCTATCTTTGTCAGACTGGTAGCAAATATACAAAAGTTTTTAAATGAAAAATATTTGGAGGTTTAAATAAAATTCCCTACTTTTTGAGGATGATTTTTATACTTAGGAATAATAACCTCTTTTACCGCATCGGTATGGATGCGGTAATTCACCTTTGCTAAAAATCTTCTATAATCCCATTCTAAATTATGAGCATTAGCCTCTTCATCTTTTAATCTTTGAAATTCCTTAATTAGATACAATTTAAACATTGGGCTTATCCATGCGCCAAATTCAAAAGCTAAATCCTTATGCGCAAATGTACCTCCGTGTTTTCCTGATTTTGAGGTTATTCCAATCGCACCTGTCTTTTCAGCCCACTGCTTAGGAGACATTACAAATCGATTTGTTCCGGTTAGTTTTAATAACCCCTCGAATTCGAGGGGTTTTGCTTTTTAATCCACATGCCTATTATACACCTCCGCCCCGTCTTTTATGGTTATCTGAATAGTAGCGGTCGCAAGGTTGTAATCCTCACGCCACTCAGGGGTATATGAATCGGGGTTCGCAACGTACTCTTTCAGGTTTGTGAGGTTCGTTCCAATCATCAAATGATCCATGTCAATTTGAGCCGACAAACAGGAATGTGCGGTATCAGATAGCCATTCGGTGGTGAACTGGTAAACTTTCATGCTTTCGGCATAATTTAGTCGCCTGTTGCCAGACCCCGAAACAGAAATATTTTTGTTCTTGTCCTGAGTTGCGCCCCAACTGACTGCCTGTAACCGCTGCTGAATTTTGTAGCCTGTGTTCTCAAATTCAAGACCGTAGGAAGGCTGATCGGAATAGCCCTGAATGAGTAGTGAGTTCGGGTGTTCTGATGCATAATGAACCGTTTCAGATAGATAGGTCGCATCAAAAGGAGCCACCCTTCGAACCGATACGTTATCAATAACGATGTTTCCAGTATGAGGCGCACCGTCCGCATTAAAAGAGGCAACGACCTGAACCCGTTGAAAGTTGGCAGGGGATGGGGTATTGGCAGGGTCATAACCTGAAAGGGTGAACGTATGTGTTCCGACCGTCTTATAATAAGCACCATACAGTTGCCCGTCCAAAGAAATGGTTGCCCCGATGCCGAGCGTGTCAGAGTTGCTAATAATGTCAAAAGAACATTCGTAATTCCCTGCCACTAAGTTTACATTTTGATCGTTTTTTAAGATCGGAAAATTGGTTTGACCGCTTGATGACCTCACGAACTTACAGTTGCTCGAATTGAAATCATACATGGTGGCATCATTATTCTTTGTCCAGTTGGGGCAATTACTACCTGAACCACCTGCAAAGGCACCATTTACCACTACTTCATCAAACTGAACGGTGCATGAATCCAGAATCTCAATGGTGAAACAGCCATAGGGCAGGTTGTCATCATCAGGATTGTAGTTTAATGTCACATACTGGTTGTAATATTCAAAATAGGAGGAAATGTCGTAACTGTCCTCATTCAAATAGAGTGTAGCTTCGTAATCATTTTTCAATTCCCTCGCATCTGGCAAACTGATACAACCGTCAAAATTGGCTGATGGCACGAACTTCACCACCCCGTCCGCACCTGCCGTTTTATAGATCGTATAAGTGCCGTTTGCAGAAATAGCAAGACCCGCCATATTTGCCAGATACGGGGTAACAGTCCCTTGTGTCATGCCAGAAACGGTAAACGAAAGCTGCCAGTATTCGCCACTTAATATGTAATTGGAAACCGTTTCAATGAGCGGTCCCGTTGTTGTTCCTACCTTACAAGCGATCCCGTCATTGATTTGCCAGTTGCCGTTGGTGTCCCATTTGTTGAAACTGTATTCTTTTAGGCTAATGGCTGAAAGAAAGAGGAAGTTTAACGAAACGGCTGAAAAAACAAGATCGGTATTATCTGAACCCGCATTTAAAACAAGGGAGTAGCTTCCATTTGCCGAAATCGTGATTGTTTGGTTAGTGGAACCCAGAAACACATCCAAAAAGTTGCCTGTTGTGATTCCTGAAACGGTAAATTCGAGTTTATAAGAAGTGCCTGATGTGAGTATAGATGGCTGAGTGAACGTATTTACCACTTCTGCAGGGTCATACGCCCAATGAGCCAAACCCACATCATATGTCCACGCCCCGACTGGATCGCTTACCCAATCGCCATTCACAATTATTTCAGACCCCTCGGTGATGTCCGCAAATTCGGGATCGGCAACCTGATTGGAGTTGCAAGGGGTTTGATAAAACTGAGCCTTTAATTCATCGCCCGGCTGCAACAGGAACTTATAATCACCGTTGCATGAAATCGGGTTGGGTGAATTCGGATCAGGGAAATACGGCTGATTGGGTCTAAGGAGTAGCGGCATTTGATGTAATAAGTTTGATTTGTGTTAAACCAGTTTGATCGTTTCGTTTCATTTCTTTAATCCATCCAAAGCGAGTGACACCGTCCTTTTCAAACGGATATAAGGCTTTCGGATTATTGACAATGGCTCTGAATGAATTAACAGGAATGGAATAGGGGAAGTCTGCAACGAGTATTCTGTAATTGTCGGACTGATTGGCTGAAAGAGTGATCCCACCTTCTGGTGTTCCATTACACTCAAAGAAGCTGATCGATTGGAACGTAACCGCCTGATAGTAAGGTATGGGTGGCCAGTTACCACCGCCAGGCACATAAAGCCGAATGGTGATGAATGGAATCACAATATCACCCACTTGACCTATCATTGCGTGGTTGAGAGAAAGGCTGAAGTTACCGTTTGACCCTGAATTGTGAACGGCAACGGATGATGATTTTAAGGTCGTGACGCTCGAATCAAAATGTTCACACCCGTACTCAATCCGAAAAAATATGCCTGACTGCAGCCCCTGAACGGTGAACCGAACCTCACCGCCAAAGGAGTAGTTTCCATCGGTAGGAATGGTGTATCTACCCGTTGTCGGGTCATAATTATTATTTCCGTCAAAATTGTTTCCTGTGATGTCATCTACAAAAATAGGTTGTGGAACACCTGAGAAGCCACCACCGAATACAGGCGGAATAAAGACCGAACCGCCCGGCACATTGGGGTTATTGGTAAATGTTTCATCCTGATCGAGTGAGGCACGGAAGCCGTCCGATCCAATTCCTAAAAAGTTACCGATATTGTTCTGTAAAGAATTCGAGTATAGTGTTAATTTGTTCGCATTATTTAACCCGATGTTATAGTAATATGGCGGTGATTGCCCGTAAAATTCATGACGAACCGCCTGATTAGTGGTTGTATCTACCTGAACCAAAAAGATGTCATCAATGAAATCCGTCACCCCGCCCATGTAAGCCGAATTGATGGCATTGGAACTGATGATGAATTGGTTAATCAGGTTCAGTTCGGTGTCGGTATTGCATTGACCAAACACGGGAAATGTTTCCTCTTTAAAACCAAAATAAGAGGTCGATTCAACAAAGGTATATTCAGTCGCCCGTCCGTCTATTGTTTTATCCGAACCCACACGAACAAGTGAATACAATTTGTCCACCTCTGCATACATGAGCAGTTCTTTGATGTCTGAAAACCTGTAAACCTCGGTCGAATCAAAGAAATAGCCCTCATTTTCAATTCTAAGTATCGGATTGTCTGGGTCGGTTGCATCAATAAAAAAGGCAATCGGCTCGGTAATTTCTGTTGAAACAGGAACCTTTTTGATCTCATCAAATAGCTGCTGAAACGAAACCTCTATTGGAATGTCAGGCTCTCTTGTAGGGTTAATGATGCAGAATCCTTTTGTAATGAATAACTCGGTGTCGGTGGATTGCAAGAAGTCCGAATAGAACCCCACCTTGTTGTCTGTGATGGCTCCAATGAGAAACTCAAACACATCATACACCCTATACATTTTTACCTCATCTCCATAAATTCCCGTGTCCGAATCAAAGAATTGAATATCAAAAAATGTTGGAGGTGTGATGTTAAACTTTGACTTGGTTTTGTCAGAAGTCAGATAGGCTTTAATCGACTTGTTGTTGTTGATGTAGGAATAAAAGGAGTTGTCCTCAACCGATGTAGAAAGTTTAGGTTTTTGAAGGTCGAATTTAAGATCGGCAATTTTAATGATGCCCGTATAATGGAGGTAGGTAACTGAATCCGATATTTCGTCATAAATTTTCAGTTCAGCCTCCCCACAAATGCCAGTTTCCCAAAGTGATTTCAGGTAGGAATAGGCGGAAATAGTTCCAAAAGCAGGATTGAGATTTCCGAACCAAACAAGGTTCACGTCCTGAGTTACGAGCAAAGCACCAAGTGAGGCATCCCGTTTAATGGCGGTTGTCAGTTCTTTGTCGTTTTCGGGCTGATCCGTTAACTGCCCATCTATGTAGAATTTAAAAGCCATTATCTGAAATAAGCGTTAATGAATCCAATAACTGGGTCGGCTGCCCCATCACCACCGATCTGGGTAACGGTTACGTAAACATCTGCCTTTGCCAAAGCCGTGATGTCGATCCATCCCGAACTAATGACACCCGTTGAGGTGAGCGATGTGGAAACTTCTGATGTTCCGATATCAATGTAATCCCCTACGGTTGTGGAAAATGTAGTTCTATATCTGAGCCTTAACCTTGGTGAATTAGTGGATGCAGAACCTGTCAGCACCCTTGTAACGAGCCGAACCTGAGAATAGGTAGTGAGATCAATTAAGGTAATGTCACGGGCAACAGCCGAAAGAAACGCTTCTGCATTGGTCTGATTGGTCAATTGCAAGTTGGTAGCGGTATCCCCGTAGAAACATTGAGAAAACATTCGTTTGTAACCAGATAGATCGAAAACGGATGCAGCGGTGTAATATTTAAGTCCAGTTGCTTGTGTATTATCCCTACCCAAAAAAGATTCGTTTGCTCCTGCCGGCAAGATCGTATCTGTTATCCCATTATGGGAAAGCAGATCACCCTTTGCCGAAAGAATGTCGCCCGTGTTGATGTTTGTCCAAGCCGAATCAATGTATTCCTCAATGATCGATTGTAGGTCTGCAGCTGAGGTGGGATTGGAGGAATATCCGTAATTACTCACGTCTTGGTAATCCAGTTTCAGCACCCTGTTGTTGCCTCCGATTTCTGGAATGTTCCACGTCAGGGTTAAATAAGGCTCATTCACCTCCATGTCAAGACGGAACTTTGGAACATAAATATTCCGAAAGCCATCGGTAATGTAAATAAACCGCCTGTTATAGTCCTCTATTGCATAACTCATAACCTGCGCCTGTTAACGGTTAATCTGGAAGCGATCTTTTCTGCCAGTTCATCGGTGTTACTCATGGTGTAGGATGAAGGGATATTGATCTTGGTCGGTGACTGATACGGGGCTGACTTGGCAACATTTTGAGCAAATGAATTGCCATAACTGGCTCTCGATTCGTGTTCTCTTTTCTGAGCCATTAATGCAGGGGCTACATAATGCTTGTAAATATACTTGTCAGCGTTCATGTCAAACATGGAATCCATCAGCCCTGCATACATTTTTGTCTGTTTGTTAGGCAGCACCTTAGCCCCGTCAGGTAAAAATACCGTTTCCTCTCCCTGTTCACCCACCCGTGCCAGTCCTGAGCCTTTCTTTCCTTTGGTTCCTTTTGCAAATGCAGGGATGGGTGATGCAATGACCGCAGCCGATTGAGCAGCTGCAAGGGCAATGATGAGTGGTGATAATGCCCCGAAAGATGCGAGATTGGAAGGATTGGAAAGTGCAATAGCGGTATTGAGCGCAATCTGAAACAATGCATTTGCCTTTTCAATGATTGCCTGTTGCCGTCTGATTCTTCTGATCTCCTTGTCTGCCTTTTTCTCGGCTTCCACCTTTTGAGCGTTGAGGTTTTTATTCAATTCCTCCTCAGTTCGGTTGGTGATTTGGCGATCTTCCAGAGCCTTTTTATTAGCTTCGATCTGCTCGTCAATAGAGTTGATGTCCGCTTCCTTTTGCTTAGTGATCTGCTCAATTCTGGCATTAGCGAAAGTGTTATAAAGACCTGTAAGTTCACCGAATAGTTGAAGGGATGATTTCAGGATTTCTTCATTTGCGTCAATCCAGTTTTTCTCAACCCCTGCGATGCCATCGTTAAACTCACCAAAGGTTTTCTCAATCGGTGTTAATAGTTGATCTGGTATTGAGGTGGTTTGCTCAGGCGCACGAAATAGCGGGTCTACATTTCGCTTCTCATCAATTTCGTTGAGGTCTTTAATGAGTTGCTTTTCGAGTTCCTTAATGGTATCGGCACGAAGTTGTCCTTGCGAGGTCAACTCTTTGGTTTGCTGTTCAAAGGCTGCTATTCTGCGCTGCTTTTCGTCATCGATGTTTTGAATTTGAAGCTGACGCAAAAAGGCAAGGTTTTTCTGATATTCCGCAGCTGCCTTTTCTCTTGCTTTTATTTCATCCTCAATGTTTTTGATGTTTTTCTTTGCAACCTCATCGCCAATTTCCTTCTCCTTTTCGCTCAGTTTTATTAAGTCCTCAGTAGACTTGGTTCTGATTTGATTGGATGATAAAATACGGTCATTCAATGCCTGTTGAGCAGCCTTCTCCTGAATCAATTTCAGGTTGAAGTCTTCCAATTCTTTGTTTAAAATGTCAAGAGCCTGAGAGGCGTTGTTGTATTCCCGAACCGATCTTGCAAGGTCTGATTTGGAGGCATTGTCCCGAACCTTCTCCTCAATTTTTATCTGTTGCTCAAGTGCTTTGAGATAGGCTTCATTAAACGGTATGTTGTAAATTTTCTGAATGTCCTTTGCCGTCTGCTGAAGTACTGCAATCGTTTTATCTGAATTATCCTTCTGATCTTTGGCAATGCTTTCAAGGGTCAATTCATCTTTCGAGGAAATGATGGCTTCGATGTATTCTAAAAACAGTTTTTTAACCCTTACCCATGAAGGGGCAAGTTTACTACCAATGGTTTCCTGTAACTCATCGACCTCATTCTTTTGCTGCTCCAATTGACCCGTCAGGGTTTTGGTAGCCTCCTCTGCTGCCCCCTGAAACTTGGTAAGACCCTCCATGACCGCAGATAGGTTCTCGGTTCTGGAAGCTACGGCTGAAACCTCAATGCCATACTTTTTAAATTCCCGTCCGTTTCCTTCCAATGCAGCACCAATCTGTTGAGCAGCCGATGGAATGTCTTGACTGGTAATCGTTGCAAAGTCGGCAAGTTTGGGAATCAGGTTCTCAATTTCATCAGCCGTTAAACCAAAGGCTGCGAGTGCTGCCTGAGCCTGTTGAATGGAATCATCTGAAAAAACGGTGATCTTCTGCAATTCCTCAGACTGTTTTATCAGCCTTTCGAACTGAACTTCCGACTCCCCGCCAATGGTCGTGATGGCAAACTTTAATCGTTGAGCGTTCTTTTCAGCCTCCAGAAATGCCTCAACCGATGCTTGTGTGAAATTGATAATCGCCTGAGTTGAAAATGCTGCTGCCAGTCCACCTGCGACCCCTGCGAAAATGTTTTTAGCCGATAAACCGAATGAACTGGTTTCGTTTTTAAGGACGGCAATTCGCTTCTGTGATTCGGCAATTTTGGTATTGTAGGCTGAAATCTCGGAAACGGTGAAGGCTTTCTTTTTGGCTGCCTGCAACTGTTTGAGTTCCGCTTCCTCTTTTTTAATGTTCGCAAGTCGGAGTTTGGAAGCCTCCTGATCGGTCTTAGCGGTTTTCTCAGATTGCTTTGCCTGTTCCTTCTCGCCTTTAATTATATCGTCCTGAGCATCAACGAGTTTATTGAGGTCTGCAAGTGCCTGATCTACCTCGGATTGGTAACGAACTATTATATCTTGAACATCTGCCATTGCACGGACTGTTTGATTTTGGGGTTCAAACGGTTATTGCCCGTCATGCAGACTGATGGCAAATATAAGAATAAATGGAATAAAAAAAACCACCAAATTTCTCAGGTGGCTTTCTGGTATAACTATCTCGACTCAAGAGATAGCAAATATAATAATTATTTCCTTTTCAACGGTTCTACTGGTTTATTTTTCTGCTCCTCTTGCGATTCGATTCTGCGGGCATAGGATTCAAGGGCGGTAAGGAATACGGAACAGGACGATCTCATAAATTCATGATATTTCACAGGGTCATTGTCCGAAACCATCATAACGTAGGCTTCTCGGTCTGCCTTGTGGTTTGCGATGATCTTGCGCCATTCGAGAGGCTCTGAATCCACAGATTTAGTCCGTCCATTTTCCTTTGAGATTCGTTGCATAATGCCATCCATTCGCTTTCGGTAGACCTCAAGTGTTCGTTTGCCATCTTCAATTCCGGAATTTGAAAAAAAAAGAATGAATTTTTTCCTCGGTTATCTTCCTTGAATTGTTTCACCTTTTGTTCGTGGATCTCCTGAGAAAAAACATGGGGCAATTCATCTTCACGAACCGTCCAGACGGCAAGAAATTCATACATCAAATCGAGGTGGAATGGCATATTTACCCTGTCCGTCATTGCCTTTAAGATCGCTCCGATGTTCACAAAGGCGTTGTTTTTCTTACCTGAAAATGCAAGTGCCAGTTCGTTGGTGCAAGCGTTCACCATTTTGGTGGTTTCCTCTCCAGACAACCCTTTGCTCATCATCATCATGATGTCCATTGCCTTTGCCGTTCGCTCTAAAGGTGGTTGTAAGGTGGCAGCGGTGAATCTCCAATGCCTCATGCCTTTGCCGTCCACATAAACCATTGTCATGTTACGGAACCACTCCTCAGCAGAAAGTTTGGGTAAATCCTGCCTGACGAGCATCATAATCTCGTCTTTGTGCTGCTCGTAAATCTTTTTTAAGTCTACCTTTTCTTGTTTTTTCCCGAACATTAAACCTCCAAATTATGCACAATTAACCAATTCAATCCTGACGTTCCAATCCATGCGATGAAGTACATGGGGTCAAAACTTAGCCCTAAAAAGAGAAACCAGACTATCGGTGTCCAGAAAGTAGCCATACATGGAGGGCAGCCATAGAAAGGTTTGCGAATCATTTCAGGAAGGAATCCATCCATCCAGTAGGCAAGTTTGCCAAAAAGCTGAACGTCCTCGATTCGATCATCCACCATATTGTAGTCGTATTTAAACGAGGCATATACCCCGAAAATAACACAACTGTTCAGTAATATTGTGATTAAAAGGTCGGTCATGCCTCACACATTTTTGATGATAAATTTAGGTTTCTGCCATCCCAAACGAGCGACTTTTCAATGTTAAATTCAAGGCAGCAGCCTGTTTCAGTGGATGAATCAGGATTGGTTAACGTGAATGGAATAACCTCCATGCTTTCGTTAAGTAATCTCAGTTCGTACGGGTGATTCATTAATGGCATGAGTGAGGTTAGGTCAATGATAATTCCAGTACCGCCCGACCTTGAACTTTCAGCCTGTTCCGTCCGTCCTGTTGCCACGTCTTTTAACATGACCAAAAACACATCGTTGTTATCCTCAACAGTCAGTCCGTACAATTTAAGTTCCTCGCCATCTGCAAGGCACTCAGGAATCGGGTTTATTTTTAAGCAGGTGTTACAGGGCATGGCAATTTCTTTTTTCAGTTCATCAAAGATACATCATTTTATTTTCAAACCCAAACTTTTAGCGATTCGGTCGATTTCTGGGTAGACAAAGTAATGTATTTTATATCGCTCGGTATCGAGAAAGTCAGCCCTTTGCGCCACATCTTTACGATCACGTTTGAGAATCTGCCCGTAAGCATCACATTGAACGGTCTTATAATCGGCAATTGTTCCTGGGCAATTGGTGGGGTGAATCAGCTTCTCAAACTTAAACTCAGGCTGTGTGGCTGCAAATAGCACGTAGTTACAATCGTTTCGGCTTCGGTCGTGAGTAGGGTTCGATTTCACGTAAAAGGCGGTATCAGGCAGATTCAGCAGCCTTTTGAGCAGCTTATAATTGGATGCGTTATCAATTTCGGCAATGTTCCTGTTGCGTCCCATCGCATCACCCGTTATGATACAATTGGCAATGGAGCGACCCAGTATCTCTTTTATCCTCTTTGCCATTGCAGGCACCGAGCCGTTATCAATGGTGGATTCCATGAAAGTATGGTCATGTAGTCCGTTCTGATCCCGCCAAATATGAGAAAATGTGACGGCAAAAGGATTGAGGTTGAAGTCAATTGAAACGTACACCCGTTTGGAGGGTTGGAAGATGGCTTTGTTGGAGGTATGAACGTCCTGATTGAAAGCATGTGCAAAGGGGTTTTCAGCATCAAACTCCACGAACTTGCCATAAATTTCCTGATCTACCGCACTTGCTGACATGGAACCTATTTCAATTTCAAGTTCTCTGATATCCTGTGCATTGAGTACAGGGTTGTCATATGAGGTCAGAGAAACCAGTTCGTACTTCGGGTTTCCTTCCATTGCTCTTTTCGCTAAAGTATAGAACGGATGTTCTGAGCCAGATTTCAATAACTTACCTTTTGGAACCCCCGCAGCGATCAATTTTGAATCTGGGTAATCCAAAAGCATGGGTAAAACGGTGTTGGTGTAAAGGTCTTTGTTCTTTAAAATGATGCCTGCCTCATTCAAGATAATGACCTTATACCCGAACCCTTCCCAGTTTTCTGGGTTGTCGGCTGAACGAAAGTCGCACACATTCCCGTTAATTGTCAGCTGCTTTTTTTGTGACTCCCATTGATGTTTGATGTTATTCCGTTTGAGTTCTGGTAAAAAGTAACGGGTAAAATACTTATCAATGTTAGCATGAATGGTATCACCCCACAAAACGGGTGCGGTTCCGTCAATCAGATATTCGATACAGGCATTTGCCGACCCTCTGGTGATTCCCGTCCTTCTGCCTTTAGGAACGATTTTGAATTTTACGCCATCCTTCCACTCAAAGAAAATAGGAATCTGGAAGTCTAAATACTGCAGGTCAATATTCATTCAACTTTCTTAGTCAGAACCGTTCGGGTTATCTCGGTGATGGGGTCAGCGTTCAAAGTCATTTCGGTTGCCTTGCGTTTGGGGTACAAATATTCAACCGCTTTGCCTGCCGATTGGCTCCTGAGTTCGGGGGAAATTACATACTCCTCGGACATATTTTCACCGAAGTACTTGGTGACTTTCTCTGACTTATAGCCCAAAGCCTTCCAGTCGCCTTTTGCGAAAAGTAAAAGAATCTCGAATGGGTTAACCTTTAAACGCTTGGAAATATCCATCAGTTCCTCGGTCTTTTTATTGGGAGTACCCTTCTGCCGACCGCCTGTTTTATTTCCTTCCTTATCTGCCATCTAAATTTATGTACTTTAGAGTCAATTGATTACAAAAATTAAGGCATTGGAGCCGCTGCGACTTCATTCAAGAGGTTGATCCCGATCATAATCATTTTAGCGAGGATCACGATGAAAAACATAACCTCAATTGAGTTGACCGACTTAGCGATCAGATACAGGTATTCATTGTCCTTTAATCCTTTTTTCATGTATTCAGATTTATTGGTGGGTGTAAAGTTACGGTAAAATTTTGGGAAAGTCAACCCTTCTCAGAAATCGACCCCGTTAAATCAATAACCCCCTTTGCCTTTTCAGGTTCGGAGGATAGCCCGTAACAGCATTGTTCTACGGGGCAGTAATAATTTAGTTTCAATTCAACGTGCATTTTCATTAATTCATGGTCAATATGTCCGAGCCACAAACCTGTTTCAAGTTTCTTTTCGATGTGGTGAATGAACTTTTTAGCCATTTCAATAGTCCAAAGCGTGGCGGGAGTTTCCCAGTAATTTGCGACTACCTTATTCCAAAGATTATTGTAAGGCTCCACAATTGCCGATTCTTGGTTGTGCTTGGTAAGGGATAGGTAGCAGAGGTCGAATTCAAAATGATCGTCTACTAAATCATTAAATAATAGAATATCAGATATTTGAATGTCATCCTCGATAATGACGAATTGGTATAAATCGTCATAAACAGCCATTTGGCAAGCCTGATAATAGGCTAATGTTAATGATTGCTGCTTGTATTGCTGAGGTGACAGGTTGGTGTGTCGGTACATTTTCCAGTCGGTGGCAATTATTGTTTTTAATTCCTGAAAGAAAAGAATGGTGTTTCGGATCCTTTCAATCTGCCATTTAAGGTTTTTCCACCTCGTTTCCCTGTTATGATAGGTCGTTATTGCGTATAGGTTCATACTTCTTTGATTTTGAGGTTATAAATCGCTTCAATCAGCTTCTTTTTTAATCGGTAAACGGGATTCTTTCGGGTAAATTCGGACTTTACATCTTCCACCACATAACTGCCTTTTTCCATGTAGGTAAAATCGGCAATATAGGCAGCTATCTTTTTGGAATTCACTAAAATGTCCATGCGAACCTGCAGTTTGAGGTCAGAAATCTCGCCCGCCTTTTGGAGTATTTTCAATGTACCGTACCTTTTTGCTTCCTTAATCGAATCGAATTCAATTCCATCGACCACCACCCTTGTGTTTCGGTATTTATTGTAGGTCATGTCAGTACCCCGTTTTTTCGTTTTCGTTCCAATTTTTAAGATCGTCTTTCCATTCCAGTCCATCATGATGCTTTTGGCGGTGGAGCAGAATTATTGCAATGACCATTCCCCCTGATATGAACAGGAAATTAATGGCAATACTACAAATTAAATACACGTCATGAATGTTCATGTTGTTAGTTTTTAGGTGGTTATAAGATGTGATAGGTATTTTTGAACGGTAATCTTTCGGCACTCGGCAATGACCCGATCGGTAAGCCCTGAAGTGATTCTTTCACGCTCGATGAAGTCAGCAACATTCATCAAATCCATTTCCTGTTTCACTTCCAATTTTACTTTTATCTCATTGAATAATAACCTCTTGCTTTCAAGCGATTCATTGATGACCCCGACATCTTCCATGTGCTTGAACACCGCCTCCCACGCCCAGAATTCGGGAAACTTTTGATTTATGTTAATGTAGTTAAGCAGCCCCTGATATCGCTGCTCAGGAGTTTCCAGTTCAGGATCCTTAGGTTTGGGTAAAAGGGCAGCAATTCGGTTTCGGGTTTGGTTTTTTAGGATGAGCCATAAGTCCATGACCTTTGAGAAGAAGGCAATATCAAACACATGGAAATGATCTATGGTGTCGGCAAGTTGACCAGACTGGTTAAAAATTACTGCCTTTTCGATTTCTTTGAGCGTGTAATTTGAAAGATTCTTTTTGGTCTGCACCGACTACTAACACGACACCTTGATAACCTAGATTCGCTAACTCTTGTAGTGCTTGATTCAAATTACCTTCTGCTGTAAAGATGTTCTTTTGTTGAGGGAAAACTGTTTGATAGATTGAGAGTTTTTCTTCAGGAAACAACGGATCATCTTTACCAACTGTCTTACTGACAAAGAAGTACGGATCTGCTTTCATATCAGCAGCCTGTGTAATTACTGCGTCGGCTAGATACATGTGACCGGTGTGTCCCATGCCACGTCCCCAACCTACTACTGCTAGTTTACTATTTCCTGTGCGTTTCATAATCTATTTGGCTTCCAATTTAATTGGTCAATTAACTTCAAGAATTGACCTGGTACATCGTGTGTTAAATCAATCTCAGGATGTGCTTGTACATATCCTTCAGGGTTAGTTTGCATGATTCCACCATGTAGACCTAAACTCAATGACTTGATGATTTGCATCTTTTCATTAGAGATTGCTTCTACTGCACCTAGTGTAGCTTTCAAACCCTTTGTATCACTTAACAAAAGTTCTGCTTTCTGTGGGCTTAGATTTGCTTTAGCCCATTCAGGAAAGTCTTTCAATAATCCTGTTGTACGTAAATGCTTATTCAAGTATGTATACAACTCGCCGCCTGGGTTACTCAACCCTTTCTTTGGTGCAAGATAGTTATCGATTGCTTGAGCATTTGCTTGAATAAATTTTTCAAGTTTGTCTAATCCAGATGTATTTACTCCTGGCATTTCTTCAACATATGTTGTACCCTGAACGAGAACAGTTGATGTTGATAGTTTACCAGTGTTCGATAATCTACTTTCATTAGAGCTACCCAATTTATCAAAGAATCCTGTAGCCGCTACCATCATCTTTGCTTTAGAAATTTGTTTACCTAACTTGCTATCTACCGGAACGTGGAAAGCAGTAATGTTAGGTTTGAAGTCGTATGTTTTTGTTCTTGGGTTTAATTGTGGCATAGCACTAGAACCATCTGGTTTGTTACCTGGATAGAATAAGATACCACCTTCTAAGAAACCCTGCTTAGGACTAACTTGCTCTAACAACGGCCATAACTTTGCAATATTATTTGCAAATGCTACTGTGCCTTCATCAGCAGAGCCACCGGTACCTAAGATG
>ERZ650308.445-NODE-445-length-22342-cov-10.065464_pt1 | contig 22342 bp, 22 predicted proteins | sample MGYA00376244_ERZ650308 | MGnify/ENA primary metagenome ERZ650308 (study PRJEB26733, sample SAMN07839295) | wastewater metagenome | biome: small river; feature: stream; material: water | place: USA: North Carolina | collected 2016-04-26 ... | reverse complement strand
AGGAAGCACGCTGCTCTATGTTGTTCGGACTTTCCTCTTTAAAAAGCGATAGGATAGTCTATTTTCTCTAAGGCAAAGGTAGGATTTTATTTGGCCAAAGACCAATTTCCTTCTAAAGCCCCTTCAATCAAGACAGAGCAAGAATCAAAATAAATCTTTTGAAAACGTAATGCTCCTCCATTTTGTAATGATATGGAGGAAGGTAAGCGCTTTAATAAAGAAGAAGGCTGAAAACGGAAATTAGCCGCCTGAGCCTGCAATTTGCGTTGAATTTTACGCGTAAAAAGCGAGGCTGGAAAACCTAAACCATGCAAGCGGCTATCGTTAATTTGGATACCTAGGCTATAGTCTGGATATAAAACAAAATCAAAATTGGCTTCTATTTGAGAAGTTTTGCCTTTAAACTTTTCTAGCTTGAAAATCATTCCAGAAGAACCTAATACTAAATTAGCCTCCCCTTTCAACTTAGGGTTACCTTGTTTGAGAAACGCTACAATCTCTGGTCCTGATAGTTGATACTGAAATGGAAGAACAGAGGTAGAAACGGAAGATGAGAGGTCTTTAATCGGAATTAAAATAGGTGTTTGAACTTGTACGCCTGACTTAATTCGCAATCCACCGAAATAACGTACCTGACCTTTCACACCCACTGCAGTAAATTCCAAATTTCGAACATCAAAAGCCGAATTCGGTACAGGTTCTAAACGATATCCTGCAGGGATATCTGAAAAGAAACGCTGAAATAACAAGGGTTTAGTTATTGTCGTCTTGATACTCGCATTCAAAGACTGTTGCATTTGTGAAATAACCAGTGGTTTCTTTTGGTTAAATAATTGATCAACCACACCGGAAACATTGATTGGGAAACCTAACACTTTTACGGAAGGCTTTTGAAGCCAACTATAGTCATAATTCGCCTCTCTAATTTGCAACGTGTTTAAACCTGCTAAATCCCATTTCAGCTGAACATTCATGGCTAAGTCACCAGAGACGGTTCCTGCAGAAATACCGGCTAGCTCTGGTTTTGCTTGCATACGTAACGGAAGCATGATTTTCACCTGATCCTTAGCTAAGGACTGAGCTTTGATAGGACCTAAGAGACGAATATCTAAGGGGAAATCCAAAACAGCGGAAGGCTCCGTGTTTTGAAATAAAACTGAACCTGTCTTTAATTGACTTAAAGCGAATAAACTATCATAGGATAAAGCAAAATCCACCGTCGTTAAACTTGGTTTAATCGCTGGGAATTTATCAACATAAGTTGATTTACTAATCAGTTTCGCCGGCACAATTGATTTAGTGCAGGAAAGCAATAAAAAGCCCAGAAAAAACAGATAAATTCTCATAAAAAAAGAGACCTCAATCTTTAACGAAAAGACTGAGGTCTAAGTATGTTATCAACTTAAACTAGGTTAATAAACCCCCATTCACAGAAATCACTTGACCCGTAACATAGGAACTCATTTCAGAACCTAAGAATAAACATACATCCGCTACTTCTGATGCTTGACCTCCCCTTTTCATCGGGATTGACTTTGTCCATTCTTCAATAGCTGCCTCATTTAATTCCTCCGTCATCTCGGTTTCGATAAAACCGGGAGCAATCGCATTGCAACGGATATTACGAGAACCTAACTCCAGCGCAACCGATTTAGTAAAACCAATGATACCCGCTTTAGAAGCCGCATAATTCGATTGGCCCGCATTTCCTTTAATACCTACAATAGAGGTCATATTGATGATCGAACCTGATTTTGCTTTCATCATAGGCTTAGTAACTGCCTTGGTTAAATTGAAAATTGATTTCAAATTCACCCGAATGACTTCATCCCATTGCTCCTCAGACATACGCATCAATAAACCATCGCGTGTAATACCTGCATTATTAATTAAAATGTCAATTTTTGAAAAAGCTTCAGATATTCACGTAGAGCCACAAGAGACATCCCTTACCGTCCGCTATCGTATAGATGGTATTTTGCACGATGTTATGACGCTTCCTAAGATGATACAGCCAGCGCTAGTTGCTCGTATCAAAGTACTGTCTGACCTTAAGATAGACGAACACCGTTTGCCGCAAGATGGGCGATTTAAAGTTGAGAAAGACGGCTACAAGTTTTCTTTGCGTGTTTCTACTATCCCGGTCTTTGATGGTGAAAAAGTGGTTATGCGTTTGCTCGATGAGTCTACTAAGGCCATGAGTCTTGAGCAGTTAGGCTTTCTTTCCGAGCAGCTTGAAATTGTGCACCGCAATATTCATAAGCCGCATGGTATGTTTTTGGTTACCGGGCCTACCGGAAGCGGTAAATCTACTACTTTGTATGCAGTTATTACGTTGCTTAATAGTGCCAGCGTAAATATTTCCACCATAGAAGACCCTGTTGAATATCGAATAGAGCGGGCAAACCAAATGCAGGTGAACCCAAAAATTGGACTTACCTTTGCTGTGGGGCTTCGCGCCTTACTTCGACAAGATCCAAATGTCATTATGATTGGTGAAATTGGTGGTCCAGACGAAGCTGAAGCGGCTCGTTGGTGCAAAGACAATATGAAAAAGCCGGTAGTTGGCTTTATTGCTGGCGTAACAGCGCCTCCAGGCAAGCGTATGGGTCACGCTGGTGCGTTGATTTCTGGCGGTGCTGATACTGCAGATGCCAAGCTTGCCGTTATGGAAGAGTGTGGCTTCAAAGTAACAAGAAACCCATCAGAAATGGCTGCTTTATTGAAAGCCATGTTGTAATTAGTGTTTAGGAAAAGGGTGCTGCTAAAACAGCATCCTTTTTTGTAGTACCCAGTAGTTAAAAATAAAATAAAACATAAGAGAAACGTAGGAGACACCATGGATTTTTCAGCATTTTCAGACGCTACCTTTTGGGCGGCGCTTTTATCAATCATCGTTGCAAATATTTTGCTATCTGGCGATAACGCAGTTGTGATCGCTTTGGCATCACGTAATTTGCCACCAGCACAACAAAAGAAAGCAATTTTCTGGGGTAGTGCGGCCGCAATTGTTTTACGTGTCGTTCTCACGATTACGGCAGTAGCGTTGCTTACTTTGCCGTACCTGAAAATTGTTGGCGGTTTGTTATTGCTCTATATCGGCATTCAGCTTTTATCTGATAGCGGTGGCGAAGAGCATATGGAAGCCAAGACCAGCATCTGGGCTGCTATTCGTACGATCTTGATTGCCGACTTAGTAATGAGCTTGGATAACGTATTGGCAGTTGCAGCTGCAGCACAAAAAGGTCCAGAAGAGACTCGTCTCCTCTTGTTGATCATTGGCTTGGGAATGTCTATTCCATTGATCATTTTTGGTAGCGCTATGTTGCTGAAGGTGATGGAGCGTTTCCCAATCATCATCACTTTGGGTGCTGGCCTTTTAGGTCTGTTGGCTGGTGGAATGTTGGTTGATGATCCTGCTATCAAAGACAGCATTCAGGCTGCTTTAGGTGATGCCAAACTTGCATTTGAGGTAATTGGCGTTGCAATCGTGATTTTGGTGGGAACTTATCTGAAGAAAAAGAACTCTGCAAAAGAACATTGATTTTCTTACGGATGAATCAGAAAAGCCGGCCTTCAAAGCCGGCTTTTTCATTTCTAGCGTCACTTGAATACAAAAGGCGTAGACTGGATCATGAGGTATTTCACCTCGGGAGCTAGAAAATATGCAGAGTGCCAGCAATCAATTAGAAAATATGCAAACCCATCAAGATCAAATATCAGAATCTGGATTTACCTTAATTGAAGTGATGGTTGTCGTGGCCATTATTGGTATCTTGGTTGCTGTAGCGGTGCCGCAATATCAAGATTACATTGCTCGAAGTCGTGTTGTGGAAGGTATGAATTTATCTTCTAGCGCTAAGTTAGCGGTAACCGAAGCATTTGCAAGTCGTGGCACTGTAGTAATGGATGAGGCAACCCATGGATCTTTTACTTTTACGCCAACTCGGAGCGTTAAGTTAATTGAAATCACTCCATCAGGAGCAATTGCAATCGATTACCAGGTGAGTGTTGCGCCAGAGGGTAAAAACACCCTGCATTTAGTCCCCACCAATGAGCCTGATGCCAATTCTCCTAAGCCATTGGATTTGTCAAAGCCAGAAGGTTCAACTTGGGCTGGTGGATGGTCATGTAGATCAACGGAGACTAATCTAATTCCTCAGTTGTTGCCTTCAGAATGCAGAATTACAAATAAATAAGTTAAATAGCCGCCTTAGGGCGGCTTATTTGTATAGTAGAGATATGAATCGTATATTTCAGAAGTTTTTCTACTCATTTACCGTCATATTTTTATTCGTCGGCGGTGTCGGCGCTCAGACTGTTTCTGGTGCATGCAATATCGAAGTGAAAACCAGTCCTGTTGGCGGCGGCACTATTGAATATCTTAAGACCGGCAAGGGTACTCCAATTCTTTTATTGCATGGTCTTTTTGCGCAAAAGGAGCAATGGTCAGAGTTTGCTTGCTATTTATCTGCTGCTGGATATTTAGTGATTGCTCCTGACCTGCCTGGATACGGAAAGAGCACCCCTTTTCCTATGGTTGATTACAAATTAGAAAATCAAGTTAGGTTACTCCATGAGTTTACAAACACATTAAATATTCAAAAAGTAGATCTTGCTGGAAGTTCTATGGGTGGCGCAATCGCAAGCATGTATGCGCGAGCCTATCCGATGCAAGTAAGGTCGCTTGCATTTATTGGTTCACCATTAGGTATTAGTGGCTGGAGTACACAGGTGAAAAGTGCTCTTTATCAGGGCATTAACCCCTTTATCCCTATTTCTGTGGATCAATTTAATTTAGAGATGCAGCTTTTGTTTTATAAGCCACCTATAGTGCCAGAATCTATTCAGCAGAATCTAATTGCTGATTATCAAAAGTCTAACCGCCACTATCAGCAGATATGGGATATCGTTAATCTGTATTTATATGAGATTGAAAAAAATCCACCGTCGCCCATCCCCGTTCTTATTATGTGGGGAAAACAAGATGGAATTTTTGATGTTGTTGATATAGAGAAACTGCGGCAAAAGTATCCCAAAAATCGATACTTGGCTATCAATGAAGCTGGCCACTTATTGATGCTTGAGACCCCAAAAGAGGTTGCTAGTATTTATATGACGTTTTTAAAACCAAGATAAGTTAATTTTTTTTGGAAGATCCCTAGGGTGATCAAAGAAAAAAGCATTATTTTTTTTCGAAGACTGTCTGAAGCTACCCCGGCATGTTTGTTGGTGATGGTACAGGGTAATCTTCAGGCTCTTACTTGGCCACATTGGGAAACCGCTCTAAGAACTGGTGGGCTTACTGGATTGGTTTTGGTGTGCCTTTCCTTTGTTGAGCCCAAAAAATGGTTACATAATCGCTACACCACTGGCGTCTTAACTGGGTTTGTTACTGCCAGTTCTGATTTTATTGTTCACCCAGCAGCAATTTCAGGGGAAGCCATTCTTACAGGATTAGCTGCTGCTTTATTGTGCGTTTTATATTCTTTTGTGGTTAAGGACTAGCGGTTGTTTGCTTTCCACTCCCCACTCTTCCCACCACTCTTCTCTAAGAGCTTCACATCACCCATCACCATGCCGCGGTCTACCGCTTTGCACATATCGTAGATGGTGAGTAGGGCAACTTGGACTGCGGTGAGGGCTTCCATTTCAACCCCAGTTGGTCCTGTAGTTTCAGCTCTCACTTGGCAGGTAATACTGCTTTCTTGGGAATTGGTTTGAAATTCCAAGCTAACGTGGGTTAGGGCCAATGGGTGACAAAGGGGAATCAAGTCTGACGTTCTCTTGGATGCCTGAATACCTGCAATTCTGGCAATACCAAGTACATCACCCTTTTTATGGGTACCAGCTTCGACCATTTTGAAGGTTTCAGGAAGCATGGTGATCTTGCCGGTAGCAATAGCGATACGATGGGTGTTAGGCTTATCGCCAACGTTTACCATGTGGGCTTGCCCGCTGGCATCAAAATGAGTTAGTTTGTTCATGGGATAAGTTTTACCATATAGAGATGCAAGACATAAAGTCAGATCCAAAAACCACTTTTTTGCACCGCACTTTAGCCGTTTGGCTAATGTTGGGGCTGACTTTCTCTGGGTTTCCTGTATCTGCTGCAACTCCTGCGGGGGATGTTTCCGTAGAAGGTAATTCTGCTGCTATTCAGAATATTGGCAGGGCCATGCAGTCGCCCGACGCGCGTCCAGCTAATGCTCCAACACGAAGCGCTTTGCGTAGTCAGCCAACGATTGTTTTGCCGGACATGGGTGATCCAGGTGGCGATGCGTTAAGTCGAGTGGATGAGCGTAAATATGGCGAAATGATTATGCGCCAGATTCGTCCTGACCCTGATTACTCAAATGACTTGCCTCTTTATGATTTTCTGAATCAGATGGAACGCCGCTTGCTACAGGCTGCAAAAAAATTGCAGCTTGGTGGCGCAAACGAGCAGGGTAGCGGAGCGTATAACTTTGAAGTATTTGCTGTTAAAGACAGCAGTATTAATGCGTTTGCATTACCCGGAGGATTTATTGGTTTTCATACGGGCTTGATAGTGAGTGCGGAAACTGATTCTGAGGTAGCTTCTGTCATGGGGCACGAAACGGGTCACGTATTACAGCGTCACCTAGCTCGTCAGATGGACAAGCAGACTACTAATACGATGATTGCGATTGCTGGCATGGTGCTTGGCGCCTTGGCAATGTCACGCAATCCACAAGCGGCAGCGGGCCTTATGCAGGGCGGTCAAGCAGCTGCTATCAATAATCAACTCTCTTATTCGAGAGATGCAGAGCGTGAGGCTGATCGTATTGGCTTTCAGATTTTGGAGGCTAGTGGTTACGATGTAAATGGTGCGCCGGGCTTTTTCCAGCGCTTACAAAAGGCCACCGGCATTATGGATAAAGGTGTGCCTGCCTACGTACGCACCCACCCCTTAACAACAGATCGTATTGCCGATATGCAAGATCGGGCGCGGACTGTGGCAACGCGCAACGTGCCTAGTTCCGTTGAGTTTTATTTCATCAAGGCGCGGGCGCGCATGGAACAGGCTGGCAGCTCAAGTGGGCTGTACGACTTAAAAAATACTTTTGATAGTTTGAGCAAGCAGCCTCAAATTGGAAAACAGTTAGAGGGATTTTATGGGTTAGCGCTTATCGCTCAGCGTCAAGGAAAAATTGATCAAGCCGAATCCAATCTTCAGCAAGCGCGCAATTTAGCCCAGAAGGCAAGCGCCCCAGGCTCGCCGATCCAAAGACAGAGTCTATCTTTGGATATCACTGCATCTGAATTGGCTTTGGCTAAAGGTAAAAGTGAAGAGGCGCTCCAAATTGCTCAAGCTACTCTACGTGCATATCCACAATCTTATGCAGCAGGTGCGGCAATGATTAATGCTGAATTAAAACTCGGCCGCACCAATGATGCGATCACTTGGTTAAAGGCGCGAACCAGATCTCAGCCCAATGAAATTGTGTGGTGGAATTTATTGTCCAAGTCTTACGATCAGGCAGGTAATGTACCCATGCGTCATTACGCACTTGGCGAAAAATATGCCCTTGAGGGGGCTTGGCCTTCAGCAATAGAACAACTTCGCATTGCTCGTTCAGCTGGTGGGGCTGATTTTTATCAGGGCTCCAGTATTGATGCTCGTTTGCGTGAAATGCAAAGGCAATATCAAGATGAGCTCAAGGAGCAGGGCAAGCAAGCTCCCGGTTAAGGTTGCGGCGTAGCTTGGTAACGAAAGCGCGTAGCTAACTCTTGGGAATGTATGGGGTCTAGTGGAAGCTGCTTTCCTTGCCAAGTCCAGGATCCACCAAAACTACAGGCTTCTTCGCGAAGTTTGGCTAGCTCAGAAAAATGATCTAGATCGTGATCATGCAAAAGGGCAATTGCTTGAGTTTCTCTTTTGAGAAACTGCCCACTTAAATTGCTAATGTTGCTGCTGTCATAGATTATTTGATCGATTTTTCCAACAATATAAATATTGCCGTTTTCATCGCTTAGTGCTGAATCTGGATCAATGACGTTATGACATTGGGCAAGAAATTGATTGCCTTGATCATTAGGGATGATGCGTGCAATCCAGGGGGTAGCATCTAGCGTAATAAAAACACGCTGCGGACCATTTTGAAAAAAATACCTGCCAAGCTCATCGCATGCGTAATTTCGGGCAATAAAGTCATTGAGAGCAACATGTTGAATAACTTGCCCTGGAAGACGATTTTGTTGAGCAAATTCATCGCGCATCCGCCATTGGCCGCGACGATCTAGTGCAAGCCAACCAAAGCAATCAGGCACATTTGGCCACTTCATCAGTGACCGAAGTACTTGATCATCCATAGCGTTTAGTGCAAGCCGTGTGGTGTAGAAGGTGCGTCGAAAGTGTCTTCAGTGGAGTGACTTGCGTGTAAGTGCGCAATACGCCATCCCTGACTATCTTGCAGAAGTACCAGTGTGATGTTGAGGAAAAATTCTGCTTCGACTTGATCTGCTCGTAAATGAACAGCTTCAGTAGTGTCATACACGGCTGCGCCAAGAACAGAGTGACTAATGCAGGCGATAGGCTCTAAGAATAGCGGTTGCTTTGCAAGTAGTCGCTCCAAACCTTCGCGAATTTCTGCATGTCCGGTTAGGCGATGTCCCTCAGGAAGAACGCAAGTAATGGAATCATCATCCAGCCAAATATCCAAAGCACTTTGCACATCACGATGGCTCAGCGCATCACGCCATGCCTCTACAACATCATCTGCATTTTGAAAGAGTCTGGCAAGTTTAGGCATGGCTTACTTTTCCTGAGTTAAGACGGCAATGTGTTCAGTGTAGCCAATACCTGTGCTGGCAATATGTCATTTAAGCACTTGAGGTGTCCTAGGGGGCACTCTCTCTTATGGCATGGACTGCAAGATAGATTTAGCCAAATGACCTTGGCTTTGTCGGACAGTGGTGGCGTATGAGCAGGATCGCTTGATCCAAAAATAGCGACTTGAGGGGTTTTGAGGGCTGCCGCAATATGCATTAAGCCGGAATCATTGCTAATGACTGCTTTGCTCATGCCAATGATGGCTATGGCTTCATCAAGAGAGGTATCGCCGCACCAGTTATGAATATGGCCATCCTGTTTAGCTTCAGCTTCGATTTCTTGGGCGAGAGAGTGATCACCTTTGCTGCCCAAAAGGATGATTTGATTATTTGAGTTATTGCTAACAATGCTTCGTGCCAACTCAGCAAAGTGACTAGTTGGCCAACGTTTAGTTGGACCATATTCTGCACCAGGGCATATTACATAAATATTCGCTTGATCAATATGCGCATTTTTTAATTTTTCTTGTACTGAGTGGGTAGCTAGCGCAGATACATTTAACTTTGGCGTGAGATTATCAGTGGTTGGTGAAACCTGTTCGCTATTTAAAAGCTGACTCAACGCAAGGTAGTGCTCAACCATGGGTGGTCGATTTACTTTACTTGGATTATCTAGTGCTAAGTTAATTGAGCCAAAGCGCAACTCACCGCGATAACCAATTCGGAAAGGAATATTGGCGAGCCAAGGGATAAGGGCTGATTTAAAGCTATTAGGTAATACAAAACACGCCTGATAATTTTTTAGCGCGAGCTTACTGGCTAATTCCTTGCGCAAGCCCCACTGCAATTGTTTGTGTTCAAACTTTGCTTCGATTACTTCATGCACTTCAGAGCAGGCGCGATAGATTGGAGCAACCCAGGTGCTGGCAAGTACATCAATTTTTGATTCTGGATATTGCGATTTGAGAGACGCCAGCAAAGGCTGTGTCATTACTGCATCCCCAATCCAGTTTGGGGCGATGATCAGAATACCGTGCATGTAATGTATCCCGACTCAGCGCCTCACCAGGAGGCGCTGATAAGGCTTAGTGACCGTGTGGCTCAGTACCGGGAATGAGTTTGTACTCTGCGCCGCAATAAGGACACTTCGCTTCACCGGTTTTAGTAATGTCTAAGAAAACGCGTGGATGAGAGTTCCACGCTGGTGTTTTATTGGTGGGGCAATGCAACGGCAAGTCTTTGCCATCCACCATCACAACTTGAGCTTGAGTCATATGCTGTTCCTAATTACTGAAGTTACTTTACGTAGGTGAGCCAAGATTTGTATTTATCGTTTCTGCCGTAAACCGCATCGAAATACGTCTTCTGAATTTTTTCAGTGATTGGGCCACGTTTGCCATCACCAATAGTGCGATCGTCTAATTCACGAATTGGAGTTACTTCAGCAGCGGTGCCGGTGAAGAATGCTTCGTCAGCAGAATAAACTTCGTCGCGAGTAATGCGTTTTTCGCGAACTTCATAGCCGAGGTCTTTAGCGATCTGAATAATGGAATCACGTGTGATGCCATCCAAACAAGAAGCTAAGTCTGGTGTGTATACGATGCCATTGCGAACCATAAAGAGGTTTTCGCCAGAACCTTCAGAAACATAACCTTCGGTATCAAGCAATAAAGCTTCGTCATATCCATTGGCAGTAACTTCTTGATTGGCCAAAATGGAGTTGATGTAGTAGCCAGAGGCCTTGGCGCGCACTAGGGAGGAGTTAACAAAGTGGCGGGTAAAGGATGAGGTTTTCACGCGAATACCCTTGTTTAGGCCATCTTCACCCAAATACGCACCCCATTCCCAGGCGGCGATTGAGGTATGAATGCTGTTCCCTTTTGGGGAGATTCCCAGTTTTTGGGAGCCAATAAAGATGATTGGGCGGATATAGCAGGCTTCTAGCTTGTTGCTATTTACCGTGTCGATAATGCCCTTGGTGACCTCTTCGGGGCTGTAAGGCATGTTCATTTGGAAGATCTTAGTTCCATTAAACAGGCGTTTTACGTGCTCTGGAAGGCGGAAAATGGCTGTTCCCTGGGGGGTTTTGTAGGCTCGAATGCCCTCAAATACGCCCATGCCGTAGTGTAGGCTGTGTGTTAACACGTGAACATTGGCCTCGCGCCAAGGAATTAGCTTCCCATCAGTCCAAATAAAGCCATCGCGGTCGGACATCGACATTTTCTTTACCTTTTGTGTCTATTAAGTATCTGTAAAAGCGGTTTTAGTAAGGCATCAGGCCGGTAGATATTGGTCTTTCAGCCCAGAATGCAATTAAGTCCTTATTGTAGAGCAGGCAGGGCAGTCTGTCGGCTTGGATCCTTAGGGTAAATGGGTCAGAGCCTTTAGAATGGAACTTTCCCCATAAACCATCATATTTGCCCAAACTCATGCCGGAATCCTTATTTAAAGTTAAGCGTTTAAGCGAATTAGCCCAGTCAGGTCAATTAAAGGGTAAGCGAGTTCTTATCCGTGCCGATCTGAATGTCCCTCAGGACGAGGCCGGAAATATTACTGAAGACACTCGAATTCGGGCATCAATGCCTGCTGTGCAGATGTGTTTGGATGCTGGGGCAGCAGTCATGGTGACTTCTCATCTGGGTCGCCCAACCGAAGGTGAATTTAAACCAGAGGATAGTTTGGCTCCTGTTGCTGACCGAATTGCGAATCTGCTAAATCGCAAAGTTCCTTTAATCAGCGATTGGGTGAATGGTGGCTTCGAAGTAAATCCAGGTGAGTTGGTATTACTAGAGAACTGTCGTCTGAATGTTGGCGAAAAAAAGAACAACGACGAATTGGCAAAGAAGATTGCGGCATTGTGTGATGTGTATGTCAACGATGCATTCGGTACTGCTCATCGCGCAGAAGCAACCACTCATGGTGTGGCGAAGTTTGCTCCTATAGCTTGCGCTGGTCCTTTGATGGCTGCAGAGCTAGATGCGTTGAGTCGCGCATTAGCAAGTCCGAAGCGCCCTTTGGTAGCGATCGTAGCGGGCTCTAAAGTTTCCTCTAAGCTCACTATCCTTAAGGCTCTGTCAGAAAAAGTTGATGAGCTGATCGTCGGCGGTGGTATCGCTAATACCTTTATGTTGGCCAAAGGTTTGCCTATTGGTAAATCCCTTGCTGAACCTGACTTGGTTAATGAAGCCAGAGAAATCATGGAGATCATGGAAAAGCGTGGCGCTCATGTTCCCATTCCGGAAGATGTTGTTGTTGCAAATGAACTATCTCCACTAGCCCGTGCAAACCGCGTACCTGCAGATCAAGTTGCAGAAGACGACATGATTTTGGATATTGGTCCAAAGACTGCAGCGCGTTTATCAATCATGCTTGCTCATGCTGGCACGATTGTTTGGAATGGCCCATTAGGCGTTTTTGAAATTGATCAGTTTGGTGGCGGCACCAAAATGTTGGCAGCAGCTATTGCACATTCACCAGCCTTCTCTATTGCTGGCGGCGGCGATACTTTGGCAGCTATCGCGAAGTACGGTATTGAGAATCAAGTGGATTACATCTCTACTGGCGGCGGTGCCTTCTTGGAGTTCCTTGAAGGTAAAACCTTGCCAGCCTTTGCAGTACTTGCTGAAAGAGCGAAAGACTAAATATGTTGAGAGCAACAAAGATCATTGCAACGCTAGGGCCTGCCTCAGAAAAGCCCGAAGTATTGCGTGACATGATTCGTGCTGGTGTCGATGTGGTGCGGATGAATTTCTCTCACGGCACTGTGGCCGACCATAAGGCGCGCCATGATTTAGTGCGAACCATCTCTGCGGAAGCTGGCAAAGAAGTCGGCATCATGGCTGACTTACAGGGCCCAAAAATCCGTGTTGGAAAGTTTGCAGAAAATAAAATTTTGCTCAAAGAGGGCGACAAATTTACTCTCGATGTAGCTTGTGAGCTTGGCGATCAAACCAAAGTTGGTCTTGATTACAAAGAATTGCCAGGTGATGTAAAGCCAGGTGACCGTCTTTTGCTGAACGACGGCTTAGTTGTTCTTACCGTTGAGAGTGTTAAAGGCGGAGAGATTTTTACGGTTGTTGAACAAGGCGGGCCTCTCTCTAATAACAAGGGTATTAATCGTGCTGGTGGCGGTTTAACTGCTCCCGCTCTGACTGAAAAAGATATTGCAGATTTGGATGCAGCGATTGCCATGGGCGTAGATTTCTTGGCAATTAGCTTTCCTAAAGACGGCGCTGATATGGCCTATGCCCGTAAGCTCGCAGATGCAGCTAGTGCCAAGTATGGTGTTGGCAAAGTTAGAACGATTGCGAAGGTAGAGCGCGCAGAAGCGATTGAACCTGAAGCCCTTAAAAGCATTATTGCTGAGAGCGACGGCATCATGGTTGCGCGCGGTGATTTAGCGATTGAAGTCGGTAATGCTGCTGTACCTGCCCTGCAAAAACGCATGATTGCTTGGGCGCGTGAGGCGGATAAATTTACGATTACCGCTACGCAGATGATGGAGTCCATGATTAACGCCCCAGTTCCAACGCGCGCAGAGGTAAGCGACGTTGCGAATGCAGTGTTAGACGGAACTGATGCGGTGATGTTGTCTGCTGAATCAGCTGCGGGTATGTATCCAGTTCAGACCATTAAAGCAATGGCAGAAATTTGTGTAGAAGCCGAGAAGTCAGATCGCGTGAAGCTCGATACCGACTTTTTGGATCAAACCTTCACCCGTATTGACCAAACGATTGCTCTTGGAGCCCTTTTCACTGCCCATCATTTAAACGCGAACGCCATTGCAGCTTTGACTGATTCAGGGTCAACAGCGATCTGGATGAGTCGTCACAATATTCATGTGCCCATTTTTGCGTTGACCTCTAAGATTGCTACACAACGCGCATTAAGTACTTATCGCAATGTGACCCCAATTGGTTTGGACTACACCAAAGATCGCGACACTGCATTACAAGAGGTGGAGGCATGTCTGAAAAAAGTGGGCGCAGTCAAGAAGGGCGATACCGTAGTGCTGACCTCTGGTGAGCCAATGGGCGAACCTGGTGGAACCAATACCCTCAAAATTATTCATGTGAAGTAATTCACATCTTTAACTAAACGATTTATTTTTAAACCTCATTACTATTTATTAAGAGAACATCATGGCTTTAGTATCTTTAAGACAACTCTTGGATCACGCTGCTGAAAATGGTTATGGCCTGCCAGCATTTAACGTCAACAACTTAGAGCAAGTGACGGCGATTATGGAAGCTGCGAATGAGGCTGATTCTCCAGTCATCATGCAAGCATCCGCTGGTGCGCGTAAATACGCAGGCGAAGCGTTCCTGCGCCACTTAATCTCTGCCGCAGTTGAGGCTTATCCACATATTCCAGTAGTAATGCACCAAGACCATGGTCAAAGCCCTGCAGTTTGTATGGCGGCAATTAAGAGTGGCTTTACGAGCGTGATGATGGATGGTTCATTAGAGGCTGACGGCAAAACAGTTGCTAGCTATGAATACAACGTAGACGTTTCCAAAGAAGTGGTGAAGTTCTCCCACTCTATTGGGGTTACTGTCGAGGCAGAGTTGGGCGTATTGGGCTCACTCGAGACAATGCAGGGCGATAAAGAAGATGGTCATGGTGCTGACGGCAAAATGACTCGTGAACAGTTGTTGACTGACGTTGAGCAAGCAGCCGATTTTGTGAAGGCAACTCAGTGCGATGCTTTGGCAATTGCGATTGGCACCAGCCATGGTGCATACAAGTTCAGCAAGAAGCCTACAGGCGATATTTTGGCAATCGATCGCATTAAAGAAATTCATGCACGCATTCCAAATACTCACTTGGTGATGCACGGTTCTTCTAGTGTTCCGCAAGAATTGCTCGCTGAGATTCGTGAGTTTGGTGGCGACATGAAAGAAACTTACGGAGTTCCTGTTGAAGAGATTCAAGAGGGTATCAAGAATGGTGTTCGTAAGATTAATATTGATACCGACATTCGTCTGGCAATGACTGGTGCAATCCGTCGTTACTTTATTGAGAACCCATCTAAGTTTGATCCACGTGATTATTTAAAGCCAGCCCGTGAAGCCGCTAAGAAAGTATGTATTGCTCGCTTCCAGGCTTTTGGTTCTGCTGGTCAAGCATCCAAAATTAAGCCGATCTCATTAGAGAAGATGGCTGAGCTATACAAGAGCGGCAAATTAACTCAAATTGTGAAGTGATTTAAATATGGCCGCTTTGTACGCAACCTCTATTAAGTCATTGCCTTTACTTTCTAAAGGCAAGGTACGCGATGTCTACGCGCTAGACGATGACAAGTTACTAATGATTACGACTGATCGCCTATCTGCGTTTGATGTGGTGATGGGTGAGCCCATTCCCGAGAAGGGCGTAGTTCTGAATCAAATGGCTAATTTTTGGTTTGATAAGTTAGCTTCTGTAATTCCAAATCACTTAACAGGTATTGATCCAGCTACTGTAGTGGCTGCAGATGAAGTAAGCCAAGTCAAGGGCCGTGCAGTTGTAGCTAAACGCTTGAAGCCCATTTTGGTTGAAGCAGTAGTACGCGGCTATTTGGCTGGTAGTGGTTGGAAAGACTACAAAGAAACCGGCAAGGTTTGCGGAATTGCATTGCCCGCTGGTTTAGAAAATGCTCAAAAATTACCTGAGCCTATTTTTACTCCTGCAGCAAAAGCAGAATTCGGTCAGCATGATGAAAATATTTCATTTGAGAAAGTGGTTGAGCTTATTGGTGAAAAATTAGCCAATCAAATTCGCGAAGTGAGTATTCGTTTGTATAAAGAAGCTTCTGAGTATGCAGCTACTCGCGGCATCATCATTGCTGATACTAAGTTTGAGTTTGGCTTAGATGCTAACGATCAATTAGTGTTGATGGATGAGATTCTGACTGCTGATTCTTCCAGATTCTGGCCAGCTGAGACCTACTACGTTGGCTCTAACCCACCTTCATATGACAAGCAGTTTGTTCGTGATTGGCTGGAAACTGCGATGGTGGACGGCAAGTTATGGCCTAAAACAGCCCCTGCACCGCAATTGCCGGCTGATGTCATTGAAAAAACTGCGCAAAAGTATCGCGAAGCCTTAACCAGGCTAACTGAGCAGGGTTAACTCGGGGATAATGAGATCCTTGGGAAAAATTGAAGGTATTTGGAGAGGTAAATGAGCAAGAAGCCAATTGTCGGAATAGTAATGGGGTCCAACTCAGATTGGGACACCATGCAGCACGCCGCTCAAATGCTTGAGCAATTTGGTGTCGCTCATGAAGCTAAAGTGCTCTCCGCACACCGCATGCCAGACGATATGTTCCAGTATGCTGAAAAAGCACAAGCCAATGGCTTACAAGCCATCATTGCTGGTGCAGGTGGTGCGGCGCATTTGCCAGGCATGCTTGCATCTAAAACAATTGTTCCCGTTTATGGTGTGCCAGTAGCCAGCAAATATTTACGTGGCGAAGATTCTTTATATTCAATCGTGCAGATGCCTAAAGGTATTCCGGTTGCCACTTTTGCAATTGGTGAAGCTGGTGCGGCTAATGCCGCCTTGCATGTCATTGCTGGCTTAGCTTTGCACGATGCGGATTTGGCTAAGCGTTTAGAAGATTTCCGTGCGAAGCAGTCTGATACCGCACGTTCAATGAATTTGCCGGGATATTAATTACATGGCAGATCGTATGGAACCCATTTTGCCGGGTTCGTATTTAGGAATTTTAGGTGGCGGTCAATTGGGGCGCATGTTTACCCAGGCTGCCCAAGCTATGGGGTACAAGGTTTGTGTTTTAGATCCTGGCTCTGATAGTCCCGCAGGCTCTATAGCCGAAAAGTTTATTCAAGCTGACTACACTAACTCCGCCGCTTTAAAAGAGATGGCTGCTCTTTGCCCATCAGTAAGCACTGAGTTTGAGAATGTTCCAGCGCAGGCATTAGATGAGTTGGAAGCACTTGGTGTATTTGTTGCGCCACGCAGCAGTTGCGTTTCTTTGGCACAAAATCGAGTGGCTGAGAAAAAGTTTCTAGCTACCTGGAAATCCGAAACGAATATTGGCCCAGCTCCATATGCCGTTGTTGAGCATGATGCTGATATTGCCCATATTCCTGCCGACTTATTTCCTGGAATATTAAAAACAGCTCGTATGGGCTATGACGGCAAGGGTCAAATTACTGTTTACACAGCAGCGGATTTGCCGGCAGCCTGGGCAGAATTAAGCAAAGTTCCTTGTGTATTAGAAAAGCGCATGGATTTAGATTTTGAAGTGTCCGCTTTAGTTGTGCGCGGATACGATGATGCTGTGGTTGCTTATCCAGTTTCACAAAATATTCACCGCGATGGAATTTTGCATACCTCTACTGTGCCAGCGCCATCACTAAAGCCCGCACAAGAGAAAAAGATTGTGGAAGCGGCAAAAGCACTCATTCGAAAGATTGATTACGTCGGCGTGCTTTGCGTTGAGTTCTTTGTTCTTAAGAATGGCGATATCGTCGCTAATGAAATCGCTCCTCGCCCACATAACTCCGGCCACTACACGATGGATGCTTGTGTTAGTAGTCAATTTGAGCAACAAGTAAGAGCAATGGCTCGTCTGCCTTTGGGTGATACGCGTCAGTTAGCACCTGTATCAATGTTGAACTTATTGGGTGATCTTTGGTTTGAAGGTAGCGAAGATCAATCAAAAGAACCTGCTTGGAATAAGGTGCTAGCTCATCCTGATGCTAAATTGCATTTGTATGGAAAGTCTGAGCCTCGCATGGGTAGAAAAATGGGTCATATCAATTGCCTGGGTGAAGCTCTAAATGAAGCGCGCCAAAATTGTGCAGCCGTTGCTACTGAATTAGGGATCGAGCCCTAGAAATGTCCAGCGACAGTAGCCTGCAATCTTCTGCAGTAATCAATGAAGCAGTACAAACATTGCGTGATGGTGGTTTAGTCGCCTTTCCGACTGAGACCGTTTATGGGTTGGGTGCAGATGCTAAAAATGCTGAAGCCATTAAGAAAATCTTTGTCGCCAAGGGTCGCCCTTCGAACCACCCATTAATTGTTCATCTGGCCGCACCGGATAGGTTTGATCAGACTCAAGTAGATTGGGTGCCGATACTGGCTACTTGGGCACGAGATGTATCAGAAGAGGCCTTAAAACTAATCAATGCATTTTGGCCAGGACCGCTAACGCTAGTCTTTAAGAAAGATAAAAGCGTTTTGACGGATTTGACTGGTGGTCAAGATACGGTGGCGATTCGTGCGCCTGCCCATCCAATTGCTCAAGAGTTGTTACGTAAATTTAAAAGTGGCGTTGTAGCGCCATCAGCCAATCGTTTTGGCAAGGTTTCGCCGACCAGCGCTTCAGATGTTCGCCATGAATTTGAAGGCATGCTCGATTTGATGATCTTGGACGGCGGTGATTGCGAGGTAGGGATCGAGTCAACCATTATTGATTTGTCCTCAGGCGATAAAGCGATACTTCTCAGGCCGGGTGCAATTACACCAAGCGAGATTTTTGCTAAGACGGGTATCAAGGTGTATCTGCCGGGTGATGTAAAAGCAAATGAATTGACAGAAGATCTTCCTAAAGTATCTGGAAGTCTCAAGGCTCATTACGCCCCAACTACACCTTTGCGTTTGTACGCGCCAGGTCGAGTCTTAGATGCTTTGAGTGAGTTTCCGGATATTAAATCGCGCGTTGCTGTAGCGGTATGGGATTCAGAGTCTTCTTTAAGTGAAGATGGTCACCCATCTGCTCACTTTGAAGAAGTCGAAGTACCAAGTGATAGCGCCGCATTTGCTAGTCGCCTATACCGTTCGTTACGTGATTTAGATCAGCAAGGCTGGGATCTTATTTTGTTTCCAGAGCCACCAGCGGGCGAGGAGTGGGACGGCGTGAGAGATCGACTTCAGCGGGCGTGTTTTGGTTCTGGACCATCCTCTAGTAGCCACGTCAGTAACTGATCGTGAGCTTCAAGACCTCTCCAGGCATTGGGGTGGTTAATAAAAGATGTCACGGCGTACATCTTTCCTGATTTACTCAAAACGTAACCCGATATTGCGCGCACATCTACAAGTGAGCCAGTCTTGATTCTGGCCTCAGGCTTTTTCTTGAGATGTAAAAACTTACGAAGTTGACCTAACAAACGATTGCGCATGGTGCCATCAGTTCCCGCTATCGGAAGGCTGTTATAGAACACTTCTGCTACGGGAAGGTTGCGAGCGGTTAAGAGAAGTTGATTCATTTGCTCTGCAGAGATGGCCTCATTGCGAGATAGCCCAGATCCATTTTCAATAACCAGGTCCGTAAAATTCAAACCGTTTTGCTTGAGCCAACTCTGAATTACTAAATCACCATTAGCAGTCGTTGCGGGTTTACCCATTTTTTCTAAGGCAAGCGTTAATAGAACTTGACGCGCCATGACATTATTCGAATACTTATTGATGTCTAAAACATCATCGGCTAGCTTGATGCCCTCAAATTGCAGTAAGAGACGAGCCGCAAGCGGAACGTTGCCATCTTTGCCAATAGGCGGCTTAGCCCAAGTGCCACCAGCCAATTCCCAGGCGGCTGCAAAGCCTTGGGTTAAGAAGGTATTAGCATCCAAAGCAACGATGTTGAAGTTCACGCCTTTGCAAGAGCTTGGAAAAGCCCCTGAGAACTGTGCTGTTAAGACTTGATCGGTATTACCGATTTCTTCCGGATCTAATTTAAAACCAATATTACTTTTCCAGTTATCACAAGGAAGATCGACCAACTGCATTTGATTTGCTACCCTCAGTTGCGATAGCGCTGGTGTGTAACTGATATCAATAAAGTCCGCAGTGCGTGACTTACCCAATTGAAAGGAGAGGGTACGAAAGGCATATAGCAATGGATCTGGCGGAACGTTATAAGCACGTAAAGACTCACCATCAATCGTGTTGTGCTCCATGACGCTAGGTGCATAAGCACTGCGATCAAAGAATAAGTTGCCATCAATCTTCTGAACACCGAGACCTTGAAGGTCCTTCATCATCTTCGCAAGCTCTTCGGGGATGAGTTTTGGATCGCCCGTACCTTGTAAATACAAATTACCCTTTAAGACTCCCTGACGAATGATGCCGTCGGTATAAATGTTGGTGCGCCAACGATATTGGGGTCCCAATATATCCAAGCCACTCAGGGTTGTTAGTAGCTTCATTGTTGAGGCCGGGTTCATGACTACCTCGGGACGCCAACCCAGTATATTTTTGGCAATATGCTTTCCTGGACGTCCAGGCTCAATCTCTATTACTGAGATACTGATGGCATCTTTGGGTATTTGATTGCGTTCAAGGCTACTGGTTACCGATTTAGGAATATCCAGTAGCGCAGCATTATTGGCGGCGGCGCTGAAGCTAGCAAGCCAAAAGAGGGCTGCTATTAAAGTCGGGTAACGAAGCAGATATGAGTACATTCCTCATAGGATAAACCCACCTTGTAGGAAGGGGCGCCTCTTGAGGGTTTAGGGATTTAAATACTTCGATTTATAGCCCGCAATAACTTGATTTTGTTGTACTAGTAATTCAACAAACGTAGAGATTTTGAGGTTCAAATCGCCCGCTTGCTCGAGCTCGGCGCAGGCCTTAATAAATGATTTAGCACTGAGCAGTTGGGCACCACCTTTTATTTTATGCACGAGACTGCTGAAGGTTGCCTCATTACATTGTTTACTTCCCAATATCTCAAGAGCTTCATCATGAACTTTCTTGATCTCATCTAATATCACCAAAATATGATTTGGGTTATCTCTTAGCAGACCTGCAAATGCATCAAATGAATATTCATCGGCGCAAAATTCTGAGATGATTTTTTCAGTCACTTCCTGAGTTGAGAAATAGCGAGTCAATTCGTTTTCTAGGGTCATGAGACTGAGTGGTTTGATGAGAACGCTATTCATACCGGCAGAAAAAAACTGGTGGCGTGAATCCAGCGCATAAATATCTGCGGTGACACCAATAATGATGAGATCACGATGCCCTAGATCTCGAATTCGCTTAGCCAGTTCTGAGCCTTGCATTCCTGGAATGGATTGATCGGTTAACAGGAGATCGAAATTGGTCTGGGTAATCAAGTCTAGAGCGGTATGCGCGTTATCGCAAACCATCACCTCAATTCCAAGCGCCTCTAATTGCAAGGAAATAATTTGCCTACTAGCTGGGTGGTCTTCGACTACTAAGGCGCGTAAGGTGCGATTTGATTTGTTTGGAACTTTAGAAACGAGCCTTCTTGACTGAGGAGCTTTGCCATTAGTTGGTACTTGTCCAGGCACAGCGATGCTAGTGCGAGGAAATGCTACGCAAAAATGAATATTGCTACCAAATCCTGGGGCGCTATCAAAATAAAGTTGACTACCCATTGAGGTGACTAGGTGATTGGTAATGGTGAGTCCAAGACCGGTCCCTTTGTGTTGCTCGCTCGTGCCCGGAATTTGCTCGAACGCTTGTAATGCAATCTCAATATCCTCGGCACCCATGCCTACGCCGGTATCAATGATCCGAAACTCAATCAACTGTCCCGCATGGTCATCCGCTAAAACACTGATGGAGAAATAAATCTCTCCACGCTCAGTAAATTTGATCGCATTACTAATGAGGTTTTGTAAGATTTGCCGCAGCCGGAGTGAATCAATCATCAGCACTTGGGCAATCCGAGGGTCTTTAGAGGTGTATAGGGTGAGATTTTGAATCTGGGCAACCGTTGAGAATGCAGAATCGATATCGTCGATGAGGGTATTGAGGCAGCAAGGCTCTAAATTAAGAGTCAACTTACCCGCTTCAATTTTGGAAAGATCTAAAACTTGATTAAGAATGCCTAGTAGTGACTCTGCTGATGAGTGGGCACTTTTGAGTAATGCTTTTTCATTATTTGGGAGTGGGCTGTTTAGCAATAGCTCCTGCACTCCTAAGATGGCATTCATTGGCGTACGAATTTCATGGCTCATCGTAGCCAGAAATGAAGACTTCGCAGCATTCGCTTTTTCGGCAAGCTCTTTGGAATTCATGAGTCTTTCAGTTTGGTGAGCATGCAGTTGATTTTTTCTTTTTATGTACCAAAGCAAAAATGCTCCACCCAGTAAAGCTATCAATGCTGAAATCCAGTTAAGTTGCCGGTAATTAGAATTGCTACCGTATCCCCATGCCTCGTTTGAATGAAGGGCAAATAGATTACGTGATTCCATGGGGTCTAAGTTATCCAGAAAGCCACCAAGAACTGCATGCAAGGCCTCGCTCTGATGGGCAATTAGCCAGCGGTATTCAAATGGCTCTCTGCTATATAAGCCATTTAATTGCAATTTCTGGCCGTTCACTTTCTGAATGATTTGTTGCGCAAGGCGCACTGGTAAGACTAGTGCTTCGATATCATTTTTGAGTAGATCAAAGATTAATTTCTCGGTGTGACTAGAAAGCCTAGATTGCGGATGGGCTGGAGATGGGGGATTTTCATAACCACGATCGAAGTAGGCAATATTGATTGGTTCGATGGACGCATTACTTTCTGAACGCTTTGTCAGAATTGCATCATGGCCCCAAAAAATTGCTTCTGATA
>ERZ650308.444-NODE-444-length-22378-cov-5.251669_pt1 | contig 22378 bp, 24 predicted proteins | sample MGYA00376244_ERZ650308 | MGnify/ENA primary metagenome ERZ650308 (study PRJEB26733, sample SAMN07839295) | wastewater metagenome | biome: small river; feature: stream; material: water | place: USA: North Carolina | collected 2016-04-26 ... | reverse complement strand
CGCTGATGGGCTACGCGCTGAAGGAGCGGCTGGCCGCCGCCTGATGCCATGACAACCTGGGCCGACGAGTACGTGACGATGTTGGAGGACTGCGAAAAGCGCAGCGAGAAGCTGAGCGATTGGGAATGCGGCTTCGTGGACTCGCTGCAGCGACAGCTTGCCGAGGGTCGCCGCCCGAGCGCAAAGCAGATCGAGACGCTGGACACCATCTGGGAGCGCGCCACCAAGCGCGGCTGACGCCATGCACGTTGAACTGCAGATGGACCTTGCGCTGTATCGGCGCGCGTTGAAGGCTGAGACCATACGCGCAAAGTACGAAACGCTGGCAATGAAAGAGGCCGAGCAGCTGGAGCAGGCTTAACGTAATTTCTACGAACACCGACTGAGCCCACCCTGTCGTGTATCCGCCCGAGACCACCATGCAACCCGTTGTCGCACAAGCACCCGCGCCGGTTATCACGACAGGCCTGGTCCAGATACACGACAATAGAAACGCCCCGGTATGCGGGGCGTCTAAGTTATTGTTTTAGATACTGTTTTCTGGAGGCGCGACCGGGAGTCGAACCCGGCTAGACGGATTTGCAAGGCGAATATGTCTTGCAATATCAATATCTTACCGTTGGACCGTCCAACTCCCCACCGCTCCGGCTTGGCGGATCGACGATCCGCTACTGCTCGGGGGGCGCTGCCACTTTGCCACCTTCCCGGTCTGGCGGGTCCTGGGTGGCCGGCTGGCTGACCAGGCGCGCCACGATGACGGCCAGGCCCAGCAGGCCGGGCAGGCGCTCGGGGCCGATGCCCACCAGCTGCAGCAGCGCGGCTTGCTGATCGGCCGGAAGTGCACTGAACAGCACCGCCAGCGCGGCGATGCGCACCGATGCCATGCGCCAGGACGCGCGCCAGTTGGGAATGAGTGCCATGGTGATCAACCTCCCGGCGGCTTGCCGCCATGCGTGGCCATGTAGATGACCGTGTACAGGGCGACAGCGGCAGTGGCGAGGCCGCCCACCCACTTGATGACCACTCCCACCAGGCCGAAGAACCGGAAAGCACCCTTTGCGGTGGTGAGGATGTCGCGCACTTCGCCGGTGACCTGGCTGTTGGTCTGCAGCTCGGTCTCCAGCTGGCCCATGCGGCTGTCGCCCTTGACGAGGCAGGCCTGCACGTCGCGCATGGCCACCGTGAACTCGCCGATCTGCTCGACCAGCACGCGGTTGCTGATCTCCAGCACGCGCAGGCGCTGCTCGGGCGTGAGCGGCTGAGACGTGGACGGGTCGATGATCTCGAAGGTTGTGTTGGGCATGGGCTCTCCTGCGTCCATGGATCAGGCGGGTGGGCTGGGCCAGTCGATCGTGGCGGGGTAGCCTTCTTGGTCTGTCAGGTCGCGCAGCGCCTGGCGGTAGGTCTCCCAGGCCTCACTGAGTGATTCGCCCGTTTCCATGGCGCGCACCACCCGCCAGTCGCAAGCGGTGAGCAGCTGGTCACGCCGGCGGCGGGCCCGCGCATCGAGCAGCGCAGTTGGCGCCGCCGGCGGCGTGCGCGCCACCACTGCGCCGGTGGCCAGGTCCACGCGCTGGGTCTGGCTGTCGAAGGCCCCTTCCAGCGCGGCGTGGCCTTCTGGCGTGTTGAGCGCCACGGCCTCTTCGGTTCCAGTGATCACCAGGCCGGTGAACAGGCCGTCGGCCAGGCTGTAGATGCTGGCGGTGCTCACTTCTTGAACTCCACCACCGCCAGGCTGCGGTTGCTGTAGTTGATGATGTTGAAGGCCGGGAATGGCGGGTTGGACAGGTCGACCGACAGCGTGAAGGTGTAGGTATGGCTCCCCGCGCTGGGCGTGCGCTGCAGGTCGGGGCTGGACCAGTGGTTGGTGTCGTTGATGGACGGCGCCACGTCGTCACTCTGGTACAGCACCGTGCTGTCTTCCTTCACCTTGAAGATGGCGGTGCCGCTACCGAACACGAACACGTCCACAGCGCCGCGGATGGTGACGGGGGCGCCGGTGAACGTGCCGGTGTAAGTCTGCAGCGTGAACTCGGTGAGCACCGCCCCGCTGCTGGTGGTGCCGCCGGCCGCAGCCGTGAAAGCGTTGGCTGGGTTGGTGGCGGCGTTGTCCTCGATCTGCGGGGTGTCCACCGTATCCAGCGTGGCCAGGTCGCCCAGGCGGGCCTTGGCATTGGCGCTGATCTTGTCGAGTACCGCCTGGCGCTTGGTGTACACGTCGCCCCACTTGGTGCGCCAGGTGGTACCGGCGATGGTGGTGTTGCCGCTGAGGTTGTTCCAGGCCACCGCGCTGGTGAGCGTGCCCAGGTAGGTGGTGAGCGCGCTCACCGCGGTGTCGTATGCCGTCTTCTCGGTGGTGACGGCATAGTTGGTGGCCTGCGCGTCAATGCCCGACTGCTCGGCCAGGATCACTGCGTAATCCTGGATGGCGCGCGGCTTCTCGACAGGGGTGAGCACGCCGTCGGCATACATGTCGTCGATGCGGCCCATGGCTGCGGCCGCATCGCCCAGCGCGGATGTGGCCGCCGCTGCCGCGGCGTCGGCGGCGTCCTGCGCATCGGCGATGGCGGTGTCGCGCACGTCGATCCAGGCGCCGCTCTCGAACAGGTGCTGCCTCTTGGCGCTGTCGATCCAGATGTCACCGTCCTGCGACTGGGCCACGCTGGGTGCGGTGGCCTGCCGCCACACGATCATGCGGCGCCGCGCGCTCACCTGGTGGATGGCCTGAGTGGACCACTTGCCGGTGACGCCCAGGGTGTTGCGCGCGCGCACGCGCAACAGGTAGTGCACGCCGCGCTGCAGCCCGTACAGCGTGGTGCCGGTGGCGTAGCCCGGCGCCGGCGCCGCGGTGACCCAGGCGCCATCGGCCACCGTGCCCATGGCCTTGACGTACTGCACCTCGATGCTGCCGCTCTGGCGCACGGCCTCGCTGGCCACCGCGTTCCAGGCCAGCGCCACGCGGCTGACAAGCGAGCCGTCGGCCAGCGTGGTGGTGCCGCTGGTGACGCTGGTGAGCGACATCTGCGGCACGCTGCTCGGGTCAGGCAGGCCGGTGTTTTCGGCGCTGGTGAGCTCGTCGAGCGCGGTGTCGACGGTGTAGTTGGCCGCCGCGATCTCGCGCAGGGTGAGCAGCACGCCGCCGGTGGCGCTGAACTCAGTGCCGATGACCTCGAACAACTTGGCCGACCAGCCAAAGATGGGCAGCGTGACGTCGACCACGTCGAACACTTCCAGCGCGAAGGCCCGCAGGTTGCACGGCAGCTTGCAGGTGAGGCCGTCGCGCGCCTCGCGCATGAGCACGCCGCACACGTGCTGCGCGTGCACCGGCCGGGTGACCGCGCCCAGCGTGAGCTCGCGCGCCCATTCCACGTCGCCGTCCAGTGCCAGGAAGGCGGTGCTGCGCACTTCGGCCACCGGGGCGGCCACGTAGCCCCGGTCGGCATCGGCGATGGTGGGGCGCATGACGTTGACCAGGTCGGCCGTGGCCGTCTGCGGCAGCACCGACACGTCGGTGACGCTGGTCACCCAGTCTTCGGTGATGCTGGCCACCGGCGCGCGGTACACGCCGGCGCGCACGGCCAGGCGGCCGCCGCTCCAGGTCCACTTACCGGCCATGGCCTCGACGATCTCGTCCAGGTCCTCGTCCGGGTTGCCCTCCAGCCGGATGGCGATGCCGGCCTGGTACAGCGGGCGCGTCTGCGTGCCCGATGCGGCAGGGAAGGCCGTGGACACGTCGCAGGCGTTGGCCGCGGCCTCGAAGCTGTCGTCGACCAGGTCAGACTCGGTGAGCCCGCCGCCGTGGCTGTAGAGCACCCAGTCGCGCGCGATCAGCGCGGGGTTCTGGCTCCAGGCCGTGGTGCCGGTGCGGGGGTCGTTGACCAGCGCGCCGCGGATCACCGCGCTGATCTGCGGCACGCCGGTGGGGAAGGCGTTCTGGCTGTACTTCATCGTGACGATGAGCGCCGCAATGCCGGCAAAGCGGTCGGTGGATTCCAGGTCGCTGCCGCCGCCGACGATGCCCACCAGGTCGCTGTACAGGTTCTGGCTGGTGGTGCCCAGGTACTTGCGCACCTGCACCAGCTGCTGCCCGGCGCTGTACTGGTAGTACACGGTGTAGGTGCCGTCCACCGGGGCGCTGGTGATGGTGACGCTGGTGCCCGATGCGGTGAGCGTGGCCTCCTGCGTCTGGTCGCCGCCATCCGGGCCGGCGCCCGCAGCCACGATGGTGGCGTGCACGCTGCCGCCAATACTGTCGTGCGGCAGCGTGACCGAGCCGGCGCCGCCGGTGACGGTGACGGTGGTGGTGGCGCTGATGGGTGCCTCGCCTGACCAGGGCTCGGTGGTGACGTAGCCGCTGCCGTCCAGGCTGACCGGCACGTCGTTGAACCAGATTTCCTCGATCGCGTCGACGCGGTGGCCGGCCAGCGCAATGACCAGGGTGTAGTACTCGCTGTCGGCGCCGTGCGCGCCTTTCCAGATGATGCCGTCGACGTTGCGCACGCGGCCGTAGCAGCGGCTGCGCACGGCCTGGGCGGTGGCCGTCATGACCAGGCGGTCTTGCAGCGAGGCGCTGTAGGCCTCGCGCGCGGCGGCGGCGGCCTTGCGCTTCTGGTGCGCGCCGTAGGCGCTGCTGGCGGCAAAGGTGGCCGCGGCGTTGAAGACCACCGCGTACTCGGTGACGGCCACCGCCAGCTCGGCAAAGGCGGCCACGCCGGTGTACGTCTCGGCGGCGAAGAGCGCGGTGGCGACGACTTCAGCCATTGCCGGCCCCCTCGACCGTGCAGCGCCACGCGCGCAGCACCGTGGCACGCGGCAGCGGCACCAGGCCCAGCGGCCCCGGCGCCAGGAAGTGGCCGCCGCCGCACACGGCCAGCAGCCGCACCTGGCCCAGCAGCGCCAGCCCCACGTCACCGGGCTGGGCCAGCGCGGTGGGCACCACCGGGCCGGCGCGGGCGATGCACAGCTCGACCAGGCCGCCGTGGGCCTGCAGCACCACATCGGCCTGGGCCTGGGTGCTGTAGGTGCCGCGCAGATCGGCCGCCACGTCCACCCCGGTGACGGCCTGCAGCGCATCGGCGGCGAACAGGCAGCAGTCATGCACGCCCCACACCACGGGCATGCGCATGCGCTGGCTGACCAGCGCGGCCAGGCGGGGCTGCCAATCTGGCAGGCGCTGGGCGGGCACGCGGGGGGTGCTGGGCTTGGTTGCAGCCATGTCAGCGGCGCTCGAAGTAGGTGTGCGCGGGCCAGATGTCGGCCTTCTGGCTTTGGCTGACGACAAAGCGCAGGCTGGTGTCGCCGCTGGAGATGCGCTGCTGGTCGCCGTCGGTGTAGCGCAGCGGCTTGGGCCGGCGCAGCAGCGCGCCCTTGTGGGTGGCGCTGGCCGCGATGGTGCAGCCGCTGCCGCTGTAGGTGATGGGCATCTGGTCGAGCGTGCCGGCCCACACGGTGGGCTGGTCGACCACGGCGTGGGTGGTGGGGTCCATCACCGCCAGGGATACCGTGCAGGCCTTGCCGCGCGTCTCTTCGGCCAGGGCCAGCGCCAGCGTCTCGCTGGGCACGCCGGACAGGGCGAAGCGCAGGCCGTTGGTGGCGCCGGCTTCGTCGCGCACGGGCTCGATGGCGCCCAGGCTGCCGGCGCCGTAGTACAGGTTGCCGCCGTTCTGGATGGCCACCGCGCCGCTGGCCAGGCGCACCGCCGGGCTGAAGCCCATGTACACCAGCACGGCCAGGGGCACGTGGGCGCCGGCGAGCACGGCTTGCGCCTCGGACGTGAGGGTGCGCATTGCTAGTAGACCTCCACCGCGTCGAGCACCAGGCTGTCGACGTGGCCGCCGCGCATGAAGGTGGGCGCCACTTCCAGCGCGGGCAGCAGGCACAGGCAGGTGGGCCGGTCCCACAGCAGCACGGTGCCGGCGGCCACCACGCCGCGGCAGCGGTTGACGATGGGCAACGTCATGGTCTGGTCGTCGTTGGCGCTGGTGTCTTCGGCCACCTGGTACAGCTGAGTGCCGTCGCCCACCATGTCGCCGGCCAGCAGGGTGGGCAGGCTGTAGTCGGCCACGGCGCTGCCGGTGCGCAGCTGCAGCGAGTCGACATAGAAGCTGGGCGACACGCCGGTGTTGCTGTGCTGCCAGACGTAGACGATGGCGGTGACGGCGTTGGCCGGGCATGTGCCGGTGACGCTGAGCGCTTGGTAGCCGGTGTTGAAGGCCACGTCGGCCGACAGGCCGCTGATGACGCTGCCACCCGAGTCGCGCCACGCGATCTCCAGATGCGCGGTGCTGTTGAGGGTGCCCAGCACGTCGCACGACAGCACCACGGCCAGGCCGGCGAAGGCGGCCACGCTGATGCCGCTCTTGGTGATGCCCTGCCGATCACTGCTGGTGCTGCCCAGGGTGCTGGCGGCCAGGCTCTGGCTGTAGCTGCCATGGGTCTTGACGCCGGTGCTGCGGTTGGCCGACAGGGTGCCCACGGTGCCGGCGCTGTAGCGGCTCCAGCCCGCGCCCAGGCCGCCGGTGCCGGCCACCTCGAAGCTTCCGTTGGGGATGAGGTTGCTGCCGATGACGTTGGACAGGCTGAGCGTGGTGTCGCCGCGCGCGGTGTCGGCCGCCAGCGTGGGCGCGCCGCGCAGGGTGCCGTGCGGCTGCGGCCGGCCGAAGTGGTACAGCGCCACGCGGTTGACGCCGCCGGCCCACTGGTTGAAGAAGGCGCTGCGCGCGCCGCCGTCGGCCGCGCCGGGGATGCTCAAGTTGAAGACCCAGCGCTCGGCCAGCTGCTCGATGCTCTGCATGCTGCCGTTGAAGGGGCTGACGAACTGCAGGCTGCTCTTGCGCAGCGCGATGACGCAGTCGCGCGGCTTGAACCAGCTGGGGCGGGTGAGCGTGGTCATGGCTCAGGTGGCCAGCAGGCGGTTGTCGCGCAGCAGCTTGACGGTGTCACTGCGCATCTGGCTCATGGCCATCTGCAGCAGGCTGTACACCTCGCCGCGCTGCATGCCGCCGCCCACGTTGTTGGTGATGTTGACCACCTGGTTGGTGGTGGCGCCGCCGCTGGCTGCGCGCAGCTTGTCGTTGGGGGTGACGGTGCCGCCGCGGGCGCCGGTCATCAGCCAGTTGTCGCCGCGGGCGTCGGTGAAGACCTCGAAGCCGCGCTCGTTGACACGCTGGATGCTGTGCGCGCCCACCGGGCCGCCGGTAGCCTTGCCGGCGCCGAGCACGAAGCCCAGCACGTCGCCGAACAGGCCGCCCACGTTGCCGCTGCTACCGAAGTCGCCCAGCAGGAACTTGCCGATCTGCGCGGCGGCGGCCTGGCTGGCCATGTCCAGCAGCAGGTTGCCCCACAGTTCGCCGATGCTGTCGAAGTCGCCCGCCAGGGTCTTGCGCAGGGTGCTGCCCAGCGCGTCTTGAATGTTGCGGGCGGCCTGCTTGGCCAGCTCGTCGAGCTCGTTGGTGTTCTTGGTGACTTCGTCCTTGGCGGTGCCCAGCGCCGCGCGCACGGCCTGGCCGTAGGCCTCGATAGCCTCCTGGCTGCCTTCGAGGCCGAACTTGCCGTCCTGGTAGGCCTTGGCGAGCAGCTGCATGTCGGCCCGGGCGCGGGCCAGCTCGGCGTTGGGCGTCTGGGCCAGGATCTCGTTGAAGCGCTTGGCGTCGGCCAGGGCCTGCTGGTAGGCGGGGTCGAGCTTGCCGATCTGCTCCAGCACGCCGGTGATGGCCTGGTACACGCCGGCACTGGCCTGGCCGTCGCGGCCCAGGTCGAGCAGCTCGGCCAGCTGGAGGTTCAGGTCGGCCAGCTTGCTGCTGTCGCTCTGCTCGATGAGGCGCAGCGCGTCTTTCAGGCTGTCGGGGATGGGGGTGACGATGAGCTCGGGCGGCTTGACCTTGGGGCCGTCGGCCGCCTTGGCCGGCGGCTTGGGCACGTTGATGGACTGCAGCGCGGGCACGAAGCCGCGGTCCTCGCGCTTCTTGGCGGCTTCGTCGACGTAGGGGTTGGCGGCCTCGGAGAAGCGCTTGAGCCAGCCGGTGGCATCAGACACTTCCTTGCTGAGCGCGGCTGCGCGATCGCGCAGGCCCTTCATGCGCTTGTCGAGCGCGCTGTCGCTGCCCTGGCGATCGATGCTGGCCTGCAACTGCTCGATCTGCTTGACCACCAGCGTGAGCTCGTCGCTGGCCACTTCCACCTTGAACTGCTTGCCGATGGAGGTGAAGAAGCCGCCGGCCTTGTTGATGGCCACGATCTGCTGGAAGAAGTTGGCCAGCGCGGGCACCACGTCGCTGACGATGCTGCGAGCAAAGTCGGTGCTGTTCTTGCTGAGCTCGAACAGCTGCTTGTTGAAGCGCTCGGCCTCTTCGGCCTGCTCCTTGGTGACCTTGGCGTTGAGCTGGCCGGTCTGCGCCAGGTCGTTGAGCAGGGGCGCCACCTCGCGGATGCTGCGGCCGAAGAGCTCCTGCACCACGCGGGCCTTGTTGCCGTCGTCGGCGTAGCGGGCCAGCGCCACGGCGGTGAGGCGCAGCGCCTCGGCCGGGTCTGCCCGGCGCAGGGCCTCGACATCCAGCCCCAGGCTCTTGAAGATGTTGGCCTGGCCGGCATCGGTGGCGGCGGCATTGAGCACGCCGTTGAACTTGACCAGCGCGGTGCTCATGGCGTCGAAGCTGGTGCCGGTGCGGGCGGCCACGTCTTCCAGCCCGCTGATGTTCTCGATGCTGGCGCCGGTGGCGTCTTTCAGGTCGTTGAGCCGGTCGATGCCGTCTGCCGTGCTCTTGAAGAAGGCGGTGAGGCTCAGCCCCGCGAAAGCGCTGCCCAGCACCGCGCCCAGGCCGCCGAAGCTCTGGTTGATGGCGCGCGCGCTGTCCTGCAGGTCCAGCACGTTGCGCTTGGCGCTGGCAAAGGCCGCACGGGTCTTGTCTTCAGCGCTGAGGGTGATTTTGGCGTCGGACATGGGCTCGGATGTGTTGCATCAGTTCGACCGTCAAATCCCAGTCGGGCACGGGGTAGAGCGCGTCATACGGGGCCCACAGCGCCGGGGCCCACCCGTCACACCAGCACCAGCAGTGCAGCGCGACGGTGGCATCGGCATTCAGCCCGGGGCGCTGGGCGCCGTACTGGATGCGCCAGCCGGGGTCGCCATCGGCGTCTCGCTGGAGCGCACCGTCTGGGTTGTCGAGTTCCCAGGCAATGCGCTCGGCGAGTTTTTTTCGGCGTCCTCCATGCGCGCCTGGCGGGCCAGCCGCTCGGTGACGAAGCGCTCGCGCAGCTTGGTCTCCCAGTCGGGCTGGGCATCGAGCAGCAGGGGCACCAGGTCAGCGTCCCAGGGCAGCGGGTCATTCGCTTCCTTGGGCAGCAGGTGGCTCAACTTGACGCCCTGCCCCCAGCCCACCACGGCGGCCTGCAGCAGCTCGCGCTGCATGAGCACCAGGCCGGCCTCGGCATCGGGCCCGCCGCGGTGCACACCCGCACGCGCTGCGGCCACCGCCACTTCCTGCCGGGTGGGCAGGCGCAGGGTGATGGCCACGCCGGGTGCCACCTCTTCGCTGACCTCGCGCGCGGCCAGGGCCTTGCGCCGGATGTCGTGCTTGTCCATGCGGCGCGTCAGCTGGTGTAGGTCTTGGGCGCGGCGCTGAAGGACAGGTCGATGCGGGTGCGCAGGGTGCTGTCTTCGATGGTGGGCACCTCCAGCAGCGACCAGTAGGCGTTGGCCACCAGCTTGCTGCTGTTGGGGAAGACGAAGCGCACGGCCAGCGGGGTGCTGCCCTCGCTGGCGGCCAGCACGGTGGCCCACCACGACAGCGTGGGATCGAAGTACAGCGGCAGGCCCACCTCGATGGGCGAGCGCGTGGTGGGGATGCGCTTGTCGAGCACGTCGTCGAGCGACGAGATGTCGGCGTAGTTCTGGCCGCCACCCGTGACCTGCAGCTGGCGGGTGAGCTGGGTGATGGTGGTCCAGCCGCTGATCTCGCGCACGCTGCCGGTGCCGGTGCCGGCGGGGTACTTGGTGGTGTCGCTGGTGTCCAGGCCTTCGATGGTGACGTCGTTGGTGGACACGCTGAGCGCGCGCAGCACGCGCCCGTCCAGCCGGCCCCAGCCGCTGGTCATCTCGATGTAGTCGCCGCCGGCCACGCCGTGCGACGAGGCCAGCGTGGCCACCGCGGCGCTGACGTTGCTGATGGCGCTCATCGCCTTGGACGAGCCGTAGCCGCTGGCGATCTGGATCTGGGTGCCGATGGCAAGGGTGACAGACATGTGCGGTGCTCCGGTGTGTCAGGAGAGGATGGTTTCGGGGGCGCTGGCGTCGACGTAGTACTCGGTGCCCAGCACCAGGGTGACGACGCCCAGCCGGGCCTCGCCTTCGGTGGCTTCGCCGCGGTTGATGGCCTGCAGCTCCAGCCCGTTGGGTGGGGTGCCGGCAAACAGCGCGGCCAGCGCCAGCGCGGCCATGCCGTTGAGCGTGTCGTCCAGATCGGCCGCTGCCAGCGCGTGGCCGGCCACGGCCACGGTGAGCTGGTGGCGGTGCAGCGGGCCTTCGAGCCCCACGCGCTCGGTGGTCTCGTCCCGCGCGTACACCCGCCACGCAGGCAGCAGGCCATCGGCCAGCGGCCAGCGGCGCGAGGTGTACACGCGCCCGGCGTAGGCCGGCACACTGGCCACCCGGGCAGCCAGGGTGTCGATGACCTGGGCGGCAGCGAGGGCCATGGCTGTCAGGCCCGCGCCAGCACGAGCACGGTGAAGGTGCCGTCCGGTGGATCGGCCAGCACGCGGCGCACGGTGTAGGTCACGCCATCGGCCACAAAGGCCTGGCCGGCGGCTGCAGACGGCGCTGCGGCGGCGACGATGCGGGCAACCGGGCGCTGGGTGAGCACGCCGGTTTCCTCGTCTTCCACCGTTTCGACGTCGACCGTCGCACGCAGTGCAGCGCCCGCCAGCGTGCAGGCCTGGCCAAAGTCGGCCAGGAACACGCTGGGGTCCTCGAAGAAGGCCATGGGCTGCCCGGGCGCTGCTGCTGCCGGCGATCAGGCCAGGGTGACCTGGCAGGCACGCTGCCAGTAGCCGTAGCCCACGCCGCGCCAGGCATCGATGCCGAACTGCCAGGCATCGTTGTCGAACTCGAACTCCGAGCCCTCGGCCTTGGCCTTGAGCTCGGTGTCCTGCTCGGTCTGGCGGATCAGCGCCTTGATGGGGCTGTCGGTGCGGAAGACGGCGAACTTGGTGGTCCAGGTCAGCCGGGTGTTCATCTGCACACCGACGTTGAACTGCCCCAGCAGGTTGGGGTTGAAGTTGTTGGGCAGCGCTGCGTTGTTCATCGTGCTGACCGCGGCCAGAGCGGCCGGGTACAGGCTGGCTGGCACCATGACGCTGAAGGCGCTGGCGCCTTCGTTCATGGGCTCGCCGCGGTCGTCCTTGAATGCCAGGATGGCCGCGATGCCGCGCAGGATGGCCTGCTGCATGGTCTCCATCGACGGCGCGGTGGTGGTGCCGCCGGTGACCACAGGCAGGCCCGAGATGGTGACGGTGATCTTGTTGCTCTGCGTGCCCGAGTCGCCTTCGAGGTGGTCGGTGTCGAAGAAGTACTGGCCGTCATAGCAGGCGGTGGAGTCACCGGCCAGGATCAGGTCGGACAGCAGGCTGCCCCAGTGCGTCTGGCCACGGTCGGCAAAGTCTTGCACGCGGGCCTGGATCTGCGGAGTCTTGTCGCGGCGCGCGTCGCGCACCGAGATCTCCAGCGTGGCCTCGTAGTGGCGGTTCAGGATGGTGACGCCGTTGCCGTTGAAGCCCTTGGCCTGGCGGCCGCCGATCCACTCGCGCATGGCGGGCGACTGGCCCAGAAAGGCGTAGGTCTCGCTGGCTTGGTCGCTGGAGAACAGGTTGCTGACGCCGGGCAGCCAGAGGCCCGACTTGTCGGCCTCCAGGCGGGCGAAGTACATGCCCATGATGGCGCGGCTGCTGAGGAGAGACTGGTCCATGGTGGTGGTCCTTCAGGTGTTGGGGGTGGTGCCGGGCGTGCCGGGATCAGGCCTGGCGAGCCCAGGTGCCGCGCAGCTCGACGGCGAGGTAGCCGTCGGCATCGCCGCTGTCGAGCACCACGTAGTCGCCGCGCTTGGCGGTGGCCTTGGTGTTGATCAGGTCCTTGTCGTCGGCCGCCGTGATGTCGGGGCCCAGGATGGAATCCACCGAGTTCGGGCTGATGGTGACGGCTACGGTGCCGTAGCTGCCGCCGTTGACGATCTGCACGCCAAACACGCCCGCGGCCACCGCCGGCAGGGTGATGGTGACGGCATCGGTGTCCACCCAGAAGAGCTTGCCGGTGTCTTCCGCATCCAGCGTCTTGTTGGCGCTGATGGTCTCGCGCATGGTGCGCGCGGCATACGGGTCGCGGTAGCAGCTGGCGTCGAAGTCGACCACTGCCACGCCGCTGGACACGAAGCGCTTGACGAAGCCGATGAAGCTGCCACCCACCGGGCTGAGGGTGAAGGTGTCGTCGTCGGTGGCGTAGACGGGCAGGCCGACGTCGGTGATGGTGGCGCCGCTGACGGCGAGCTGGATCTCGCCCTCGTCGTACATGCGCACGTTGATGGCCGCGGCCGCACCGGCACTGTTGTTGGCGGTGGCTTCGGCAAACCCGGCGAAGCGGTCACCCGCCACCAGTGGGCGGGCGTAGCCGGTGCTGGCCTGGATGCCCACCGCTGCACCTTCGTAGATGGTGCCGGCGGCGATGACGGGCAGGTCATTCATCGCGCCGAGCTCGAAGCTGCGGGGCTTGCGCGCGGCCAGCGTGGTCATGGCCAGGCTGGTGCCGGCGGCCGGATCACCCATCAGGGCCTGCAACAGGTGGTTGAAGGCCTGGTGCAGATCCGGCGCGGGCACGGCCCAGGCAATGGCCGCGACAGCCGCCAAGGCCAGCAGGGCCAGAGCGGGGAGGGAGAAGAGCTTGGTCTTCATGGTGTGGGTCCTCGGTGTGGGGTGGTGGGCGGCGGATCAGGCGGCCGTCTTGCGCAGCAGCTTGACGCGGCCGTCGGCGTTGGCCCGGCTGTAGGCGGTGAAGTCGGCCAGGGTGGCGAACTCCTGCCGCACGGCGGCGTCGCGCTTCCACTGCGCTTCGCAGCGCTGTTCCAGCGGCAGGGCGGCCTCTTCGGCGGCGGCGGCCTGGGCCGCAGCGGCGGCCGTGGCCTGCACCGTGGGTGCAGCGGCGGCGGCCACGGGCTTGGGCGCATCAGCGGCCAGGTTGGCCGCGGCGGTGCTGCGCAGGGTGCGCTCGGCGTTGAGCACGGCCAGCGCGGCCTCGGGGCCGGTGGTCTTGCCGTCGAACTTGAGGCTGGCGATCAGCGCCTCGTGGCCCGGCAGGGCTTGCGCCTCGACGGACTGGATGCGCGCACGCTCGGCGGTGGCGCCAGCGGCCTGGCCTTCGGCCAGCAGGGCCTGCAGCAGCTCGGGGGCTTGCGCTTGCAGGGCTTCACGGGTCAGCGACATGGCTGGTCCTTTCAGGGAGAGGGTGACGGGTGGGGTGACGACAGTGCGAGCCGATCGCGCGGCACCGGCGCTGCTGCGGTCGCGGTTGAGCTGCAGGACGAGCTGGTCGAGCGTGGCAACACCGTCCACGAGCCCGGCCGCAATGGCCTGCTGGCCGATGAAGACACGGCCGTCGGCCATGTCGGCATGTACCTTGTCGGGCGTGATGCCCAGGTTGCTGGCCACTTCCTGCAGAAACAGGCTGTAGATGTAGTCGGCCCGATCCTGCAGGGTGTTGCGGTCTTCCTGGCTGAGGGGGCCAAACTCGTTGCCGGCGGTCTTGTACTTGCCGGCGCTGATGAGTGTGGTGCGCTCGCCGCGCGCTGCTTCGGCACCTGAGATGTCCAGGTGCTTGAACACCACGCCGATGCTGCCCACCACGGTGGTGTTGTCGGAGATGTAGCGCGCCTGCGCCGCCGAGCCGTACCAGTAGGCGGCCGATGCCATGGTGCCGACCGCCAGCGAGACCACGGGCTTCTCGGCGCTGGCTTGGCGCACCAGCTGCGCCAGGGCCTGCGTGCCGTCGACCGTGCCGCCGGGGCTGTCGATGGCCAGCACGATGCTGTGCACCGCGGGGTCTGCCACAGCCTGGCGCAGATCGCGCGCCACCAGCTCGGTACTGACGCCGCCGCTGATCTGGCTCATGAGGTTCATGCGCCGGGCCGACACGCCCTCGATGGGCAGCACGGCCACGCCGTCGACGATGTCGTAACCCTTGGGCTCGTTGGCCAGTGGGCGGCCCAGGCGCTGCTCGACAGCGGAGACGTCGATCTTCTCGCCGCGCAGGTGCGTGGCGTAGATGGCCTGGATCTCGACCAGCTTGTCGGGCTGGATGGCCCAGGGCGCGGTGAGGATGTCGAGCAGCTTCATGGGTGGTGGCTTTGCAGTGCGCGCAGTCTTTCGCAAAGGGGGTGTGCCACGTCAGACCAACCGTGGCACAACCGGCGCAGTGCGCCGCGGCTACGCGGTGATGGCAGCACGGATCTGCTCTTCGCTGTAGGGGCCGGCCGCGTCGCCGTAGTTGGCGAAGAAGCGGCTGTAGTAGGCGTCGATCGTCTGGGCCGGATAGATCCACGGCGAGCTGGGGTACAGGCCGAAGGCCACGAACGGCTCCAGGCTGTTGCCGTTGTTGCCGCTGGGGCCGCGGTAGCCCATGCGCTCGGCCCGGTTGACTTGCGGCAGGCCGTCGACCCACACCTGCTGGATGGGGTTGTCGGCGAGGTCCCAGCTGAGCTTGATCTTGGCCACCACCTTCACCCAGCGGTTGAGGAATCCGGCCAGCGCAGCCTGGCCCTGGTAGTCGGTGAACTCGACGTGTTCGGCCGGGTTGCCCGTGGGCAGCTCGTCAGCCGGATAGGTTGGCGACGTGGCCGCGTAGCGGTACTCCATCGATACCCGCTTGTTGGACAGATCGAGCTTGAAGGTGCACGGCGGACGCTGGCCGGTGGCCGGCGAGCCGATGTACCCCGGGAAGAGCTGGAAGAAGACGATCTGGCCGCGTGCGTCGGCTGCCAGGTTGGGCACCACGATCTTGACTTGGAAGCCGATGTAGAACGTGCGCTTGCTGGCCACGGGCAGGCCGATCCACTTGGCTTCTGCGCGGGCCCGGTCGCCGCCGTTGTTGGCAGACCAGTTCAGGTCGTTGTACAGCGGCGCGGCGTTGAGCGTGGGCGGGCTGTCGAGCGGGCTGCCGTCCTTGCGGATGCTGAACTGGATGCTGTTGGCGTTGGCGCCCGTCTTCCACCTGGCGAACTTCATGCCGCCCACGTTGTTCTCGTCATAGCGGCGCACGCCTTCGACAGTGCTGTCGCTGAGCCACAGCGTGTTGCCGGCATTCGTGTTGCCCGCGATGCTGGACAAGGTGGCCAGCTTCTTGGCGCCTTGCTCGATGGCCAGCGTGACGGCCGGCGTGGATGCGAAGTCGGTGGCGCCGTCCATGTGGAACAGCATGTCGGCCAAAGGGATGGCGCCGAAGCCGCGGGTGGCGTTGCCGTCCACCCCCGCGGGCGCCAGGTCGCCCTGCAGGGCGCGCAGCGCGCGCGGCAGGCAGCCGGGGCGCTGGAACATCTCCAGCGCGCAGCGGGCGGCCAGACCTTCGTACAGCGCCGGCAGGCGGCTGAGCCAGATGCCCCTGTGGGTTTCGCCTTTGTTGGTGGTGTTGGTCGACGTGCCCACCCGCCGCATGAGGCGGATGCCGGCGCTGCCGCAGCCGGGCGCGCCGGTGGCGCTGTTGCCGGTGCTCCAGTCAGCGGCAGTGGACCAAGCGCTGCTGGTGACGCCGGTGGCCAGCGCGCTGACCAGGTGGCAACGCACCTTGAAGGTGTTGGCCGCGGTGCAGCTGACCTCCCACACGATGGCGTGGTTGCTGCTGTCCTGGCAGAAGCCGCAGTCGGGAGACAGCGCGGCGATGGTGGCGGTGGCGGCCTTGGCCCAGGGGATGACCTGCGGGCGCTCGGAGCTGTTGACGCCGAAGTCCAGCCCGCCCGATGCGCTGCCGCTGGAATGGTCGCCGAAGGACAGAACGGTATGGCTGGCGGTGTGCGCTGCTGCCCAGGCCGCCGGGGTGGTGAGGTAGGCGCCGACCATGATGGTCTCGCCCGCGCTCATCAGCGCCAGGTTCAGCTTTTCTTGCAGCAGGGTGAGCTCGGTGCTGGTGGGCACGTAGTCCACATACGCGCCCGAGCCGGTGCTGCAGGTGATGCCGCCGGCCGCCGGGTAGGTGGTGCCGGTGACGGTGCCCTGCAGCGCACCGGCCCTGCTGAGGGTGTTGGCGGTAAAGCCCTGGGTTGCCAGGCCGTTGGCGTGCACGTCGTTGGCGGCCGGGGTGCCGCTGCCGTCGAGCGGCCACCAGAGGGTGAACACCGGCGGGGCCAGCATGGCCTCGGGCACGGGCCTGGGCGTGCGGGGGAGTGCGAAGCCGCGCAACATCACACGGGCACCGCCAGGCCGTACACCGCAACGTTGCGGGCCGAGCCGGTGCCAGCGGCACCGGCGAAGTTGATGGGACCGCCCTCGACGATGAGCAGCGCGCGCACGTTCAGGCCGGTGCTCCACGTCAGCTTGAGCATCTCGCTGTCGACCACGTCGACGTTGCCGCTGTCTTGCTTGGTGAGCGGGCCGGCCAGGCCCAGCACGGCCATGTGCACGGTGAGGATGTTGGACGGATACGGCCCGGCGAAGCTGACTTTGCCGGCGGTGGCCGAGCCGTTGATCAGGCTGCTCCAGTCGGGGCTCTGGGCGCACAGGCGGGTGGATGCAGCCGCGTCGGTGGCCTCGTTGACGACAAGGCCCAGCGTGCCGAGCGCGGACGCGGTGTCTGCAGTGCCGGTGAACTTCACCACGTCGACCAGCGAGGCGCCGCGCGTGCCCAGGTAGACCACGCTGTAGTCGGCCTGGTTGAGCACCAGCTGCACGGCGGCCAGCTGCGCCGGGGTGAGCGGCTGGCGCAGGGCCATGAAGGCGACCACCGCCTGGGCGCCCGACACGCGCAGCACGGTGCCCACCAGCGAGCCGCCAGCGGTGAGGGTGAAGGTGTCGTCGTCGGTGGCGTACACCGGTGCGCCCACGCTGGAAGCCACCAGGCCGGTGACGGGCAGCGTGATTTCGCCCGAGCCGATGATCCAGACATCGGTCTCCAGCGCGGCCGCGTCGGTCTTGTAGCGGGCGAAGCCGGCGAAGACGTCGCCCGACTGCAGCGGGCGCACCTTGCCGCTGCCAGAGTTGATGCCCAGGCAGCTGCCCTCCCAGACGCGGGTGGCGGCTTCGAGCGGCAGCGAGAGGTAGCTGGCGTTGGTGAGGGTGCGGGGCTTGTTGCGCGTCAGGGCCATGGTGGGGCGTCCTCAGTTCTGGGTGGCTGCGGCGGGGTCGGCCGCAGGGTCGGCCGCTGGATCTGCGGCGGGGTCTGGGGCCGGCGCGGGCGGTGGCGATGCGTTGCCGGCCACGGTGAAGCCGGCTTCCTTGCGCGCGGCGGCTTCCTTGACGAGCTGGCGGTGCTTGACGTCCCAGGCCACGCCGTCGTGCAGCAGGCTTTCGGCTTCCAGCGTGCTGGTGCCCAGCGCCACGCGATCGCGCGCGGCCTGCACTTCCTTGCCGGGATCGATGCTGCCGGGGCCGTCGCCCACCCATTGCGCTGCGCACCAGGCGGCGCGCACCACCTGGTCGGCAAAGAAGCCGGGTGCGGCAATGCGGCCCTCAGCCACTTCATCGGCCAGCCACAGTTCGTAGACAGGCTGGCACAGGGTGCGCGCCAGCCAGTTGCGCCAGCCCAGGAAGTTTTTCCACGCCAGCAGCAGCGCGCCGCGCGCGGCGCTGTAGCTGCTCTGGAAGTGCATGACCAGCACTTCGTAGGGCATGCCGATGGCCATGCCGATCTGCCGCATGCAGCTGGTGGTGAAGGCGTCGAACTGGGCGTTGGGCCTGTTGGGGTTGTGGTCGACCGGCTCTTCACCGGGCAGCAGGTTGATGACGCGGCCGGACTCGATCTCGCCGCTCCAGCTACTGCCGCGCTCGATGTACTGCTTCTGGCTGGCGTCGTCGAACAGGTCCTGGAAGGCCTCGGGGTCCATCTTCAGGAACACGGCCAGCAGGGCGCTGGTGACGGCGGCCTGCAGCTCGGCTTCGCTGTAGCGGGTGAGGGCCTTGATGGGCTCGATCACCGGCGCCAGCACCGGCACGCCGCGGCGCAGGCCGGGGCGCAGCTGCCGGTAGACGTGCAGCATGTTGCGGCGGCCGGTGCTGCTGCCGCGGGCGGCCACGCGCTGCCAGGTGCGGGCGCCACGGGCCAGCGGGTCTTGCGGGTAGTGGCTGCAGACGTGGTACGCGATGGCCTCGCCGGTCTCGGGGCTGCACTCCACGCCCGCGGTGAGCGTGGCGGTGTCGGCACGCAGGCCTTCGTTGCAGACGCGGTCGGCCTCGACGAGCTGCAGCGCCAGGCGCGGGCGGCCGCCGTTGCGGCCCACGCGCGGGGTGTTCACGAAGATGTCGCCGCGCGAGAGCACGCCGCGCAGCGCCTGGTCTTGCACGCCGTAGAAGTCGAGCACGCGGGCCAGGTCGCAGTCGGGCGTCTCGGCCCAGGCATTGAACCGGCGCTTGGTGTCTTTCTGCCAGGCCTGCGCCTGCTCTTCGCTCAGGCCCAGGTACTCGGCATCGATCTGCGGGTTGCAGGCCAGACCGGTGCCCACGACGTGTGTGCAATGGGTGCCGATGATGCTGGCGGCCACCGGAGCGTTGCGCTCCAGATCCGCGCAGCGGTCGCGCAGCGTGGCCAGGTCGGCAATGACGTCGGACTCGGGCGAGCCGCCCGAGGTGCGCCACGAGGACAGCGCGGCCTTGTCCTTGCGCGCGCCGCTGTAGCCGCCCAGCGCGGCCAGGGTGGTGCGGGCAGCCAGGCGGCGGGCTGCGGCGCGGGGCGCCACGTAGCCGATGGCCTTGTCCAGCAGGGTGAGCTGGGGCGCGGGAATGGGGGTGCGGGCCATGGCGGCTTACCGGGCGGGCACCACGGTGCGGGCGCGGCTGCGGCCTTGCAGCCGGTTGCCCAACTGCACAACGCGGGCGTTCCAGCTCTCGATGCCGGCGCGGATGTCGGCCAGGTTGGCGCGGGTGAGGCTGCGCCCGCCGATGGTGTAGGACTGGCCCGACAAGACGGCAGTCTCGGCAGCCAGGTAGGCCGCGAGCTGCGTTTCAGCTTGCTGCAGGGTGATGCCCGCCATGCGTTTCGCTCCACAAAGTGCGCGGAGTCTTTCGCAAAGGGGGTGTGCCACGTCAGACCAACCGTGGCACAAGCAGCGCAGTCAGCGCTTGATCAGGCGGTAGAGGGTGCGGCGGCTGATGCCCGCGCTGCTGGCCACCTGCCGGGCGGGCAGGTTGGCCGCCACGGCCTGACGCAGGGCTTCAGGATCGGGGCCCGCCTGGCGATCGGCAGCGCAGGTGCGCACGATGTAGCCCACACGCTGGCCGCCCCACTCGGCGCGGGCCTCGCGCTCGACGCTGAGGGCCTGCTCGGGTGTGATGGCCGGCTCGTGGGCCATCATGCAGTCGATCACCCAGCGGATGATGTCGGTGTCGCGCGGTGCGCTCATCGGCGGCCCCCGCGGTTGCCGTCGAATCGGCGCATGTTGCCCAGGTTGATGCGCCCGGCGCTCATGGGAGACGGTGCCACGCGGGGCGGCGCAGCCGGCGGCGGCGGGCGCGGCACCACCACGGCGCGCGGCATTGGCGGGGCCATCGGGGCCATGGGGGGCGGAGTGCCGGGCTGGCTGGAGGCCGCCGGCGCGGCGGGCGCGGGGGGTGGCGGGGGCGGGTCGGCGGTATCGTCGACAACTGCCGGCGGCGCCGGTGCATCCCCGTCCAGCAGGGAGGCCTGGCGCATGCGCGCCTCGATCAGCTGCCAGCGGGCGGGCTGCAGCAGGTGCAGGCGCAGGTGGCGCACCAGGTACACGGCGCCCACGGTGCAGTCGAGCACCTCGTTGCGGCGGTCTTGCCGCGGCGTCCACTCGCGCACGCGGGGGTTGTGGCGGCTGGGAATCTTCATCTCGCCGAGCAGCTGCTCGAAGAAGTCGTCGCGCACGCCGGCGTACCAGTGCATGCGGCCCGGCCCGTTGCCCACCAGACGCACGCGGCCGCCCTCTTGCGCCCAGCCCAGGATCAGGTCCTTGGCCTTGGCCTGGCCGATCACGTGCACCTGCACGCCGGCCCGGCTGGCCTTGGTGCTGCGGCGGTCGGGGTCGATCGCCTTGGGCTTGGTCCAGATCTCGATGCGGCCCACATTGTCGGGCGCGCCTTTGGTGGCGATCACCGGGCGGTCGCGCCGGTCGTGCTTGCGCACGAAGTCGTACACCGCCTCGCTGGTCTGGCCGTCGCCGCTGTCGATGCCGATCGCCGCAATGGGGATGCCTGCGCCGCTGGGGTGGGCGACCACGCGGCGCATCAGCACCTCGAGCTCGAGCCAGGCGCCGGCGTGGCTGACGATGGTGCGGCCGGGCAGCTCGCCCCAGTAGGCCAGCCACAGCTCTTCGCCGCGGCCGGCCACCCACACGGTGCAGGCCAGGCGGTCGTGCTGCACGTCGACGAACAGCAGCGGCACCAGGCCGCCGGCCGGCGTGCTCCACTCGGCGTAGGGCTCGGCACGCTCGCGCAGCTCGTCTTCCTCGGGCAGCTCGCCGCGGTATTCCCACGGCAGGCCCAGCGTGCTGTTCCAGAAGGCCACCATCTTCTCGGGTTGCCCGGCCTCGTACTCGGCCAGCGCGATCAGGTACTTGCGGGCCAGCTCGGGCACGCGCGAGCCCTCGAAGGTGCTGAGCAGTTCGTTGAGGAAGAAGCCCGGCACGCTGCTGTCGGCCGTGGGCATCCAGCCGTGCAGCGGCGGCGGCTGCGAGGTGCGGCGGATGTTGGCAATGCGCTCGTCGTCGCTCCACACGGTGCCGCAGTGCGGGCAGGTGTAGTAGGCGTCTTCCCACCTGGCGCGGCCGAACACCTCGCGCGGTGGCCACTTGGCATCGAGGGCGGCCGGCTCCAGCGCCTTGTCCTCGTCGCCCAGCACCAGGCCGGGGATGGTGACGTTGCCCCACTCCATGGCATGGCGCTCGCCGCAGCTGTGGCACTCAACCATGAAGTGGCGCTGGTCGGTGCTGCGCATCTCCTTCACGATCAGCGAGGTGGCCTTGGCCGTGGGCGTGCCGCCGATGAGCTGCAGGTCGTCCGGTGCATACGTCTTGGTGCGCTCGCCCAGCAGGGTGATGGCGTTGCCCTGCCCGGCCACGTTGGCGTTGGTGTCGTCCGGCTCTTCGACGATGCCCACGCGGCCCGAGCTGCTCTTCACGTCGCTGGGGCTGTTGCTGGCCACCAGCTTGAGCAGGCCGCCCTGGAACTTGCGCCGGCTGATGCCGGTGCCGGCCGATCGGCTGCGCAGATCCACCCGCTCGGCCAGCGGCGCGGTGGCGCGGATCATCGGCTCCAGCTTCTCGGTGGCGAAGTCCTTGGCCGACTTCTCGCGCGGGAACATGGCCACGATCACCGAGGGCCGCCAGTGCATGTGGTAGCCGATCACGTTGCACACGATGCCGGCGGTGTAGCCCACCTGGGCGCTCTTCTGCGCGACGATCTTGCGCACCGCCGGGTCACTGGCGGCGACCAGGATGCCGCGCAGCGCCGGCGTCTCGTCCATGCTGTACTGGCCCGGCTTGGCCGACTCTTCGGGCGACAGCTCGCGGTACTTCTCGGCCCACTCCAGGATCGTCAGCGGCTCGGGCGGGGCAAGCTCGGCCCAGGCGCGCGCGAACAGGCCATCGAGCGCACCGGCTGCAGCCGCCAGGCGATCGAGGGCCAGGTCGGACGCGCGGGCGTTCATGCGTCGGCGGCCTCGTCGTCGTGGGCTGCGTCGCCGTGGCGCCAGGCTGCCAGGCGGCGCAGGAATCCCTCGAAGGCGCCGCGCAGCTCGTCCTCCACCTGGCGCCGGCCCATGCCCTGCAGCCGCGAGGCCAGCGGCGCCGGCTGGCGCATCAGGAACTCGCGCGCGGCCAGCGTGGCGGCCCGCCACTTGGGCTCGATGTGGTCGATGTGCACCAGCACCTTCGCCTTCTCGGCCGCGTCGCGCTCCAGCGCATCGCCCTGCAGGCGGAACAGGCGGTCTCGCTGCGACTCGCCCTGCACCTTGCCCACCTCGCGCGACACCAGCCAGCCGATGCAGGCCTCGGTTTCGTACTCCGACGGCACACCGGGCCCGCCGCGCAGCGCCACCGGGAAGCCGTCGCCCTGCCACTCCACGATCGTCTTGGGCGCCACGCCGAACACGTCGGCAATCTGCTCCTGGCCGATGATCCGCATGACTTACTTACCCCGTAGAGCCCGCTGAAACTGGAGAATTCCCGCGCCGTTTCGCTGC
>ERZ650308.443-NODE-443-length-22441-cov-5.071250_pt1 | contig 22441 bp, 15 predicted proteins | sample MGYA00376244_ERZ650308 | MGnify/ENA primary metagenome ERZ650308 (study PRJEB26733, sample SAMN07839295) | wastewater metagenome | biome: small river; feature: stream; material: water | place: USA: North Carolina | collected 2016-04-26 ... | reverse complement strand
ATCGTTGATACCATCGCCATTTGGCGAAATAGAATTATAAATTTCTATATCGTCCTCAATTACAACCCTAACATCTAATTGCTGTTCAGGACCTACACAACCAATAGCTGAAATTGCATTTACTTTAATTGTACCGCCTTGTTTGCCTATAATTACATTGAGCTCTTCGGTAACGGAGTTTCCAATCCAATCGCTTGGTAAAATCCAGTTGTAAGTTAAATTAGCCATCTCTTTGGCAACACTATATTGCTGAGTAGTCTCTGAACCTACTACAATTGGGCCCGAAATAGCCGAAGGCAGTTGTGGTAAAGGATGTACTTCTATCTTAATTTCAGTTCGATCACTTTCGGCTCCATTTAAAGTTTGGCTTACATAACATACCTCAACTCCTATTACTTTAGTGTTTGGAACAGGCGCAACTTTAGATGAAGTCCCTCCTGTAGGACTTGTGTACCAATTTATTACGGCACCTGAATCTGCATCTACATTGATACTCGTAGCGGTCTGATTCAAACAAAAATGATAGGTATTTCCTTGAAGGTTAGCTGTCTTTCTTGGAGCTGGCTTCTCTGTAGCTGATTGCATACACATCGGAACAAAATTTGGTGTATTGGATAATTGCTCGACAATTTGACCTGAAACAATAGTGAACGTTTGTGCACTTCCTTTCCAAAAAGCTGGATAGGTAGCTGAATTATCTGCAAAATCAGCATTGTTGTCTAGAATTATAGTATAGGTCCCATCAATCAAATCAACATTAAAAATAAAATTATGAAGGGCATCTGCATCTGTAGAGGTTACTTTAATTACTTGTTGATTGCTATTCAATAACTTCAAATAAATTGTTGTGGGTGGTAAACCTTCTTGGTTGTCATTTCCTTCTCTACAATTTTTATCTCTGTCGTTGTACAAAACTCCTTTTATCTGCATTGTAACTGCAGTACATCCTTTGACAATTGGTCCCGCAGTAATTTCTAGATTTAAGCCCGAAACTCCTGCAACAGTACCTCCTACAACTATCCCACTAGCCGTTCCTGTATAATTGAATCCAACAACTTGATAAGACAAACCATTTAGGTTAGTGGTAAACTGTCCGTTCGAATTAACTTGAACAAATTGATTGGTTACTACATCTAGTAGGGCATATTGTTTTGAATTTGGAATAGTTTCTGTAAAACTAGCATTGGAGATACAATTAGCAGGAACAACTTGAACTGCATAAGAAGCTGTTGACCCACAATAGTCTGGAATTTGAATTTGATTTATTGCATTACCCACTACAATTCCAGTTGGATTAACTGTTGGTCCAAATACCAATGCGTGTATTTTATAATTACCAGCAATTACACCCGTAAATCTTGGACTATTGGTGTTAATATATTTGATTTTTTGATCCAAGTCATTGACTAAAACATACACCACTTTACTTGGAGTTGAAAAATTATTATGCTCATAACCGTTAATATCTGCAGGAGCATAATGAACTAAGCCCGTTGGATTGGTGTTGTCAATTGTTCCTACATTTGCCACACAACAAGGCGTAATCACCACGTCTACTCGCTGCCCTTCTAAGCTATAGCAAGAATCTGAAGTGCTTTTACTCCAAAGAAAAACAGCTCCTGAAGTGCCATAGTTCGCGGTATTCATAATTTGAGTTCCACGACTAGTTACTGTTCCTGTCCACCATTCAAACTCAATTCCTGTTGCGGCGGATGGTTGCAGTGTAGTCAAATCAACAGTTTCTAAAGGGCAATTATTTGCAATGGAAGAAGTTATTGGAGTTGGCGCAACCGAAGGATTAACCGTTACAACTACCGGACTACTGGCTACACTTGTACATTGACCATTAGAAACATTAACTGTATAGCTTCCTGATTCTATAACGGTTAGCATTTGACTAGTTGCTCCACTAATTGCTGTCCCATCTTTAAACCACTGGTTACCAGAAGTTGCTGAACTCTCTAAAATTACCGAAACGCCTTGACAAAAAGTGGTAGCTGAACCTGCGGTAATGTTTGGCGTTGATGGTGTTGATGGTTGTGGATTAACAATTACTGATCTTGCATCACTAATACAACCATTATTTGCACTCTTTATTTTCGCTGAATGGTTTCCTGCACTTACATTGTTAAAAACATTGCTCAATTCGAATGTTAGTCCATTATCAATACTGTACATATCTCCTACGTTTCCAGTTAAAGTTAGAGTAACTGTTCCTGTACTCACAGAGCATGTTGGATGAACTACAGAAGAAACTGTTGGTACATTAGGTTGTGTTATATCTACAGTAACAACAACATCGTCGGTAGCAGTACATCCTGAACTTGTTTCAGTGGCTGTTACTGTATATGTTGTGGTAGTATTTGGATTTGCGTTAGTAGTTGCATTTGTTGGACTAGTCGTCAATCCTGTTGTTGGTGTCCAAGCATAGGTAGCACTTTGACCTTGAATAACCGCACCAATAGATTTGCCAGACGGATTTACTGAACAAGTTTTAGTAAAATCAGCTCCAGCATTCACCAATGGAACTGTCGTAATTACCGTTACTCGTACCGTGCTCGTTGCTGTACAAGTCCCATCTGCTGCTGTAAGAGTATAAGTAGTCGTTGTAGTTGGATTTGCAGTTGGATTTGAAACTGTTGCGACATTTAAGCCTGTTGATGGACTCCAAGAATAATTGATTCCTGGTACTGGAGTCATCCCTATTTGTAGACCCTCTGGATTTTGAACACAAGTTTTGATAAAAGGAGATCCTGCATTAGCAACCGGCGAAGCTGTTACTCGAATTGTAGCGCTATTGTCCAAATCTGTTGTTCCACAAGTCGAGTTAGAAGCTTGAATCGTGAATATATTGTCACCCACTACTAATTGATTTGCTGGAATTGTAAAGGTTAAATCAGAACCATTTCCTGTTTGGCTAGGTATTGATGCGATCGGGGTCCCATTTTTCTTAATTAGATATACTATTTGAGATTGTGCTGCTTTTACTTTTATTGTTGAAGAAAAACCTTGACAAACATTAAGTGACTCTACCGCTAAGGTTTTATCTGGAGTTGACTGTGTAATAGCAACCTCATCTGTTAAATAATCGAAACATTTTGAATTATCCCCATTAGAAGTTTTAACTTTTAATGTAGTGCCAACAGCCAATGTAACTGTTGAAGGAATTGTGATTGTTAAATCATTCCCTGTTCCAATTCCAGTAATTTGAGGAATAAATGAATCGTAATTAGATTTTACAATTTCATATTTATATCCATTTTGTGAATTACTAATTGTTACTGTTTTATTGGCAGGTGCCAAACACAAATTGATGTCAGAGACTGCTAATGTAACATCTGGATTAGAATCTACTCTAACAGCAACGTCAGAAGTATAAATTGGTGGATTAGCACACCCTAAAAAATCTTTTAATTTAAATGTAGCTCTAAAGGTCATCGTTTGAGGCGGTGTCAAAGTCACAGGCATTCCCGTTCCATATATAGTAGTATCTGAAGAATCCAAAGCATTAGTCCAAGTAATATCGTACAATCCACAAGTTGCTGAAATAGCGCCTAATGTTGTAGGGCTCATGGGACAAATCACTGGATCTGAGACAATCGCTCGTGGCGCTGTGATATTAGCGGAGATTGAAACGTTTTGATCTACTGAATAACAAGAGCTTGCTACCCTTACGAAATAATTTCCTGTTGCTAAACCAAGAAAAGAATATTCCGTTTTAGAATTGTCGTTTTCAGTATGTGTAGCTATCGGACTAGACGGATTGGAAGTACTAAACAAACTATAGGTTATTGGATAAGTATAACTCCCGCCTGTAATCTGTGCGCTAATTATTCCGGTATTGTTAGTCGACACATCACAAATTGATGATCCGGTAGAAACAGTAAAATTTTGATAATCAGGAATTGTAACCTCTTTAATATAATTTAAAGGCGGAGGCGAAAATGTCTTTAATGCAGCCGAATATCCTAACCCAATCCCATTAAATTGAATAAAATAAGAACCTGAAGCTAAATTAGAAAATGTTCCCGAGGCAGCTAAATTATTTGTTCTTGCAACCGATTTTAGGTAAGTCCCTAAGCCTCCTGTAGCACTTTTAGTGTACAAATAGACATCTGGAGAGGGTGTCCAGTTGGTACCAAAAGCAAAACCATTCCTGTTCAAACTAAAAGCGATGGAATTAGAATTGTTACATCCTTGAGTTACCGAAAAACTTGGGTCATAACTTGCTAAGGCAGGATTGGACGCAGTGATCACTTTTGTTATTAAATTTGTATTTGAACAAGCATCAGATATGGTAAACCTGTATTCTCCAGGAGGTAAATCGTAAATACTGCCGTAAGCATCTGGCGAAGAATTCCAAGTAACAAACATAGGAAAATTATAGGTATAGGTCCCCGCTAAATTAAGTGGTTCAGAAGCTGTATGAGTTACTGATGTTAGATTATCTGTTCGCTCCACTTTTACAGTTAATGGATATCTAACTCCAGATGTTAGTAATGGTATATTAAACCCCGATGTACCTGACAATAGAGAGGCAGTAGGGTTTATAGTAAGAGATGAAACTGGACTAACCAGGGGAGTTGGCGCGTTATAAAATCTAACTACAGTGTGAGAAGCGTCTGATACAGTAATCTTATAATATCCTCCTTCATTTAAAAACCAATCTGATGATGCAGATGGGATAGTAGGATTAGAAGGATTAAGCAGGACATTCAAATCGTTCGTTGAAACATTGGGATCTGGAGAAATATTAGGACTCGTAACTTCTTCATACAAATCAGGATTAGTTTGAATACGTTTTTCAATTTTAACCGAATTAGTTGGGCAAAAATAAATATTTCGATCTGTAATTCCCCCTTGGGTTTGGTCTTGATCACCAAAAATTCGTAATCGAAGTTGTAAATTACAGTTGGCATCTGAAACAGTGGCAGGAGTAAAATTAAACCAATCATCGGGCATTTGCACTGTCGATGTTCTTGTAAGCACACTACATCCCCAGTTAAAAGATGTAGTAATAGTCATCCCGTGAATTAATTCAGGGCCATTAACGGTTGAAGGTTCATAGGTATAACTGTTTCTTGATGGAACATAAGTCAAAGGATAATCAACTCCTGAAATTGTAATTTTTGCATTCAAAGGAGCCTGTTGTAAAACAGCTAGTCTTTCTGAAGTCAAATTAGAAAAATTAACAAAAAACTTAATTTTATAATCAGCTGGATTGTTTCCTACACATTCCCTTATAAAGTTATAAGCTCTAAAACCAAAAACTAAAGCTGCAGGCACTGCAGTTGAAGTAACATGAGACTGTGTAACAGATACTTGGCATCCAGGATTATTATTAACTTTATCCGTAACCTCTATGGTCACATTTTCTCCCGCACTAATATTATTAAACACTTGTGTTCGAGAACTACTACTAACCGTTTGAACACCAAAAGTAGAGGTTAGCTTATACTCAAAAGGACCTGTTCCTCCAGCAACAGTAGCGGTAAAAGTCCCATTTTGAACGTATCCTGAACTTGTAACACTACATGAAGGCGCAGTACTTGACAATGTTAATGTCATAGGTACATAACTTGAGGTAATAGTTACAGGATTATTTGTAAAATTAGTAGTCGTAAATCCATCGGAAGTTGCTATATTGTATTTACCTGCAGGTAATGAACTAAACACCACATCACCTCCATTAGTAGGAATTGTTAATTGTTGAGTTTGACTTGTAACAGGTGTGTTTGAAGGTCCAGTTACTGGAACCAAGAATACATTTCCTAAACATCCCGATTGCCCTATTGGTATACTTACTTTAATTTCTCCATTAGAGAAACAAGTAGCGTTAGTATGAGCAACCGTAAAGCTAGCTATATTACACTGAGAATACATTTCTTGTCCTATAAAAACAAAACAAATAATTAATACTATATGCTTATTTATCAGTCTATTCCAGTTAAATAAAATATTTTTCATACTTATAATTTTGAAACTATTTTATAAAACCATATAAATATTTGTTTTATAAAATTAGGTTATGGGGATCGGGTTAAGTAACAGGTATCTTTTTAGTTATAATTGTATTATAAATCCATTTGTATTGGTTATATTACTATAATTGATTGTACTAATTGAGTTACATTATAATGTAGTCTCATTGTGCGTTTTTCTCATCTTTTTGTACACAAATAAATAATTTTGAATAATTGCATTTCTTATCTCTTTGATTATAAACACTCAAATCAACAATGAATTACTTTTAAAAATGCCTGCAAAAATAAAATTAGTTTTATTAATAAAAGTTGCAAAATCACAACTTTTTAAAAAAAATAAATTTCTTTACAAATAAAATAATACCATAATTATTTGTAAAGAAATTTAAATAAAAAAACCAATTTGTATTTGCATATTAGTTTAGTTAAATACTGTTGTTAATAAAATTAATGTAAAATACTTGAAGTTTTTTTAATTAAAATAAATTATAACTCTTCCGTTACCGGAATTAAAATTTGAAACATTTGAAACTTGTTGACAAGAAGCATGTGACCACGAAGAACCTCCGCCACCAGAACCTTGTGCATTACCACCGCCAGCACCACCACCGCCGCCGAAATAACCAGCACCGCCGCCGCCGCCGCCATTCCAACCAGCACTCGCTCCGCCTACTATACCACCAGCACCACCATTAATTGCTGAGCCAGCTGTTGGTAAAGTTGAGTTCCCATCAAGAGGCGTTCCAGCTACACCGCCTGACGCTTGGGTACCTCCTTTTCCTCCGGTCGATACACCACCATATAGTAAAGTAATACTTGATCCATTAATTCCTCCACCAGCGCCACCATTTCCTGCAAAACCACTGGTAGGTGTACCGCCACCGCCGCCTGCAATTAAAAGTGCATTTGATTGAGTAACTGGTGCAGCAGTCGAAATAGCACTTAATCCTCCACCCGCTCTTGCGATTGTTCCATAAATTGTTGAACGCCCACCATTACCTCCAAAACCATAGACAGCTATGTTTGTTGTTGGCTGCCCTCCAACAGTTATTTGTAATACAGCTCCTGGAGCAACTGATAATGTGCCGCTGACTTTTCCTCCTCTACCGCCAATATTAGGACCAGCTGAACCGCCTTGAGCTCCCACCACATCAACATAAATACTTGTTACTCCAGCTGGAACAGTCCAAGTTTGTATATTACCCGTATAATCAAATCGAACAAAATTTCTATATACAGGTTTTAATTGCAAAAACTGTGGTGTAACTTGAGCTAATGCAAAAAAAGGTAAAAGAAGTAGAACAATTATTTTTTTCATTGTAAAATTATTAAAAAGCAGTGTCTCCTGATAAAAATGCAGCGGTTGAACTTGTTAACATAATACCTATTGAAGAACCTGTTGTTCTACTAAAAGTTCCTAAAGCACTTGTAACGGATACTCCTGAACCTATTACATTCACTTGTCCTGCACCTTGTTGAATAATTTGACAATAAAAACCTGCAGAAAGTGTTGAAGGTATTGTAACTGCAACAGTTGTTGCACTATTTACCACAATGACAGAGCCACTATCAGCAACTGTTAAAGAAAAATCTGTTGTTCTATTTTGTACCGCTGATGCAAAATTTACAGGTTGCCAAGTGGCGTTACCAGACGCATCAGAAGTTAAGACTCTATTAGCTGCAGGTGTTCCTGCCCCTGCAAAACGAACAGATCCTGTAGTATGTAATTGTGCTACTGGTGCAGTTGTCCCAATACCTACATTACCGCCTGCTGGTTGTAATACATAAGGCAAGGTTACTCCAGTAGAATAATTATGAGCTTGAGTAGCAGCTACGGTAGTTGTTAAATAATGACTAATAGCATTATTATTTATCCCTGATGTAGCTTGAAAACGAGTTAAGGGTCTAAAACTAGTATTATCCATTAAATTTGTTGTAGTAGTTGGAATATTTGCTATGTAAGCATTATCGTTTACTATCAATCTAGTTAAGGGAGCGTTTGTTCCAATTCCAACATTACCATTACCTAATACATTGAACAAAGGTGATAATGATCCTGTTTGAGTGGCCCCAGATGAAACCTCTAATGCGTTATTAGAACTAGTATTACCAGCTATTTTAACTTGTAAACCATTACCATTAGTTGGTTGCGAATAGAAAGATGCTGCAAAACCTGTCCCTGGTGTTGACCAAGTTAATCCTCCAGTAAACGCATTTGTAGAATTAGAGCCTTGAATAGCTGTTGAAGTATTTGAAAGAGAACTAATTGGTGCTGTAGTTCCAATCCCAACGTTACCATTTCCAAGCCATGTCATTGTATTTGTAAATGTTGTGTTATCTGCACCATTTGTTAAAGCTAAATCTAAACGTGATTTAGCATCAACTGCACTTCCTGAATCATAATAGGATCCTAAATTGAATTGTGCAATATTATCCCATTTAACATTTGTTTGAGAAGGTCTTGACATTCTTAACATTTGAGCACTGGCATTAACAGATTGAGAAGCTGTCTGTCCTTGGATGTGCAAAAATGCTGAAGGAGTTGCTATTCCAATTCCTACGTTACCATTATTTAAAATTGCCATTCGCTCAATCGCTGTGCCTGAAGGATTAGTAAAAAAACGGAAACCACCCGTTGCTTGTTTTGAATTTCTCAATTGAAAATCATTTGCATCAGAAGTAAACTGACCTATATACCCTCCATTAAATACCCAGTCAATTCTTGGAGCGTTTGAATTTGTGTTGAATTCTATTCCATAATTAGACCCTGCTGCTCCAGCAACATTTCTTAAGTTAAATCCACCGACTACATCTAAATTAGTGGTAGGAGATGTCATTCCTATTCCTACGTTTCCGGTTGATAAATCAGCATGAATTATTGTTGCATCTGTTGTATAATTTCTTATTTGAAATCTTGAATTCCCTCCAGCAATTCTTGCCCATGCTCCTGATCCATTACCAATACCAATTGTTGCAAAATTTGTTGTAGTTAATGAAGTAATAAAACGTGCTGTTTCAGATACGTTAGAATTTACTTCAAATTTACTTGCGGGAGAAGTGGTCCCAATCCCTACATTGCCATTGTCAAAAATTGAGCTATTAGACAGCGTTTTAGCAGCAGAAAATTTAGATACAAAGTTAATTGTTCCAGAACCATTCGCCACATCCACTTTGGTGTCCACATAGGCTTTATTTGCTGCATCGGTTGCATTAACAGGAGAATCGGTAAGAATAACATTTTTACCTGTTGGTATAGTTAAGTTACCTTCCATTATATCCCCTGTGATATTTACATAGCGTGAGTCCGTTGATGCTAAATTAGTAGCAACCTCTAACCACGTTGTCCCATTAAAAATAAATGTTCTTCCATTATTTGCATTATTAACATGCCCAGCAACAATATAAATGTCTGATTCTTTTGTATTATTAGTACTATCACCATCCGAATTAATTGCTATCACAGATGAAGCTTGAACTGGATCTTCAGTTGCACCGGTAAATACTCTACCTAATAAAACGGCTACATTTCCGTTAACTGGTGTAACTCCATTTACTGAGCTCACTGCCCCAGTAACATCTGCAACTGGAATAGATGAAACTGTTGTAAATGGGGTAGTTCCATTTCCTTTTAAATAACCTGTTAATGAGGTTGCGCCTGTTCCTCCATTTGCAACGGTAATTGTTTCCCCAAGTTTAGCATTGGTTAATGCATTATCAGCAATTTTAGAAGTAGTTACCGCTCCATCAATTATTTTATCAGTAGTTATAGCATTTGTAGCTAATTTTGTTTCCGTTACACTCGCATCGGTAATTTTGTCGGTAGTAACTGAATTAGTTGCGAGATCAATTGCAGCAATCGTTCCATCTACTATTTTATTAGTTGTTACAGCATTAGCAGCTAGTTTAGTTTCTGTTACACTAACATCATTTATTTTTGATGTAGTTACTGCACCATCTGCAATTTTAATAGTTGAGATAGCGTCATTTGAAATAATAGGATTAGCTGCTGAAGAACTCGTACCTGCTAAATCCCCTGCCAATTGTATTTTCCCTTTTGTAGTTGAATCTGCATCAGCCACACCTGCACTAGTAAGGCTATCTACATAATCTTTAATAAGTTTAACAGAAGGATATTTAGTTGTTGAATTAGCATCAGCAACCATATCTGTACTTTTGTTAGCTAGATTTTCTTTATTCGCTAAAGCTGGAACAGTAGGTGCATCTGCCGTTCCGCTCAAATCTCCTGCTAATTGTATTCTTCCTTTTAATGTAGTGGTCGCATCTGGTGCTGCCGCTGTCGCAAGTGCTGCGTTTACAAAAGCAGTTGTTGCTATTTGAGTTGTGCTGGTTCCAGTTGGAGCTGTTGGGGCTGTTGGCACTCCTGTAAAACCTGGAGAGGCCAATGGCGCTTTAGCATCCAAAGCGGTTTGTGTAGCCGTAGACACTGGTTTGTTCAAATCCGAAGTGTTATCAACATTGTTTAACCCCAAATTGGTTTTGGCTCCTGCCACTGTATCTGCGCCAGTTCCACCATTAACTATAGGTACAATTCCCGAAACGGTTTCGGCCACCTTAGAGGCAAATGCAAAGGGAACCGATGCAAATTTTTGATTGCTGATTTCAATAAAATTGGTACAATTCCCATTAGTATCAATTTCAACTTTTAAATTTTTATTGCTGCTATTCCAAATGATTGCATCAAAATTAGCGGCATAGCCACTCACTTGATCGCCATCTCCCACGATTAAGTTTACCATACCAAACTCATCGGTTTTCACTTTTTGTACTTCTTGATACTCTACACTGGAGTTCGCATCAGAAATACTAAATCGCAAACAAATATCCTTCTCGGCTAAAACTACATTCGGATTGTTATTCCCAGGTAGGATTTCAGAACTTGGATTGTAAATTACGGCTTGGTAGGTTATCCCTGAATTTTGGGCGTATACTGAGCTGGTTACTATAAAAACTAAAAGTGTAATGATTTTTTTCATGATGCTTTGATTAATACAGTTCAAATGAAATTCCAAATACAATTTGGTGATTTAAAAAGGACAATTTTTTATCTGTTGTGTTAGTCAAACTAAAACTTCTTGAGTAGTTGTATCCTAAACTAAGATAGCCGTACTCTGATAGATTACATTTTGCTTGAAGACCTAACAACGGACTCATAATGATACCGTTAAAATCTTTTTGATTGTCTAGGTCGAATTTTGAATTGTTTATTTTTTGATTTCCTGACAAGAGTGTAGATGTAGTGAATCCTCCTTTTACAGCAATATCCACATGGTCTGTTTGCACAAAAGAAAACTTAAGCGCATTGGTAATCCCTATGTACTCGGTGTCCCAACTGTAATGATTGTTTTGATTGCCAGCACTGGCATTGAATTGATTCAAATTCAACCCTACAATATAGTCTAGGTTGTTATCAAATGCCAAACGCTGTACTTTAATTGGTATAGCCAGTCCAATTTCGTAACTGCTTCCTGATCCGATTTTATCAAGTTTATTTACCGTTTCGGATCCATTATATCGTAATTGATAGTTGGTGTAATTTTTTCCAGTCAAAAAATAAATTTCTTGAGAATAAACTCCGCTTACTGTCAAAGTAAAGAGTAGTGTGAAAATTAATTTTTTCATTTTGATTTTAAAATTTTTGTAGAAAAGTGATGGTCTTTGGTTTCTATTTTAGCGAAGTAAACCCCTTCAGCAAGAACTGCTAATGAGAGTGAGGCCACTTCTTGATCAATGGCTTGTTTTTCGGAATGAACTAAACGTCCTCTATTATCAAATAGACTAATGGTAGCTGTTGTGCCCACATTAGAAGAAAACTTGAAATGTACTTGGTCCACTACTGGATTAGGATAGGCCAGAAGAGACACTACAACTTTTGTTGGGCTAGTAAATTTGGCTTTGCCGTAACTTTGTATATACCCTTGGCCGATAGCCATGGTGTTGTTTTTAAAATTTCCAATGGCGGCGTTTGCTTGCCCAACAGATTGGGTAACAATCATTCCATTTGGCAATTTTTGCGTAACTCCCTGAGAAGAAACCACTTGACGGTTGATTTTCTGAGACCAAACAGTTGTACAAAAAAATAAAAATAAAATAATTCTATGCATAATTGTTGACAAAATAAAAGTGTGCAAATTTAGTAAAACTCTAAATCCCAATAACATCCCTATAGGTTTTTTAAAAAATGTTAATATAAACAATGAATATATTGCCTTTTGTTGAATAATATTTAATTAAAGTTGTTGATACCTTGATTTTTTGACCAAAAAACTAGCCGTTATGTAGGCTAGTTCAAACATGGTCAACTCTAAAGATTTGGGATCTTCGTCTAGGGGCAACACAATTGAATTATAAATAAATCGTTTTTAACTATTTCTTTATTGAATAATAAGGATATAGTTTCTTTACTATTTTTTCCGGATTTATGTGCGGATGTCGTTTTTTCATTTTTTGTATCATTGTATAAAAAACAAGTATTTCGCTTTCAGGCACGATGGGTAAATTTGATTTTATCTTAAAAAATTTAGAAACCATCCTATTGTACTTATTGCTAATTAATTGTTTTAATACTACTTTTTATTTTAATTGACCAAAAATAATTCTCTGTTTTTTATAAAAAGTTGCAAAATCACAACTTTTTGAAAAAAGGGGAATTATTTTAAATATATTTGTGGTGTTTATCGGCTTATTAAGCATTTTATAGTACTTTGAGTGCTAAAAATAATTGTTTTTACCACCGGTTTCCATTTACCCAAACCCAAAATCTTTTACCCATGAAATTTCAATCTGACAAAAAAGACCCAAAGCTTGCACCTGAAGAATCCGACTTTTCTTTTATTCAAAAATTTGCCCAATTTCTTTTAAGTAAAAAATACAAGAAAAAAGAATTTTTACTTAGCGCGGGTGAAATCAACGATCGTATTTTTTATGTAAAAAAAGGCCTGTTACGAGTGTATATGGTCCACGAGGAAAAAGAAATCAACACCTGGTTTGTTAAGGAAAATGAATTTATAAGTTCTGTACATAGCTATTATAATGAAACTCCTAGCGAAGAATACATTCAAGCTATAGAAGATTGTGAAATTATATCGTTCAAAAAGAGCACATACACTATGGTACTCAAACACAATCATGAATTAGCACTTTTTGCTATTAAACAATTGTATATAAAGTTATGCGAATACAGTGAACAATGTCAATATTTACGCATTCTATCTGCTGAAAAAAAATACGAGTTTTTGAAAAAGAAAAACCCTGAGGTTCTGGAGCGAGTGAGTCAAAAGCATGTAGCTTCTTTCTTGGGCATAGAAACCACTTATTTGAATAAAATAATTGCAAGTCATAAAGAGTGAACTTGTATACTAAATACTATATACCATGAATATTATCAACCGCGTTATTGGACTTGAAAAATTCTTTAAAAAGAAAGATATTCCACTTCTTGAACAATTAGCTACGTTGCCTTTTACCAAAAAAATTAAAAAAGGGAATCATATTTTACATGCAGGAGATGTAAACAAACATATTTTTTATGTTCAATCTGGGTTGTTTCGTGTGTATCTACTTAATGACGATAAAGAGGTGAATACTTGGTTTGTTAAAGAAGGAGAATTTATCACATCGGTTAAAAGTTTTCACAAACAAGAACCTGCTACTGAATATATTCAGGCATTAGAAGATAGTGTGGTATTGAGCATCCGAAAAGATGTGGTGGACATGGTTTTGAAAAGCAATCATAAATTTGCTTTATTTGCTATAGATGAACTATTCAGCAACCTTTGTGAATATTCTGATCAATGCGATATGCTACGCTATATGACCTCCGAAAAGCGGTACCTTTTTCTCAAAGAACGAAAGCCCGAAATTTTAGAACGATTAAGCCAAAAACACTTGGCCTCTTATATTGGTGTTGACAGTACCTACCTTAGTAAAATTGTAAATCAATTTAGAACTCCTGAAGATAATAACAATAGTAAAAAACAGTATTAATAATATAATTCCGACCCTAAAATGAATATCATAGAAAAAGCACTCCAAGGCAATCGGTTTTTTACCAAAAAAGACCTTTTTTTATTAGAAAAGTTAGCCTCATTCCTTTTTAGCAAAAAAGTTAAAAAGAAAGAGCTATTACTTAAGGAAGGAGAAGTAAATGACAGAATGTTTTATGTTCAAAAAGGACTCCTTAGAGTCTACTTTATTAATGAAGATGGCAAAGAAATCAATACTTGGTTTGTTAAAGAGGGGGAGTTTGTTTATGCTTGCCATAGTTTCCACTATCAAATTCCTTCAGAAGAGTACATTGAAGCAATGGAAGATTGTGTTATTATGACTATCAAAAAAGAAACTTGGTTACTATTGTTGAGAAATAACCACAAATTAGCTTTATTTACTGTAAATGAATTAATGGCAAATATTGCTGAATTTGCAACTCAAGCTAGCGTATTGCGACTAATGACGGGTGAAAAAAAATACGAATATTTAAAAACACATAAAAGCGATATACTAGAGCGAATTAGTCAAAAACACCTCGCGTCTTATTTAGGAGTGGACACCACTTATTTGAGCAAAATAATTAATAATTATAAAAATAATAAAGAAGTAAATAACATAAAAAAAGTAATATAACCGCATCAAAAATTAAATCTGCCCCTATCATGAATATCATTGAAAAAGTTCTAGAATCTGGTATTTCCTTTCAAAAAAAAGAACGTCATGTAGTTGAAAAATTGGTTTCTTTAATGTTTACCAAAAAAATTGCTAAAAAAGAAATTCTATTACGTGAAGGAGAAGTATGCAAGGAAATCTTTTATGTCCAAAAAGGATTACTACGCGTTTACATAATTAATGAAGGTAAAGAAGTGAATACTTGGTTTGTAAAAGAAGGAGAATTCATTACCTCAATTAGTAGTTACCACAAACAAAAACCCAGCGAGCATTATATTGATGCGCTTGAAGATGGCGAAATTATTTCGATTAAGAAAACTACTCTTGATTTCATCATGAAAAACAACCATAAAGCGGCCTTATTTGCAAATCATGAATTGTTTGATAAACTTTGTGATTACCAAGAACAAGCAAGTGCCTTGCGATTTATGAGTGCTGAAAACCGCTACAGCTATCTTTTTGAAAAACAAGCTGCTATTTTTTCTCGACTGAGTCAAAAACACTTAGCATCTTTTCTAGGAGTAGACACGACTTATTTGAGTAAAATAATAAGCAAGGAGAAAAAATAAATCCTTTATACAAAATCAAAACCTAGAAGTTCTGAAGAAGGGATTGTATTGATAAATTGACTATTCAAATAGGCGGAGATAATCGCTTCGTCTCGATCAGATGTTTTTAAATTCATCGTAGTACTTTGACCAAAACACTTGACATAAAAAGTATTTGATTCTACCTCGTAATTTAATATTAAATACCCAGCGGTAATCCCTTTTTGAAGAATGTCTTGATGACTAATCGTTTCACTAAAAATAATTGGAATATTTTCTTCGTTAATGATGTACTTTAAAATATTCATTTATAAAATTTAAGTTTTGTCCAAAAAAACCAAAACCATACCGGCAAGAGGTTAGCCGGTATGGTGGTTGGTTTCCCGTGACATTTGTGATTGTTGAAACTAAATCGACAATACTAAAGTAAATTGTCACGGGAAATGATTAGAAAAACACTACATGATTTAATTAAAAATGCATACTGTTATAAATGTCCCCACATCTTTTCTAATCATTATTTTTTTTTAAATTATCAATCTTTTTTTTTAAATCCAACACAAATAAAACTAACTGTTTAGATCGAGTTATGTTTTCTTGATTTTCATATGCCAAAGTAAATTCATATCATTTTAATAAAAGTTGTGATTTTACAACTTTTTGATTTTTTTTTAAATTTTTTTTAGATCAGCGACTATTTATTGGTTGATTTAATATTTATTTTTAATTTAAAAAAATGATTTTCAGCTATTTAAATAATTTTAAATACTAGCACCCGCCTACTGAAAACCCTCTAAAAATTAACTTTTTTCCTGAATTTTTTCAAAAAAGGGTTGTTTTTACATTTCCAATTTAATATCTAGCTTGAAAATAAAGTAGATTTTTTACTACTCATTCTGTTAGGTTATAAAAAATCAACAAAAATTCAAATCGATAAATAAATCCAATTAAGTTGTACCTTTGTACTGTAAAAGTGTCCCCACTCTTTTCAATTAATGTGAATAACACATTTAATTTCCGTTTTCAATAGTATGAAAACGGATTTTTTTTAACAACTACTGGAGCTATTGTGACAGCCTTACTCTTTATCTTTATTCTTATTAGATTTTCATACATTGCAGGTTCAAAAGACGTATCTTAATTTATAGCATTGAGATTATACTCATGAATCCTGTTTGATACTACTTTACAATAGAACACACTAATTATGAACTTTTCTTTTTTAAAAAATTGGATTTATTTCAGTGCCCTTCTTATTTCAAGCGTAATGTTCGCTCAAAAAGACTTTGCCTATTTTAAAAAAGAACTGGACCTCAGCTTAGCCAAATCTGAAGAGTATTTAAAAATAAAAAACAATCGAATTCGTAGTCTTAAAAACACTATATCCGAATCCTCAACTGCGCAAGTCCGTTATACCATATACACTACCTTATTCCATGAGTACAGATCCTATCAATCTGATTCGGCTCTTGTGTATGCCAGAAAGGCGGTAAATACCGCAACTTTATTGACTAAAAAAGAATTACACCAATCCCAATTTGATTTAGCTTCTATCTTAACCACTTTAGGTACTTATGACCAAGCCCTAGCTATTCTAAATAGTGTTGAGTCCCAAATAATGCCTACAGAAAAAGGACGTTTTTTTTGGACTAAAGAGAACGTATATGGCGGCTTAGCCAATTATGCCAATGACGCTGATGAGAAAAAGAAATACATCCAGCAATCTAAGTTGTTTCGAACCAAAGCAATTGCACATTTGCCTAAAAACGAAACGCTATACTATATTGCCCTTTCAGGCCAATTGCTAAATCAAAAAAAATACCTGCAAGCCTATCAATTATTGTTTCCTGTTTTTAATAGAACTCCAAAAACTGACCCTAATAGAGCGGTTATCGCTTATATCATATCGGAATCTTTTCGGTACAGAAAATCGAAAGAAGAAGAGAAAAAATGGCTCGCTATTTCAGCCATTTCAGACTTGGAATTAGTAAAAAAAGAAAATATTTCTTTGCGAAAACTAGCTTTGTTGTTGCATGAAGAAGGAGAAATCGAAACCGCCTATGAATACACAAAACGTTCTCTTGACGATGCAGTTTTTTGCAATTCTAAACTTCGAACCTACGAAATATCAAAAATGTTACCCATCATTAACGAAAGTTATGAAGCCAAAAACAAGTCAAATCAATCGCAGTTAATTGTCTTTTTGATTAGCGTTAGTATTTTGTCTTTGTTTCTTATTGGTGTTTTGATTTTGCTCTTCAAACAAATGAACAAACTGGCTAAAGCACAAAAAAATGTGGAACAAGCAAATCACCAACTTTCAATTGCAAACCAACAATTACAAGGATTTAACACGGCATTAAATCAAACGAATTCAGCACTTGCCGAAACGAGTTTACTGAAAGAAATTTATATTGGGCGCTATATGGATCAATGTTCCATTTATATTGGAAAAATGGAAGAGTATAGCCAAAAACTAAAAGTGATGGCGACTGCTGGTAAAGTGAACGACTTAATCAGTACCGTTAAATCAAAAGCGTTTATCGACAAAGAATTGAAAGAATTCTATTCGCAATTTGATCAAACCTTTGTCCAACTTTTTCCCACTTTTGTGGAAGAGTTCAAAACTTTATTGACAGAACCAGAAACTTTAGTTGTCAAAAAAGGGGAACTCTTAAATCCTGAGTTGCGTATTTTTGCTTTGATTCGTCTTGGCATTAAAGACAGTGCTAAAATTGCCGACTTTCTTCGCTATTCTCCCTCCACGATTTATAACTATCGTTCACAAATAAAAAGTAAAGCTAAAGGAATAAGAGAAGAGTTTGAAATGAAAGTAATGAGAATTGGCACTAAATCAGACTAATAAAAGGAGGTTATTTTTTCAATTTGATTACAATAACACCACTCGCTCCTCTTGAACCGTAGATGGATGCTTCTGCATCTTTCAAAACAGTAATGCTTTTTACTTCATTGGGCACAACAAAGTCAATACTTTGGACAAAATTTCCATCGACTATAAATAATGGTTCTGAATTGTTTCTGATAGAATTTATTCCTCTTACAATAATTGTATTGTCTTGTTGCACGACAACGCCGGCAATTCGCCCACGCATCATGTCGTAAATAGTTCGAAATGAAACGGTAGTTTTGTCTTGATCAGGATTTAATCCGTTAGGTGGTGTTAAGGATTGGTCGGCTGGAGCCGTATCTAAATACATAAAGTCCATGGTTGATTCTTTGGCGTAAGCACTGCTCAACCAACCCAATTTTTTAGAATAAACCTTTATGTTTTTTATACTATCCGGGACAATTAAGCTATATCCTCCCGACTTATTGGTAATCACATTAGTTGCTATAGTATCCAAATACAATATTGCACCTGAAACGGGTTTATTTTTATGATTCAACACCTTGCCCGAAACCGTTGTTTGTGCATGGCCAAAACTTGTAACTATCAAAAGGGCAAAAATTAAGGTGTTTACTAATCTCATAAGTGTTGGTTGTTAGTTACTACTTATAAAAGTAGTTGATTAATTGATTGAAAAAACAAAAGCCCTTTACATTGTTGTAAATGGCTTTTGAATTCAATTATTTTTTTAGACTGTATTTTTCGGTTCTAGCATCTTTGATTACGCCTTTCCAGTTCAATCCAAAACCAAAATCATATACATTCCCATTGGAATCGCGATATGGAATCATATCATGAGGCACGTCTTCCAACTGCTTTTCAACTGTTGTCATATCCATCGGCATTTGTAAAGGTAACAATCCCGAAGGTTCTGTTTTTCCAGAAACAATATCCAATAAAGCTTCCATTTGTACTCCAAACTCTCCTACAATTGCATCCACGTCTTTTTCAAATTCGCCAAAAACCATTGGATTAGAAACGGTAATCGCTACTACTACTGGTTTCCCATTCATCGCTTTTTTGGTATCTAAAATGGTATTTAAATCCGGGTATGAATTCGATTTTGAAGTCTTGTTCAAGTACGAACGATTGGTAATAGTGGGATCAATAACCGGATCTCCAGCTGCGATACTTTGCGCTCTAGCCTCAGTTGCTGTATAATCTTTCAATTGCAAACTAATTGGTACATAGCCATTACCTCCTGCTTCTCTATCGGCTCTACTATACCCATTACTAACTGGACTTTTGATAAATACCATGGCAAAATCAGCTTTTGTGGGATCGTCTGTTACATTGTAATATTTTTTAATCAAATCCAAATTCACTGGATATTCTGTTTTTTCTGGTGTTGGCATGCCAAAGAAATTCAGCCCAGGCGGAGTCGTTCTTTTAGGAACATATACCGTTTTTCCATTGGCAATTGGCAAGGTCTTATTTTGATTTTTAATCAAAACGATGGATTTCAATTGGGCATCATAACCCGCCTTCATAAATTCCGGTTTTCCAACGATAGCTTTGGTTTCTTCAGGATCCAAATAAGCGTTTTCAAACAAACCTACTCTAAAAATATTCAACAACAAACGCACCGCTGATTTCTCAAAACGATTGCGCATGAAAGCTTCTCCGTGCTCTTTTACGCCCATTTGATAGGCTTCCAAAACAGGTTTGATATCGTTGTTGCCCCCAAATTGATCTACGCCCGCCATCATTACTTTATAATGTCTTTCGGCAATAGTCATTTTCTCAGTTCCCCATGATTTTCCAGCAAAAACATCTGGTGTTTTTCCTTCGTCACCGGTAATTAACCAATCGGTACATACTACTCCATCGTATCCGTATTTGTCTCTCAATAAATCAGTAATGATGTATTTGCTAAATCCATTCCCTACATTTTCACCGTATTTTTTATCTTGGTTGTACGAAATCGTATAGTATGGCATCACCGCTGATGCTTTTTTAGTCCCTCCGTTTAATTTAAAGGCCCCATCAAGAAAGGTTTTTAAATGGGTTTCGAAGTTGTTTCCTGGATACACCGCAAATTTTCCATACGCAAAATGCCCATCACGACCACCCTCTTCAGGACCACCACTAGGCCAGTGTTTGATCATCGCATTCACACTTTGATTACCCCAACCATCATAAGCCGCAATAGCTTTTGGAGACGATTGAAAACCATCCACATAGGCTCTAGACATATCGGTTGCTAATTTTGGGTCTTCGCCAAATGTCCCTACAAAACGATTCCATCTTGGCTCAGTAGCCAAATCAATCTGAGGTGATAAAGCTGTCGCAATTCCCAAAGCACGGTATTCTCTGGCGGCAATGGTTCCAAATTGTTCTGTAATAGCAGGGTCAAAAGTGGCTGCTAATCCTAATTCTTCTGGCCATTGCGAAATTGCACCGCCCGAACCAGCATTGTATTCAGAATCTTTATTGGCTCCATGCCTTGGATCTGAACTATTATTAGCTGGAATTCCCATTCCAATGCTTTCTACTAATTCTTGTACATTGTTATTCCAAAGTGCAGATACCGTTGGGTTCTCCACCGATGTCATCAAAACATGACGCAAATTATCCGTTGTTAAAAAGTTTTTTTGTTGATCGGACAAATCGTATGGTTTCGCCCCACTTTCTGGAAATGGTTTCCCATTATAGGTTCCGCCAAAATAGCCTCCTGCTTGTGCCGGAACCGATTGATGGCGACTGTACAACATCAATCCTGCAATTTGATCTACAGTCATTTGACTAGCCAAATCTTTGGCACGTTCGGCAACCGGTAGTCTCCAATCTTCGTAACGGTCTAATTTCCCGTTTTTATTCAAATCCTTGAACGCTAATCCGTCAACGGTCATGATTTTTACACCTGATTTTGGCGAATAGCCTAAGGTTTGGCCACCTGTATTTTCAATGCGATTAAAAGTCCCTTTAGGTGTTTCTGACCATTTTCTTTGTGCTTCCACTTGTGTTGCTAGAAATAGCATCAAAGAAGCGAATGTGATTTGTGTTTTCATTATAGGTGGTTTATCTGGTAGTTAATTGAATTAGCAAGTTACAAATTATATCGCGCCCCTAGGGTCCAATTGAATTTTCCGTTGGAGATCGTCTTGTTGGCAAAGCCTCTGAAATCGATTTTTTTTGTGACTTTATAGGTTATTGTTTCCGAAACTCCATACGTACTGTCTAAGTCAAGACCGTATGCTTGAGTTAAAAAACTAAAATTTCCCTCAACCAATGTAGTACTTAAGGCTAAGAAATTGGTCTTAAAATCGTTGTTTCTTCCTTCGCCATGCAAATAAAACAAGCCCATAGACCATTTATTTGACAAAGGATAACTCGCAAGAACCTCTTGTGCAAAAAAGGTATCGACATTAAAATTTTGGTCAATTTGTATCGCCGGCAAGTGAATCCCGAAACTTGCTTTTAGTTTTTTATCAATGAATTTGTAACGAGACATAAAAATCACACCACGGGGATTTAAATTTTCCAACCGAATGGTAGACAACAAATGAAATGAAAGTCTTTTCGTATCAGTTGTTCCAGCATTAACAATAATATGTGGATCCTCTGAGGTAAAGGCAGGAATAAAAGAGAATCCGCCTGTACTAGCTTCAAAACTAGCATGTTGTGCCTGCGCAAATGTGACGCAGAAAAAAGCAAAAAGAGCAATTAATTTAAGTTTCATAAAGAAAATTGAGTTTGGTTTTTTATATATGAAAGACAAATATATATTTATTGTGTCAATAATACGCAATGAAAATCAATTTATTTTACATGCGCCTCCATCAGAATATAATTCAAACCATTTTTGAGATAGGGATATCCGTTGGGTTGCATTCCAAATTTTAGATAATAACTTTGTTTTTCAACACGGGCACTACAAGAAATAGAATGTACGCCCAGTTGTTGGAGGTAGTTAAAACTGTAGTGAAGCAATTGACTACCGTACCCTTTATTTTGAAATTCGGCTAAGGTGGCAAATTTTCTGAAAACCGCATGATGATTTTCTTCGAGAAAAAGAGAAATGCAGGAAACCCATTGGCCTTCGATACAAACACCCAAATGAATCCCGCGATCGTCGTTTGGAGTACGCACGAATTCTAGGTCTTTATCTGGCCAAAGTACTTGTTGGCGTAGTTGCAACAGGGCGTCAATAGGAATTTCTTGTATCATCATTAGTTGTAAATGCAGGTAAATATACTAAAAACAAAAAAGCCTGGCATTGCTGCCAGGCTATTGAAAAAATAATTCAAAATAAAGTTGTTGTTACTATATCGATTATCTCGGCATAAGACCCAATTGTCTTAAAAATTCTAAATTGTCAA
>ERZ650308.441-NODE-441-length-22471-cov-13.873528_pt1 | contig 22471 bp, 26 predicted proteins | sample MGYA00376244_ERZ650308 | MGnify/ENA primary metagenome ERZ650308 (study PRJEB26733, sample SAMN07839295) | wastewater metagenome | biome: small river; feature: stream; material: water | place: USA: North Carolina | collected 2016-04-26 ... | reverse complement strand
TCCACCACGACCACACGGCCTTCGCCGCGGCCGCGACGCCAGCGGCGCCGCCGAGCGCGGGGAGGATCTGCGAGAGGTCGGTCACGGCTTGTAGCTCCGGCGGCCGCGCTTGTAGACGCGCGCGACCCACGACGCGCTCTGCGTCACGTTGTAGATGCGCACGTCGGCGAGTTCGCCCGCCATCTGCTCGGAGGTCACGAGGTTGTTCCCGCCGACGCACCACGCGGTCGCGGTGGGGTCGGCGCCGTAGTCGATCGTGCCCGAGTAGCTCGCGGTCGCGACCTGCACTCCGTCCTGGTAGAGCCGCAGCGTCGTGCCGTCGTAGGTGAGCGCCGCGTGGTGCCACTCCCCCGCGCGCGCGACGAGGCTGGCGCTGTTCGCGCGCCGCTCCGCGCCGCCGCCCGCGATGCCGCCCGCGAGGAGCCCGCCGGAGCCGATGAAGATGTCGACCGCCGTGTAGGGGCTGGCCCACGACGCGCCGTAGGGGCGGACGATGAGGCGGGCGTTGTCGAGCGCTGACTGCCGGAACCACAGGGCGACGGTGATCGCGGCGGTGGGCTGCGCGACGTTGACCGGCGCGAGCGCGTAGCCGCTCGTCCTGATCTGCAACCCGGGGTCGCCCCACGGTCCCGCCGCCGCGGCGGTCGCGCTCGTCAGCGTGAGGTTCGCGGTGCCGGCGCTGCCGCTGTTCGCGAGCGTCGTCGCCGCGACGTTCGTCTCGTCGCACTTCCACCACAGCAGGGGCGCGGGGGTGCCGGCGGGCTCGAGCGCGTCGAGACCGAGGAGGGTGTACGCCGCCGCGGGCGTGTACGACGTGCCGACGCCCGCCTCGTCGAGGCCCGTCAGCGTGGACGGGTTGCCCGCGTCGAGCAGCACCGCCGCGGGATCGTCGGGGAGGGTGGCGCCGCCGCCGCCAACCTCGACGTCGTTGACGCGGATCACAGCCCGACCGCCTCCACGGTCGCGGTCGTGCCGGAGGTCGAGGTCACCGTCAGACGCACGGTCACGCAGGGCTCGTCGGTGACGCTGATCGTGAGCGCGCCGGCCGCCGCGAGCGGGATGCCCGTGGTCACGGAGCGCGCCGCGCCCGGCGTCACGAGGGGGATCGTCGTCACCGTCAGGGCGGTGATGGCGTTCGTCGAGCCGCTGTTCTTCAGCGTGATCTCGACCGCGCGGGCGCCGTTCGTGGGGATGTCGATGTCCGTCGCCACGCCCGCGGCGAGGGCGTGCGCCTGCGCCGCGTAGTGGCAGAGGAAGGGAGGGGTGACCGTCGCCATGCTGCTCCTATGGTCAGTGGTGAAAATCGGCCCCGAGGCGCGTAGGCTCCCGGAGCATGAGGTTTTCGTGAGCTCCCCCGCCGGGAGCGTCCTGTGCGGCGCCTGCCGCTCGTGGGTCGCGCCGAGGCACGCGCAGACGGCGCAGGGCCCGTGGCGCTACTGCGCGGCGTGCGGGGCTTCGATGGGGCCGGCGCCGCCGCCGCCCGTCAGCGCGGACACGGGTCGCGCGTGGTCGCAGGTCGCGCTCGTCGCAACCGCTCTCCTGATCGTCGGCGCAGCGTGCGCCCTCTACGTGAGGTTCTTCGTATGACCCGGATCGTCGCGATGCTCGCCGCCCTCGTCGCCTTCGCCCTCGCCGCCTGCGGCGCGGAGCCTGCCCCGTCGTGCGGGGTCATCGGCCGAACCGCCCCGTGCGCCTGCCCCGGCGGCGCTCAGGGCGCGCAGGAGTGCGGGCCCCTCGGCGTGTGGGGCGCGTGCGCGTGCCCCGGAGGCGACGCGGGGGCGGAGGCCGCAGCGCCAGATGTCCCGCCGCCGCCCGTGGACGGCCCCGCAGGGCCCGAGGCGGGGGCAGATGCCCCGGAGGTAGCGGCGGACGCCTCGGCGCCCTTGGACGGGCCGGCGGATGCGGCGCCGGATGGGCCGCTGCCGCCAACGGCCGACGCTCAGGCGGACGGCGGGTGCCCGGAGGGCTTCGCGATGTGCGTCGGCACCACCTGCAACAACATCCTCACGTCGCGGATGTGGTGCGGGTCGTGCCGAACGCTCTGCGGTCCGCTCTCGGAATGCTTCGGCGGGCGGTGCGTGACCCGGTCGAGCGGCGTCTCCTGCGAGCCTGGGCGCGGCGACTGCGACGGCGAGGCCGCCAACGGCTGCGAGACCGACACGTTCACGTCCCGCGAGCACTGCGGCGGGTGCGGGCGGTCGTGCACCCCGTCGATGCGCTGCGTCGCCGGGTCGTGCGCCCTCGGCGGCGGGTGACTATTCGTAGAACCCGTGGACGGACAGCGTGAGCGTGGGCGAACTGGTGAAGTTCGACACGCGATAGGCGACGTCCTGATCCGCATCGGTGATGATGTCGAGCACCTGCGTCGTGCTCGCGGCGTTGATGCTCGGCACGGGGATCGCGATCTCGTCCGCGCCGCTCTCGCCTTCGGTGCGAAGGAAAGCGTAGTTGTTTGCGCTGCCCGTCGTGCTCACGGCCTCGGCGCGCACGGTGGCGAGCTGCGTGTGCGAGGGCACCAGCCCCGCGAGGTCGACGGCGGTGTTGCTCGTCGCGTTGCCGGCGTTGAGGACGCGCGTGTCGGCGACAGCGCTGCCGGCGAAGTTGTAGACGTAGCGCCCGCGCTTCATGCGCAGCGGCACCGGGGCGCCCGTGCTCAGGGTCGGGAAGCACCCGAGGTAGATCCGCGTCGAGTCGCCGTTCTTGATGCAGAGGTTCGAGGCCGGCGCGGTCGTGCTGATCTCGAAGTCGAGGCTCCCCGCATTGTCGTAGGCGTAGACGTAGTACCAATCGCTGTTCGCGAGGTTGCCGCCGCCCTCGATCTTCGACGCGCCGATGGTGCCGCCCGCGTAGGCGTACGTCTTGTGCGTCGTCGTCCCGCTGCGGTACGTCTGAACGTGCGAGATGGCGCCGATGCCGACGGTGAAGCTGGAGTTGGTGCCGCCCGACGCGACGTAGAGCGACTCGGCCCACGCGGGGCGCGAGAAGGCGGTCGCGTCCTTGGCGAACTCGCAGCGGTCGGCGAACGCCTGAAGCAGCGTCGCGACGGGGGCGCTTCCGCCGTCCATCATCACGCGCTCGCCCGCCACCGCGCGGGTGAGGGTGGCGCCGTCGTGCTTGGAAACCGGAGTGATCGTTGCGGTCATGCGTCGTCGTTCCTGTCAGGTGAAGGCGTCCCACGCGAGGAGCGGCGAATCCCACATCGCGTCGTCCTCGCTCGAATCCCACTCGATCGCGGACCACTCGACCGCGTCGTCGCCGGTGTCCCACACGTCGTCACCGTCCCACAGGACGTCGAGGTCCCACAGGAGGCCGCCGAAGGTGACGAGCACGCGGTCGCACACGTCGCGGGCGTTGATCCACTGCCGCACCACGCGGCGGAGCTGCGGCCGGATCACGTCGGGGTCGGCCGTCTCGGCGCCGTCCGCCGCGCGGTACCCGTCCCACGTCGCGTCGCCGTCCCACGTCGCCGACCCGTCCCACGCGCCGAGGCCGCGGAAGATGAGCGTCACGCGGGCCCAGCGCGTCGCGTCGGAGTCCGACGGCATCTCCGCGTGCGAGTAGACGGACGGGTAGCCGTAGCCGAGCAGCCCGACGGCCTGCCCGATGCCGTAGCGGGTGCCGAGCCACGACCACGACTCCCACGCGCCGCGAATGCGCTCGCGCCACGAAGCGTCAGTCTCGTCGTCGAGGGCCCGGTCGAGGCCGCGGTCGGTGCCGAGGCGGTCGAGCGCGTCGGAGGGGGCGTCGTCCACGAAGCGGGCGCGCACGGCCTCCTTGGCGAGCGAGACGGCCGTGTCCTTGTGGGCGCCGAGGGACTGCGCCCAGCGCTCCCCCCACGCGCCACGCAGCCCCGAAGGCTGTAGCGTCGGCTGCCACTCGCGGTACGTGCTCACACGGTCACCCACGTCAGCGAGACGGCGCCGACGACGGCGACCTGCCCCGCGGTGATCGTCACGTCAGCGGAGGGCTGCGACACGTCCACGTCGCGCACACCAGCGGCCGCGTAGATCGCGGCGCCGAGCTTCACCACGTCGACCACCGCGTCGCCCATGTCGAGGCCGTTGATGTAGGCGTCGATCGCGTCGGTCGCGAGTGCGCGGTTCGCGGTCGAGTCGCTCGCGGCGAGGACGTAGACCGTCGCCGTCACGTTGACCGTGACCGCCGTCGCTGCGGTGACCGTCGGCGAGTCAGTGACGGGCTTGACGGTGTCGATGTACCCCTGCACCGCCGCGACCTGCGGCGACGTGGCCGTCGCCGCGGCCTGCGCGACATACACGGTTAGCGTGCCGTCGCCGCCGCCCGGGACGGCCTGCGCGCGCGTGACGCCCGCGGCCGCGACGGCGGAGGTGTTGAGCGCGTTGTACTCGTAGGCGTCGAGGTTGGCGCCGCGGCCGAGGGTCGACCACCGCAGGCGGCAGCGCGCGCGAAGGTCGGCGTCGGCCTCGTCGTCCACCGCGGAAGTCGTGGCCCACGACGTCACCGCGGAGACGGTCACCCCCGCGAGCGCGGGCGAGACGATGAAATCGATGTTGTCGCCCGAGACGTCGTACGCGGTGCCGGCGGTCTCGGCCTTCACCGTCAGCGAGAGCGTGCCGCCCGACGCGAGCACCTCCGTCGAGGCGTTCGTCGAGCGCCAACGGCGGGTCCCGTCGCTCACGACGAGGCTGTACGCGGTGACGTTGTACGGCCCCGCGGCGCCGTCGCACGACAGCGTGACGCGGCCCTCCATGAAGGTCGCGAGCTCGCGATCGAGGTCGAAGACGCCCTTCGCGAGCAGCGTGAGCCAATCGCCCGACGCCTCGTCGAGGTAGCCGCCGCTCGCCACCTCGGCGATGACGGCGCGGAGGTCGGCGAGGGCTGCGGCGTCGGCGCGCGCGAGGGTTCGCCCGGCGTTGCCCGACTGCCACGCGGTCACCGGGAAGCCCTGCGCCGCGAGCGTCGCGAGGATCTCGGCGAGGTACGTGTCGGCGCTCTTGGCGGTCTGAAGCTCTGCGTACGTGGTCACACGGGCTCCGCGGCGAGGATCTCGGTGGTCACCGCCGACACGGCGAGGACGAGGCGGAAGGGCCCGTCGCCGGTGGTGAGGATGAGCCTGACGGTCAGCGCGCCCGACGCGAACGACACCGTCACGTCCGCGCGCTCGACGCGCTCGTCGGCCTCGGCCTCACGCTTGACGAACGCCGCCATCGTCGCGAGGTCGGACGGCGTCAGCGCGCCGTTGAGCCGCGAGCGCACGTCGAACCCGTACGCCGCGTCGTCGATGAGCGAGCCGCGCGGCGTGATGAGCCGCCGCCCGATGGCCTGCGCGAGCGCGCGCCAGCCCGACACCGTGCCGAAGTACGGGTCAAGGTCCGCCGCGTCGGGCGTGCTGATGTCGATCCCGAAGGTCGCCACGTCAGGGGATGCGGAGGGCGTCGGAGCCCTCGGAGATGGTGCCGACCACGGACGGGACAGTGAGGATGCCGAGCGCGCTGGAGACGGAGGACATCCACGTCGCCATGCCGGCAGTCTTCGTCACGTCGTCGCCCTCGCGGGCCGCGCGCGCGGTGGCGCCGTTGACCGTGATGCGCGTCACCGCGCCTGCGGTCCACAGGCACGCGACGGGCTTGGACGGGTCGCCGCCCTCGTAGGTGAGCGTCACGCGCTCGCCCGCAGGAACCGTCACCGTCACGCCGGGGAGGCCGTAGCGGATCGGCACGCCGGAGCATGGCGGGACGCGGGGGTCGTCGGGGACGAGGTCGAGCAGCCCCGCGGCGCTCTGCGAGACGACGCGCGCGGGGTAGTGGGCGAGGTAGTCCACGCGGCGAAGCGCGCGGCGCACGACCGCATCCACGGCCGCCCCGAGGCCCGTGGAGCCATCGGCGGTCACGACGGCGCGGAGGTCCCGCGGCGTCGCGCGGAAGTCGACCTGTCCAACGCGGATCGGGTCGCGGCCCGTGAGCGTCAGGGCGACGCCGGGGGTGATGCCGAGCACGTCGCCCGCGAGCACGTAGCGCCCCGCCTCGGGGTACTCCTCGACCACGTCGACCGCGCCCGCGGGCGTGTAGGCGGCCCATGCGTCGGCGCCAACCCACACGGTGCCGTCGGCGAGGGTGCGCCAGGCGTAGCCCGCGGCGCGCGCCACGTCGGCGACGGCGGTGGACGCCGCGGCCTCGACGCGGTGCCACAGCGGCGCCACGGCGGAGAGCGACCCCGCCGTCGAGGCGAGCGCCTCGCCCGCGTCGAGCAGCGCCCCCGCGAGCACGTCGGAGAGCGTCGAGCCGCGCAGGGCCACGGCGGGGAGCGTGCCCGAGAGCCCGCCCGCGCCGCCGACCACGCGGCCGCGCCACGAGCCCGCGACGAGGCCGCCGCGGTGGACGGTGCCGCGCCACGTCGCGCCGTCGATCGTAAGCGCCACGGCGCCGGTGACGGCCTCCGCGGTGTCCACGTCGAGGTCGGCGACCCACGCGCCCACGCGGGGCACGGAGAGCGTGCACGCGGTCACCCGCGCGCCGTTGGCGGTGATCTCGGCCACGTCAGGGGTTGGCGGCGCCCGACGCGCTCGGCGCCGGGATCGGGTTGTTGCGGAACGCCGTCGCGATGCGCGGGTCGAGGTCCGCGCGGTCGTCCGTCTGCGGCGCTGGCGTCGCGCGCCGTGTGGCGTTGCGCGGCGGCGGGTCGCGGTACTCCGTCGCGCGGATCGTCCAGACGAGCTTGCCGTCCTGCGGGACCGGGAGCGTCGCGCCGGTGACGTACACCTGCGTGATGCCCGCGAACTGGAGCGATGGGTACGCCACGTCGAGCGCGCGCCCGCGCGCCGACCCGCCGCCGCGGGGGGCGACGAGCGCGGCGAGGGACTCGATCTGCGCGGCGTGCTCCGGGAGCCACGCCGTCAGCGTGAAGGTGAGGTCGACGAGGTCGTACCCCTTGTCGACGATGCGCGCGCCGTCGCTGCCGGCAGCACGGCGGCGGTCGAGCTTCTTCTTGAAGGCGTCGCCGGTGACGGTGGTCACGCCGTCGAAGCGCAGCCCGCCGAGCGTGAGCACGTCCCACGCCCCGCCGCCGGCCTCGTGGGGGATCGCGATGGTCGCCACGGCTAGACGGTTCCGCCCGAGAGCGCGAGGCGGTCGAAGGTGACGCCCATGCGCTGCTCGATCTCGTCCACGATGCCGAGCGCCTCGCGCCCCGCGCCGTCGACGAACACCTGGAACACACCGCCGCGGCCCGCGAAGGCGCCCGCAGCGCCCGCGGCGTCGGGCGGCGCCACCATGGCCGCCATCGCGTCCTGCGCGCCCCGCGTGCCCCCGTGGACGCCGCGCTCGAAGCCCTCGGCGGTGTGCCCGCCGATCTCCGCGAAGACGCGCGACGGGGAGGCGATGCCAAGCGTCTCGCGCGCGGCCGTGATGGCGTCGGAGGCGAGGCCGCGCACGGCGGCCGTCACCCGCTCGGCGCCCGACGTGATGCCGCCCACGAGGCCGTCGATCATCTGCCCGCCGGTCAGCGCCCACGCTTCGCGGATGGTCCCGCCGAGCATCGCGGGGTTCGTGGTGAGCTGAAGGAAGCCCTGCGCCCACCGGAGAACCTCCGCGCCCGCGATGGTCACCACCGCGCCAAGGGCGCCGATGCCCGCCACGACCTGCACCGCGACGCCCGCGAGGTACCCCAGGGCGTCGGCGAGGGGGAGCGCGATCTGTAGCCACTGCTCGGCGCCGCCGCCGCTGCGGCCGAGGGCTTCGATCACGGGCGCGAGGCCGCGGCCGAGGCCCTGCACGAACGCGCCGCCGACGGCGCGGAGGCCCTCGAACAGCGGCGGGAGTACCTCCGCCAGCGTCGACACGAACCCTTCGATGCGCTGCGGGGTGAACGCCCCCGCGAACATCTGCCCGGCGGTGTCGACGATGCCGGCGACGCTGCGCTGTAGCTTCTGCCCGGCCTCGGACGAGCCGTTGAAGGCGTTGGCGATGGCCGTGATGCTCGCGGCGAACGCGCGGACGCCGGGGAGGTTCTCCAGTTGGTTGATGCCCGTCACCAGCCCGAAGAACGCTTCTTCGAGGTTGGACATCGCGCCCGCGAGGCCGCTGCCGCGCGCCACCGCGAAGCCGCCGAGGCGCTGCCCCGTGGTCTGCCGCAACGACGCGAGCGCCGCGTTGACGCCCTCCTCGCCAGTGATGCGGCCCTGCCGCATGAGATCCTGAACCGCGCGGTTGTTCTCGGTCTCGGTGCCGCGGAGACCGCGCTGCCGAGCAATGGCGGCGAAGACGCCCTGCCGCGAGACGCCCACCTCAGCGAGCTGGTTCAGTTCCTCAGCTTGCAGCGCACCACGCCCGCGGATCTGCCCGAGGGCGCGGACGAAGCGGCCCTGCGCCGTGGGGTCGTTCTGCATGAGCGCACCCACGTCGAGCGATGCCGAGAGCACGCGCTCCTCGTCACGCCCGCGGAACCCCGCAGTGATGGCCTGCTGTCGCGCCGTGTTGATGTCGCGCTCGTTGCCCGGCGTCAGCCGCGCGATGGCCTGCGTTTGCCGGAACGCGGCGCCGCCAACGCGCGAGATGTTGCCGGCGCCCTGCCCGCCAAGGAGCACACCGAACGTCGTGACGGCCGACTCGCGGAACCGGATCATCTCCGTTACGCTGCGGCCGATGCTCGCCGCGACGCCGAGGAAGGCGCCGCCGATGCCGACCGCGATCCCCGTCACAGCCGTCGCCACGCCCGCGAGACGGCCGAGTCCCTGCACTGCGGTCCCGACGGTCTCGGAGAGGTTGCCCGAGGTCGTCGACAGCCCGCGGATTCGCGCGTCGGCCGCGAGCAGGCGCCGCCCGAAGTCGTCGACGCTGCGCCCCGCCCCGCCGAGCGGGCCGGAGATGAGGTCGCGCGCCTGGAAGCGCCACGTCAGCGTGTCTGCCACGGGTCAGGTCTTCTTCGTGTGGGCGACGCGGTGGGTGTGCAGCGCCTCGGCGACGAGCATCGCCCCGGCGCGTGCGTACGGCTCGAGGTCGTCAGGGTCGCGCCCTGCGAGGGCGAGGACGCACGACGACGCTTCCCACAGGTCGCCGCGCGCCTTGTCCCGCAGGGCTACGATTCCCCCACGGACGCCTTGAACTTCCGCCCGACGCGGCCGCAGAGTTCGCGGCCCGCCTGCTCGGCGATCCACGGCGCCTCGTCGCGGATGGCGTCGAACGCCGCGCGGTCGGGGTGCACGAGCAGTTCGCGAGCGATGAGCTCCGCCGCCATGCCCGCCGCGTCGTCGCCCGCGAGCAGGCGCTTGTCGGCGGCGTTGAGCCGGCGCCAGTGCGCCGCCGTCGCAGCCTTGAACGCGAGCGAGTCGTCCGCGCCCTCGGTCAGGTTGATGACGAGCAGCGGCCCGTGCTTCGCTTCGAGCGCCCTCACCTCGTCGGCGGAGAGCCGCGCCATCACTGCACCTGCGCGGTCACGGTGTCGTCTTCGATCGGCGACACGCCGTTGATGGTAAGGCCCGTGTACATGAACGGCACCTCCACGCTCAGAGGATCGGTCCCGTTCTCGCCGCCGCCCTTGCCGCCGCCGAAGCGGACGCCGGTCAGCACCTCCTTGGAGGTGCCGAGCACGGTGTCGCTGTACTGCACGACGACGGTGCGCACCACGTCGCACCAGCCCGCCGTCGAGGCGACGCGGTCGTACTCCGAGCGCAGGAAGGTGATGGAGCCGTTCCCGGGCTTGAAGCGCCCGCGCGTCATGCCGAGGGGCTTGCGGCCGGCGCCCTCGACGAGCGCGCGCTCGACCGTCCACTCGTAGGAGATCGCGGTGAACTTCACGAGGGGCTGCTCGCCGTCCGTGCGGACTTCGATGCTGCTCCAGTCGTACTCGCGGTCGTTGATCGTCGCCATGGTCACGCCACCGTCGCGGAGAGGGAGAGGTCGATGTCGATCGTGGTGGCGTAGCCGAGCGGCTGCACGCGCACCTTGAAGTTGAGCGTCGAGGTGGACAGCACGTTGTTGGTGCGGTCGACCTGCGCGGAGACGGCCGACGCGAGCCCCGTCGCGACGAGGTCCTGACGGAGCGCCGCGCTGACGCGGCCATCGATGGCGTCGGCGTCGCGCGGGTCGATCTTGCCGCCCGTGATCGTGCGCACCGCGGAGTTGATGTACTCCTGCATGATGCTCACGGCGAGGCGCGCGGCCTCCTTCACGACGCGGACGTTCATGATGCTCGTGAAGTCGCTCCCGGCCGTCGCGCGGGTCATCGCGGTGGCGTAGTAGCCGCCGCGCCCGGGGAGGCTCTGCGCGCCCATGAAGCGCCCCGTGTCGAGGCTCGTGAGCGTGCGGAGGTCGTGCACGAGGTCGCCGTCGTCGATCCCGGAGAGCGGGCCCGAGAGCACGCGGCCGGGGTGGTCGGCGAGGCCGTTGACGCCCACGGCACGGGCGAGCGCGAGGCGCGGGCCGATCACCCACGCGACGTTGCGGCGCATCGAGCAGCCCCACAGCGCGTCGTCGTGCTCGGCGAAGCCGGCGGCGACCGCGCCGTGCCGCGAGGAGAAGGCCGAGAAGCCCGGGGAGCCACCGAGGAGCACGCCGGTCCACGTCGACACGCTCTCGCCGCTCGACTGATCCCGCGTGCCGGCGAGCCACCAGCGATAGAGGTTCGTCGACTCCAGCCCGCTGACGCTCGTGTCGAGCGTCCCGACGGTTGCGCCCGTGACGTGCTCCGCGACCTGCACGTACTCGTGGTCGTACGTCGTCGCTTCGAGCGCGTCGAGCGCGAGGCCGAGGGCGGTGGTGTCCCAGATCGGCGCCGTCGCGGTGAAGGTGAAGGTGTCGCCCACCACGAAGGTCCCGTCGGCGAAGTCCGTCACGATGCCGGTGTTCGGGATCGTGATGGAACCGTCCGCGGGGACCGCAAACTCCTCGCTGTACGTGGTGCCCCCGTCGAGGCTGATCTTGACAGCCGCCGTCAGCGCCGCGAGGTCAGCGCCCGCGCGCGTCACGAGGTACTTCACGCGGAAGTCGTCGCGCGCCGTCGACGTGGTCACGGACAGCACCGCCGTCGAGGTGTTCGACGAGCCCGCGGTCACCGACGAGCAGGAGCCCGCGGTCGACGACGTGGCCTTCACGAGCACGAGCGGCCCGCCGACGGTGCGGAAGTAGTCGGCCGCGAGCGCCGTGAGCTTGCCGTAGCCGAAGGTCGAGAGCGCGTCCTCGAACGACGCGGCGAGGTAGGCGGCGGCGGCGGTGCCCGACGACGAGCAGCCGACGAGCGCGGGCGGCCGCGCGAGCTCGCGCGTGACGCCGAGCCCGCCGTCGCCGATGGTCAGCGTGGTGGAGGCGATGGGCATGGGGTTCCTTGGGGGCGTGGGGTCAGGGCGTGTCGGAGGGCACGAGCACCTCGCCGTCGCCGTCCGCGGCGTCGGAGGTGTTGGGGGTGACGGTCGTGACGGTCGCCACCGTGGGCGCCGTCTCGGGCACGTAGGCGCGCAGGGTCACGCGGAGCGTGGTCGACTCGCCGAGCGTCAGCGCGTCGCCCTGCGCCCACCGGCCCGCGCCGATGGCGTAGACGCTCGGCCCCGCGGCGCTGTGCAGCGCGCGCACGAGGGCGTCGCGCAGGGAGGCGGCGGCCTCGAAGTCCTCGCCCCAGCACTCCACGTCGAACGTCGTCGGCATGGCGCAGAGCGCCCGCTGTAGGCCCGTGGCGAGGGGCGAGAGCTTCGGGGCCGCGCCGGGCTCGTCGGCGAGCGGGAGCCACCGCACGCGCGGCGGCGACCCCTGGTCATCGGCGACGCGCCACCCGACGCCGAAGGTGCACGTCGGCACCTCGGCGAGCACGGCGGCGTCGACGGCGGCGATGGTCGCGGAGAGGGTCACTGCGGGAGCAGGATCGCGATGGCCTCGCGGGCGGCGTCCTCAAGGGTGCGCGCCCACGTCGGCGGGAGGTTCGGGAGCGGCAGGAAGGGGCGCGCGGGGATCGCGCCGCGGCCGTACTGGTGCGTCGCCGCGTAGACGAGCCCCGTCCCGATCGTGAAGGAGTCGGCCGTCACCACCGGGCGCGCGGTGACGCTGGCGCGCAGGCGCCCCGTGTCGACGAGCGGCTTGCCGCGGTCGCCCTTGCGGCGGTTGCGGGCGCGCGCGCGGGCGAGGGGCCGCCACGGCGAGGCATCGGGCGCCTTGGAGCCGCGGAAGCCTTCGGCGACGAGGTCGACGGCCTCGGCCGCCATCGCCTTGACCGCGACTCGAACGCCCTGCGCCCCCACGCGACGGAGCGAATCGCCGAGGGAGCGCAGCGCACCGAAGTCGCCCGAGACGCCCGCCACGTCACCAGCCCCGCTCGCTCGACGAGGCCGTGGTCGGCGCCGTCGAGGCGCGGGCGTAGGTGCCGGGGCCCGGCGTGGTCACGCCGCCCGACACCGAGGCGCGCCCCGCCGACACGTCCTTGAGCCACGCGCGGGCGTTGTCCGCGCGGGTCAGGATCACGTCGCCGTTGGCGCGCCCCGGGTCGAGGCCACGCGAGGTCAGGAGCGTCTCCGCCGCGAGGGCGCAGACGCACTGCCGCAGGTCGTCGCCCCACGCCGTGAGGGGCACGGCGTAGCGCGAGCGCATGTAGGAGTCGGCGAGCGCGGACGCCGCGTCGAGCGCGTCGTCCTGCGTCGCAGTGGCGACGCCCGAGAGCGCCGCGGAGGGGAGGCCGAAGCGCGCGAGGTCGGTGCGGTCTGCGTACGCCATGCGTCAGCCTCCCCGCGCGATCACGCCGTGCACTTCGCGGCGAGCCAGAAGGGCCCGTAGCCCGCGGCGCCGCGGGCCTTCACGCCGTAGAGGAACTTGTTGCGGAGCATCACGTACTCGTCCGACGGGGCCGTGAGGGAGACCATCTCGGGCGCCTGCCGCTGCTGGAAGATGAACGGCTTGATCGGCCGCGAGCAGTCGAGCAGGTACCAGGTGGTGTCCGAGCCGCCCGCGTTGGCGGAGAGCTGCGGGGCGACGACCACCTCGCAGAGCCCGCGCAGCACGTTGTCGACGGCCGCGCCCGACTCCACGATGGTCGACGCCTGCACGATCTTGCGCGCCTTCACCTCGAGGGCGGGCGGCACGAGGAGCACGTTCGGCCGGACGCGCAGGCTCTCGCCGTCCTCGCCCGCGTACTCCATCATGCTCGCACGCACCGCGGCGAAGTTGTCCGCCGTCAGCGCCGTCGACGCGACGAGGTTGTCGATGGTCGACGACCCGAGCGTGTGCGAGTTGGAGAAGAACGCCGCGCCGTCGTAGCCGGTCTCGGTGCCGCCCGCGAGCACGGCGGCGAACACGAGGTCGTCGGGCCAGAGGCGCGCCTGCTGCCCCATGTCGTCGACGGTCATGTTGTAGACGCCGATGTTGTCGTCCTCGATGTCGTCGCGGTCGATCTCCAGCGTGAGCTCGTAGCTCTCGTTGTCGAGCGAGTAGCGGTACGACTTCGCGTTGACGATGCGGCGCTCGCCCTCCCACTGCCGGAGCTTCGCGAGCTTCGCGTGCATGGGGTAGACGTTGCCGCGCCCGCCCGACGGGATGGTCGTGGCGATGGTCGGCGAGATGGGGGTGACCGCGCCGTAGGCGGTCTTGAAGCGCTGGTCGATCGTGACCTGAAGCGCCCGGAGGGAACTCGGGGTGATCTGCATGTGCGTGGTCCTTGTGTGTCAGCGCGGACGGATCACGCCGCGGTGGTGGGGATCGCCCCCATGGGGTTGACGAGCATGAGCATCGCGTTGCCCGACGTGCCGTCGGCGAGCGCCATGCCCATCACGAAGCTGCCGACGAGGGCGTCGGTCGCACTGCCCGACATGGTGTCGGTCGTGGCGGCGACGGCGGCCTTCGCGCGCGCCGTGGTGGCGGTGGTGGCGAGCAGCGTGCCGTCCGCGATGGAGCCGCCCGAGATCACGCGCGCGGGGCCGAGCACGCGGACGATGCCGATCGCGGCCGACGCGGGCGCGTTCAGGAGCACGCCGAGGGCCTGCTCGCCCGCGGTGTCGGCGAGCACGATCTGCGACGAGCCGTTGAGCTTCACGAAGAGGTTCTGCCCCGTGGAGCTCAGGTCGGCGCCCGCGGGGAAGAGCACGTCGTGGACGGCGCCGCCGGCCTCGGCGCGGTTGAGGAGGCCGACCTCGACGATGGGCTTCGTCCCTTCGAAGCCGACCACCACGCCGCACGCGGGGTAGGTGCCGGCGACGTTGGTGCGCGACACGACGTTGTCGTCGGCCGCGTAGACGATGCGCCCGATGTCCGCCTCGGAGATCGCGGCCGTCGAGGAGCTGTTGACGAGGTAGAAGGCGCCCCGCTCGACGGGGCACTCCAGCGCGCCCGCGGTGCCCGCGCTGTTGTCCGACTCCTCCTGCGCCACGCCGACGACGTGGAGGGAGGCGTCGGCGCTCGCGGGGACGAGGTAGCCGGAGAGGTTGAGGGCGACCATGGTGCCCTGGTAGATGTGCGTCGAGGCGGCGACCGGGAGCTTCATCAGCTTGCGGACGACGGCCTCGGTGCCGTAGCGGCGGGTGTCGAGGTTCGTGGCGGCGGCGGTCATGGTGTGCGGGTCTCCTTCACGCGGTCAGCGCCGCGCGCACCGCGGCGGGGTCGACGCCCGCCTGACGGGCGAGCGAGTTGATGGTGGCGTCGTCGACGTCGGCCGCGAGCGCGGCGGGCTTCGCGGGCTCCTCGTGCGCGCGCTCCTGCGAGACGCTCACGACGGGGTGGCGCGCGGAGCGGAACGCGGCGACGGCCTCGGCGGTCGAGAGCGCCGAGAGCCACGACGCGGGCTTGCCGTCCTGCTCGCGCTCGGCGGGGGTCAGCTTCCCCTCGCGGACGCAGGCGTCGAGCTCGGCGTCGCGGGCGGCCTTCGCGCGGGCGGCCTCGTCGGCCTGCACCTTCGCGCGCAGGGACGAGAGCTCGGCGGCGTCGCGCTTCCACGCCTCGACGGCGCCGAGGGCCTCGGCGTGCGTCTTGGCGCCGGTGGCGGCGACGAGCGCGTCGCGCTCCGACTTGAGGTTGGCGTTGCTGGTGGTGAGCGAGGCGAGGGCGGTGAGGCCCGCGGCCTCGTCCTGCGCCCCGAGGGCGACGAGGACGGCGGAGGGTGCGGTCATGTCGGGAGACTCCTGCGCGGGCTGCGCGGGCTGCGACGCGCCGACCATCGGCGCGGGCGAGGGGTTGAAGACGAAGCGCGCGCCGCCCTCGACGGGGACGTACTGCTCCTCCACCTCGACGGCCTCGCCGATGACCACGTCACCGGCGGCGGAGGAGATGGAGTAGGTGGCGCGGAAGCAGCGCTCGGAGCCGTCGGGGCCGCGCACCTCGTAGACGACGGCGTCGGCGTACACGTCCTCGACCTCGACACCCCAGCCATGCACGGCCGTCAGTGCGCGGGCGATGGCCTCGCGGATGTCGTCGAAGCTCATGGCGAGGTGTGCGACCTGCGCGGCGCCGCGGCGGTCGCGGGCGAGCACGAGCGGGCGGGCGTTGTGCGTCGCGGGGTACGGCGTCAGCGCGAGCGGCCCGAGGGACAGCACGCGACGCGACTCGCGGTCGTAGGTGAACGTCGGCGAGACGTAGCGGTACTCGGGCAGCGTGCCCGACTCGCCAGGGCGGATCGCCGCGAGGCCCACGTCCGTCCACTGCGGGACGGCCCACAGCTCGCCGTCGACCACCTCGGGCACGTAGTACCCGGGCACGTCGCGCTTGCGGCCGTCGGGGGCTTCGAGCGAGCCGTGGTCGAAGTCCATCGGCAGGTCGACGCCGCACCGCTGGAACTCGTCCATCACGGCGCGCGCGGCCTCGGCGTCGAAGAGGAACATCCCCTTCGTCGTGTGGTTCTCGCCCGCGGCGAACATGCGGATGCGCTTCGGCGGGAACTCGCCCCCGAGGGTGAGCGCGTCGAGTCGCGCCGTCGCGGCGCGCGGCGTGTGCTTGCGGCTGGTCATGGGTCCCCTGTTCAGGTGGCGGAGGCGTCGGGCACGAGGGCGTCGCCGTCGTCGTCGCGAGAGATGAAGCGGTACAGCCTCACCGGCCCGTCGGGCGTGGTCACCGTCACGTCGTAGAGTCGATCCGCCGGCACTTGCGCGGGGTCGACCTCCTCGCCGTCGAGGTAGAAGGGCACGAAGTCGTTCATTCGATCTCTTCGAGGTCGACGAGCAGTTGCGACTCGGACACGCGCTGTCGGCCCGTCACGCGGAAGCGCGTCCCCGGCGGGAACAGCACCTCCGCCTCGGCTTCGAGCGAGTACGGCGCGCCGAGGGCGGCGCCGCTGCGGTGCTTGCGGATGCGGTAGACGACGCTCGGCTCGGTGTTGAACATCCCGCCCGAGAAGCCGACCGCGACCTTCGGGTCGCGCGAGGTCGACAGAAACGTCGGCGCGGTGATCGTGTCGGCCGCGGCGAGCGCGTCGAGCTCGGCGAAGTCCTTGAACTGCGCCCCGCGGAACAGCACCATGTTCGCGGGCGGCGCGGGGATGGCGCGCACAGCGGCGGTGGTGTCGCGGATGAGCTCCTCGACGCCGTCCATCGCCTTCGGCCCGAACCGCTTGCGCACCGCGTCGGGGCCGGCGCGCAGGTAGAGGTTGACGGGGCCGTAGGCTGGGCCGGTGTACCGCTTGAGCGCCGCGACCTGCTCGCGCGTCAGCCCGGCGTTGAAGATCGCGTCAGCGGCCTTCGCGTCGAAGGCCCGGTCGCCGAGCGCGTTCTGCGGGTACAGCTTCCGGTCGTGGTCGCCGAGGAGCTTCTTGTCGACGAGCCGATTGACCGGCAGCGCCTCGAACTTCGCGGCCTTGTCGTTCGGCAGCGCGGCGGCCTTCTTCGGCTTCGGCGCCTTGAACTCGATGCGCGCCCGCTCGGGCGGCGGCGGGGTGAACGCCGGCATCTCGCGCGTCGGCGCCCGCGGCTTCGCCGGAACGGGCGGCGCGAACACCGGCATCTCCACCGTCGGCGTGCGCGGCCGGTAGGCGCTCGGCCCGCTCTGGTACGCGGCCCACACCTCGGGCGGGTAGTCCGCTGCGCGGGGTCGCCAGCCTTCGGCCTCCGGCGTCGCGCCGAAGCCCTGCTGCGCGGCGACCATCGGCGGAGCGCTCGTCGCGGCCTTCGCCCGCGGGTCGCTCGCCCTGAGCCCGCGCACCGTCGACCTGCACGCATGGTGGCAGGGCGGCGTGTGCGTCGACCACCACGGGTCACTCGCCGCGAGCACGGTGCCGTCGAGCGCCGAGCAGATCGCGGAGGTTCGCGCGTCGCCGACCGCGTCGAACATCCACACCGGCCGGATGCGGGCGACCTCGGGGTCGCGGAGCTGCTCGACGCGCCCGTGGACGTACGCGCGTTGCGTCGCGTTGCGGAACACGAGTTCCATGCGCCACGCGGGGTTGGCGACGGAGCCGCCCCACTGTTCGAGGAGCGATGGGGCGACCTCGCGCTTGAAGTCGCGGAGCGTGGTGCCCGACGCGAGCGCGGCGTCGAGCGCGCGCCACACCTCCGACACCACCGTCAGCCGCGCCACACCCGCGAGGGTGAACGCGCGCCCGGCGGCGTCGGCGGCGAGCGCGTCGAACGCCGCCTGCGTCATCGGCACCCGTGCGCGGAACCACCGAAGCGCCTCGTCGAACGTCGGCGGCGGGGCATCCTCCGCTGCGGCCGGCGCATCGAGGGTCGCGAGGGTCACAGTTCGTCGAGCACGTCGAAGCGGCCCGCGAGTCGCGCGAGAGTCTGCGCCTTCTCCAGCGCCGCCGTGAGGGCGTCGGGCGCGGCGTCGGAGAGCATCGCGAGGAGCCCCGCGCGCAGCGCTTCGGGGGAGTCCGCGCCATCGATCACGGCCGCGAGGGAGGCGAGCGTCGGGCGCATCGCGCGGACGCCTGCGCCCGCGCCGCGGGCGACGACGACGTCGAGGTAGGGCTGCGAGCGCGGAGGCTCACCCGCAAGCGCGGCGGAGGACAGCCCCGCCGCTTCGAGTTGGCGGACGACCTTCTCGGCCCACGTCCGCCCAGCGTCGCCGCCCCACAGGAGCCACGCGACCCACGCGGGCGAGGTCTTGTCAGTGCGGCGCGCCTCGGCCTCGCCGGGGCTGCTCTCGTGCCGCGCGAACCACGCGACCATCTTCCGCGCCTTCGCTGGCGTCACGTCGCCGCCGCGCGCGAGACGCCGCGCCCACCGCACGGTCGCGGGCCGGAGCCCGTCGCCGCCGTAGCCCTCGGCGTGCAGATCGAGCCCGCGCGCGCAGGCGTCGCGGACGCCCTGCGGCGGGGTGAGGTCGACGCCCGCCACGAGCGCCACAAGGGCGCCGTCGGGCGGCGGCTCCTCGTCGTCCTCGGCGGGGTCTTCCGGGGCGTCGGGCGCGTCGCCCGTGTCAGCGGGCGGAGGCTCGGCGGCGGGCGGCTGCGGGGGCTCTGGGGCGCGCTTGAGGGGCACGCCGTAGCGCGCCGCCATCGCCTCCACGTCGACCGTGAGGCCCGCGGCGGAGGCGGCCTGCGTCCACGCCGTGAGCGCCTCCCCGGCGGTCTTGTGCGTCGCCGCGAGGGCGGAGGTGTCCGTCGGCGGCGTCGCGTCCCACACGGGGCGCGGCGCGAGGTCGGCGTCGCCGAAATTGAACCACGCCCACGGGCGGAGGATCTGCGCGTACAGCGTCTCCGCGAGGCCCGCGGCGTCCGCTTCGAGGAGGTCCTGACGGATCGCGTCGAGCGCCTGAGCCTTCGCGTAGGAGCCGCCCTCGGTGGCGTTGTTCGCCTGCCCGAGGAGCGCGACCGCGATAGCCTGGTCCGCGTGAGCTAGCAGCCCCTTGAAGCCGTCGGCCGCGGCGACGTTGCCGGGCTCGAGGTACTTGACGTCGAAGCCCCGGCCCTCGCGGTCGCGCGGGAGCATGACGAGCCCCTCGGAGCCGAGGCGCCGGAGGTCGTCGAAGAAGGCGTCCTTCTCGGGCGCGTCGGCCTCGAATGGGACGACTGCGCCGACGATGGGGAGGCCGTGCTTCTCGCTGTGACGGCTCCAGTCGCGGCGCGCGTACTGCCGCGCGAGCCACGGGAGCGCGAGGCCGCGCACGGCGGCCGTCATCCACGGGCGCGACCCGTCGGGCGCGTGGACGAGCCACGACCCATCGCCCGGCGTCACCGGGACGAGGCCCGCGGTGGTGCTCGCACGGAGGCCGCCGCCGATCGTGTCGAGGTCGACGTGCTGCGGGTGGAAGAGCTCGGCCGACGGCGTCCACCGCCGCGCCGTGGTCGACCACTCCGCCGTCGCCGTCGCGAAGCCGAGGAGCACGCCCCACCGTGCGAGGTCGTGCTGGAGCGCGATCGGCGCCATGCGCGGCCACGCGCGCTCGGCTTCCTTCGCGACGGCCTTTGCGCGCCGCTGGTCACCGAGCGTCGACGGCTCCAGGCGGAACGGGAGCCCCGTCACCGCGAGCACGCGCGTCCGCACGTCGGCCCCGATGCGGTCGTCGCCGAGCATCGCGTCGACGAGCATCGCCGACTCGACGAACACGCCGTTGATGTGTGCCGTCAGCGCCTGCCGCACGCGCGCGACCGTCCAGCGGTCGTCGAGCACGTCCGCCCACGCGCGAGCGGGCGGCGTCGGCCGCCTCCCCTCGGGGCGCGGCATCACGTGGACGGTGGCGGGCATCGGTCAGAACGACGGGCGGAGGAGGCCGCGGGCGCGCTTGGCGTCGGCGGCGTAGTTCGACGGCTCGCCCGCCCCCGCGTAGAGCGAGAGCAGCCAAGCGTCGCAGGCGTCGGGGCTGCGCCCGAGGCGGGCGCGGATGTCGTCCTTGCGCTCGACGATGATCTTCCCGCGCGCGTCGGCGCGGTACTTCGGCGCGACGGCCTCGGCCTGGAGCTTCGCGTCGTCGGGCAGCGCGCCGCCCTCGGCGAGCCACGAGCGGCCCGCGAAGTGAAGCTCGGCGCGGAGGTTGGCGAACTCCTCGGGCCGCTTCGACGCGCTCCCGGTGTTCACCGCCACCGCCCGCACCGACGGCTCGCGCTTGAGCGCGTCGTAGACGCTGGCGCCGACGCCGATCGCGTCCACGTTGACCGCGGGCACCTCGCCCGCGCGCAGCAGCTTCGCGTCGGCGAGCGCGACGAGGAAGCGCCGCGCGGTGTCGGGGCCGTCGCCGGGGGCGATGCGGAGGAGCCGCAGCACCTTCCGCCCTCGCCGCACCGCGGCCACCGTCTCATCGTCGCCGAAGCGGGCCACGTCGAGGCCGACCACGAGCGGGCCGTCGCCCTCCGTCTCGTCCCAGCGCTCGACCGCGTCGAGCACCGGCGTAAGGCCGATGACGGCGTCGGTGCTCTGCCCCGGGAACCGCCCGAGGACGCGCACCGCGTAGATGGGCGAGTCGGGCTTCCACTCGCGCCGCTTCTCCTCGATCCACTCGCGCGTGGCGAGGCCGGGGATCGGCGGCTCAGTCTCCGCCGCCTCTTCCGAGGACAGCGTGAGCGGGAAGTAGAGGTCGCGCTTGCCGTGGTGGCTCTGGAAGAACTCGCCGCTCTGCTGCGTCGGGTTCGACGCGAGCACCGTCGAGGTCGAGCCCTTCGTGCCGCCCGCGCGATTGCCCTCGATCGCCTCGAAGATCGTCGCGGCGACGCCGGACGCTTCGTCGATGAGGTACTTGATCCACGCGCCCGAGACGCCCGCGGCGCGCTCGGCGTCCTTCGTGCTGAACCCGAAAATCTCCCGCCCGTCGTCCCACCGCACGCCCGTCGCAGGGTCGAGCGCGGGCTCCGGGAGGTCGTAGCCGCGAGCCTTCGCGAGCCGCCACAGCGCGGTCACCTCGCGCCACAGCGCGCGCTTGAGCTGCTCCGCCGACGACGAGGTCATCGGCACGCGGGCCGCGGGGCGCGCGTCGGGGTCGCTAGTGAACCACCACGCGAGGATCGCGAGCGACCGCGTCTTGCCTGTCTTGTGGCCCGAGGTCACCGAGACGCGCGCATGGTCGCGACACGCGCGGAGGAACTCCGCCTGCCGCGACCACACCCGCAGCCCGAACACCTCCGCCGCGTAGCGGACGGGGTCGGCCTTCGCCTCAGTGGACGGGATCGGTCGCGTCGGGGAGGCGCGGGACGCCGTCAGCGTCGCCAGCCTCGCCGCGGCCCGCGCCGCCGCCTGTGATCGCTCGTAGAGCAACCTCGAACCACTCCGGCGGCAGCGCCGCCTCAAGCCGCGCGAGGATCAGGTCGACCTCCGCGTTGACCGCGTTCTCGACCGTGACCTTCTCGCGGCGTCCCCAACGGTCGTTGTGCGCCCGTTCGAGGTACCACTGCGCCCGCTCCGCCCCCGTCTTCGGGTCGGCGAAGCCGTTGCGGATCTCCTGCACCGCGTCGGCCTCGGCCTTCGCCCGTGCGCGTGTCACCGCCCGAAAGAACTGCGAGAACGGCTCTTCGCCGCGACGCCCGCGGTCCATCCACCCGAAGAACGTCCGCGGGTCGATGCCGTTGAGCTGCGCCGCCGTCTCCGCGAAGTTGCCGCGCTCGACGTCCGCGACGATGGCCGCGTGCATCTCCGGCGTCAGCTTCGTCGGCCTGCCGATGCGACCCTCGCCGCTCACGCCGCCCTCGCTGCGTCGATCACGTCTGCCACGTCGACCCCGAGCCGCGCGGCGTAGTCCTCGGCCCGCACCGCCCACGGCGGCTGACCGCGGCCGCCACGAGGCGCGCGCACCACCGGGTACCCGAGCGCCCGCATCTCGCAGATGCGCTCCTGCGCGGTGCGCTCGGCGATCCCGAAGCGCGCGGCGATGTCCCCTGCGGTCAGCAGCACGGCGAAGCGTCGGGCCGTCGCGAAGGCGCTGGACGCACCTATGCCGCGCAAAGCCCGTGGTTTCCGCGAGTATTCAGGATTCCGCGCCGCTGTCAACACCATTGCGGCGAAATCGTCCGCAGGCGCTCACTTCCCCCACGCCGACGCCGCGCCCCACAGCAACCGGCGCCCGAGGAGGTACGCCGCCTCGCGCCTGGCCCCGAGGTCATCGGGCAGCGCAAGCCCCCCGTGCCACGGCCCCGCGGGGTCGGCGAGCGCGCAGGCGAGGTCGACGCACGCGCGCCGCACCACCGCCCGCAGCGCCGCCTCCGTCACCGCCTCGCCGTGCAGTCGCCGCCCGTCGGGGCCGCGAGGGTGGCCGTCGCCCTTCTCTCGCAGCCACCGCAGCACCGTCGGCGACGGTGCCGGGAGCTCGTCCACCTGCGCGAGCACCTCCGCTGCGCCGGCAGCGTCGTGCGGCTGCGGCGACGGGGCGCCGAGGCCCCGCGGGAGACCGCCCCACGAGGCCGTCGGGTCGCGCGGCGCGGGGGCGTGGCACGTCGGGAGCGTCGCGGCGGGCGGCTCCATCGGGTCGACCGCCTCGGGCCGCAGCGCGGCGAGGAGGCAGCGCAGACGCGCGAGGTCGGGGTCGTCGGCGCGGAGGCCAGCGGGGGCGCCTCCCTGCCGTGCGGGCGTGGCGTCGAGCGGCATGTCGCGACGCTAGCACCCCCGACGTCCGCGCGGCGAATCTGCGGCGGCGCCCGCGTCGCGGCGCCCATCGACCGGCGGCTCGCGGCGCGGCAC
>ERZ650308.439-NODE-439-length-22512-cov-6.272565_pt1 | contig 22512 bp, 20 predicted proteins | sample MGYA00376244_ERZ650308 | MGnify/ENA primary metagenome ERZ650308 (study PRJEB26733, sample SAMN07839295) | wastewater metagenome | biome: small river; feature: stream; material: water | place: USA: North Carolina | collected 2016-04-26 ... | reverse complement strand
TTTCCTGGCAAGTTCGCAAAATCTTCCTCGTAAACCACGATGTCAACATTTTCAACTTCACCTAGTTCGCGAAGTTCAATCGGAGTGAATTTAATGCTCGCTGGTCCGCGGCGCCCAAACACGTGCACGTCGATTACCGGTGACTGCTTCAAGCCTTCGTAAACGTTTGCCGGAATATCGGTGCTGAGCATGTCATCTGGCAGCTTCGCCAATACACGCGCAACATCCAGTGCCACGTTTCCATTGCCAAGCACGGCAACTTCTTTTGCGTTCAACGGCCAAGTGCGCGGGTAGTCAGGATGACCGTCGTACCAAGAAACAAAATCAGCGGCGCCGTAAGAACCCTCTAGCTCAATGCCAGGAATGTTGAGTGCGGCATCTTTGATAGCGCCGGTTGCAAAAATTACCGCGTGGTAGTGCTCGCGAATGTCTTTTAGGTGCAGGTCTGTTCCGAAAGTCACATTGCCGTAAAAACGAATGGTGCCCTCAGCCAACATCTCGTGCAGCGAGTTCACAATGCCCTTGATGCGCGGGTGATCCGGCGCCACTCCGTAGCGAATCAAACCGTAGGGTGCAGGAAGCGAATCGAATAGGTCGATTTCTACATCGGGGTGCTGAGTTTTCAAGATGTTGCCGGCGTAGATTCCGGCTGGACCGGCGCCAATGATGGCAACTTTTAGGTGTTTAGACATTAGCTACCAATTTACAGCACCGCGGCAACGCCCCCAAATGGCTAGCAATGCTGCCCACCACAGCCTGAAAAGTAGACTCAAGGTAATGAAGACACTGGTAATCATGCCTACTTATAACGAGGCATTGAACATTGAGCACTCGGTTGAGCAGCTTTTCAAGCACAACCCTCAGGTGTCGCTGCTTATTGTTGATGATTCCAGCCCCGATGGCACTGGCGCGATGGCCGACAAACTTGCTCTTGCCAACAAACAGATCACCGTGCTGCACCGAACTGCAAAAACCGGCTTGGCCGATGCCTACAAAGCTGGGTTCGCCTGGGGCATGAAAAACAAATTTGATTTTCTAGTTGAAATGGATGCCGATGGTAGCCATCGTGCAGAAGATCTGCCGAAGTTGCTAGCCAAAGCTAGCGGCAGCGAACTTGTAATTGGATCGCGCTGGGTGTCTGGCGGCAGCGTAGAAAACTGGCCCGCGTATCGATTAGCGCTATCTCGCGGCGGAAATACCTATGCCAAATTTATGCTCGGCTCAAAAATTAAAGATATGACCGCAGGATTTCGCGTTTACCAGGCGCAACTAATTGACCGCTTACACCTAGAAGACCTCGCCGCGCACGGCTATTCGTTTCAAGTTGAGATGACCAGAAAATGCGAGCAAATCAGAGCCACCATCACCGAGGTGCCGATTACCTTCGTGGAGCGCGAACACGGCGTCTCGAAAATGAGTAAGGCAATTGTTTTCGAGGCCATGTGGCTAGTCACCAAACTCGGTTTGCTAAGAATTTTTGGAGCAAAAACCACCTAACGGTGCATGCTTCGGCCAGATTGCCCCTTGTTCTATAGGGCTCGATAGATTATTTTTGAAGTAGCTCATTCGAGCAAAAAACCCAGACGGCTGGAATTACCATCCAGTACGAAACTGAAGGACTCAATTGAATATCGCAGCAAAAATCGCGCCCAAGAACAAATTTTTTAGAATTGGCGCCCTCGCCCTAGCGGCAACCATCGCAGCAGCCACACTAACCGGCTGCGCAAAAGAAAGCACACCTACCACCGGCGAACAGAGCATCACGCTTTACTCTGGCCGATCAGAAGATCTCGTTGCAGATCTACTAAAAGACTTCACTAAAGAAACCGGCATCGGTATTGAAGTCCGCTACTCGGACTCTGCCTCGCTAGCGGCACAGATCCTTGAAGAAGGTAGCAACGTACAGGCAGACGTATTTTTCTCACAAGACGCCGGAGCTTTGGGCGCTGTGAGTGAAGCCGGAGCCTTCAAAAAACTTAATGCAGATATCACCGGCCTGGTCGACGCAAAATACCAATCTGCAGACAGCACCTGGATTGGTGTGTCCGGTCGAAGCCGAGTTTTCTCTTATGACCCAAAGAAAGTCTCGGCAGCAGAGTTGCCGAAATCGATTTTTGATTTAGCTGACCCACGCTGGAAGGGCAAAATCGGTATCGCGCCAACCAACGCCTCTTTCCAATCTGCAGTAACCGCAATGCGGGTGCTAAAGGGTGACGAAGCAACTTCTGCCTGGCTAAAGGCAATGAAGACTAACGCGGTACTTTTCGAGAAAAATTCGCTAATCCTTGAGGCTGTCGAGACCGGGCAAATTGATGCCGGTTTGATCAACCACTACTACTGGTACGAGCGCGCTGCTGAAGTTGGCGAAGACAAGATGACCTCAAAGATGGCTTGGTTCCAGGCAGGCGATGCCGGAAACCTGATCAACGTAGCTGGCATCGGTGTTTTGAGCGATAAGCCAGAGGCGCAAACCTTTGCCAAGTGGCTGCTGAGCAAAACCGCCCAGACCTACTTTGTTGAGAAGACCGCTGAGTACTCGCTCACTGGAATTCCAGCGCAGGCAAACTTGCCGGCCCTAGATGAAATTCCTGCAGCAAAAATTGATCTGAGCGCTCTTGCTCCTTTGGCTAAAACTTTGGAACTGATTCGAGACGCCGGACTAACCGACTAGAAAGTTCGTTCTGAAAAATTCACTTCGGCAACGACCTCCAGCGCTATTAGTAGTGCTGGCGGTCGTTGCCGTTTTCATTTCTCTCGCACCGCTAAGTTATCTATTTATAAGGCTCAGCGATTTTGGCTTCGATAAGTTTCTAGCTAACGCACTTCGACCAAGAAGCTTTGAATTACTTGGCAACTCGATTCTTTTGGCCGTGTGCGTATCGGCATCGGCGGTAGTCATCGGCAGCCTGCAGGCCTGGTTGAGCGTGCGCACAACAATTAAGGGTCGCGGGATCTTTGCGATTCTCGCAGCGCTTCCGCTAGCGATGCCAAGTTATGTAACCGCCTATACCTTCACTGCACTTTTCCCGGGCTTCAAAGGTTTCGCGGCTTCCTGGCTGGTGCTCACCATCGGCACTGCACCATACGTTTACCTGGCGGTCTCGGCAACTTTGGTTCGCACAGATGCCGCAACCGAAGAAGTCGCTCGCTCTCTCGGTGCCGGCAAATGGAATGTGTTCCGCAGAGTCACTTGGCCAGCGGTGCGCCCGGCTGCGGTCTCTGGCGCGATGCTTTCGGCGCTGTATGCGCTGAGTGATTTCGGCGCGGTATCGATACTTAGTTTTGACACCTTTACTCGCGCCATCTACAGCGCCTATCGCTCAAGCTTCGATCGCTCAGGAGCCGCAAGTCTTGCGGTGATTCTCGTCGTTATCACCATCGCGTTGTTGATTTTGGAGCCAACCCTACGAGGAAAAAATCTCCAAACCGATGGCCGCACACGCAGATCGTCACTAATTCAACTCGGCAAACTTCAACCAGTCGCATTTATTTTTCTCGCCTGCTGGATAACCGTTAGCTTGCTGCTGCCGGCATTCAGCCTATTTAGAGCAACGCAACTTGGTTTGTCTGAGGTGGATTTTGGTGAGATTTCTCGAGCCCTGATTAACTCGCTTAGCTACGCATTTGCCGGTGGTTTAATTGCGGTTGTATTTGGCGTAGCGATTTCGTTGCTCACCGTGCGCTTCCGCTCAAGCCTTTCAATCGCACTTGACCGCACAATTTGGATTACCCACGCCGTTCCTGGCATTGTGGTGGCGCTCTCACTCGTGTTCCTGAGCAATCGACTGCTGCCACAGATTTATCAAACCAGCACGCTGGTTTTGATTGCCTACCTAATTCTCTTTTTACCTAACGCGATTGCGGCCATGCAAACACCAATCAGCCAAGTACCTCGATCACTAGATGAAATTGCCGCGAGCCTTGGTGCGTCACGAATAGCAACAATCAAACGAGTATTAATTCCTATTGCCGGTCCTGGCTTTCTCGCCGGTGCTGCACTGGTTTCGCTATCGGTGTTGAAGGAATTGCCGGCAACCCTGTTGCTGCGCGAAACCGGAGTCGAAACCCTTGCCACTCGCCTGTGGAACGAGACCTCGGTATCTGCCTATGCCGCCGCAGCCCCTTATGCATTACTTTTAGTAGTTGTCGCCGGTATTCCTGCTTGGCTTCTTAATCGTCAGGTGCGTCAGAGCGTGCGCTTTGAAATTAACCAAAGAATGGAGCGTGAATAGTGCCAGTTGTACTTTCGCTTCAATCTGTAAACAAAACTTTTGACGGTGAATCAGTTCTAAGCAACCTGAACCTTGACGTGCACGAAAAAGAGTTCTTGGCAGTGCTCGGTAGCAGCGGTTCGGGTAAAACAACACTGCTTCGTTTGATCTCAGGTTTTGACACCCCAAATTCAGGCGAGATTCGCATCAACAACCGTGTGGTGTTCAATAAATCCACCAACGTGTTGGCTGAAGAGCGCCGCGTAGGTTTTATGCCGCAAGATGCGGCGCTGTTTCCGCACCTAAACGTTGCCGGCAACATCGAATTTGGTTTGAATAAATTGAGCGCGGCGGAAAGAACCGGGCGAGTAGCGGAGCTACTGCGACTAGTTGACCTGGTGGGCTTTGAAGAACGCATGCCTCACGAACTTTCGGGTGGTCAACGTCACCGAGTTGCCCTAGCTCGCGCACTTGCGCCAAAGCCTGATTTGATCTTGCTTGACGAGCCGTTCTCGGCGCTTGATGCCGAACTTAGAGTGCGGCTACGCGAAGACGTGCGCAAGGTAATTGCCAAAGCTGGAATCACCGCCATCATGGTTACTCACGATCAAGAAGAAGCACTTTCAATGGCAAGCCGAGTTGCGATTTTGCGCGACGGCGAATTCGCGCAAATCGGAAACCCAAGCGAGATTTACCAATCACCAACAGACATCGAGATGGCCACTTTCTTGGGTGATTCCGTGATTATCAACGGGGTAGTCGAAAACGAGAAAATCGTCACTGATCTTGGCCTACTTACGCCGCTAAATAAAGTCGTGAACGGCGCCACCGGACGAGTGGCAATTAGGCCCGAGAATTTCTATCTGCAGCCAAACCCAAAGGGCGAGGGTGAGGTTATTGGCCGCCAGTACTTCGGCCACGATGCGCTGGTTGAAGTGAAGCTGCCAAAACTTGTAATTCAGGCAAGAGCCAATGGCCCTTTTGCGCCGGAACTTGGCATGAAGGTAACCGTTTGGGTTCGCGGCCAGGTTAACTTCTACACCGATTAACGCTTCGGCCCTAGGCCAGAGCTGTTGCCTACTTGTATTGGCCCACTAGGCGCACAGCGCCACCGTCCACACCCTTGGCACCGTGCACATAAGAAGACAAATCCGCAGGTGCTGCTTCAATCTCGCCAAGAGTCCAGGTGTGCACGCCCAGTTTTGTGAGCGCAGCTGAAACCTCATCGGCCTTTGCCGCATCAACCACAACCGCTTGGCCTAGGCCAAGGTTCCAGGTTGACTCCACGCTCTCAAGTGAGAACTTGCCCCAGCTAGCTAGCACTTGGAAAACTTCCATCGGTGTCCAGGTTGCGCGGTGAATATCAACTGCAACTCCCTGCGGCAATACGCGCGCGATGTTTGCGGCAATACCGCCACCGGTGATGTGGCTCATCGCGTGCACTGCACTGCCTAGCTCAGATTCTAAAAGTGAATTCAAGACACCTGTGTATAGCTTGGTTGGCTCAAGCAGTACTTCACCGAGTGAGCGGTCACCAAATTCCAACACGTTCTTGGTGTAGTCAAGTTTGCTATCGCTAACGATCTTGCGAACCAGTGAGTAACCGTTTGAGTGCAAACCAGAAGATTCCATTCCAAGAATCACATCGCCAACGCGCACGTTCTGTGGGCCAAGTAATTTTGCCGCTTCAACAACACCAACAGCAGCCCCGGCTACGTCGTAGTCGTCAACACCAAGAAGGCCCGGGTGTTCGGCGGTCTCTCCACCAACCAGTGCAACTCCAACCGCGCTACATGCCTCTGCAATTCCGCGCACAATATCGGCGATACGCTCCGGAACAACCTTGCCGCAGGCAATGTAGTCGGTCATGAACAAACTCTTTGCGCCAACCACAACAATGTCGTCGACAACCATGCCAACCAAATCTTGACCAATGGTGTCGTGCTTATCAATTGCCTGCGCGATGGCAACTTTGGTGCCAACTCCATCGGTGCTGGTTGCAAGTAGCGGGCGGTCATACTTCTTCAAGAACGAAACATCCATCATTCCGGCGAAGCCGCCAAGGCCACCCATCACGAGATCGTTGTGAGTTGCGCCAACAGCGCGCTTCATTAGTTCTACGGCCAGGTCGCCGGCTTCGGTGTCAACACCAGATGCAGCGTATGCATTACTCATGCTGGTGAACACTCTCTCCTTGAATTGTTGCAATTCCTTTTTCTAGCAAGTTCTTGCCAAGACGATCGGCCATCGGCAGCTCAATCGGATACTTGCCGGTGAAGCACGCGGTGCACAGCTCGCTTTCGTTCTGACCGGTTGCGGCAACCATGCCGTCTTTGGTCAGGTAGCCAAGTGAGTCGGCACCGATTGACTGGCGAACATCGTCAACGCCAATTCCAGTTGCAATCAATTCGGCGCGAGTGGCAAAGTCAATTCCGTAGAAACAAGGCCAGGTAATCGGCGGTGAAGAAATTCGCACGTGAATTTCGGCCGCGCCAGCCTCGCGCAGCATTTGCACTAGGGCGCGCTGGGTATTTCCGCGCACGATCGAGTCATCAACCACGATGATGCGCTTGCCTTGGATTACTTCCTTTAGCGGGTTCAACTTCAGGCGAATACCGCGCTGGCGAATTGTTTGCGAAGGCTGAATGAAAGTTCGGCCAACGTAAGCATTCTTCACAAGGCCGTGGCCAAAAGGAATTCCTGATTCCTGAGAGTAACCAATTGCGGCAGGGGTTCCAGACTCAGGCGTTGGAATTACCAGGTCGGCCTCAACCGGGTATTCGCGTGCAAGCGTGCGGCCCATTTCAACGCGAGAGTCGTAAACGTTCTTGCCGTTGATTGAAGTATCAGGGCGGGCTAGGTAAACGTATTCAAATACACAACCCGCGCGCTTGGTTTCACCAAAGCGAGTCGAACGCAATCCGTTTTCATCAATCGCGATTAGCTCGCCAGGCTCAACTTCGCGCACAAAACTTGCACCAACAATGTCAAGCGCTGCACTTTCAGATGCAACCACCCAACCGCGCTCCAAACGACCAAGCACAAGCGGGCGAACACCCTGCGGGTCGCGCGCTGCGTAAAGTGTGTTTTCATCCATGAACACCAAACAAAAAGCGCCCTTAACCTTCGGAAGAAGTTCAAGAGCGGTTGCTTCAAGTGTGTGATCTAAATCGCCGGCCATCAATGCGGTTAGCACTGCGGTGTCAGTCGTGTTTCCACCGGTGATTTCGTTAGTGCCCTGATCGGGATAACGTTCCTTCAACATGTCGAGCAGGTCGGCGGTGTTGGTTAGGTTTCCGTTGTGCGCCAACGCAATTGTGCCGGCTGATGTGCGACCAAGCGTTGGTTGAGCATTTCGCCAGTGCGATGCGCCGGTAGTCGAGTATCGGTTGTGGCCAACCGCAATGTGACCAACTAGTGATTCGAGCGCAGACTCAGAAAAAACCTGAGACACCAATCCCATGTCTTTATAAACCAAAATCTTTTTGCCATCAGAGGTGGCGATACCGGCAGATTCTTGCCCACGGTGCTGAAGAGAGTAAAGGCCAAAGAAAGTTAGCTTTGCTACTTCTTCACCTGGCGCCCATACGCCGAATACGCCACATTGGTCTTGCGGTGCTTTGTCGCTATTGCTGACTGCAATATCGAGATTCAGGTTTCCATCGCCACGAAGCAAGGTGGATCCTTCAGGTTGTGGTGGGCTTTACGCCTCTAGTTTAGTGGCTTCCACAGTCTTGGCCCGGGCGACTCCAATGCGGTCTACGACCACCGCGGTAACAATTCCGGCAACAGCCCCGATGGCTCCTAAATAGCCAATTAGATAGGTCACGATTGGCTCCGGGGTCTTCGAATCCGCCGGAATGCTGAGTCCCAAAATCACCGCAGTTATCACACCGATAACCGCCCCGGTAATTAGGAACGGCAAAAATTTAGGGGTGCGACGGATGCGAACCTGCTGCGTTGAGATTGTTGTTTTGGCCATGACTTAATCCAACACTAAAGAAGAGGTAAAACTTCCGAGAGATCAGCACGGGTTCCCGAGGCCTGAACTTTGGCTTCGGCGAGCGCTTGAGTCCAGCTCAGCTCACCGGTTGCAAGCGCGAACCAAACCTGCGAGTTCATCTCTACGGTGTTGGGCGGGGTGCCGCGGGTGTGCCGCGGGCCTTCGATGCACTGGGTTGCTCCATAAGGAGGTACGCGCACTTCCACGCTGTTGCCGGGAGCTCGCTCGGCCAACTCTTCCAAGAGGTATCGGCAGGCGGTGGCCAGTTGGGACTCATCGGCAGACTCCAACCCCGATAGCCTCACTGCGGCAATTGCCGCCGTGCCATCGGTGTGATTGATTCTGCGTCTGGCCATAGGCCAATTGTGCCAGTTAGTTCTTTACGTAAACGGTGATTGTTACATCGTTGGGGCTGTTTGAAGTGCAGGTGCCAAATACGATTTGACCACCATTTTTTAGGCACAGTGGTTGTTCGTGGTAATTGGCAACTGGGCTGCCATCACGCCCATCAGCTCCCGGAGCACCCTGAGCGCCGGGGGTTCCAGGAGCACCCGGAGAACCTTGGTCACCTTTTGGTCCCGCAGCCTGAGCAGTGCTTTGAAAAGTTCCATCCTTGAACTTGATACCACCGGCTTGCAGCTCCACGTAATTGGTGAAGGTATTGTCGCCGAGTGTGATTGGTGAAGCGGGGTTAATTGAAGTAAGACCGGTTGCAGTTAGACGCATGTTGCCGATACGAAGCGAGTCAGCGCCGTCAAGCAGCAACGCTCCGCTCTTCACGGTTAGGCCAACCTGAGTTGCCGGGGTAATCTCTGAGTCTTGAATCCATAGAGTGCCAGGACCAAGCTGCAAAGATTTCCAACGCTTGTCGATAGTTCCAAGACTGTAAACGTTGTCAAGTGCAGGAACTAGATCGCCATTTACAGAAAGAATATTTGAGAGGTCGCAGATACCTGCTGGGCCCTGAGATCCGGTGGCCCCCGTCTCACCGGTTGCGCCAGTTGCTCCGGTTGCACCAGTCGCTCCAGTGTCTCCCTTAGCACCAGTGGCGCCTGTCGCTCCAGCTGAGCCCGTGCTTCCGGTCGAACCATTAACTCCAGCAGAGCCGGTTGCGCCATCGGTTCCGTTAGCGCCAGCAGAACCCACCTCACCGTTCGCACCATCTGCGCCGTTCGAACCATTCGAACCGTTAGCGCCATCGGTGCCAGTGGTTGGCTTGGCACTCGAGCTCTGCACTGGGTCTGGCTTAGCGGTAACCGTCACGGTTGGAGCTGGTTGAGAACCCAAATCCGATGTTGTTGGCACCGGGCAAAGGCCGACAGATTGCAATGCTTTGGCAAGTAATGTGGTGCGGCCAAGGTAAGCATCGCCAATTGCAAATCCAACTCCACCGAGGGAAATTACCAGTGCTGCGATAGCTATAAAGCCTGTGTACTTAGAGCTTCTGAATATCTTGAGCATTTTCCCCCGCCAATCTGCACGTTGCGAAGATGCGCATCCGTGCTCGCATTTGAAAATTACTGCCAGAAATGTACGGTTCACTTGCGTGTTTCTGACGTTTTCTTCACGATTTACTAGCAAAGTATAAGAAAGGTGCACTTAAGCGAAGGCAGTGGGAAAGATGAGCAACGATGAAGTTATGCCACAAGCATTGCTACTAGAAGACGAAGCCGAAACTCGAATTGCATTGCGCCTTCAGCTAGAAGTCATGGGATTCAACGTCTATGACACTGCCAGCCCGTCAGAGGCTCAAGAGATCTTTTTCCAGCGCCAATTCAACCTTGTAGTCATGCACGTTGGGCACGAGGCTATTCGCGGACTCGAACTTTGCCGAATCATTCGGGCCGAGTCAAACGTTCCTATACTCGCCCTGACGCTTCGCGGCGAAGTGGTAAATGAAGAAATGTGGATGGGCGCCGGCGCCGACGATTACGTCACCAAGCCGGTCGATAACCGCATATTTACTTCTCGCGTGACCCAGCAAATGAAGCGTGGCGAAAGCCAGCGAATTCCAACCGCGGAACTTCTCACCTGGGGTCCATTGCGCATGGATCTAAACATGCACGAGTTTTTCGTAGATAGCCAAAACCTCAAGCTCACCAACAGCGAGTTTCAGATTCTGCAACTGCTCATGGAAAAGCCAAATCAGGTGTTTAGTCGCGAACAAATCCTTGCAACCATAGGCACCATGAAGGGTCCTTCGGCTAGCAACGTGATTGATACTCACGCTTCGCGCATTCGTGCCAAGATTCGCAAGGTCGGCGGGCCAGAGGTTATCCGTGTGGTTCGAAGCGTTGGCTTCCGCCTTTCTCCAGAACCAACAATCTAACTACTGAATCTTTTTCAGCTCGGCAATTTCCCGAGTCTGATCTTTGACTACCTTTTCAGCAAATTTGCGCACAATCACATTTTCGGATTTCAAAATATCCTGAGTCATCTCAATTGCGCCCTCGTGGTGAGCAATCATGTACTTGATAAACAACGAATCAAACTTGGCATCAACCGCGCCTTTCAGCTCATCAAATTGTGCGCCGGTGAGCATGCCCTTCATTTCCATGCTGTGACCTGAGTGCAACTCCGTTGCCTTGCCGCCCAGCCAAGCTGCCATCACTGCTATCTCGGGGGCCTGGGCACCCTTTATCTTCTTGGCTATTGCCAGCACTTCTACATTTGAGGTTCTAGTTGGTGCCAACTCGGCTATCGACACAGCCTGCTCGTGATGAGGGATCATCATCTGCGCATACATGAGGTCTGCCTCAGAGAACTGGGTGGCACCGTCGGCCAAATTCTGCAGACTCTCCACGCCCGATTGAATATCTGAGATTGCAAGGTCAGGCAGTGGAACGCTGCAACCCGATAAGGCTACGGAACCTGCAACTAGAAGGGACACAAAACCGACTTTCGAAGAAGTTTTAGCCATGCCTGAATGCTAAAAATAAATCCTGAGAAATTCCTGCCAGTAACATTGACCTGTGAAGATACTTGTTCTGGGTCAGGGTGCACGAGAGCACGCAATCGTAAAAGCACTGGTCAGAACCGGAACCTCGGCCAGCGATATCATCGTTGCACCAGGAAATGCCGGAATCGCACTTGATGTTGGCTGCGAACCTTCACTCAACCCCAACCTGCCGCTCGATGTTGTGAAGTTTGCGCTTCAGCACGGAACCGAATTGGCAATCATTGGTCCCGAGGCACCGCTGATCGCCGGAGTATCTGACGCGCTTCGTTCAGAAGGCATTGCAGTTTTTGGCCCCTCGCAAAAGGCCGCTCAACTTGAGGGCTCAAAATCTTTCGCCAAAGAAGTTATGGCAGCAGCCGGTGTGCCAACCGGCATGGCGCGAGAGTGCTCAACCATTGAAGAAGTCATCAGCGCGATGGAAGACTTCGGCGCACCTTATGTAATCAAGGCCGATGGCCTTGCTGCGGGTAAAGGCGTGATCGTAACTTCAGATCGCGATGCAGCAATCGAGCACGCACAAAAATTTATCGCCATGGGAATTCTCGTTGAAGAATTCTTAGACGGACAAGAAGTTTCACTTTTCTTCCTATCTGATGGGACATCGGTAATTCCGCTCACTCCAGCGCAAGATTTCAAACGCGCCTACGACAACGACGAAGGTCCAAACACCGGAGGCATGGGTGCGTACTCACCACTGCCATGGCTACCAGCGGGCTTCGTTGAAGAAGTCGAAGAAAAAGTTGCGCTACCAACCATTCAAGAAATGGCCAGACTTGGCGCACCTTTCATCGGGTTGCTTTATTGCGGGCTCATCATCACCAAGCGTGGAATTCGAGTGATTGAATTCAACGCTCGCTTCGGTGACCCAGAAACCCAGGTTGTGCTTCGTCGTTTGAATTCTTCGTTAAGCAACCTGCTTTACAAGGCGGCCAGCGGACACCTCGAAGGCGTTAGTGACCCTGAGTTCAGTAAAGATGTTGCAATCACCGTGGTGCTTTCATCCGAAGGCTACCCGGATTCCTCTGCACCAAACCGACCAATCCATGGAATCGGCGATGCCGAAGCAACCGGTGTTGAGGTTTGCCACGCAGCGACAGCCGTCGACAAGACCGGCGCAGACGGCGTCTTTACTGCCACTGGCGGACGCGTGCTTTCTGTGGTTGCTACCGGAAAAGATTTCGCCGGCGCACGAGCACAGGCCTATGCGGGAATTGAAAAGATTCAGCTGCAGGGTTCGCACTATCGCAAAGACATTGCTGCCCGCGTTTCAGAACCAGGGGCTGCCAACTAGTGACTCTTGCAATTCCAGGTTGGGTGCACACCTACAGCGGCAAGGTCCGTGATCTATACGAATCAGAAGATCCAAAACTCGCGCACCTGATTCTTGTTGTTGCCTCAGACCGAGTGAGCGCTTTCGATCATGTTCTTGAGCCGGCAATTCCAAATAAGGGAAAGCACCTGACCACCCTTACCAACTGGTGGTTTGATCGTCTCGAAATTCCCAACCACACCAGCAACGAGGTTGCGGTTCCAGCAGAAGTTGCCGGCCGCGGAACCATTGCCAAAAAACTTGAGATGTTTCCAGTCGAGTGTGTGGTTCGAGGTTATATCAGCGGCAGCGGGTGGAAAGAATACGAAGCACACGGCACAGTCTGCGGCATTCAACTACCTGAGGGTCTGCAGTTCGGCGCCGAACTGCCAGAGCCAATCTTCACCCCGGCCTACAAAGCACCGATGGGCGAGCACGACGAAAACATTACCTTCGAGCGCGTTGTTGAGTTAATCGGTGCCGATAATGCTGCGGCGCTTCGCAAGCTGAGCATCGAAGTATTCAACAAAGCTTCCGACCTTGCCGAGAGGGCAGGCCTTATTCTTGCCGATACCAAATTCGAATTTGGAATTGACCCGGCCAATGGACAGATTACCCTTGGCGATGAAGTTCTCACTCCCGACTCTTCAAGATTCTGGAGCAAGGCAGCATGGGATCGCGGCGAACGCAAAGACTCTTTCGACAAACAAATTGTTCGCAACTGGCTGGCCGATAACTGGAATCAACAGGGAAACCCACCAAGCCTGCCAGCAGAAATAGTCACCCAAACTGCCGGAAAATACGCCGAATTGGTTGAGCGACTAACTTCAGCTGTGGCCTAAAGCCAGCCGGCCCTAGAACATGACCGTCTACCTTGGGTAGCTTGGCCGCTTCTCGAGCATCATCTGTTCAGCAATGCGGGTTACCTGATGCGAGTAGCCATTTTCGTTGTCATACCAAACATAAATAACACCGTGTCTACCGGTGCCAACTGTTGCCAAGCCATCCACAATTCCCGCACGGTTCGAACCAACAAAATCGGTTGAAACAACCTCAGGCGAGGTTATGTAGTCAATTTGATTTCTTGTTGCTGGGTCTTGCGATGCTTTTAGAAGTACCTCATTAATTTCTTCCTTGGTTACCTCGCGCGCAAAGTCCAAGTTCAAAATAGCCATCGAGACATCCGGGGTTGGCACTCGGATTGCATTTCCCGTTAACTTTCCGGACAAAACTGGCAGTGCCTTTGCAACCGCTTCTGCAGCTCCGGTTTCGGTAATCACCATGTTTAAGACGGCCGAGCGGCCTCGACGATCTCCTTTGTGATAGTTGTCAATCAGGTTCTGATCGTTAGTAAACGAGTGCACTGTTTCAACGTGACCATGGCTCACCCCAAAAGCATCGTTCAATACCTTAAGAGCCGGCACAATTGCGTTCGTGGTGCAGGATGCTGCGGTCACAATTTTTGACTCAGCAGAAATCACACTGTGGTTTACGCCGTAAACCACATTTGGTAAATCACCCTTACCCGGCGCAGTCAACAGCACTTTAGCAATTCCCTTGTTCTTTAGGTGTTCGCCGAGCCCGCTTTCGTCTCGCCATTTACCTGTGCTGTCAATCAGAAGGGCATCACTGATTCCGTATTGCTCGTAGTTCACTTTTGCGTGGTCCTCGGCGTAAATGACACGAATCTGATTTCCGTTTGCGATTATCGAGTTAGTTTCCTCGTCAACTGAAATTGTTCCCTCGAACATGCCATGGACTGAATCGCGACGCAAAAGTCCAGCACGCTTAGCTAGATCATCGTCTGCACCTTTGCGAACAACAATCGCGCGCAACTTCAAGCCACGGCGGTCACCATCCTGCGCTATCAAAATTCTTGCTACCAAACGACCAATGCGTCCAAAGCCGTACAACACAACATCACGTTCGGACTCAGTGATGATTGACACCATCTGAGCTAAGTCACGAAGTTCTTCACGAACGAACTCATTTAATTGATGTCCCGAACTCTGCTGTTTGGAAAGCATTCGAGCAATGTCAATTTCAGCCGGACCAAGACCCATGCGATCAAGCAGCTTAATCAACGAAAGCGCCCGATGAATGTCCAGGGGCTCGCCATCAATGTGGCGTGCGTACTTCATGGCCTTGATGATTTGTATCGGTGTTCGATTTATCAACGTGCGCCCGTGAACAGATAAGAGCACACCGTTGCTGCGGTATAAACGACCAACCAAAGGCACCATCGCTTCGGCTGCGCTTAGAGATTGTTCCCACATTAGGCTCAGGGAGGCCAGGCGGGACTCGGCCTCAATCTTCAATTCTTTGGGTGTGCGTTCACCGAAGGCGTCTAGGTAGCGCTGAATCGACTCAAGGTCCTTCACCACAGCATCTTTATTCCAGCTCAGTAGCTGCTGTTTGCTGGCATCATCCAGTCCGAGCTCGTCAACCCCGAGGTCCGCGAGATTAGGCAAGTTACCGATTGCGGTTTCATTTGCTTCGACCTTGCCGTCTAGGCGCTCGGCTATCCAGCGAAGCACACGTGCGTTCTCACTAAAGCCAGGCCAAACGAATTGACCTTCGTCATTTTTCAAGAACCAGTTGACTCGGAATATTTTTGGCAACTGAATTCCGTCGCGATTCGCAAAGCTCAACCAATGCTTCCAGTAGTCAGCCATGTTGTAACCGGTGAACGGAAGCATTGCAAATGGGTCACGGCGAACTTCACCCACCGGCCCTTCGGCAGCTGCGGTCTGCTCGCTGGCCATTGTTGCACCCAAAAACACGCCGTGCTGCCAAGACGATGCTTCGGTAACTAGCGGCACATCTTTAGCTCGGCGACCACCAAAAATAATCGCATCTAGTTCAACCCCTTCTGGGTCATCCCAGTCGCTTGAAATAGTAGGGCAGTTTCGTGCCGGAGAAGTGAATCGACCATTTGGATGTGCCGCCGGTTTGCCAGAGTTTTTGTCATGCGCTTCACCGCGCCAATTTATCAAGCCTTCAGGAACTTCTTTTGTCATTCCCTCCCACCAAACATCGCCGTCAGCTGTCAGCGCAACGTTTGTGAAAATTGTTTGCTTTGAAACAAGTTCCATTGCAACCGGATTTGTTTTTACACTCGTACCTGGAGCAACTCCAAAGAAACCGTTCTCTGGATTAATTGCACGCAACTTGCCCGAGGGTGCTTGTGCAATCCACGCGATGTCATCGCCAAGTGTTTCGACTTTCCAACCTGGAAGACTTGGTTGCAACATCGCAAGATTAGTTTTTCCGCACGCAGAAGGAAACGCCGCACTGAAATGAAACTTTTTACCCTCTGGACTAATCATTCGCATGATCAACATGTGCTCGGCTAGCCAACCTTCGCGGCGCGCAAGAACAGAACCGATTCGCAACGACATGCACTTTTTGCCAAGCAGTGCGTTGCCACCGTAGCCAGAACCGAATGACCAAACTTCGAGCGTGTCAGGAAAATGGGAAATGTATTTCTCTGGGTTACTTGGCCAAATGCTGTCATCGTTGGGTGCACCAACCGAGTGCATGGTGGCAACCCAGTTTGAACCGGATCGAATTTGCTCGAAGACTTCAACATCCACGCGGGTCATTAGGTGCATATTTACAACCACGTATTCGCTATCGGTGATTTGCACACCAAAACGAGCAAGCGGTGAATTTACTGGCCCCATCGAGAACGGAATCACATACATGGTGCGGCCGCGCATTGATCCCTCAAACAAAGGCAGCAATAGGTTCTTCATTTCATCGGGCGCCATCCAGTTATTGGTTGGGCCGGCGTCAATCTGTTGAGCTGAACAGATAAAGGTGCGCTCTTCAACGCGAGCCACATCGGCTGGGTCAGTGCGAGCAAGGAATGACTCCGGGCGCTTTTCCGGGTTCAACGGAATAAAGGTGCCGCGATCAACCAGCTTTTGTGAAAGCTCCCGATATTCCTCGGCCGAACCGTCGCACCAAACGATTTGATCGGGCTGGGTTAGCTGCGCGACTGACGTGACCCAGTTCTCCAGGCCTATTTCCTGCGGAACGACAGTGTTTATGAGAGATTTGCTCAATTTTCCTTCTTTCGCCATTGAAAGACTGTTTCTTTGAGGTGGTTGTGTGTTCAATCATACTGAACAAAAATGGCTGTAAGCGTTTACAGTGACTTAACGCTCAATTTTCTTAGGAAAGGCGATTCACCGGATCAACGAAGAGGTGCACGACGTTTCCAATCAGGTCATCCTGAATCACGGCGCGAGCGTAGTATTTGGCTTCGCCATCGAAATCCAAGAGAGTCTTGGCTTTTTGATCAAACTCGCTAATCTCGCCGACAGTCACACCGTTTGCCAAAATCAGAAAACTCGTTTTGGTTGTGTCGGCCCACTCGGTTTCAGTGATGGTCTCAAGAAAGACTTTGCCCTGCCAGAATCTTTGCCCGGCTCGCTCGGCGGACCTAAATAGCTCCGCTCGAACCTCGGCGTATTTTGTTTGACCATGAACCCTGAGGTGGGCCTCGCCCGGTTGTGGCTTCAAGACCGCCCGGGTATCTTGGATGCCCTGAGCTAGATAGCGGTCAACGCTATCCTGCTGGCGTTGCTGAGATTGGTGCTGGCTGTTGAACAACCCGATACCCCCGAAATGGCTAGAACTAGTTCAAATGAATTCGCCCCAGCAAACATTTCTATGTGTGTAAACCTACCAAATGTTCACATTCGACTATGGATTAGTGGTCAGTAAGCCGTCCAAGCTGAACGCACAAAGCCTGCTGGCAGTTGCCTATTTATCGCCCTCTAGAAACCGGGTGGCATATACATGTGATCGGTGATTGATGTCCAAAACGGTTATCTTGCCAAGTTCTTTATGAATCACATAAATTATTCGATAGTCACCGCGGCGAACTGACCAAGTGTCACGGAATGGCGCATTCAACAGCTTGCCCACTCTTTGAGGATTTTCGCGCAGTGGGCCATTTATGAAGTACAAAACAACATCCACGATCTTTGGTGGCAATTGTTCATGAACAGCTTTTAGCGCCCTTGGCTTTAGTTCAACCTCAAACCGCTTCACGGTTGGCCTCGCCTCGGCGACGGGCTTCCACTTCGGCCATGACCTGCTCGAGCGATTGGCCAGGTTCGGCATCGGGGTTATCGGCGTATTCAAGCAAATACTTGGTCAACTCCGGGTCAGCCAGGATATCTAAGGTTTCATTCATGGACTCATAGTCGTCCAAAGACATGATCACGGCGGTGGGTTCACCATTTCTGGTGATAACTGTGCGTTCGTTTGATTTCACAGCGGAATCCAGAATTGCAGCCAGCTTGGCCCTGGCTTCGGCCATCGAAAAGAACTTCATGTACCTAAGTATGTACATAACACCGATATCTGTCTATCGTCCAGGGCCCCTGCCCAGACACCGCTAAAATAAAGGTGTCCGGCAACGTCGTCGACGACAAAAATCGTAAAAAATCGCTAACTCCCCACCAATATCGGAGCAAACATGCCAAAGATCATCGTCGAAGTTATGCCAAAAGAGGTCCTTCTTGACCCAGCCGGCAAGTCTGTAAACAACGCCCTGCACCGCAAGGGCCACAAAGACATCACCGCCGTCCGCATTGGCAAGCGCATTGAGCTTCACTTTGATCGTCCAATCACCGATAAAGACCTCGACGAGGCACGCGAAATCGGTGAAGGCTTCCTTTCAAACGGTGTCATCGAAGACGTCGTCAAGATCTCTTCAGAAAACTAAGGGGCGCCGAACATGAAGATTGGTGTAGTCACCTTTCCTGGCACCCTTGATGACCGCGATGCAGCTCGCGCGGTTCGCCTAGCTGGCGGCGAGGCCGTAAGTCTCTGGCACGCAGACACCAACCTGCAAAAGGTTGATGCTGTTGTTCTTCCTGGTGGTTTCTCTTACGGTGACTACCTTCGCTGCGGCGCTATTGCAGCTCAGGCTCCAGTTATGGAATCAATCATCAAGGCTGCAAACGGCGGCCTGCCAGTTCTTGGCATTTGCAACGGCTTCCAGGTTCTTGTGGAATCACACCTGCTACCTGGCGGACTTATTCGCAACGAGCACCAGCACTTCATCTGCCGCGATCAAAAACTTATTGTTGAGTCAAACACCACCGCGTGGACCAACCAGTTTGAACTAAACCAAGAAATCACCATTCCACTAAAGAATGGTGAGGGCGGTTACATTGCAACCGATGAAACTCTAAAGCGCCTAGAGGGCGAAGGACTGATTGCGTTCCGCTATAAAGAGGTAAACCCAAACGGTTCAATGAACGACATCGCCGGTCTTCGCAATGAGCGCGGAAACGTTGTTGGTCTTATGCCTCACCCAGAGCACGCAGTTGAACCTGGCTTTGGCCCCGACACCACAGTTGCAATGCGCAGCGGCGTGGATGGCCTCAAATTTTTCACATCAGTAATCAACAGTTTGGTGAACGCATAATGGCAATCTTTGGCAAAAAGAAAATCGCATCGGGCGTTGACACCACTGCAAACGCAGCAGCAACTCCAGACAAAGTTCAGCCATATGCAGCACTCGGTCTAAAAGACGACGAGTACGCACGCATTCGCGAAATCCTGGGCCGCCGCCCATCTTCATCAGAGCTAGCCATGTATTCAGTTATGTGGTCAGAGCACTGCTCATACAAGTCATCAAAGATTTACCTTCGTCAGTTTGGCGAAAAGGTAACACCTGAGATGAACAAGAACCTAATGGTTGGTATGGGTGAGAACGCCGGTGTGGTTGACATTGGCGAGGGCTGGGCCGTGACCTTCAAGGTTGAATCACACAACCACCCTTCATACATTGAACCTTTCCAGGGTGCAGCAACCGGTGTTGGCGGAATCGTTCGCGACATCTTGACCATGGGTGCACGCCCTATCGCAGTGATGGATCAGCTTCGTTTTGGTGAACCATCTAACCCCGATACCGCTCGCGTACTAGCCGGCGTTGTTGATGGAATATCTTTCTACGGAAACTGCCTGGGCCTGCCAAACATTGGTGGCGAGACAGTGTTCGACAAGGTCTACCAGGGCAACCCACTGGTAAACGCACTTAGCGTTGGCGCACTGCGTCACGAAGACCTAAAGCTTGCCAAGGCTTCAAACCCTGGCGACCTAGTAATTCTTTTTGGTGCTCGCACCGGTGCCGATGGTATTGGTGGAGTATCTGTACTTGCTTCTGAAACCTTTGACTCAACCGGCCCTGCAAAGCGCCCAGCCGTTCAGGTTGGTGACCCATTTGCCGAGAAGGTTTTGATCGAGTGCTGTCTTGAGCTTTACGCAGCTCAGGTTGTTGCCGGTATTCAAGACCTTGGTGGTGCAGGTATTTCTTGTGCAACATCAGAGCTTGCCTCAAACGGTGGCGCAGGTATGCGCGTGCAGTTGCAAGATGTTCTAAAGCGTGACGAGACACTTACCCCAGAAGAAATTCTGATGAGCGAATCTCAAGAGCGCATGATGGGCATCGTGCCAAAGAAAGACTTCAAGAAGTTCAAGGCAATCGTTGATAAGTGGGAAGTCGAGTTCTCAGTTATCGGTGAAGTAATTGCCGAGGATCGTCTTTACATCAACTGGGGTCACGAAGAAATCGTGAACGTTCCACCGCGCACCGTTGCTCACGACGGCCCGGTTTACGAGCGCCCAGTTGCATTCCCTTCATACCAAGACGCGCTAAACAACGACAGCGTTCACGCTCGCGGTCTTTACCGTCAGAACGACAACGCCAGCGAGTTAGCTGCGCAGCTGGTGCAAATTGTTTCTGCACCTAACCAGGCCAGCAAGAAATACATCACAGATCAATACGACCGATACGTAGGCGGCAACACCGCACTTGCCCAGCCAGATGACTCGGGCATGATTCGCGTTAGTGAAGAATCTGGGCTGGGAATCTCTTTGGCAACAGATGCCAACGGCCGCTACTGCTACCTTGACCCATACCAGGGTGCACGTCTTGCACTTGCCGAGGCTTATCGCAACGTTGCAGTTTCTGGTGCAACACCGGTTGCAGTTACCAACTGCCTGAACTTTGGTTCACCTGAAAACCCAGAGGTAATGTGGCAGTTCAAGCAGGCAACCGCGGGTCTTGCCGATGGCTGTTTGGAACTTGGTATTCCAGTTACCGGTGGAAACGTTTCTTTCTACAACCAAACCGGTGACGTTGCCATTCACCCAACTCCAGTAGTTGGTGTGCTTGGTGTGATTGACGATGTTGCTCGCCGAATTCCATCGGGCTGGCAAGACGAAGGTCACAACATCTACCTACTTGGCACCACCAAAGATGAACTAGATGGTTCTGTTTGGTCTGAGGTTGTGCACGGCCACCTGGGTGGTCGCCCACCGGTTGTTGATCTAGCTTTTGAGAAGCAGCTTGCCGAGGCACTGAATGCAGCCAGTGAGCAGGGGCTACTGGCTTCAGCGCATGATTTGTCTGAGGCTGGTTTGGCTCAGGCAGTGGTTGAGAGCGTGCTTCGTTTCAACATGGGTGCTCGCATCTGGCTTGATGAGATTCAAGAGCGCGATGGCGTTGACCGCACCTGTGCCCTGTTCTCAGAATCAACCGGCCGTGTTCTAGTGTCTGTTGGCCGTGAAGATGACGTGAAGTTTGTTGGTCTTTGTGAAGCCCGCGGTATTCCGGTGCTTCGCATTGGCGTCACCGATAACTCAGGCGAACTTGAAATTCAGGATGTTGCCACCTGGCAGCTAAATGATCTGCGTGGTGCCCATGAGGGCACTTTGGCAGAGCTGTTTGGCTAATCAACCATCTGATCCCCAGAAACTTTGTCACGTGAGAGGTTACTTACTTTCTCCCAACGAAGTCGAGCCGTGTTGCTTATCGATTAATTTATTTCCAAGGGGCCAGCATGTTTAGGAAACATCTCTTAATAGTTCTCGCGGATGTAGGCATACGCTCTATCAAATAATTCACCTGCCGGTGGTAGTCCAGAATTCTTTAGGATTAGGCGCAATTCTTGTCTCACTGTTCTGTCTCCGGGGTGGGATGTTTGCCAACCAGTGCCTCTTACGGGTTGAACTAGCGAATCAACCTGTTCGACTACTGTTTCAATAACTAATGGGACGCCCTGCGGTTTGAACTCATCAAAGATCTGGGTGAGTGCCCCTTTTCTAGGATCAACGACTTTGACCTCGTCAATGCGGCCATCGTCATCAGCTCGCTCTGCTTCTAGCAAGTCCTTCGCTAGCTCTAGTAAATGACGGAGGAATTCAACGCTTTCTGCTGCGCTTGAAATTCGACTCAGTCTTAGAAGTTCTAGACGTTCGGCCAGAGACTTCCAAACCTTAAGTCCGTTTGTGCCAGCTATTCTGGACTGGATTCGCTCTTCAAGTCGCTGCAGGACTTCAAGTGCTGTAGGGGCTGCCTGGCCAATTTTTGGCGGTTCTGGGAAAAGACCATTATCACGGAGGGCCTCTAGTACCTCAGCATCCATTGCCACGTTGTCCAACTTGTCCGCGTCAATTGTGATGCCGGTCAGGTGTGCGTGAACGATTTCCATTGTTTTTGCACCAAGTTTTTGCCATAGCAATAGGTCGGCAGAATTATTTGGAGCAATAGACGCATAGACTCGGGCCAAGAATCTATAGCTTTCCTCGATTGAACGAAGCTTGGTATCAGGCCAAAGGAACTCAAATAAACCCTGACATCTCATGAATTGAGCGGCGAATTCATCTCTCTTAGGGGTAGTATCCAGAATTTGTTGGGCATCATGGATTTGATTGAATACAGAACCCTCTTTATCTACACCTTTAAATTGCGCCAGTGCTGATGCAACATCGGCGCTAAGTTCTCCTAACAAAATCTCTACATCTTCTTGATTCTGTCCAAGTTTCATCGTAGCTTTTGTAGAAAGCGCCTTAGCTAGCTCTTTACCTAGACCAACGTAATCGACTATCAAGCCGTGAAGTTTCTGCTGACCAGTGAGTGAATTTGTCCAACGGCGGTTTGTTCGGCAAACAGCTTGGAAAAGAGTGTGGGCCCGCAGTGGCTTGTCTAAGTACATCACTC
>ERZ650308.437-NODE-437-length-22543-cov-4.868330_pt1 | contig 22543 bp, 45 predicted proteins | sample MGYA00376244_ERZ650308 | MGnify/ENA primary metagenome ERZ650308 (study PRJEB26733, sample SAMN07839295) | wastewater metagenome | biome: small river; feature: stream; material: water | place: USA: North Carolina | collected 2016-04-26 ... | reverse complement strand
GCATGACCGAGCTGCAGGAAGGTGCGAAGTCCGCCGAGCGCCGCCTGACGCAAGACGAGGCGACCGAGTTCGACGCGCTGCTCGTGGAGGTCGACCAGCTGGACGACCAGATCCGCGCCAAGTCTCTGGAGGCGCTGAACGGCGCCGCCGCTCGCCCCGTCAACGGCGACAACAGCAAGTCCGGCAGCGAGTCGCGCGGCCCGATGGGCTTCGTGCGCAAGACCGATCCGGAGGACAAGTTCAAGGGCCAATCGTTCATTCGCGCCACCATCGCCAAGGCCGCGGCTTTCGTCGCGCTGAAGCAGGGCCACTACGTGTCGCCGGTGGACATCGCGATGAACCGCTGGGGCAAGACCCACCCGAACCTGATCAACTGGATCAAGGCGGGTGTCGCTGGCGCCGGCACCGGCTCCGGCGAGTGGGGCGCCGAGCGTGAGCAATCCACGATCCCCTTCTCCGCCAGCCACTCCTTGAGCCGCATGAATCGCGCCTCCGAGCGCACGGCGCGCTCCTTGGCGTCCGCAGCCTCCTTGATCGCCCTGCGCAGCGCGTCCTCTCCGACCGCTCGATCGTCCGCGTCGGCGGGGATCAAAGACCCCACGTAGGCGGCGGCCCCGCGGTCGACGATCTCCACGCACGCTTGCGACCGGAGGACGAGGAGAGCAGGACCCGCCTCCGTCGTGCGACGGTCGAGAACCTTCTGGTCGAGAAGCATCTCGACGTCTGCAGCGCTCGCTCCGGTGCGGTCGAGGACCTTGGCCTCGAGCTCGGTGTAATCGGGTTCGGCCATCAGATCGCGGAGCAGCTTCGCGCGGCGGGCGATGAGGGCGTCGCGATTGACCCGATACGCGAGCGGCTTCGATTGCTCGCGTCGCTCTGCCACCGAGCCTTGCTCGACCAAGTGATTGATGACCTGCTGGATCAGCTGGATCGGGACGTGGGCGGGCTTCTCGCCAGCCCGCTCGCGCATTGCCGTGATCTCTTTCTGGATGTCGTCGACCGTCATCCAGACAGTCGAGATGCCAAGCACGACAGTGCGAATCTTGACTAGGTCGAATTGCTCATCAGCCATTGGTCCATCCTCCAGGTGCATGCCCGTTCACGACGTGATCGCCTTCGCGATCTGGGGTCCCACTGCGCAGTCGCGGCACAGCGCGTAGTCCCCCCACCGCTTCTCTTTCGACCAGCCACCACCGGCCGAGGAGTCCCGCCTCGCCCCCGCCGCCCCCTGCCTGCTGACGCACGAGCGTGCCGACAGCACCGCCTTGTAGGGCGCGCAGTGGAAGCGATCACTCTCCGTCCGCACGGCATCCGGCGCGACCGGCGGCGCGACCAGCGGGACCGCGTCGCAGGGAATCGTCGGCAGCGCGCGGTTGGGCGGGTGCCGCGCGAAGGACCCGACCGGCATCCCCGCACGCGTGGGGGAAGCGATCCCGATCTTCACGCCGCCCTCCACTTCCCTCGCCGAATCTCGGGCCGAACGACCTGGCCGGCGGCCCGGAGCTTGTTGAGCGTCGCGGACACCACGGTCCTCTTCGCCTTGAGCAGGCTTGCTAGACTCGCCTGAGTCAGCGGCTGCTCGCGCAGCGCACTGACGATCCGACTTCCGAGCGTCCCGCGGTCCGCGGGACGTGAAGGGCGCGGGGCGCCCTTCGCGACCTCCTCATCGACGGGCGGTCGAGCCTTCCGAGTGCGCTTGGCTTTCGCCGTCGGCCCGGCAACGGCGCGGGCGGCGATCTCCTCACGAAGCGCGGCAGTTGGGGACTGCGCGCGCATGGCGAGAGCGACGAGCTCCACGTCCGGCAGCGCGCGGATGCTGGCAGCCGTCCTCGCAAAAAAATCGCTCGCGTCCTTCAGATCGAGATCCATCACGTCCTCTCCCGTCTGCTGAGCTCAGCCCCGGTCGGCCCGTAGACCCTGGTTCCTGCCCCGCACTTCCGCGCTCGCGCCATGGCGTCGAGCAGGCAGTCACACGTCCCCGCCAGACATTCGGAGCACCAAAAGCTGGCGACCGTCTCACCCTTACGAACGACCTTGTAGCCGTTCGATTCGACGCTACTTTGGGCCGGTTCATCGCTCACTGTGCTGCTCCGTCCTGTGCTGATGCTGCGCACTGTCCCGATTCGCACTGACCAAGAAAAGAGCTCCGTCCTGTCCAATCGCCCAGATGGGAAAAGTCTCGGTCGTGACGTTCTTGCCCATGTGCAGAGCCCCCTACGGACCGACGAGGAGCACCGCGATGGCGTCGAGGTGCGGGATCATGAGGCGCAGATTGGTGAGATAGGGGTCTCGCGAGTCGAGCCCGGAGGCGGCGATCTCGCGGATGACGCGCTCGCGGAGAAGCTCGACAATCCCTCCGACCGAGACCCCGAATCGCAGGAGCAGCGCGAACTCTCCAACGGAGAGGACGACCGATCCGCTCTTCACCCGAGCGCCGAAGTCGTCCTTGCCCTCGTTGCCGAGCGCCTTGGCGATCTCCGACTCGCTCATGTGCGCGAGGACCCGCTCAAGGATCTCGAGCTCGCGGGTCCGCGCCGCGACACGCTGTGGCTTCACGGCCCGGCTCTGCCCGGCACGCAGCGGACGGACCGCCCCCCGGCCAAGTGCGGCTTGAAGGGGCAACGCCTTCGCTCGCGGCGCCGGGGGCGGCGTGGAGGGCAGCGCGGCGCCCATTCAGATGGCCTCGTTGGAGGTGAGGACGACGACCACGCACACGAAAAGAAGGCTGCTCGCCCCGAGCAGCGAGGCCAGATATGGGCTGTCGCGGTGGGCGAGCGACACGCTCGTGCATGCCGCACCCGCCACGGCGCAGATCAATGCAACGCCCCCTGCCCACCGCCTGAAGAAGCGCATCGGTCAGTCCCGGAATGCAGCGTCGGAGAGGATGGCGACGGCGATGCAGGTCGCCATTGCGAGAGCGGTGAGAACGACGAGCCCACCGACGACCAAAGCGGGATAGTTGATCTTCATTGGTCAGCCAGTTCCCTCTCTAGCCGCCGCCGATTCGCCGCGCGTCGAAGCCCGCAGTGCCTCGGCGACCGAGATGTCACCGCGGACGTAGGCGTCGAAGTCGTCAATGGAGAGCCCGAACCCTCGAGCAAGCTTGGCTCGCTTGTCGTGAGAACTCGCCTTGTTTCGGTCGCTTTCGACGAGGACGACATCGGTGCGCCGCATTGCGGACAGCACCCCAAACTCCTCTTGCGTGAGCCCGAGAGCTTTTCGAAGCTCGCGAACACACGGTCCAATCCCTTTGGATGCCATTGGGTTGGAATGTTGCGCCTCGTCGCGAGACGTGTCAAGTCCAAACGTACTAGATCCGAGCGTTACGGCGGGCCAGCCAAATCCGGTACGGTGGACGTACCGTGAGCGGCTACGTCAAACCGAACGAGAAGCAGGTCGAGCGAGGCGGGCGCATCCGGGCGCTCCGCAAAGCGCTTGCGCTGTCTCAGGACGCGCTCGCAGAGCAGTCCGGAATCCTACGGACCAACCTCTCTAACATTGAGACTGGCAAGGACAAGTTCACGTCTCCCGAGACACAGGAGAAGCTCGCGCGGGCGTTGGCGCTGTCGATTGCGGATCTTCTTGCGTTCACACACGGCGAACTCGACATCGAGACCGTGCTGACGCGGCGGCGCGTTCCTGGTGCTGTGCCAGGGCCGCTGGCGAGCCACACGCCCCGATACCACAACGCAGCACTCGCGCTCCGACAGCTGGAAGCCGACGGGGTAACGCTTCCAAAAGAAGTCATCGATGCCGTGATAGATGGGGTCCGTCTCGCATCCGAAGAGGATCCGCCTGTGCGCTTCTGGAGGGCGTCGTTTGACCGTCAGCTCAAGCTCCACACGGACTATCGAACTGCGACGATCGATACGATTCGCAAATCTCTGGGCGCCACTGCCCTGCAAGAGGAAGACGTCGCGGCCCCGCGCCGGGGACGTCGATGAGCCAACCAGGTCGAAGCGGACAATCTCTGTCACAGGATCGCACTGCGCCCATCCATCGACTGGGCGAAAGGATCGCAATATCCCGACGGTGTTCGCTGACGCCGAAGCAGAAGCCACAACCATCCGCGCGTCCATTGGTCTGGACGACCACGACGTGGTCAGTGCGTTCGACCTCGCGCGTGAGCTCCAGATCGGTGTGGCCTACTATCCCAGTCACGTACTGCGTGGTCGCGACTCTCTGCTGTTCCATCCTAGGGGCAGGAACGGACCGCCCGAGATAGCGCTTCGCCGCGGTCTGACACCGCTTCGTCGGGCATGGTGGATCGCCCACGAGATCTCGGAGAGACACCTCCTCGCGTGCGGCTTCCAAGGACACGACGTTGAGCGAGTCGCCGACCGCATCGCAGCCGCGCTTCTCATGCCGCGCAGGGCCTTCCGCTCCGCTGCAGCTGAGCACGGCGATGCGCTCCGAGACCTCGCGGAAGACTTTGCGTGCGAGCAGACAGCGGCTGTCCTCCGCCTGGCAGAGGTCGGGGCTGTCGACGTAGCCGCGGTCGTTGCGCCCACCAAAGTGTACGTTCGCTCAAACGAGTCCTTCGCACTTCCTGACGAGGCCTCCCTGCGACGGCTCGCGCGCACCGGGATGGCAGGATTCCGCAAGCTCGCAATCGACGACTGCTCGCGGCGGTTCGCCCTGATCGCCTAGCTCACCAGGCCTCAACAGCGCTCCGCGCTATCGCTTCGATCTGCTTTGACGATCCTGAAGGAATGGTCGCAAGAACTCTCTTCTTCTCGTTTTTGAAGAGTGGCACGCCCATTGTTTGGGTCATGAGCTCCCAGCTCTTCAGAGCGGAGTCGAAGGCATCGGCGGAATCGTAGACCAAAACGACTCCGGGCCGCTCATCGCCGCCCGGAACGCTGAACTCGCTCACCGATTTTGCCTTCGAATAAACGGGCTCGTCCGGCTTCTTGGGAGCCCGACAGTCTTTCGCGGCCCCATCAGCCTCCAGCTTCGCACACAAGGCCCTGGAATCGTCGTTTTGGGCGGCCTTGGTATCACTCGGCGAGTCGCATGCCGTCCAGATGATGCCGGCCAGGAGCAGACGGGTCCTCGACATGCGGAGGATCCAACCATCCGCGCGCCGACCTGTCTACGTTTGGACTTGACACGTTTGGATATGGGAACTAGGTTGGCCTCATCACAGGAGACGCCGCCGATGTCCGCTGCTTCCCCCAATCTCGAATGCCTGGACGGCCCCGATGGATGCCGCGGCGCCGTGGAGCTCCGCAATCCCGGCTACGGAACCCGCGGCTTCCCGCGTTGCGAGCGTCACGGACGCGCGCGCCAGGAGCGGGAGCGCGACGCCAGCCGACGCTATCCCAGCCTTCGGCCGGCCGACTTCGACGAGTGTGACGCCGGCGAAAGCTGGGGGGACGAGGACCTGTGAGCGTCGTCTCCGGGGCCAACCTGCCGCGCGTCACCGCCGCGGCCGAGCAGTTCATCGCGGACTGCGAGGGCAACGACGATGACGCCAGCGCGCCGGGGTTCGCGTGCGCGCTTGGCCTCGACTGGTCGGCGCTCGCGGACCGCGACCGCCGTGACCTGCTCACGGTGCTCCGACAAGCCGCCTCCCAACTCGCCGAGTGCGAGGCCTGTGGCAACGGCCGGCCTGGCTGCCCCGACTGCGACGGCTCTGGATATGACCGGGTACCCGTGCGGGTGATCGAAGACGCCAATGGGGAGGGCGCCGCTGTTGCGGCGGAGTGACCATGGAGAAGAAGACCAGGATGATCTGGCTCGCCTACCTCGAGCCGCGTCAGCACATGGTGGTGGGCCTTTGGCGGCCCAACGTGTACCGCGTCCCCGCCGATGTCGCCGGGGACATCAGGGACTCGCTCATCCGGATGCAGGCGCTCGCGGTTCTGGCGAGCACGGAGGAGGAGGCGCTCGCGCGGGTCGATGATCTACGCCAGCGCTGCTCGGTGTGTGAGGAGGGTCACGGGACCCATCGGTGTGATTCGTGCGGGTCCGCCGTCCTGATTGGCCAGCTCGACATGAGCGTCCATGGGTCCGCCCACGGAGGTGCTCGGTGATTGCGACATCGGTCGTACACGTCCTGAGCTGGTCTGGCTTCGCCGTGATTCTCGCGGTCGCCTGGCTCGGCGGGGTCGTGATCGGACTTCAGGTTCAAAGAAGGAGGGGGCGATGATCGATAGCCAATTCACGCATGCCCCGCTCGACGAGCTCGAGCGACGGGCGCGCGGCCTGAACGACCGCGCTGACGCCGGCCCGGTCGTCTATCTGGACGACCGAGAGGACGTCATCGAGCAGGGCGGCCATTCCGCCTGGTTCGAGATTCTCGCGATGCGCTTGGAGGTCGCGCAGTTCTGCGCGGCCGATCGTGCATCCATTCGCGCCACTCGCGCGCGCTCCACCCGGGCGGCCTGAGCGCCCCCAATACGAGTTTGGAAGGAAATGCCAATGAGATCTCGACTGACGCCCGTTGGGCAAAACACCGCTATGACGCCTGCGGGCGTCATCTCCGCCCTGTGCCTTCTCACCGCCGATGAGGCCGTCGCGGCCCTCGAGCGTGGCGAGCTCGAGCCGTCCGACATGGCCGACCTCTCCCCCTCCGCACGGGACGCCGTGCACCGCCACCTCGCCCCGCTCATGCCGGGAATGGTCCCGTCCAAGCGCTCTCCGGTGGAGTGGTGCCTCTCCGCATCGGATCCGCGGCGCGTCATTGTGGTGGGAGGGGTGCACTGATGGCCGCTTCCTTCACCATCCCCGGCGGGCCGAAGAAGGGGATGCTCCTCGCGGAGGCCGAGGACAAGGACATCCGCTTCTGGTTCGACCGGATCGGCAAAGCGCTCGCCGACGATCCAAACAAGAAGTTCGCAGACCGCGACCGCGCGTGGCTCGCGGCCGGAAAAACGGAGCTCGTGAAGCGAGGCGTGTCCGCCGACGACCTGCCCATGCCGCAGGCGAGGCCCACTCCTCGGGCTGCGGAAGGGCAGTCCAATGGGCACGCCAATGGTGGCCAGTCCAACACCTCGATCGTTCGCGCGGCCGGCGGCGGGCAGGTCGTGGCCGGGGCGTTCTCCGACGCGGGCCAGGCCACCGGAGCGCTTATGAACGCGGCTGAGTCCTGCCATCTGGTCTCCCCGGCGACCATCGTTGGCCGTCTTCCCGAGGGCTGCGAGGTCGCGGTGAGCATGGTCCCGGTCGACCCTTATGGTCGGGAGGTCTACCAGGTCACCGGCACCCGCGACCGACCGAGCGACGGAGACACCGTCGGAATTGACCGTGTCGCCCTGGACAAGATCGCCGCGGCCGCCGGCGGGACCTGGATCTACAGCCGCCGCACCGATGACGGGAGCCACCCGCACTATTGCGCATGGGAGGCACGGATTCGGTTCCGCAACTTCGATATGTCCTACTCGGACTACATCGGCAACGTCGAGATCGACACCCGCGAGGAGGGAGGGATGCGCGGAGCCGCGGCGGAGGAGATTCGCCAGAAGGCCGAAAGGAACCCATACTGCAAGGACGGCGGCAATTCTCAGCTGCTCGAGCTGCGGAAGTTCCTGACCCGGCACGCCGAGTCGAAGGCGAAGAACCGAGCTATTGCGAGCAGGGGCGTGCGACGCTCGTACAAGCGTGAGGAGCTGAAGAAGCCCTTTGCGGTCGCGCGGCTCATCTTCACGGGCCATTCGGACGACCCGGAGGCGAGGAAGGAATTCCGCCAAATGATCGGGCAGTCGTTCCTCGCGTCGGCGACGGCCATGTACGGCGCGGACCAGCCAATGGCGCTGTCCTCTCAGACGGTGCAGAGCCTGCCTCCTGCCCAGGTGGGTGAGCACGTGCGGCCGGCGGTGGTGATGACCCCCGCGTCGGGCGTGCTCGTGGCGCCCGCATTCACGCCCCACGCCCCCCCTCCCGTCGGCACCCAGTCAGACCAGGGGGGAGATTGGGAGGACTACCCGGATGACCCGGCGCCCGCTCAGCAGACGACCGAAGAGCTGAAGACCTGAACCACGGAGTTGGAGAGGACCATGGATCTCAATCAGACCCAGGCGGACGAAGATGGCAAGGACGGCGGGGCCGCGCGGCGCTCGGCGGAGACGGTCGTGACGGCCATCCGGATGTGGCGTGAGGCCCAGAAGCTCGCCGCAGACAAGGTGGCCGAGGCGGAGACGGTGGAGGCCCGGGCGATTCTCGCGGCCTCAGCGGACGAGAAGCTGCGCAACGACGCCGCGCGGAAGGCCTCGGCCACCGTCGCGTCTGCCGAGGCCTACAGGCTCGCGGAGCACGCCAAGGCGGACGCGCGCGCCGCCGGTGCAGTCGTCGAGCTCCTCCTCGGAGCGCGTATCCAATGACCCACGAGGAGTGGCTGGCCGAGGGCGAGCGCAGGTTCGGGGCGGACGTGGCCAACTGGCGATTCGTCTGCCCCGCCTGCGGTCACGTCGCGGCCGCCGCCGATTGGAAGAGAGCGGGTGCGTCGCAGGGGGAGGTCGCGTTCTCCTGCGTGGGTCGCCGCCTGCCGACCTGCCGAGACGCGTTCGGCGAGGGCCCAGGGCCCTGCAACTACGCGGGCGGCGGGCTCTTCCAGCTGAACCCGGTCCACGTCGAGCTCGCCCCCGGGCGAGCCCTTCGGGTCTTTGCATTTGCCGGAGATGCTCAATGAAGGTGGCCATCGTTGCGGATTCGCACTTTTGCGAAGAGAGCCGGTTCGTCGAGTGCCAGAGGATTCACGCGTGGATCGGCGACAAGCTCAAGGAGCTCGACGTCGATCTACTCATCCACACGGGGGACGTGTTCGAGAGGAAGAGCACCCCGGCCGAGCGCAACGCGGTGGCCCGATGGGTCCGCTCGGTGACCGACCAATGCCCAATGGTGATCGTGCGGGGGAACCACGACGCTCTCGGCGACCTCGCGATCTACGCACGTCTTTCGACTCGCCACCCCGTGATCGTGGAGGAGGGCTGCGGGGCGTACCGTGTCGACACCGCGCGAGGGCCGGTCGCTGTCGCGGCTATCGGGTGGCCCCGCAAGGCGGAGCTCATCGCCATCGCCGAGGAGCCTGGAGATGCCGGACAGCTCGCGAACGAGATGCTCCAGAGCATCCTGCGGGGGCTCGCGGAAGAGCTCGAGGCGTGCGCCGGTCCGCGCATCCTCGCTGCTCACGCGCTCGTCACGGGGTCGGTGACATCCACAGGCCAGCCGCTCGTGGGCCACGACATGACGCTGGACCTCAGCGAACTCGCCCTTGCCAGGGCGGATCTCTACGCACTCGGACATATCCACCTCCCTCAGGATTGGAAGATTGGGGACGCGCCGGTCGTGTACCCGGGGTCGCCGCGGCGCACCTCCTTCGGAGAGATCGAGGACAAGAGCTTCGTCGTGGCCGACTTCGACGGTCGCAAGCTCGTCGGATGGACGCGGGTCCAGACTCCGTGCGCTCCGATGCTGTTCGGCCAGGACGAGTGGGGCGTGAGCGAGGAGGGCACAGCTGGGTGGCTCGTCGGGTGGGACGGGATCGATCCCGACCACGTCGCAGGGGCCGAGATCCGGCTGCGGTATCTGGTCGACCCCGACCAGCGGGAAGCCGCCAAGGTCAGCGCCGGAGCGTTTCGCGAGGACCTCCTCGCCCGGGGTGCGGCCCGCGTCCAAGTGGAGGCGGAGGTTCGAGCCGCACAACGCGCTCGCGCCCCTGAGGTAGCGAAGGCGACGACGCTGGAGGGCAAGCTGACCGCCTATTGGCAGGCTCGCGGAACAACGCCGGAGGGCGCCCGCCGCGACCGGCTGATCGCCCTCGCCTACCAGCTCGACATCGAGGTGCGAAGTGCGGCCTGACGGACAACACACGCCCGGCCCCTGGATGGCGAACCGCACAGACGGATACGTCTATTCGCGCGAGCCGGGGCATCGTCTCGATTCGGGCAGAGCTGCTGGGTACGACGGCGCCGTCATCGCGGAGTCGGTGGAGCGACATAACCTCGGCCTCATTGCCGCCGCCCCCGAGCTCTACGAGGAGCACAAGGCTGTCTGCGGGGCTCTCGGTGTGGAGCCGACCGCAGTGACGGGTTCGGAGGTGGCGGAGTTCGTCCGCCGACTGGTTACCGATCAAGAGGCCAACGAGCGGCTCGCGTCTCTCCTGATTGAGCTGATGGAGGAAGTCTCGGCGGAGCGACGGGTTGCCTCGTCGATCGCGCGGGATGCCGTCGCTGAATATCGCAGACACCTCGCGCGAGCCGTGGCCACGCGCGTCTGAGCAAAGGAACGACTATGCGCTTTGAGGGAATCAGGTTTGGCGGGTTGGGACCGTTCCATGCGGAGGTCGAGGTCGACCTGTCGTCCGTGGGCGGGAAGATCGTCGCGGTCACCGGTGGCAACGGGCAGGGCAAATCAACGTTCCTCGAGCTCCTGATCGCCAGTCTCACCCGTCGGTGCCCGACGCGGGGGCCGCTCGCAAAGCTGGCGAAGCGTCGCGATTCCTTTCTCGAAACGCGCTTCACCAATGGGTCGGCGTGGACGCTGCGGCACGCGGTCGACTCGGTCAGTGGCGAGGGTGATTCCGTGGTGCTCGACGCCGACGGAAAGCCCGCCTTCGACTCCGCGAAGCGCCGCGCCTTCGACGCGTGGGCCGCAAAGCACTTGCCGCCCCCCGAGGTCCTGCTCGCGAGCGTCTTCACCGCCCAGGGGAGCGGAGGATTCCTCGACATGAAGGCGGGCGAGCGAAAGGCCGTGGTCCTTCGCGTGCTCGGAATCGAGCGGCTGGAGGCGCTCGCCGAGACCGCCCGTGTTCACGCGAGAGAAGCGAAGGCCGAGGCGATGCAGGCCCGGGCGACCATCGCCGGGATTGGCAATGGCGATGTCGCCGGCGTCGAGCTCGTCCTCGCCGGCATCGATGATCAGATCCCCCAGGCCGAGACCGCCCTGGCCCATGCCGAGGCGAGGCAGGAGAGGGCCCGCCAGTACGCCACTGTGAGGGAGCGCATCGCGTCCGGCCGGACGCGACTCGCCGACACCGAAGAGCGGCTCGCCAACAACGCGAAGATCCTCGCCGACGCACCGCGGATCCAGCAGGCGGTGGCTGATCGCGACGCATACCAGGCGGCCATCGAGACGCTTCGTGGGCGGGCCGGGACGGATGACCGGCTCGCCACGGCAAACGCTGAGCTCGCTGCCGCGCGCGAGGCGCTGCGCTCGGTGGGACGACGGCAGTCCGAGATCGGCTCGCGCCTGGCGCAGGCGCGCGAGTCCCTCGCGGGTCGCGAGGTGGTTGCGGAGGCGGCCGCCCGGCTCGATGCGCTGCGGTCCCAGGTGGCGGAGGGGCAGGCGGCCGAGGCGGACCAGCGGCGCGCGCTGGACGAGCTTCAGACGCGCTTGGCCACGAAGTCGGAGAACCGTATCGGGGCGCTCCGGGGCCACCTCGAAGGTATTGCCGGCTCCGTCCGGACGGACTCGAAGCAGCGCGCCAAAGCCGCCCTATCCGAGGACGACGCGACGGCGGCCCTCATCGTCGAGGGACCGAAGGAGGTCGCTCGACGGCGCGCCGCCCTGGTCGAGGTGGACCGACTGCTTCGCGTCGCAACCGCGGAGCTCACCCACGTCGAGCGCCTCGCCGCGCGGCAGGACAGCATCGCGCGAGCGGAGGAAGCCGTCCGCTTCGCCGAGGCGGACCTCGACGCGGAGCTCGCGACAGAGGCAGCGGCGAAGTCCAGGGTGGAGGCGGCGGAGGCGACGGTCTCTGCACTGCGGGCAGAGAAGGACGAGGCGCGCGCCGCGATCGCCGACCTCGAGGCCAAACTCGAGAAGGCCACTCAGCTGGCCGGGAGGGCGAAGCTCCTGGACGCCGCCGAGGCGCGCATCGAGGAGCTCACCCGGGTGCGGACCGAGCTGTCCTCCGAGCTCGCGGAGCTCGAGCGGGTTCCCGTCGAGGCCCAGGCCGATTACGTTGGACCGGCCCGCGACGCACTGGCCAGACTGCGGTCGAGTCGTGCCGTCGCCGAGGCGGCGCTCGCCCGGGCCCGTGAGGACTCGCGACGTATCGAGGAGCTCACCGCCCAGGCTGCCCGGGCGTCGGAGGCGGCAGCGGATTGGACCCGCCTCGCGGAGGACCTCGGACGCGACGGGCTCCAAGAGGCGGAGATCGACTGCGCGGCCCCGGAGCTCACGGCACTGGTCAATGACCTACTCCACACCTGCGTCGGGCCTCGATTCACGGTGACGATCGAGGCTCAGCGCTCGAGCGCTGACGGAAAGCGCGAGCTCTCCGGCCTCGAGGTCCGGGTGCTCGATACGGTTGGGGGGCGCGAGGACGCGGCCGAGACCTTCTCGGGCGGCGAGCGCGTCCTCATTGGGGAGGCGGTGTCCCTCGCGCTGACGATGCTCGCCTGCCGCCGGTCGGGAGCCACGAGGCCAAGCATCGTGCGGGACGAGAGCGGCGCCGCACTTGACCCAGCCAACACCCGAGCTTGGGTCGCGATGCTTCGTCGCGCCGCGGAGGTCGTGGGAGCGGAGCACGTGCTCTTCGTCTCGCACTCTCCAGAGGCTCAGGAGCTTGCGGATGCACGGATCGTCATTGCCGACGGGGAGGTCACCATTCAATGAGCGCCAAGGGATGCCGCTGCCTCGATCAGATCGAAAAGCAGCTAAAGCAGAAGTACGGTGACAGCGTCGAGCTGCAGACTGTCGCGCTCATAGACCTCAAGACGGGCAGGCCTACGCGGAGAGTCGTACCTCCGCTCGACTACACGTTCCGCAGGACCCCAAAGGGAAGGCGGATCCGGGGATACGTCCGAGCCATGTACTGCCAGTTCTGTGGAGAGTCGCAGTGACAGACCAACAAGCCCTCCCGGGATTTGTCCGAAGCGCCGACGAGATCCATGAGTCCAACAACGCGGTCATCGCCGCCGCGAAGGCAGCAGCACGAGAGCACCGCATTGCGATGGTCATTGGCGTAGCCGGTGGACCCGCGGCGCCACCGTCGCAATGGATCTTCGGAGTCGACTTCCATAACCCGACCGGCACTCCCAGCGTCGTTGTCACCCTCTCCGCAATGGTCGCAGGCACCTGCGTCCGGGCTGCTGAGCTCGTGGCAGAGTCTGAGTTCTCGAGAGCGGTGGACTTTGGCAAACGGCACTGCCGCGAGCTGCTCGACCGGGGCGGAGTCCACCATGACAGTCCAGCTGCGCCTGAGAGTCACGCTGCGCCTGAGAGTCACGCTGCGCCTGAGAGTCACGCCGCAGAGGAGCGGGAGTTCTGGCGAATCGTCACCTGGCTCCGGCGCCATCAGCACCTCACCCTCGAGGCGATGATCGCGGCCCTCGAAGCACGCGACCACAGACAGCTCGGGCAGGGCGGGACCGCTGATACTGCGCGCCTCGAGAGGAGAGTGGACATCCTCACCGTCATTCATGAGGCGACTCCCATGCCCGTCCCGTTCAACGACATCGCCGACGAGCTCGAGATCTCATTGTCTGACTGGCCCGTCCTCCTAGCGGATCTCGACGCGCTCCGCGACGCAGGCTTGCTCGTCGTCGTCGCCGACGACGGCGGCGGGCCGTTCGCGTGTCGGTACCGCGTGAGCGACTCATTCGAAGAGTCGCTCGTCGACTTGGGGGTTCGGGCCCTCGTCGCGCGGTCCGTTTCCGCCACTCCCGAGCGTCGGAGCGAGACATGAAGAAGCCCACCATTCCGTGCCCGTGCTGCGGAACCCTCCTGTCGCTACTCGGTGTCGACGAGCGGCGCTGCGCCTTCTGTGGCGTGCCGCTCCGAGAACATGGTGAACGCCTCGAGATCGCCGGCGCCCCCGCGATCGAGACCCGCGGGGAGATCGACCGTCGTGCGCAGGTGACTGCCGAGGTTGCCAATGGGTAAGCGCTCCTATCGGTCCACGTGCCCCGTCTACCGAACTGTGTGCACCGAGCACGGGTGGGTGCACGGGGCGGAGGCTGAAGAGCTCCGGAAGGCGATTGAGGTCTTCATCGCCAAGCGCATCAAGCCGAGCCCCAACCGCTTGCAGCGGATGCTCGACGACATCGACGCGCGGGACTCCCTCGCACACGTTGAAGCCGTCCAGGACAAGGTCGATAGCCCGAGCCTCGCTGAGGCGGAGGTTTGGTACCTCGTGAGGAATGATGCGGGCGAATACCTGACGGAGGCGGGGCTGTTCTCCGCTAGTCGTCGCGACGCCTACCCAATGACGCGAGACGAAGCATGGAGCTGGTCGGACCATGGGCGAGTGGTTCGCGTCATTCTGCGCAGGGCGGCTCCGAAGGCGCGGAGGGCATCGTGAGCGACTTCGTAGTGCCCGCGCAGCGGAGACACGCAAGGCGCGAGGGGGCCGACGTGGGTAAGACGATGCACCTCGCGGTCTCGGTCGACATCGACCGATATTCAGACGAGACGCTGACGTCGGAATGGCTGCCGACGTTTCGCCAGCTTGGTGCCGCAACTGCGGCCGACATCCGCCGGCTCTGCGCGGAGGAGCGGGCCAAGGGCCACAAGGTCTTCCCGCCCTGTGACCACGTCCAAACGGATGGGCACTGCGCGGGCCACGAAGAGCAGGCGGGTGACGCCTGCCGAAAGATGCATCCGCACGCTGCACTCTGCTGTGAGCGACCGAAGGGTCATGACGGCGAGTGCTTCATGTCCCGGAAGTGGTGGAGCGCCGGCAATGGGTGAGACGTCAATCGAATGGACCGACGTGACGTGGAATCCCATGCGCGGCTGCTCCCCCGTGGGCCCCGAGTGCGAGAACTGCTACGCCGCCGAGCTGGCGGCTCGGTTCGCGGACGATGGCCTGGCGTTCGCCGGCCTCGCCCGGCGGAGCGGACGACGTCGACTTCCGCAATGGACCGGGCGAACCACTCTCGTCCCGGGGCGCCTCGGCCTCCCACTCCAGTGGAAGCGACCCAGGCGAATATTCGTGACGTCGGTGAGCGACCCGTTCCACGACGGGTTCACCAACGAAGAGATTGGGGCTCTGTTTGGCGTGATGGCGGCCTCGCCGCAGCACACCTTCCAGCTCCTCACGAAGAGGCCTCGGCGGGCTCGAGAGTGGTTCCGCTGGATCGGACGGGCGGGCCAGCAGGCTCTGGACAGGGTCGCGTGCTTCGCCGATGACCTTCTCAGCGGCGTGTTACCGACAGCGGGGCGGGTCGAGGTACTCGCCCCAGGGCGCGGTGCGTCGCAGTGGCCGCTCCCCAACGTCCACTTCGTGGTGAGCGCGGGGACGCAGGCCTCGGCCGACCAGCTTGTTCCTGAGCTGCTCGAGATTCCCGCGGCCGTACGCGGCGTGAGCTGCGAGCCTCTGTTGGAGCCGGTGAACCTGCTCGGGCACATGATGTCGTCTCGCAATCCAGGCGATTGCGCCAATTGCGGTAAGGGGCACGGTTTTACGCGCTGCCCGAATTACGGCGGGGTCGCGAAGACAAGCGATGAACATCGATGCGCGTCGTTTCGTCGCGTGCAAGGCATGGGGATCGACTGGGTGATCGTTGGAGGCGAGAGCGGGCCACGGGCGCGCCCGTTCGGTATCGGATGGGCACGGGACATCATCGGTCAGTGCCGCAAGGCTGGGGTGCCGGTGTTCGTCAAACAGATGGGGGCGCGGCCCGTCGACGCCGCCGGCCCCGTGAGGCTCCGCGATCGGAAGGGTGGCGACATCGACGAATGGCCGGAAGACCTCCGCGTCCGGGAGTACCCCCGATGAGCGGGCGCCATCTGCTCACCGCCGAACTCGCCCGACTGCGTGAGCTCGGACACGTCGAGGTCGCCGATCGAATCATCACGGCGCTCCGAGACCAGGACGCGCTCGACCGCGCGGCCCTGGACGAGCTCGTGCGCGGGATCGCGAACGTCAATGACCAGCTGACCGCCCTCATGGTCAGTGCTCGGAAGATCATCGAGTCATTCGCTGAATGTGATGCTCGCCAGCGCGGGAATCACCTCCGTCTCGTGCCAGACCTCAAACCACCGGAGGGCGGATGATGGCCAGGGAAGACGAGCAACGCGAGCGCGACATCTACATGCTGGATGAACTCGACTCCGTCGATGTCGATGCGGCAGCCGAATACGGGACAGCCGACGTCATCACCGAGCGGGAGCACGAGGCGTTTACCGACATGCGCGAGGCGCTTCGGAAGTTCGCGGTCCTCACAGAGCGCCAGCGATCGTGGGCCACGCAGGTCGCCGGTCGGCTCGGGCTCAACATCACCCCTCCGCGGCTGCGCAAGCCGGTCCCAAGAGGCGCCGAGGTCGCCATTGCACCTGTTCTGCGAGTCCTCCCCAAGCGTCCACCTGGAGCCCGTCGATGACCACCGAACAAGACATCCAAAGGCTGGCTCGAGCGCTCGGCCTATGGCCATCTCGAAAGTCCAAGGACGAACTCCTTGTCGCCATTGACCGTGCAGTCCGCAGCGCGGCGCCCGTTCCACGAATGCCGAAGCTCGCTCCCCGTGTTCTTGCACGGTGGAGGAACAGGAGGGCGACGTGAAGAGCTCAGTGAAGTGCTACGCCGTCATCTACTGCATTAACGGGGCATGGCACGGAGACGCGGAGTGGTGGCTCTCCAGGCGACGCGCTGAGGAGCACGCTCAGTCCATGGAATGGGCCTTGTTCAAGGTGATACCGCTAACCATCTGGAGCGGGACACATCTATCCATATCGATCTTGCGGGACTTGGTCGCCAAGCGGACAAGGCTCACGCGTAAGACCAAGGGAATGCAGCATGCTTAGCAAGCCGCCGCGAGAGATCCGGGCGCGCCATGACGCGACTGAGGACCGACGACGCTGGGCGTGCACGGTCCCCAAGGACGACGGAGAGAAGGCGCATCTCGACCGCGGCGAATTGATTGGCATGATCGAAGAACGCGACAGGCGTATCGAAGGCATTGTCGAGGAGGCCGTCGCGAGAGGACGCAGGATCGCGGAGCTGGAAAGGCAACTAGCAGACACGAAGTTCGCGAGTCGGCTCAACGCCGACGAGATCGCCGAGTACGAGCAAGAGTCAGAAGCGGTCAGCAAGCACATCGCGGAGCTCGAGAAGACGCTGTCCAGCAAAGAGGAGCGCATCGCGGAGCTGGAGCGCGAGAACGATGAACTTCGTACGAAGGCGTCGAAGTCGGAATGCGAGGTCAAGCCATGATGCTCGTCGATCTCGAGCCGCACTTCGTTCGCGAGAACGCGGACTGCTGGGTCCCCGTGGAGGGTTTGGCTTCTGCCCAGGGGCTGCTCTTCCTCTGCCCGGGGTGCCTTGACCATTACATCCTTTGCTGGTTCGCGGACCGCGGGGTCAGCGATTCGGCCTGCCCGGCCCCACGCTGGAGGGTGTCGGGTGAGAGTGCCGCAGATCTCTCCCTGAGCCCGTCAATCAACCTCGACGTCCCGGGCGCCGAAGGCTGCAAGTGGCACGGATGGATCGTTGGAGGGGGGGTCCGATGAGCGGGCAAGATGCGGCGGTGAGGGAGACCCCTCTGCTTCTCACGGGGGCGATGGTGCGTGCGACCATCGAGGGGAGAAAGACGCAGACGCGGCGGATACTCCGCCATCCAGACCGGCTCGAGCTAGATGGAGAGTTCCCGCTCGCTCTCCATGGCTCGACGTGCAGAAGCTACTGTGAGTATGGCTGCGGCGCTGTCTTTTTCGACGGCGCCGGGCGGCCCGTTGACCATCGGAGTAGGCCATCGTCGAAGACGCCATTCGGTGGCAAGGGAGATCGTCTCTGGGTGCGAGAGACCTTCCAGCCGTTGTGGGCGGACCCCGACGTCGCTCCTGGATCGCTGAAGAGGCCCGCTGGTTGGAAGATTGGCTACCCGGCGACCGACGGATTGCAGGAGTACATGCACGTCGACCGAGGACTGACGACCGCGTGCAAGCCTGGGATCCATATGCCGAGGTGGGCCTCGCGGCTCACGCTCAAGGTGACCGGCGTGCGCATCGAGCGACTGCAGGACATCTCGGAGGAGGCCGCGCGGGCGGAGGGCGTGACGCTCGACACCATCGACGGCATCGGAGGCGAGCAGCCCATCATCGACACGCCTCGGCGCGGGAGGACGAAAGCGACGCACCCTCACGTGCTGGCGTTTGCGGTGCTATGGGACAGCATCAATGGCGACCGTGCGCCGTGGACGACGAACCCATGGGTGTGGGTCGTCTCGTTTACCCGTGTTGGGAGCGCCGCATGATCCACGTCGTATCGGCCTTCATTGTTCGAGAGAGGCTACGCATGGTCCTGCTGGCGCAGCGCCGTCCAGTGCAGGACTACCCACTTCTCTGGGAGACACCAGGCGGAAAGGTTGAGCCGGGAGAGTCGCACGAGGAGGCGCTCCGCCGAGAGCTCCGCGAGGAGCTCGGGGTTGGATCTGTGATTGGACATCAAGCCCTTGCGACTGGCGGGGTCGTTGTTCCACGACCCCTGCGGGACCCTGTCCACGTCTGGTTCTACCGAGTCGAGATTGATGCGGAGCCGCGCGGAGCGGAGGGCCAGGGCATTGGCTGGTTTGCCGCGCGCGAAGTCGAGGGGCTGCCGCTTGCCTCCGCGAATGACAAGGTCCGAACCGCGATGATTCGACACCTCTGGGTGCCAGTGGGTGGAGTGTGACAATCATTCGTCTTCCAATGACCCACGTCCCAGTGACGACCCGCGAGCCCCGGGGCGGCCCGGAGGATGACTGCGAAGGGATTCGTTTGAATCCGCGAAGTTAACAACCGGAGAATTTAACGAGCCATGAAACTCTGTATCCACGTAAGACCGCGAGATGATGGGCAAGGTTGGGCCGTTGACGTGTTCGACGGGCGCCGTGCTTGGACCAAAACCCACCTCGGAGAGAGCCCTCTGAACAAGGCTGAGGCCCACAGGTTGGCTCACAAACTCCGCGGCCCAAGGTTTTGTGCGTGCGGCCGCGTCGAGTCGGATTGCGACCAGTCACGCGCGTCGTGCCCCAAGGCCGACCCCGCGAGCGAAGGCGACGACGAGACGGACATCATCATCGCCGGGAGACAAGTGCCATTCGTGCAGGTGGGCATGATCGTGCATCCAGACGACTGCCTGAACTGCGAACGCGACGGGAGCCCTCTGTGGTGCTCGGCGCTGGTCTGCGACATCCACGACGACGACGAGACTGCGAGATTCGGCATGATGGCGACGCTGCTCTTTCGCAACGGCGAGCGCCGCGAGGAGCCGTGTGACGAGTTGCGTCGGCGCTGGCGCCTGGCTCGCGATTTCGATCAGGGCAGAGTCTACACCGGGCGATGGGGAACCATCCCGCGTGGGTCGGTCTGGCCCGTGGCGGAAGTCAATGAGGACGCATGAGTTCGTGCAGAGCAACGAATGCGAAGGCGCACCTTCAACTCGTCGATGTCGTGCGCATGCCCGAGGCCGTCCAGGTCGACGTGGTTCGGTTGCTCGCCCAGCGGCTCGGCTTCGACCTCGCGCCCGTGGCGGCCGACGCCAACTCACAGTCGGCGCTCCTGCGCGATGCCGAGCTCCTCTCGTCCTCCGCGTCGACCGTCGTCGAGATGGTGAGCGCGCGCAAGGACGGGGTGCTCGACCGCGCCGAGGCCCACCGCATTCGCCCCGTCGTCGAGACGGTCCGGCGGATCTCCACGGCGATCAGCGCCGAGTGCGACCGAGCGATTTCGGAGGGCGCGATCGCGCTCTCCAAGGGAGAACCGTCATGATCGGCGACCACTGGATCGCGCCCCTCCTCGTCCTCGCGCTCGTCTGCGTGAACGACTGCGCGATGGCGCAGGACTGGACCGAGCACGAAGTCACCGTCGCTCGTCTCGCCGTGAACGAAGCGACGTTCCGCACGGCCGACGCCGCAGCGATCGCGGAAGCTCGCGGCCGGTACACGGTCGACGAACTTCGCGCGATGCATCCCAGAGCGCTCGCCCCGGTGCGCACCGATTCGCGCCGCTGGATCGCGGACCTCTCGGCCGACGCGCACCGTCCCGACGGCTGGCCGGAGTCGCTCGTCCCGTGGGATACGCGCGGTCGGCCGCTCTGGCTATCCGTGCTCCGGACCGTGCGCGAGACGATCGCGGGTCGTCGCGCGTGCTCGTCCCGTCCGAGCGTGTGGGGCGGCCGGCGCGTCGACGAGGCACGCATCCGCCGGATGCTCGCGGCCGGCTACGAGATCGTGCGGTGCGGGCAGACCGGCAACGTCTACATGCGGCGGGGTGGGCGATGAACACCGTCCGCGCGCAGCTCCAGCGGGTCATGGACCTCGGAATCGTCCTCAGCGGGGACGACGCGGTCGACGTCGGCCGGCTGGTCGACGCCTACCGGATGCAGTCGACGGCGCTTCGCGTCGAGCGCGAGCTCCACGACAAGTGCCGCGCCGACCTCACGGCCGCGAACGCGACTTCTCAGTCTGGAGGATCCCGATGATCCGCCGCTACTGGCCGTTCCTCGCGCTCGCCGCCGTCTCCGGCGTGCTCTGGGCCGCCGTCGCTCTCGCGTGGGGCACCGACACGGCGAAGCTCTGGACGATCGTCATCTCGTCCCTTGCCCTCCTCGCCGACCTTTCGCGCGGGGAAGGCGAGATCCCGCCGGTCGTCTTCACGCGGCAACAGGTCGCCGAGGTCTGCGAGCACTTTGCGCCCGGCTGCCACGTCATCACCTGCGAGAACGACCCGTTCAACGTCACCGTCCGCGTCGGGTGGCGGGCGTTCGTGCCGTTCTACGCGCGGGCTCTCGAGCGGCAACTCGTCTCGACGTTGCGGCTTCGCGGGCCGCATGGCGCGCGGTTCGTGGTCGAGGTGAGGCGATGACCGGCCTCCACATCTCCACGATCACCGACCGGATGACGCGGCAGGTCGTCTCGGTCGAGGGCCACGGCGTCGGGATCTACGTCCGGCTCCACGGAGCCGACGCACACGCCGCGGTCCGGGGCGCGATCGATCTCCATCGCGGGGCCGTCGAGTACGCGCACCTTGTCGACTTCGCGGCCACGAAGACCGAGGCGGCGCGGCGCGTGTTCGGCGGTGGGATGGACCGGGCGGCATGGAGGGTCGGATGATCCGCGTCTACGTCGCCGGGTCGTCCCGGAACTGGCAGCGCGCACGCCGCGTCATCGACGCGATCCAGCGCCTCGGCATCGACGTCACCCTCGACTGGCCGGCGCAGATCGAGATCGACCGCGCGCACGGCAAGTCGGACGAGGACCTCTCGCCCGCCGAGGCTGCTGAGATCCGCGCCGCGTGTCTCGACGGAGTGCGCCGGGCAACTCTCGTCCTCTGGCTCGCCGAGGGCAGCGAAGGCGCGAGTCACGAGACCGGATACGCGATCGGTCGACGCATCCCCGTCATCGTCGCTGGGGCGAACCCGCACCCAATCTTCGGCATGCCCAGCGGCGACGACGAGGGCGTCACGGCGTGGCTTCGAACGGACGCGAAGGCGGTCGAGTACGTGGCGACGTTCGCGCGGCATCGGAGGTGTGCGTGAACCTCGTCACAGCATGTGCGGACTGCAATCTCGGCAAGTCGAACGTTCCGCTCGAGGAGTCGCGTATCCGCGGAGGCGTGACCGCCGAAGATGCGCTCGCGCACGCCGATCAGGTTCGAGCCTACCTCGACGCCCAGCGCGAGGTGCTCACGGCGCGCGACGAACTGATCGACTGGCTCTGCGACTACTGGCGATCGAGCGTTGGCGAGGACCCGTTGGTCTCGTGGGCGCAACAGCTTCGTGGCGTGATTCGAAGTCATCCGCTCGACCGGATCGTCGAGTCGATCGATGCGGTAGCCGGGAGCGGCAGACACCTCAGCGCTCTGACGCAGGTGAAGTACTTCTTCGGCGCCCTACGGCGCCGCGCGGAGCGTAGCGAATGAGCGGCCGAATCCGATCCGTGAAGCCCGAATGGCTCGAGGACGAACTCCTCGCGGCCGCGAGCGACGAGGCTCGCGTCCTCTCGATCGCGCTCCTGCTCATGGCCGACGACTACGGCCACGGCCGGGCTTCGATCGCGACCATCGCGACCGGCGCCTGGCGGTTCGAGATGGAGCGCGACGGGGGCGAAAAGGCTCCCGAGACACTCGCGAAAGCCTCGCGAGCCCTTCGCGAGCTTGTCGCGATCGGGTTCGTCGGCCTCTACGAGAACGCCCGGCAGCGGTACTTCGCGATCCGAAACTGGCGTAAGCATCAGAAAGTCGACCGACCGAGCCGACCGCGGATTCCGACGCCGGACGACCCGGAATCACAATGGATTTCGGAACTCGCGAGACCCTCGAGAGACGCTCGCGAGGAATTTCCGGAGGCTCGCGAGACCCTCGCGACCGATCAGGGATCAGGGATCAGGGATCAGGGATCAGCTTGACAAATCCATGAAGATTGTCAATGCTCTGCTAACTGCTAACTGCTAACTGCTAACTGGACACTATCATGCAACTCGACCGCTACGACCGCCACATTCTCGACCTGTTACAACAAGACAGCCGAATCAGCAACCAAGACCTTGCCGATAAAATTGAACTTTTTCTGAATGATTCTTCAAGGCTGAAATTATTCGGAAAATGTTCAAAGGAAAGGGTAGAAAAATACTTCAGCCTGGAACTGCATAAAAAAAATATTCTGAATCTCTATGAGAAC
>ERZ650308.436-NODE-436-length-22561-cov-6.793788_pt1 | contig 22561 bp, 23 predicted proteins | sample MGYA00376244_ERZ650308 | MGnify/ENA primary metagenome ERZ650308 (study PRJEB26733, sample SAMN07839295) | wastewater metagenome | biome: small river; feature: stream; material: water | place: USA: North Carolina | collected 2016-04-26 ... | reverse complement strand
TTTGTCGAAAATCCGAACGAACAAGAGGTCGTGGATGAAGAATTCAGCCTTGAGGCTGAGATAGCCGCGGCTGACGCTGCTGCCGGCAACATGCCGAACGACTTCGAGGACGTCTAATGACTGAAGGCATCAAGATCCCAGTTCAGGCCCAGCTGGACAAGGGAGACCTGGCGCGCACCATCGCCGACTTTACGGCGCAGATGAATCGCGTCGGCCAGGTCATCGCGCAGTCGAACAAGATGAAGTTCAACCCGGTCGACAAGGCCGGGCTCGAAGACCTGAAAAAGGTTGTCGCGCAGTTCGAGACCCTCAAGAAGATCAACCCGGATCTGAAGCGCCGGCTATCAGCAACCGGCCAGGCTGGTGCCGTATTCCACGACGTCGACTGGGGTCGCGTCTACCAGGGCGGCGTCGGCGCCAATCGGGTCTACAACTACGCGACGGCAGGTACCCAGTTCAGCGGCAAGCTGATGGCCATCCCGGCTACCCCGCCTGGTGGTGGCGGTGCCAGGCCGCCCATGCCTGGCGGCGGCGGAGGTGGTGGGGGTGGCGGCGGTGGCGGCACGTTTCCCGGCCAAGGGATCGTCAACGCCGGCCTGAGCGCTGCTGGACCGGTCGGTGGCGTGGCAGCCCGCTCGATCAACGCTGGCGCATCTGGCGGGTTCGGTGCAGGCCTCAGCACGATGCTCGGCGGCCTGGCCGCGTTCGGCGTCAGCAAGGCCATCGGATCCGTCATGAACAAGCTCGGTGACGCCGAGCAGGAGTCGATCCGCTACGACACGCTCAAGCGGTCGCTCGGCGACGTCAACGTCAGCTTCACCGTGCTGCGTGATTCCATCCGCCACGCTGCAGCCGGCATGGACACGACGTTTGATGAGGCCCAGCAGCTGGCCCAGCAGTTCGCCAGGATGTCAAACATAGGCAGCGGCGGCGCGGCCGGCATCCACCGCGAGCTCATGGTTGGCGGCGGCTTGTCGCGATCGCTTGGCCTGGATCTCAGCGCCGGTACCGGCCTGCTGGCCACGGCCAGGCAGAGCCGCGTCACCACCGACGAGACCGGTAGCAAGCGGCTGGCGCTGCTGATCGGCGAGTCGGTCGGTAAGGTCGGATTTGCGAAGGCCGACGAGCTGCTGGCCACCGTGACGTCATTCATCGGCAGCCAGACGCGCGCCAGCCTGGCGCCCGCCAACGTGGCCGGCTACCTGGGCAGCCTGTCAGGCATGGCTGGCAGTGGCCGGGCCGGGCTCGACGTCGGCAACTCGGCATCCATCTTGGGTCGCGCCAACTCTGCCGTCATGGGTGGTGGCGCCGCTGGAGAGGCTGGCAACAACTTCATGCTGGCCGCCCTGGGCCGCAGCACTGGCCTGAACCCTGTGCAGGTGCGCCTGCTGCAGCAGCAGGGCCTGTTCGGCAGCACGGCCAGCACGTTCGGCAAGGGGTCGCTCTACGCCCAGTACAGCGGCAACGCCATGGGCGGCAGCGGCACCACGAACATGAGCCGCATCATCGGCTCGATGAAGCAGCAGTACGGCGGCAACAAGGACCTGATGCTGTCTGCCACGGCGAGCCTGCTGGGCCTGAACGAGACGCAGGCTATGGCACTGCTGACGCATGGCACAGGCGGCAACCTGGGCGGCATCGAAGGGCGCCTGGCGCGCACCGGCGTGTCTCTGTCGAGCCTGAATGCCAACGGCATCGGCGCGCTGGCCAAGATCAACGGCGGCAGCATGTCCGACCTGCAGGCGCAGGCCGCGTCACTGCTTGGTCGCACCGGTGCTGACGCGCTTTCGCCTGACGAGTCGAAGCGACTCAAGGATGCCATGGGCGGCACCGACGTCGAAAAGATGAAAGACGTCCTGACCGAGCTCACGGCCACGCGCGACCAGGAAAAGACCGAGGGCAGCGAGACACGGCGCTCGATCGCTGGTGTCGAGCGCGTCACCCAGCAGTTCGCAGCCACGCTGATCCCGGTCGCCAACACTATCCGCGACGCCGTGGTGGCCATGGCCGCCAAGATCGCTCCCGACAGTCAATTCGGTAAGGCAGCGGCAGACCTGGCGTCGATCAAGGCATTCGACCAGGTGGCGGCACAGTCGCAGGCCGACATCACGGGCTTCGATGCCGAGACCGAGTCGCTGCGCAAGAAACCAGGCTACGCGCAGATGAACCCGGCGGCGCGCGATGCATGGGAGCGCGGCCGCGTTCTCGATCGCGAGCGCAAGGTGGCGATCGCCCAGCGCAACATGGGTTATGCCGGGCAGTATGCCGGCGGTGCCGATGCCCTGATGGCTGCGCTGATCCAGACCGAGTCAGGTGGGCACCACATCGACCCCGCCACCGGCCGCATGCTGGTGAACAAGGACACCGGCGCCGCCGGCATCACGCAGGTGCTGCCAGGCACCGGCACCAACCCTGGCTTTGGTGTCTCGCCGCTGCAAAACAACAGCGAGGGTGAGTACAGGCGCTTTGGCCGCGACTACCTGTCAGCCATGATGCAGCGCTACAAGGGTGACCAGTCGCGTGCCCTGGGTGCCTACAACTGGGGACCTGGCAACGTCGACAGCGCGATCGGCACCTACGGCGACGACTGGCTGCAGCACGCGCCGCCCGAGACACAGGCCTACGTCCGAAAGATCCTGGCACAGGCCAACGCCCAGCCGGGCTCCGGCGCCATGGGGATGACCGGGGTTGGCGGTGGCCGCGGCAGCGCTGAAGCCTACATGACGCTGATCGTTCGGCCGCAGTACGAAAACGGCAAGTCAGCCGGGCCCGAGCAGCGCGTACAGGCCAAGATCAACCGGCCGACGCCGGCTGGAGCTCACCAGTGAATACCGTTCAGGTCTATCAGCCGACGTTCCGCGTCACCCTCTACAAGATGGTGGCGCGCAAGGGTCTTGGCGGCAAGGCCGTCACCAGCGATCGCTTTCAGGGGACGGTGCAGCAGCAGGCCATCGACCTGACGCCGTTTCTTGGCGACGGCGCCGCGGTGCGCACCAACAAGTCGGTGCGTCAGCCTGCTGGCGGCTTCCAGTTGACGGTCGGCGACCAGGCCCACGGCACGGCCATGCTGGAGACCCTGTACGGCCTGGTCGAGCCCATGGACATGATCGAGATCCGCGGCCGTCATGCGCTTACCGGTGTCGGCGACGTGCCGGTGATCATGCGCGGCTTCGTGTCCGACATCTCGCGTTCAGAGGCGATGAGTGGCGACGGCCGGCCGCAGCGCGTGGTGACCATCAACGGCCAGGACTACGGCAAGATCTGGCAGATCATGCAGATCGTGTTCTGGGCCGACTACGTGCTCGGGCAGGACTTCATCAGCGGCTTTCGCCTGTTCGAAAAATTCGGCGTTGGCTTCGCGACCGCGCTGCCGGTGCAGGACTTCGTCAACCAGGTGTTCGACAAGTGCATCAACCCGTTCGTCGACAAGATGATGCCGGCCGACTTCCCTCTGCCGCGCGAGATCAAGACCGACATCACGGTCAAGCATGGCACGACATCGCCAGGCATCCAGACTCAGCAGGGCACGTTCTACAACCTGCTGGCCGGGTTCTCTGACGTCGGTGTCTGGAACGAGATGTTCATCGAAGACCGCGACGACGGCGTGTTCGTGGTGTTCAGGCCGAACCCGTACCTGACGGCCACCGACGACCCGCCGCAGAAGATCCAGTCGGACGCCCCTGACCCCGTCTACATCGACATCAGCGATGACGACCTGACGTCGATCTCAGTGTCGCGAAGCGACGCCAATGTAAGCAACTACTTCTGGGTAGCCGCGCCCCGCTTCGACCTGGTGGACGACTACATCACCCGGCAGTGGGCGGTGACCAAAGGCAGCAAGGACACCGTGGTGCTAGCCGAGTACACCAACAGCCAGGAAAGGCTGTACGGCACTCGCGTGATGCAGGCCGAGACATCGCTGGGCGCAGACTCGCTGATCACGCACAACACCGGCGGCCCAAAGGATGCCGTGACCAAGCAGGGTCAGACCATGGTCGAGTGGGTCACCGATCGTCGCAAAACGCTGGTCGAACAGAACAAGGACAATGTCCTGTTCGAGCGCGGCAGCATGCGCGTCAGAGGCAACGAGGCCATCAAGGCTGGCACGTATGTGCGCCTGCGCCGCGGCAGCACGTCGGCGGTCTATTACGTCGTCGAGGTCGATCACGAGATCGTGCCTTACTCTGGGTGGTTCACAACCGTGCAGTTCGAGCGCGGTACCGGGTTCATTCGCCGCATCCAGGCCGGCGGCAGCCCATACCTTGCGGAGATGTCATGAGCCTGCGTATCGGCCGCGTCACAGCGGTGCACCACGAGGACCACAGCGTTGACCTGGTGATGGTCGACGACGGCAGCCGCCTGACTGGCGTGCAGGTGCTGGCGGTTGGCGCCAGCAGCAACACCGGTCTGGTGAACCTGCCCGAGCCGGTGGCCACGCCCGACAAGTGGGACCTGACACAGCGCACATCGCGCGACGCCAGCGCGGTGGTTGGCATGGTCGGCAGCGTGTGGGTGGTGGTCGGCTTCCTCATGCCGCAGGTCAGCCAGATGACGTTCGCTGCCGGGCGCTACATCAACCGCCTGTCCAGCGACGTCTACACGTCGGTGGACGGCAACGGCAACATCGAGCTGCATCACCCGAGCGGCGCCTACATCCGCCTGGCCGAGACGCCAGTCCATGAAGACCTGTCCGGACAGAACTTCGATGGCAACTGGGCGCTGACAAAGAACACCGGCCGAAGCCTGCACCTGCAGGTTGTTGTCGGCGGCACCACGGTGCACATCACGCCAGGCGGCGACATCAGCATCGACCACCCCGGCAACCTGACCGTGAACACCGGTGGTGACGCCAGCGTGACGGTGGCTGGTAGCACCACGGTGACGTCGACTGGCGCCGTTGAGGTCAACGCCCCGACGGTGACGATCGACTCGCCGTCGACCACGTGCTCGGGTAACCTCACGGTGGCCGGCACCACCACGACGGGCGGCCTGACGTCGACAGGCGCAGCTGGTGGCGCCTCCATTACTGGCGCCGTGACTATCACAGGTAACATCGAGACGACGGGCGACCTGAAGAACAACAGCAAGTTCGTCGGCAGCACGCACACTCACCAGTACATCGACAACCCGTCAGGCACGCTGACCACGTCGATACCAAATTGAGTTCGTGACCCTAAGCTGGTGGCATGCTGTCCCTAGGCTCGCCGTCCAGTCAAACCGCGTCATCGTGCCCGATCTCGTTCGTGCTCGACGACGCCATTTCTGGGTCACTCGACGTCGTCACGCTCGCCATCCGTCCTGAAGACCTCAGCCGGCAGGACCCGAGCCGCCTGACTGTGCAGCAGACCCTCGGCGGCGCCTGGGCTGATTCGTTCGGGCCAGGCCTGGCTCAGATCACCATCAGCGGCACCACCGGATGGCATCGCATGTATGGCACCGGTCGCGAGACGCCTGGCCAGCAGGAGCACGCCGACGGCCAGCAGCGGTTTCAGCAGCTGCGCGACACCGTGTTCGACCAGTGGCATGACCGGCGGGCCCGAGCTGTGACGTCTGGTCTTGACCCGAACGGCGTGCGCCTGATCTTCGCCGACGGCCTGCACGGCACCACAAACCTGGTGGCGCCGGTGTCGTTCGTTCTGCGTCGCAGCCGCAGCCGGCCGCTGCTCACCCAGTACCAAATCTCGATGGTCTCGCTGGGCTCTGTCGATATGACGGTGCTCGTTCCGACCCTGCCTAGCCTGCTCGACTTCGTGGCGCGCGGCCCGTTGCAGGCTGCCGGCCTGAAAAGCCTGGCCGACTCCGGCAGCAAGATCCTCGGCTACATCTCTCAGGTGTCGGCTTGGATTGCCAAGAACATCGCGGGCCCAGTGCAGGCCTTCATGCGCACCACGGCGTCGATCTACGCGTCGGTGATGGACGGTGTGGCGAGCATCAACGGCGTGGCCGACCAGCTCATCCTGGTGGCCCGCGACATCAGCCGGGCCGGCATGAACATCTTCCACAGCATTGCGGCAATCGCGAACTTGCCAGCGCAGATCAAGGCGCGCGTCATCGACGTGGCGGCCGCCTATCGCAACGCCTTCTGCACGCTGCGCAACGCTCTGTCGGGCTCCAGCTACTACGAGGACTTCAATCCGCTTTACGGCGCCAGCAACTGCAGCAGCACGGCCGGCGGCAGTGGCATCAGCCCGTTCCGTGCGCTGAACACCTTCGCAGAGACTGTGATCGACAAGACCGGTATCGTGGTTTCGACGGTGGCTCGCGCTGGCCTTGGCGTGCTGGCGTCGACAGATGTCGTCACGGCTCCGCTGTCGCTGGCCACGATCGGCCCGCTTGCTGGCAGCGTAGCCGGCGGGGTGAAGCTGCCGTGACGGTCGACCTGCGCACACCGCTCAACGGGTTTCGATTTGCCGAGACCCATTTTGGTGACACGCTACAGGCTGTCGCCATGCGCGAGCTCGGCGACGGCAAGCGCTGGTTCGAGCTGGCTGCCATCAACGGCCTAGCGCCGCCGTACATCACCGACGACTCGGCGAAGGCCGGCGGCGGCGTGCTGTTGTCCGGCGCGTTGATCCTGGTACCTTCGGCGACGTCGGCGGCGATCACCACCGACCCAGACCTGGTGTTCGATCGCGACGTGCAGTTGGTCGATGGTCAGCTGCAGATCACCGATGGCGATTTCAGCGTGGTGTCTGGCGTCGCCAATCTGCGCCAGGCCCTGCTGCACCGTATGGACACCGATCGAGGTGATCTGGTCATGCATCCCGAGTACGGCAGCAGGATCCGGCAATTGATAGGCGCCGCCAACGGACCGACGGCTGGCCAGCTGGCAGCCGCCTACGCACGCGCCGTCGTCGCGTCAGATCCACGCGTGCAGCGCGTCAGCAGCGCGACTGCTGAAGTTTCCGGCGACTCAATTCGCGTCACCGTCGTCGCTGAGCCGATCACGGGTCGAGCAATCGATGTGAGCGTCATCTTCTAGGGATCTCGCCTTGTTTCAGATCAAAGATTTTTCGTCGATTGCAGCCAGCCTGATCAACGTGGTGCGCGCCACCACGAACAAGGTCACCGACTTCAATCGTGGCTCCGTCATCCGCACAATGCTCGAAGCAACCGCGGCTGAATTGGAGGAGCTTTACCTGCAGATGTACATAGGCATCAAGGAAGCCATTCCGGTATCTGTGTTCACCACGTTCGGCTTTAGCCGCCAAGCGGCTGAGGCAGCAAGCGGCACCATCAGGTTTTCAACCGGAGGTAGCCTTGCTTCGTCGGTGATCCCGATACCTCTTGGCACGATCGTTCGAGTACCTGGCACATCGCTGACCTACGCGACCACGGCAGACACAGCGATCGCCATTGGCAACAGTTACGTCGACGTACTGGTAGCAGCGCAATCCAGCGGAATAGCTGGCAATGTTGGTGCTGGCCTTATAACCGAGCTTGTCACGGCTATTGCAGGGATCGCATCCGTTACAAATCCGGCGCCGCTGATCAATGGCCGTGACGTCGAGACGGATGACGAGAGGCGGGTCCGCTTCCAGGGCTACATCGCCAGCCTGGCGCGCGGCACAAAGGCAGCCATCACCTACGGCGCCAAGACAGTCACGCTGACCGACAGCCTTGGCACTATCACCGAGTACGTCGCCCACGCAAACGTCGTCGAGCCATGGGTCACCGACTCGGCACAGCCGATCAGCTTGGTGCGCGTCTACATCCACAACGGCGCCAGCGCCACCAGTGGGACGCTGGTCACGCGCTGCCAGCAGGTGATCGACGGCTACTACGACGGCGGCACGGCCGTGCCAGGCTGGAAGGCCGCTGGCGTGCAATGCATTGTGTCGGCCGCCAGCGACCAGGCCGTGACCGTCACCGGCACCGTCACGATCGCTGGTGGGTACACGGCCGCCGATGTGCTGGCCGCCTGCACCAGTGCGGTCAAGGACTACCTGCAGGGCCTGGATGTCGGCGAGGATGTCAGGCTCAGCGAGCTCGTGGCGATCATCCGTCGAGACGTCGAGGGTGCATTCAATGTCACCCTGTCTGCGCCGACCGGCGACGTCGCTGTGGCTGATAACGCCAAAGCCATCTCTGGCACCGTCACGTTGAGCGCGGCATGACGCTGACCGAGAAGCTGCTGGGTTACCTGAATCGGGTCTTCGACAAGGGGCCTGATGCGGCGCTGGCGCTGCGCCTGAACTACGACGGCGCCATGACGTGGCGCGTGTCGGGTGGCGTGCTGACCACCAGCGTCACCGGCGGCACCGGCAGCCCGTTGACGGTCGCGCTCGGCGGTTTCAGCGTGTCTGGCTTGGCTGCTTACCTGTCCGCTCAGCCTGGCTACAGCGTGCCTTTTACGGCTACCGGAGATCTGGCGTCTCGGTCTGCGCTCGCGCTGATCGAGACCACCGGAAACCCAGCGCAGAGCAACGGCGACCACTTGATGGCGTTCCAGTCTGTGCTGTGGGCTTACATGAGCGCACAGTCAGCCGAGCTGTCGACTGCCCAGCTCGCCATAGGCGAGGCGCTGCTGCAGATCGCGGCGCTGACGGCATCCGACACCTGGGTGGATGAGCACGGCAGCTACTACGGCGTGGCGCGCACGAATGGCGAGGCCGACGTTTCCTACGTGGCTCGGATCGTCTCGGAGATCACGCGCGCCCGGGGCAACGGCATCGCGATCGCCGAGGCTGTGAAGCTGGGTGCAACTGCCACCTATGTGACGGTTACCGACTACGCGACGGTGACGGTGTCGGGTGGTGGCGTGGGCAGCTATGGCCTGTTCGACATGGACGTTGAGGTGCCAGTCGAATCGGTGCTGACGCAGCCGCAGATCGAAGCAAATTCACTGGCTGTTCTTGAGGCCATGCGTGACGCCGGCACACACCTGCGCAAGCTGCGGTACTTGCGCACGGCGACCGCCAGGCTGTGGGCCGGCGCCTACACGCGCGCCGGTCATTACCTGACGCTCGGGTTCGACCGGTATCCGTTCCTTTTTGACGGCACGTACTCATACGACGGGTCACAGACTTACGACGGCCTGTAACGCCAACAGATCTACAGAGAGATCCCATGACAAACTTGACCGCAACTCCTGGCTGGGACGATGTTCCTCAGCTGGAAATTACGACCCCCGTGATTGGTGGCCCGGGCGGCGTGGCGAATGCTCAGGCGCAGGCCCTGTTGAATCGCCTCGAAGCGCTGCGCGGGCTGCTTGCTACGCAGGGGCCAGGCCTGATCGGCGCTACGCCTGGCGCGGCATACGCGAATGGCACGCTGGGTGGCTGGATCAACGCGCTGGAAGCGGCTGTCAATGCGTTGACCACCTACGGCGCCACCGGCGTGATCGGCTACAGCACCAGGGCGCTCATGAACGCAGACTTGGCGCATCCTGCCGGGTTTGTGGCTTATGTGACCAACGACCCCACGCCCGCCAACAACGGAACCTACCTCAAGAGCGGCGCGAGCGGGGCTGGAAGCTGGGGGCAATCAAGTTTCGACCGCATGGCGTTGGTCGAAGGCCGGGCCACGGATCTGGAGCAGGCTGGTGCCTTCAAGGCTGGTGGTAATGCGGCATTTCGCACGGTGCGCCGACTGACGCTTTACGGCGCCAACCCGGCCAAGTACTACAGCGTGCGGTTCTACTATCGCAACGACGTAGGTACACGTTTTAACTTCACTGTCGAGCAAAGCGATGACACGCTGGGCACAGGGGCGGTGGACGTGTGCGCGTTCACGAGTTCTGGTATCAACTACAGCGGCCAGCAGGAGTTCACGTTATCCGCCAGCGGCGGCAGCGGCATCACCGGCACCTTGGTGGTTGACTTCGCTACTGCCCCGTCGACCTGGGCTTTGTATCGGGGCAGCGGTGGTACCACCTTCGCCAACACCGGTATCCGTGCCGATGTGCTGTCCAGCAGCGCGGCCAAGACGGCCGCCGATGCCACAGCCGCGGCTGCTGCGGTGTCCACCGGTTTGGCGTTGGTGAAGGGCCGCAACCTGCCTTTTGCGGACGATCTGAGCAACGATTTCCTTCGCCGGTTCGTCAAGAACATCTGGGTGTACGGGGCTGACACCAGCCACGTGTACATCCTCAAGCAGATCGAGATCCAGCTGTTTCGCCGCACCGTGCTACTGCACGACCTGACAACGGGCACCGATGTGGCCAAGTGGAGTGTGACCTCGACGGTTACCGATTACACCGGCCAGCCGCGCTACGTGAAACTGGTGCAGGGCTCGCTGCCCACCTATACCGGCGTTTATGCGGTGGTGGAATTCGACTGGACGCAGGCCACCACCCAGACCAGCAACTACACCACGGGCGTGCAGGCGGGTATTCACAACAGCCAGCTGCGCTCGGACGAGATGGTGATGGATTACCTCGACCGCGATGTGTGGCACGAGGTGATCCCGGTGGGCGCCGGCCAGACCTACACCACGCTGCGCGCGGCGGTCGAGAGCCTGTACGACTCGGTGAGCGTGACCACCTGCGCGCGGGCTGGCTACGATCATCAGATCCTGATCGACCTGGTCGACGCCGGCACCTACAACGCCACGCTGCTGGTGATCCCGCAGTTTGTGGGCGTGCGCGGCCAGGGTGTCGACCGCACATTCATCCGCAAGGAGAGCAACGCCACCGACGCGATGCTGGAGGTGCACCTGGAGACCAAGTTCCGGGACCTGACCATCGTCAGCGACACGGGCGACGGGGCCTCATGGCTGGGCGAGTATTGCCTGCACTCCGACGACTTCAACCGCGTCAGCAAGCCCACCACGCCCAACCGGCGGCTGCGGCAGAGCTTCAGCCGCCTGAAGCTGCGCGGCGGCGCCAACCAGAATGCCTGGCTCTTCGGCTGCGGCGTCAGCAGCGGCCAGCACATCCGGTTCACCGACGTCAACGCCTCGCACGACATCCTCACCTCGTCGATCGCCGCGTTCGGCTTCCACAACACCGGCATTTCTGTGTCTGCCCGCCCTGGCCTGGTCGAGATGATCGGCTGCAAGAGTGGCGACGCCTACGGCACAGGCGCGGCGGTGCTGTCGCTCGGTGGTGGCAACAAATGCCGCCTCACGCTTATCGGCTGTGACCTCGGCCTGGTGGCGCAAGGCGTTACCGGATCCATCGCCGACAAGGCGGCCGACCGGTACGAGTGGGAGATCGGCGGCGTCTACGCCGGCCCCATCGTGCAGAACGATCCGGGTATGGTGGTGCTGCAAACCACGCTGGGCCTGGCGGTGACCGGCACGGCCGCGGCGGTGATCTTTGGCGCGGTGGACGAGTTGGGCCGCGGCGACCTGTGCGTGGAAGACGCCACCGCCAAGGCGATCGGCGCGCGGCTGGGCGACTGCACCACAGTCAACAAGACCTTGACCATTGCCGGCCAGACCTGGACCGCCAACGGTAACTACACGGCGCAGAGCAACGCGGCCGTGCTGGCGGCCATGAATGCGGTGCTCACGGTGGCGCCGGTGAGCGTGGTCAACATCCAGTGGGAGGTGTTTGCGGACTGCGGGCAGACGCGCCGGATGCTCAACAGTTCTGGCATTGCCATCCCGGCCGGGCGCCTGGTCAAGAAGACCGGGGTCAACACCATTGCGATAGCCAGCGGCGATGACGACGTGTACGGCGTGGTCTTCCGTCAGATCCTGCCCGGCCTGAGCGGCCTGGTCATCGCCAATCGCCTGGTGCACCGCAATTACATCAGCAGCAGCGCAGCTGACGGCAAATACGGCGTGACGGCTGGTGCTCTGGACGCGGGGGCTGCAACCAAGAAGCTGGTGATCGAGGGCGGTGTCGCCCGCCTGTATTGATGTCGGCACAGCCGTTATCGTGACCCTACCCTAGCATCATGGCCACATTCAGCACCGTCCACACCACCTACGGCCTTGGGCGCATAGCGTCGGCCGAAGCGACTGGCACACCCGTCAACCTCACTCACTTCGCCGTCGGCGACGGCAGCGGTGTGCCGGTGTTTCCTTTGCCAAGCTGGACGGCTCTGGCGAACGAGCGCTGGCGTATCGCAATCAACCGCATTGTGCTGGATCCAGCCAATCCCGGGCGGGTCTATATCGAGGCCGTGATACCTTTTGACGTTGGCGGCTGGACGATCCGCGAGATCGGTATCTTCGATGACAGCGGCCAGCTGTTCGCCGTCGGAAACTTCCCGGATGTCTACAAGACCGTGCCAAGCGACGGCAGCAGCAACGACTTGGTTGTGCGTGTCGAGCTGTTCGTGGCGAACACCGCTGTCATTACGTTGATCATCAATCCAGCCGTTGCCATCGCGACGCAGGCTTGGGTAGTGAGCAATGTCACCATGGCGACGCTGACGCCAGGCGGAACCACAAACCAGATTCTGCGCAAGCACAGCAACACCAGTGGTGACGTCGAGTGGGCCGACCCAGCCGTCACAAGCGTGCTGGTTAATGCCATCGAGGAGCCGGACCAGGCGCTTGCAGCTCTGCAGTCGACAGTCAACATGACGGTCTGCACCACGCTCGGCCTGGTGGTGTTCGTCGACGGCATCCGCATCCCTCACCGCACGGGGGCTGGCGGCTGGCAGCAGGGAGCCAGTAACACACAGGTGATCCTGGGTAGCACATACACGGCCGGTGCCAAGTTCTCGGCCGTACAGAATTTCCCCGCGGGCTCAATCGGAAACCCGCTGCAGCGAGCCTCAAATCTGTCGGATGTCGGCAGCGCCGCCACGTCGCGCACAAACCTTGATGTCTACAGCAAGGCCGAAGCCGATCAGCTGTCGCCTGCCGGAATGGTCGGATACACAGCCAGGTCGACGGCACCGACAGGCTGGATGGTGCGAGATGGGTCGGCGGTCAGCCGCACCACGTATGCCAGGCTGTTCTCCGCCATCGGAACGCTGTACGGCGCCGGCGACGGCAGCACGACATTCAACCTGCCGGACGGACGCGGCGCGTTCGATCGTGGCCTGGATGGAGGCAGAGGTCTCGACGCCGGCCGCACGCTCGGCTCTTATCAGGCTGACGCGGTCGCCAGCCACCGTCACGCCGACGGCTCCGACGGGTCGTTTCCTGGCACCAGCACAGGCGGCGGCTTCGCGTTCATTAACCAGGCCGGCAGCGGCAGCGGATCGTTCACGGGCTTCACCGGTGGCACCGAGACGCGCCCGAAAAACGTCGCCTACCTGCCGATCATCAAGTATTGATCATGACCACCAAGACCGTCTATCAATGCGACGCCAGCGGCTGGTACCTTGGCCAGACCGAGGCTCACGAGTCACCGCTTGAGCCTGGCGTCTTTCACATCCCTGCCGGGTGCGTCGACGTCGAGCCGCCGGCGGCTGACGATCCAGCTAGGCCGCGATGGGTTGCCGGATCTTGGGTACTTCAGGTCCCGCCGGCTCAGACCAGCCAGAGCCCAGCTGAAGTTCTGGCCGCCTTCCTGGCTGCCAATCCGGCGGTGTCAGCGCTGATTAACGGCACGTCACAAGCCAACAGCTGATACGGCTCGTCGTGACCTGACGATGGAAAAACTGACATGAGCGCTGCATCAATGACTACACCTGTTGACCCACCGACGACCGAAGCCATCACCGAGTATGTTGCCGTCATCTCGGCTGCCGCAGTAGCCCTGCTACTCGGCGCTCAGCGAGCCATCAAGGCCTTCGGTGAATCCCGCTCAGGCCTGGCGCGCGACTCCGCCCAAACGGAGATCGTCAACGAGTTGCGCGAGGAGCTCAATCGCCTTGTCGAGCAAAACGGCAAGATGGCTGACGCCATCAACCTGATGCAGATGGAAGTGGTGGCACTGCGCGGAGAGAACGCAGACCTACACACAACCGTCCGCAGCCTTCATGCTGAAGTTCGCAGGTTGCGCCGAGCCGGTGCAACGAGCGACTTTGGCGCACTCGATGCAACCCCAAACTGATGGAATCAAGATGATCAAACTTGTCGACGACATCGATCAAGCCTGGAAATGGCTGACCATGCAAATCAGCGCGCTGCTGATCGTTCTGCCGCCAGCCTGGGCCATGCTGACCGAACAGCAGCAGTCGGCCATCATCGCCATGCTGCCGTTCGCTCAGGACGTGCGCGGCTGGCAGGCGCTGATGGCGCTGGGTGCTGCTGTCATGGCGGCCCGCGTCATCAAGCAGGGCCTGGGCAGTAAGTAGAGCGGCGCGGCCGTCTAGAAGCGGCCGTAGACCAGTCTCATGTTCCTCTCGCCTGCCTCTGCGCAGGCGACGCATTGCCCGAACCCGTGCGCCCGCCTGGGCGCCGGCATGTCTTCACCACAGGTGCGGCATTCGGGCGGTCCGTAATCGGCGTCACCAGGAGCGGCGCGCACAGGCTCTGGCCGGCGCTGGTTTGCTTCCCACGCCGCCAGCTCTACTTCTTGGGCTCGGTCTTCTGTGCTCATGCAGGCAGTGTGGTGTCACGCCGCTGCTCGGCCTGAATGACATCCGCTCTGCGGTAGGCTTCCCACATGCGCAAGTTGGCCAGGCGGGCGATGTCCATCACGGCCGCCGGGCTGAGCACGTGGGCGTCTTTCGCCGGTGTCGCTCTGCGGATGCACTCGACGGCGATCGGTGTCGTCGAGTTGCGCTGCTCGCGCACCAGCAGCACACCGCTGGCCTTGCTTGGCAGACACTCCAGTAGCTCGGGCTTCCAGATTTCAGCCGGCATGGCGTAGTAGTGCTTCCAGACCTTGCGCGGGTGCGTCAGTGGGTTGCGGCACTCGATCTGGCGCTGTCTGCTGCCCCACTTGGTCTCGACGGTCTCGTATCCGCCGTAGTAGCGGTGCCACCACTTGTCTTTCTTGGCGTCTGCCTTCAGGTCGGCGCGGCTGATCTTCACCTCGACGTCGATGATGCGCAGGTCTGTCGTCACCGCTAGGACATCGCACTCGTGGCCGGTGAAGTTGCAGTTGTCGACCAGCACGACGCATTTCCTGGCCAGGGTCTGCAGGGCAATCGCGCGGGCGATCTTGTGCTCGGACCAGGTCACGGCCTACCCCTCATTTCCTGCATAGCCACCTCGAACGGCACGATATCAAGGCCAGCGGCGTGCATCACCGACACGCGACACGTCAGCACCAGTGCGCCGGTGGCAGGCAGCATCTGGTGCGGTCGCTCGTCGGCCTCGATGATGCGGTCGAGACCGTAGTGCTGGCGCAGCGCCTCGGCGTTGCGCGTCTTGCCGCAGCCTTGCGGGCCGTGGATCACGATGGTCGGCTTCACAGCACCAGCCCGTCGAGATATATCGCGCGGGCCTTGCTCGGTGCGATCGGCGTTGGCTTGCTTGGCTTGACTGCTTGCGGGTAGGTGCGCGACTTCATCAGCGCGTGCCATGACCCAGTGCTATTCGGTACCGGGCGCTTCGCCCCGCCGTCGTATAGTTTGGCCAGCGTACCGTTGTTCAGTCTGTAGTAGGGCGTGCTGCGTGCCAGCGGTTCGATGACGTCAACTGTGACAGCGATGCACTCACCTGTGCAGCAGATCCTGGCCGCCTGCTCACCTGAATAACGGCCGGCCTGGTCAATACAGATGGTGTACCCCTTGCTGTCGGGATTCCACCAAACAACATGGTGGCTGCTCTTGGTGGTGTGCCCGACGTGGGCAATGATGTACTCGATCACTCCCCACCGCCTTCCTGCGTCACCACCACCTCGCCACCCAGCGCCGCGATCACGTCGTCGAGCACCTTGCGCAGTTCACCGGTGGCCAGTGCGACGTCGGCGCCGAACGAGTCGGCCATGTCGCCGTCGCGGCCTTCCATCACCACGTCGAGAAACTCGATGCCGGTGATCTGCATGCCGGTGCCCAGCGTGAAAGCCACGCGGCCGCAGTGCGTCATCTCCAGCGACTTGGCGCGCATGCCCTGGCGCACGTAGGTCTTGACCTCGTCGGTGTCGAGCGGTGCACGGCTGTAGCGAACGGCGCTGCGCAGCTCGTCGTCGGCCTTCAGCTCGCAGGCGCGGCCCAGCGTGAACTCCTCGAAGTCAGGTTCGCCGTCGGCGAGCCATCCGGTCATGATGGCCACCGGCGCGTCGGTGGTGTTGATCGGGTGAACCTTCATACCTTCGAGCGACTGCACGAGCAGCGTGACGACAGCATCGACGGTGGAGGATGACGCCGAGCCGACCACCAGGCGGCCGGCTTCCTGGTCAATCCACACGTGCACCTGCTTCTGACGCGGGAACGCATGCGGCAGCAGCTCCAGGCGAGCCTCGTCCTTGAGATCGCGGCGGTGCTTCTTGCTGGGCTTGCGGCCGCTGTCGATCTCGATCTTGGCGGCCTTGGCGTCGACGGCTTTTTCCAGCGTGGCAGGCGGAACGTTCTTGGTCTCGATGCAGGCGCGCAGGACGATCTGGCTGCCGACGACTTCGACCAGGTCGGTCTCGTGCTGGCCGCGCGGCGGCACCCAGCCGATGCTGGCCGTTTGGGTAAGTCCGCAGGGCGTGAATGCGGGCCAGTCGCTGTCGACCAGCGATACGGTGGCCGGCAGGTCGGAAATACGGAAGACGGTGAGTGCTTTGAACATGGTGGTGGTGCTGGGCCCGGCGTGGCCGGGCGGGTTGATGATCAGGCGCCGGTGCTGCCGAAACCGCCGGTGCCGCGCTTGGTTTCACTGAGCTCGTCGGCCAGCTCGAACTGGGCTGACACATACGGCACGAACATGGCCTGGGCGATGCGATCGCCGGCATACATGCGCTTCGGCTGGTCGCCGTCGGCGCGCAGGCTGACGGCTACCTCGCCGCGGTAATCGCTGTCGATGACACCGACGCAGTTGGACAACCTGACGGCTTCCTTGAACCCGTGGCCACTTCGGCTGAAGATCAGCATGACGTGGTTGTCGGGGATCTCGAAGGCCAGGCCGGTCGGGAACACCCACGCGTTGTCGTCGTTCTTGTGCGGCGATCCGTCGGTAGCGGCCACCAGGTCGAACGCCGCCGAGCCTTCTGTGGCATAGGCCGGTACCACGGCAGTTTCGCGTGTCTTCTTGATGCGGATCTTCATGGTGTAGCTCTCACTTGCTGGCCTCGGCCAGTCTGATGTTGTGAATGTGCATACAGTCAGCCTTGACGCCCTCGGCTGCTGCCTCGCCTCGGTGCTGGGCGATGCCCTTGACCACCTGCTTGATGGCGCCGTTCGCCTGCATCTCGCGCCGGCCGAGCAGGTACTCGTTGCGAGCCTGGCGGTCTGGCATAGCCAGGATGTAACGCGCCTCGCAGTCTCGGCGCCATTCCTCGCTGGCTGTGTCGACCTCGCGGCCGACTAGGATGCTGTAGGCGAACGGCATTTAATTGTCGGATTTAATTTTAATTACATCTACAGATTCAAGCCAACCCCACGTCTTTTTAGATCTTATTACAGATACTGTTGGGCGGCTTACTCCAAAATCAGCGGCTATGTCGGCATGTCTCTCTCCATTTGCTAGGCGACGCCTAATTTCATGCACCTGATTTTCTGACAGAATAACGTTTGTGCCTATCTCTCCGCGCAGCGACCTTCCACGATCGACCATATCTGTTGCGTTCTGCAATTGGCTACCAACGATTAGGTGCGTCGGGTTGCAACAAACTGGGTTATCGCACCGGTGTCTTACGATATCCCATCTTCCAAGTTCATTTATATCAAAACCATTTGAAAGACAGAATGCATATCTGTGCGCGTAAACCATTTTTCTACTACCAAGCACCCCATAGTAGCCGTACACGTCACCCGTCCTGCCACCTGTTCGCGCTCCTACAAACGGCCAGCAAACGTCAATATCACCGACAGAAACGCGAGACCAAAAATGTTGTGCATCAAATGACAATTGTAATTCTCTCGGATGCTCTGGTTATTGCAGTATAGACGTGTTTTGCTGCATCCTCGCGGAACGCGCTCGACTCGTCAAATAGCAACACGTTCGGCCAACTCGAACCCTGGCTCTTGTGCACCGTGATGGCGTAGCCATAGGTGAACTCGTCGGCTTCCTTGCGGTCCTTCCAGTGCAGCTCTTGCTGTCGGTCTTCGAAGTACAGGCCTGGCGTCTCGACGTCGAGCGGAGCCATGCTGTCGTCATCGAGGCTGGTGACGCGCATATTGACGTCGTCACCGTAGAAACTCACCTGGCTGGCTTCCCACAGGCCGCCATTCAGCAGACCCTTCATGTGGTTGTTACGCAGGCAGATCAGCTTGTCGCCGTTGACTGGGTGCCAGGTGTCGTTACCTTGGATCTGGCGCACGCGCTTGTTCAAGGCGGTGCGGGTGGCGTTGCGTCCCACCAGGATCTGGTCGGCAGCCATGGCGATGTCGCGCATCGTGTCGCGATCGATGTCGCTACGCCGGATCACGCGACTGGCGCCGTACTCGCCGAGCTCCAGGCGGCCGCCGGTGCGCACCGTCATGCTCATCTGGATAATGGGGTTGTCCTGCGCCTGGCGATGGACGTCGGTCAGCATGATGTCCGGCTCGCCTGTGATGAAAAACCCGGTGCCCTTCACTGGCGGCAGCTGCGCTGGATCACCAAGCACCAGCACCTTGGTGCCGTAGCTCAGCAGGTCGCGGCCGATCGGGTCATCGACCATCGACACCTCGTCAACGCAGATAAGCGGCGCGAATGCGGCCGGGCTGTCGGGGTTCAGGGTGTACCGGGCCTGGCCGGTGACCTCGTCGGTGCGAACCTTGTAGATCATCCGGTGGATGGTGCTGGCCGGGCAACCCTTGAGCGTCAGCACCAGGCTTGCCTTGCCGGTGTATGCAGCGAACACCGTGCCCGGCATGGCTGCAGCTACTTCCTTGGCCAGTGTGGTCTTGCCGGTGCCGGCGTAACCAAACATGCGCATGACCTGCGGGCCGCCGCGCTGGCGCGCCCATGCCGTGATGCGCTGTATCGCGGCGCCCTGCTGCGGGGTGAAGTTCATGCGGCGCAACCAACCTTGGCGGCAAAGTCGAACACGTCGCGCACCTGCAGGCCCAGCTGGCCGAACGGCACGTGCTGCTGGTTGTCACCACACAGAGCGCGCTTGACGTCTTCGGCTGACACGCCGTGAGCCAGGCCATGCGTGCGCAGCGTCGTGCCAGGCGCTGACAGGCTGACCGCCAGGCCCTCGTCGGCCAGGCGGCGCAGGCAGTTGTAGGCGGTAGTCTGTGACACGCCGGCGCCTTCGATGACGGCAGCCATCGACACCGGCTTGGGTTGACGGCCGAGAAACTCGGCCACCTTGATGATGTTCATTTTCGCAACCTCGTGTGCATTGAAAGGCGCGCCAGGCAATCCTGGCGCTGCCTCTGGTGACTGCTCGACGACGTCAGAACACGGGGTCGTCGTCGGCCGGCTGGGCCTGCTGCTTCACGACGGCCGCAGGTGCTGGTGCCGGCGTCGGGGTCGGTGCCGGTGCGGTGGCAGCCGCTGCCTGCTGCTGAGGTTCTTCGTCCTGGGCCTGAGCGGCCGGCGCCTGAGCCGCAGGTGTCGCGGCGGCACGGCGGCGCTGCGCTGTCGGCGCATGGGCAGCCTGAGAGGTAGACGCAGCCGGCTCGGCGGCGGCCTGCTGCTGAATGGCGCCCATCACCTGGGTGGCCACGACGTCGACGGCTGACGTTGTCGAGATGGTGAAATACTCGCTGGCCTTGGCGCCTTCCTTCAGCGCGTTGAATACGCCGATCAGATCAGCGAGCTCGTCGATGGTGACGTTGTCCAGCGTGTGGCCGACGTACTCGGACAGATGCTTGACGGTCACGCCGTACTTGCCGAACGCGCCCACCATGTCGTTCACGCGCTGGCTGATCGGCTTGTCGTTGCCACCAGCCAGTGTGAGCTTGCAGGCCGCGACGCCGGCGGCGACCATGGCCTTGGGCATCAGGGCGGCGATGCGGCCGCGCATCTGCTTGCTGGCGACGTTGGCAATCCGGTTGTCGATGTCGGCCTGGTCGACGAGCTTCTTGGGACCCTGCTTCGTGTCGACGATGTGCAGCACCGTGACCTGGCGCTTGCTCTCGTTATTGCGCTCGACGTCCCACGCGAACACTTCGACCTCGGACTTGCCATCGCTGCGGCTGAGCTCTCGGTGGCCGTACTGCATGTTGCCGTAGCAGCGGGCCGCCTCCTCCATGAAGCGGATGCTCGGGCCGCTGCCGCGGTTGGGCACCGCGTAGAAGGCTGTGTTGGCGAAGTCGGGCGACTTGCAGGCGTCCATGAATTCGGCCATGGCCTGCGCCATCGAGCGCGGGAACATCTTGGCGACCTGGATCTTGCCGCGCGCTTCGGCGATGGCGCGTTCGCTTTCGATGGCGACGGCGCCGGCGTTGATCGACGACTGCGCCAGCATGGGGCGGAACGGGTCTTGGGGAGCAATTTCGTTCATGGTGATCTCGGGTCAGTTGATGACGGGGTTGTTGGTGACGCGGCTCACGTTTTCGGCGAACTGGTCTCGGAGATAGCCGAAGCTCTCGGCCGCGACCTGAACTGCCTCGGGCATGCTGGTGGTGATGCCGACGTGCACGACGGGGCTGCCCTTGCTGTTGACAACGATGTAGCTGCTGAACATCTGGCCGGCACACGCGGCAGCCGCCAGCAGGCCCTCGATCGACGAAGCCAGCACGGCTTCGCCTGTGTTGGGCTGCTGCATGACAGTCTCGCGGTCGACCAGCAGCGTCAGGGCGTTACCCATGTTGCGGGCCGGCTCGGTGAACTCGACCATGCGGGCATGCGGCTGGAGCTCGTCCCACGTCATGTGGAACAGCACGTAGGCCTCGGGCGGCATCGCCTCGCCACCCTTGGCGGCCTGGTGATCGAGTACCACCTGCGTCGGCAGCTGGTAGGTGTGCCCCGTGTCGGGGAAGCGAATTTGAAGGATGGGTTTCATGTCGTTTAGTGTATTCGCTACATGTGGTTTAGGGTTGGCTGTCGATCGAAAATTCACCGTCACCGACGCGCGTGACGAACATCTGCAGGTTGCTGGCGATCGCGGCGTCGCGGAATGCGGTGAATGTCTCGGAGCTCATCAGCTCCAGTCCATCGACACAGCACACGCTGAGGCGGCCGGCGCGCACCTTGGCGACGTCGACGGCGATTTGAACGCGCTGGGCCGTGTTGAGGCGATCGAACGGCACGCCGCCGCGGAAGATCTCGCCGTCGCGCACCTCCAGGCCTGGGATGGGTAGCTTCTCCAGCAGGCTGGCGCGGTAGACGTCGATGGCTTCGAGCGCTGCAGTCTGGCGCTCGGCGTCGGCCTGCAGGTCGGCCAGCTGCTCGCTCATCGTCTTGATGGTGTCGAGCGTGGCCTGGCGGCGGCCGGCGGCGTCGCGATTGGCGCGGATGGCAGCCAGGGCCTGGCCGATTGGTGCGGCGGCGTCAGTGCGGTCGTCGCGAGCCTTGCTTGCGGCGGCCTGCGCGCGATTCTGAAGGTCGACAAACCGAACCCGCTCGGCCTCCATGCGCTGGCGCACAGACTCGACCTCGGCTCGCATGCTTTCAAGCGCGGCCTCGTGCTCGCCGCGCATTTTGGCCAGCTGCTTCTCGATCTTGCCCAGCATGCTGTCGCGGGTGCTGTCCAGCGCTGCCAGCTGTGCCAGTAGCTCGTCCTCGCTTCCTTCCACGCCACCAGGCGCCTCCGGCATGGCAGCACGCAGCTGGTTGATGGTGGCGTCCTTCTCCTTCACGGCGCGGTTTGTGCCGGTGCGGTCGTCATAGACCTGCTGGCGCACGGCGGCGATCGTCTGCAGGGCGTGCACACCAGGCTGCGCAGTCACCTCGATACCTGAGATCGTGGCGAGCACCTCGGCGTCCGCTTCGAGCGGCATCGACTCCAGCAGCACGCGGGCGCGGTCGGCCGGCTTGGCCAGCAGAAAGTCCACCGGGTTGACGGACATGAGATCCACCAGTCCAGCCAGGGCCTGGGCTGGCTTGGCGCTGGTCTTTCCTTCGGCGGACTTCACGGCGCGCGTCGTGCCGGCGGCCGTGACCTTTGCGCTGATGGTGCCGCCGTTGTCGAGCACCAGCACCACCTCGCCCTTGTCAGCACCTGAGCGCAGCAGGGTGGCATCCTGACCCTTGCCGAGTGCGGCCTTGATGGCTTCCAGTACGCTGGTCTTGCCGAGCCCGTTGGCGCCGCCGATGGTGACGAACTGGCCAGCCTCGAATTCGAGGTGGTCGATACCGAGGATGTTGTTGATCTTGACGTGATTGATTTGCATGATGGTTTCGTGTGGTTACAGAGCGTTGTTTTCGAGCTGGCGCATTGCCCAGCCGGGCATTTCCAGCGCGCGAACCTCGTGGTCGCTGAAGCTGGGCCATTGATCCAGTCGCTTGGCGGCCACCAAGCGAGTGAATAGCTTGCGGGCGATGCGTCGGCCGAGCTCGATCTGCTCGGCGGTGACGTAGTAGATGCCGATCGCATAGGGCGCGCTGGTCTCGACGGCGACGAACACCCAGAACGGCGGTGCCTCACCGAAGGCTGCCTTCATGACGTCGAAGTACCAGGGTGGCTGCAGGTAGTAGCTGAAGTTGAACGTGGCGCGCCCGAACCCCGCCGGGCTGGCATCGTCGCAGCTCTTGAGATCGACGGCCATGCCGCTGAGGTAATCAAACCTGCACTTGATGT
>ERZ650308.435-NODE-435-length-22567-cov-4.487251_pt1 | contig 22567 bp, 22 predicted proteins | sample MGYA00376244_ERZ650308 | MGnify/ENA primary metagenome ERZ650308 (study PRJEB26733, sample SAMN07839295) | wastewater metagenome | biome: small river; feature: stream; material: water | place: USA: North Carolina | collected 2016-04-26 ... | reverse complement strand
ATGTAGTTTTCATAGTTTTTTGTTTTTACAAAGTTAAGACCCAAATTGTTTAAAAAAAGTTGCATTTGGGGATAACTGTTCAATTTATTGTCAGCTAAAGTAAAGAATATAACTTAAATTTGCCCTATAATTTTCAAGAAAAAACACGAAGTATGGAAACAAAGGAATTGCAGCGCATTTCATCCCAAGTAAGAAGAGATATTGTTCGCATGGTTGCTGGCGTAAATTCAGGTCACCCAGGAGGGTCATTAGGTTGTGCTGATTTTTTAACCATGTTGTATTTTGATACAATGAAGCACTCAACGGAGTTCACAATGGACGGAAAAGGAGAGGATTTATTCTTCTTGTCAAATGGACATATTTCTCCAGTTTGGTACAGCGTTTTAGCGCGTGCAGGTTATTTTCCAGTTGCTGATTTAGGAACGTTTAGAAAATTATCAAGTAAATTGCAAGGTCACCCTTCTACTGATAAAAAATTACCAGGAATTAGAATGGCTTCAGGTTCGTTGGGTCAAGGGTTGTCTGTTGCAATCGGAGCTGCGCGTGTAAAGAAAATGAACAACGACGATCGTATTGTTTATTGTTTACATGGCGATGGTGAATTACAAGAAGGACAAATTTGGGAAGCAGCAATGTATGCGGCAGCTTATAAAGTTGATAATTTAATTGCAACTATTGACTATAACGGTCGTCAAATTGATGGCGATGTTGAAGATGTATTGTCATTGGGAGATTTAGCAGGAAAATGGGCTGCATTTGGTTGGCAAGTATTAGAAATGAATGGTCACGATTTCGATGCCATGAAAGCAACAATGGAAAAAGCGCATAGTTTATGTGGAAATGGTAAACCTGTTGTAATTATCATGAAAACTGAAATGGGTCAAGGTGTTGATTTCATGGTTGGGTCTCATAAATGGCATGGAGTTGCTCCAAATCCTGAGCAATTGGCGAATGCACTAGGACAATTAGAAGAAACCTTAGGCGATTATTAATTCAGTTGAAAAAGTTTTTATTCATACTGTTTTTAGGTACTAATTCTTTTGCTTTTGGGCAGACAGAATTGACACGCATCTTATTTATTTTAGATGCTTCTAATAGTATGAATGCAAAATGGGGGCAGCAAACGCGAATTGATGCAGCAAAAGATTTGTTGGTTCAAACAGTTGATAGCTTAAAAGATGTTCCAAACTTAGAATTAGCTTTGCGTGTATATGGCCACCAATCTCCAATTACAGCAACGTACCAAGATTGTAATGACACAAAATTGGAAGTGCCTTTTTCAGCAGGGAATAACGATAAAATCAAAAGTAGAATTCGATCGATTGAAGCAAAAGGGACTACACCAATTGCTCGCTCATTGGAAGCTGCTGCAGGAGATTTCCCTACTTCAAAATCGCGCAACATCATTATATTAATTACAGATGGATTAGAAGCGTGTGACAATGACCCGTGTATAATCGCTAAAAAATTAAAAGATAAAGAGGTGAAAGTTACGCCTTTTGTGATTGGTTTGGGAATGGATTTGTCCTATTTGGATAAATTTAATTGTATAGGAACGTATGCTGATGCTGAAACAGCTGAATCATTTGAGACAGTTTTAAAAAATGTGATTCAAAAAGCATTGTTAAATACTACTGCGCAAGTCAATTTGAACGATTTAGCTAAAAATCCAAAGGAAACAGATGTCAGCTTTTTTATGTATGAAGCAGGAACTAAAAAGTTGAAATACGCTTTTGAACATACTTTTAACAGATTTGGAAATCCAGATACATTAATTTTAGATCCTTCTGTTAAATATGATTTAATTGTCAACACGATTCCACCTGTTGAAGTAAAGAATGTTTCAATTAAAAAAAATGCGCATACGATTATTCCTGTAGATGTTCCGCAAGGATTTATCAATATTCGTTTTTCAGATGCCACAAAGCCATATTTTGTTGAAGCTCGCGTGTTGCAGAATGGTAAAACTGCTACATTAAATGTTCAAAAAATAAACAGTGTAGAAAAATATTTAATTGGTAAGTATGATATTGAAGTTTTGACATTGCCTCGGATTTACAAGAGTATAGATGTTACACAATATTCAACAACAACAATCGATATTCCTGCACCTGGCTTTTTTACATATCAAACTGCTAACGCAGTCGTTGGGCAGATTTTTACACGCACAACAAACAATGAATTAGAATGGGTATGCAACATCAATTCAGCTCAAAAAAACGAAACGATTCAATTGCAGCCTGGAGCGTATAAAATTATTTATCGCTCAAAAAACAGTAAATCAACACTTACAACTAGAGAGGTTGATTTTAGAATAAATGGAAATAAAAAAACATCAATAACAATTTAATATGGAGTTTGAAATTTTAGGAAACAAAGACACACGAAGTGGATTTGGTGAAGGTTTAGCAGAATTAGGAAGAACAAATGAAAATGTAGTTGCATTGTGTGCTGATTTAATTGGTTCGTTAAAAATGGATGCCTTTAAAAATGAAAATCCAGATCGTTTCTTTCAAACAGGAATTGCAGAAGCAAACATGATTGGAATGGCTGCAGGTATGACTATTGGTGGTAAAATTCCTTTTACAGGAACTTTTGCCAATTTTTCAACAGGTCGTGTGTATGATCAAATCCGTCAATCGGTAGCATATTCTCAAAAAAATGTCAAAATCTGTGCATCGCATGCTGGTTTAACATTGGGTGAAGATGGTGCAACGCATCAAATTTTGGAAGATATTGGAATGATGAAAATGTTGCCAAACATGACAGTTGTTGTTCCTGCAGATTTCAACCAAACGAAACAAGCAACGATTGCGATTGCTGATCATAATGGTCCTGTTTATTTGCGTTTTGGTCGTCCAGTGATGCCAATTTTCGTTAAACCAGATGCTGAATTTGTAATCGGTAAAGGGGATGTTTTACAAGAAGGTACAGATGTTACAATCATTGCTTGTGGCCATTTAGTTTGGAAATCTATTGAAGCAATCCAAATTTTAGAAGCACAAGGCGTATCTGTAGAATTAATCAATATGCACACAATTAAACCCTTGGATGTTCAAGCAATTTTGAAATCTGTTGGTAAAACAGGTTGTGTTGTAACAGCTGAAGAACACATGGCAAATGGTGGATTAGGTGATTCTGTTGCTCAAGTTTTAGCGCAACACATGCCTTCTCCGCAAGAGTATGTTGCTGTTAATGATTCTTTCGGTGAAAGTGGTACACCAATGGAATTGATGACGAAATACGGAATTGATACACAAAATGTTGTAGACGCAGCGTTGAAAGCAATCAGCCGTAAAAAATAAATAAAGGAAATGAGGAAAAAAGATTTCATCCAAAAGCTGGGTCAAACAAATCAATTTCCTTATTTGATTGACGTTGAACGAGCAGAAGGGATTTATATTTACGATAAATCTGGAAAAGCATATATGGATATGATTTCAGGTGTGGCAGTGAACAATCTAGGACACGGCCACCCGAAGATCATTTCTGCTATAAAAAATCAAGCTGAAAAGCATTTGCATGTAATGGTGTATGGAGAATTCATTCAAGATGCGCCTTTAGCTTTTGCTCGAAAACTAACATCTTTGTTGCCCGAACAACTCAATTGTGTATATGCAGTAAATTCTGGAACGGAAGCAATTGAAGCATCCTTAAAATTAGTTAAAAGGGTTACAGGACGAACTGAATTGGTTTCATTCAGAGGTTCGTACCATGGAAGCACACATGGATCAATGAGTGTTTCAGGAAATGAAGTGAAGAAACAAGCGTTTCGACCTTTGTTGCCAGATGTTCGTTTTCTCCAACATAATTCAATTGAAGATTTATCTCAAATAAGCACTAAAACTGCTGGCGTCTTAATCGAAACGGTTCAAGGAGATGCAGGTGTTCGTGTGCCTTCAAAAGAATTTTTAGTTGCTTTGCGCAAACGTTGCGATGAGGTAGGTGCTTTGTTGATATTCGATGAAATTCAATGTGGCATGGGAAGAACAGGTTCAGTTTTTGCCTTTGAAAAATTCCAAGTTGTACCTGATGTATTAGCCTTGGGGAAAGCATTAGGTGGTGGTTTGCCAATTGGAGCAGTTGTTTCATCACATGAAAATTTGTGGGAATTTACTTACAATCCTATGTTGGGACACATTACAACATTTGGAGGACATCCGTTGGTTTGTGCAAGTGCCAATGCATTTTTAGAAGTTTTAACTTCAGAAATAGACTTCAATGAAGTGGAACGATTAGGTGCATTGTTAGCTTCTATTATAGGTCAAAGCGATGAAATAAAAGAAATTCGTCGCGCTGGAATGATGTTTGCATTTGACATGGAATCGTTTGAACGCGTCGAAAAAGTAGTAAATGCTTGTTTGGAAAAAGGATTGATTAGTTTTTGGTTCCTTTCTCACCCGTATAGTTTTAGACTTTCTCCGCCATTAAATATTTCGGAAGAAGAAATCGTAAAAGCTGGAACAATAATCCTAGAAGCAATCAAAGAAACTGCCTAATTTATTTTTTTGGAACGAACAACAACGAACTTGTGTTTACACAATGACGCGTTTCTTTATTGGTAAAACCCTCGCCTAAAAAGACATGACCTAAATGTCCTTTACAATTTGCGCAAATGATTTCTGTACGCATGCCATCTTGATCTGGAACACGAATTACAGCTCCTTCAATTTCGTCATCAAAACTAGGCCAACCACAATGTGAATCAAATTTATCCGAAGAACGATACAAAGGAATATTGCATCTTCTACATGTGTATGTACCTTCATCTTTTTTATCGTAATAATCGCCGGTAAATGGGCGATCAGTTCCTTTGTGAACGATTACGTATTCTTCTTGTTGCGATAATTTATTGAAGTTCGTTGAATCCATTTTTGTTTTAATTATACTGGTTTTGTGTTCCACTTGTGCATGACAAGCAGTTAGAAAAGTTAAAACAAGTAAATTGAATAAAAGTTTCATCATTCGCGTAATTGAGCATTTAATTTATTTGCTAATTCAATCCTAATTTTCTCCATAATGGCATCAATCTGATTGTCTTTTAAAGTATTTTCAGCATCTTGAAATTGAAAAGAAACCGCATATGATTTTTTCCCTTCTTCTAGATTTTTACCTTCGTAAACATCAAACAAACCTATTTCTTTGAGTATTTTCTTATCACAATTTCGGGCAATAGCTTCGATTTCAGAAAATTGAACGGCATTATCCAGTAACAATGAATAATCTCTTCGTACCATAAATGTTTTAGGTAATTCGCTGTAGTTGATTTTCACAAACTTCAAGCAATCAATGATTGCATCCCAGTCTAAATCAGCAACAAACACATCATTTTTAATGCCAAAGTGTTTTTTGCTTGCAGCTGTTACCCATCCAATTTCTCCTACTTTTTGTTTCAAAATGGAAAGTTGAACTCCGTCTTGTAAAATGCTGTTTTTTATTGCGTTTTCTGTAATGAGTTGTTGTAAGCCAAGGCGACTAAACAAGGCGTTTACCAATCCTTTCAAAGAATAAAATGTGACTGTTTCTTTAGAACTGTTCCAAGTTTCTTGTTCTTTTTTCCCAGTCAATACTAAAATTAAGCGTTTGTTCTCTGAATAACCACTTGCATATTTATGGTAAACTTTTCCAAATTCAAATAATTTTAAATCGGGATGCTGTCTATTTTGATTGTGGGCAACAACTTCTAATGTATTGAAAATTAACGATTGTCGCATCACGTTTAATTCCAAACTGAGTGGATTCAATAATTCCACATTTTGTTCAGGCTTAAATCGATCTCCACCTAATTTTTCAACATAGTCTGCTGATGTCAATGAATTATTCAATAATTCATACATTCCTTTTCCAACCAACATTTCAGCAATCGCATGTTGTACTTTTTCAACATCAGGCTTTTGAGAGGTAGGAACCGAAGTATTTAACTTTTCAGGAAGTGGCACATTGTTGAAGCCAAAAATTCGCAATACCTCTTCAATAACATCGGCTTCACGAGTTACATCTACTCGGTAAGCAGGAATTTCTAGTGTTAATTGCGCGTCTTTTTCTGCACAAATTTTAATGTCTAAATTTGTAAGAATTGATTTGATATCGTTGCTAGAAATTTCTGTTCCAATTAACTGATTGCAACGGTTTATATTAAACTCAATGGTTTTATTCTCTATTATTTCAGGATAGTATTCTGCAACATTCATTGCAATTTCTCCACCAGCAACTTCTTGAATTAACATAGCAACTCTTTTCAACGCATAAACCGTTAAATTTGGATCTACCCCTCGTTCAAAACGAAAACTTGCATCTGTATTTAAATTATGTTGTTTTGCCGTTTTTCTGACAGAAACAGGATTGAAATAAGCTGATTCAATAAAAGTAGCTGTAGTTTCATTGGAAATTCCAGATTCTAATCCACCAAAAACACCAGCAATGCATAAATCATCTTGACCATTAGTAATCATTAAATTGGAAGAAGATAAGGTGCGTTCAACACCATCTAATGTGGTAAACTTAGCACCCTCTTTTGCAGTTTTGACTTCAATTTTCCCATTTAATTTAGCAGCGTCAAAAGCATGTAGTGGCGTTCCTAATTCACGCATTACATAATTTGTACAATCGACAACGTTGTTAATTGGTGAAATCCCAACAGCTCTCAAGCTATTTTGAAGCCAAGCAGGCGATGGTTTTACTGAAATGTTTTCAATGCTTAATCCAACGTAACGCGGACAAAGCTCACTGTTTTCAACAGCAATTGAAATCGGTAAATTTGTTGAGTTAACTTTAAATTGCTCAACAGAAGGAAGTTTTAAGGTTAACGTGCTTTTTGTGTGAAAATTCAAATAAGCAATCAAGTCACGCGCAACGCCAATGTGTCCCATTGCATCAGCTCGATTTGGTGTTAATCCTATTTCTAGTTGGTAATCATCTTCTAATTCAAATAACTGAGCAGCTTTTGTTCCAACTGGTGTAGCAGGATCTAAAACAAGAATTCCAGCGTGTGATTTCCCCAAACCTAGTTCATCTTCTGCACACAACATTCCAAATGATTCAACGCCTCTAATTTTTGAAACTTTAATTTTTAAAGGTTCTTCAGGCGTTGGGTAAATTGTACATCCAACAGTTGCAACAATAACTTTTTGTCCAGCGGCAACATTCGGCGCGCCACATACAATTTGAACGATTTCTGTTCCTAAAGCAACAGTTGTCACTTTTAATTTATCTGCATCGGGGTGTTTTTCGCATGTCAAAACTTCGCCAACAATTACGCCTTCTAACCCGCCTTTGATTGCTTCAATTTTTTCTACACTTTCTACTTCTAATCCAGTTTCAGTTAGGATAACTCCGATCTCTTCAGCAGTTAGCGTAGTATCAACGTATTTTTTTAACCAATTGTATGAAATTTTCATCTTGTATGCACTTTAGAAACGCTGTTTCTATCTTTTTTAATAATATTTTTTGTCCAATAAATAATGCTGAACATAATCTTTTACGCCTTCTTCTAAGGTGTGAAAACCACCTTTATAGCCAGCATCCAACATCTTCTGCATGTTTGCTTCAGTAAAATATTGGTATTTATCGCGAATGTCAATAGGTGTATCGATGAATGAAATATCAGCCTCTTTCCCAAGACTTTTAAACGTATTAGTTGCCAAATCTAAGAAAGTACGCGCTGTTCCAGATCCTAAATTATAAATTCCTGCAGTTGGCTTTTTCTCCATTAAAAACAAGCAAACTTCCACCACATCTTTCACGTATACGAAATCGCGTAATTGACCGCCATCTGTATACTCTGGATTGTGGGAACGGAATAATTTCATGCTACCATTCGCTTGTATTTGATAAAAGGCATGAAAAATAACACTTGCCATTCTGCCTTTGTGGTATTCATTTGGACCGTAAACATTAAAAAACTTCAATCCTGCCCAAAATGGTGGAAACGAAGTTTGTTGTAAAACCCATTTATCGAAATCATTTTTTGAATCACCGTAAGGATTTAATGGTTTTAATTGTGGAATTGTTGCATGATTGTCATCGTATCCAAATTCACCCAAACCATACGTCGCAGCAGAAGAAGCATACACCAATGGAATATTGAATTTTACGCAAGCATTCCAAACAGCTTTTGAATAATTGACATTCAATTCATCAAAAATTGCTTTGTCAAATTCAGTTGTATCTGTTCTTGCTCCAATGTGATAAATCATGGTCACTTCTTTCCCAAAGTCTTCCAACCAAGCAATTAAGTCTTTCCGACCAACTTTTGCTGTAATTGTTTTGCCAACTAAATTTTCTGCTTTTTCTGTTTTTGAAAAATCGTCTACAACAACAATATCTTCATATCCAGCTTTATTTAAGCGACTCACTAAACAGCTTCCGATGAAACCTGCAGCGCCTGTAACAACAATCATACGTTTTTTTTTAAAATAATCCGTTAATTTCCCCATCAATTGAATTGATGATTTTTCCTAAATCTTCTTGGTTTTCAGGAAAACGGTTATTGTCAATATCAATGATTAATAATTTACCTTTATCGTAAGTAGAAATCCACGCTTCGTATCGCTCGTTCAAACGTTTCAAATAATCCAAACGAATACTTTCTTCATAATCACGACCGCGTTGTTGAATTTGGTTTACCAATGTTGGAACAGAAGCACGTAAATAAATCAATAAATCAGGTGAAGAAACAAATGAATCCATCAAGTTGAACAATGAAAAATAATTTTCAAAGTCACGCGTTGTCATCAACCCCATTGAATGTAAATTCGGCGCGAAAATAAATGCATCTTCGTATATTGTTCGATCTTGAATAACATTCTTTTCAGTAACTTGAATTTCTTGAATCTGAGTGAAACGACTGTTCAAATAATAAATCTGAAGGTTGAACGACCAGCGTTGCATGTCTTCGTAAAAGTCATTTAAATAAGGGTTTTGTTCAACATCTTCGAAATGAGTTTCCCATCCGTAATGTTTCGCTAACAACTTTGTTAATGTTGTTTTTCCTGAACCAATATTTCCTGCGATTGCAATGTGCATATTATTTTAAATTTAGACCTGCTAAATTACAACATTTGCTAGAATTAGTTGTATAAATTAAGCGTGTATTTATAAATTTTATTGTCTGTTCGAAAATAGAAATAATTACCGGATAATTTGCATTCTTTTACCCCTTTTATTGGAAAAAGTAGCTTTTTTGTCTCCAAGTTTTTGGTGTTAAAAAATTCTATCTGATCGTTTTGATAGCCAATAATAAAATCTCCTTTGATTGTAAGGGCATCAAAACGGGGGAAATCAAAGCAGTTTTTCAAGCTTCCATACACGTCGAAAAGACAGATTTTACCGGATTTATCTGCAACAAACAACTGGTTTTTCTCTTCCTTTATAAATGTTATGTCGTTCAAATTTAACAATCCTGAAAGGTTGCTTATTTCTTGAAATTGGTTCGAACGATTCAAACTAATTAAAAAAAGCGTTGAGTTTTGTTGATCGAGTACCCATAACTTTTCTTGCTGAGATGACCGAGAAATAATGCGTGCATTGACAATGTTTAATTCACTTAAATCAATTGAATTATCACTTTGAGTTAGAGTATTATCAAAAAAACCAATACTTTGCTGTTCTTCTGAAAACACTACAATTTTCATGCTGTTAATGATTTCTATCGCACTTAAATTGCCAAATGATTTGATGCTTTGTTTGAATTTTAATTGCCCAATTGAATCTGTTTTAGTCAGTGTATTGTTCGCAGCTATGTAAACATTATTGAATTCATCTACAGCCCAAACACCTTCTTTTAATAGGACAATTTCTTTTTCTAATTTCCAATCGTTTTCTTGGGATCGCACCATTAAAGCACTGAAAAAAACGAGCAAAAGAAGGGTGTTTTTAATCATTGTTTCAATTATTTTAAGCGAATATAGCAATTACTTCTTCAATTATTTGTCGGTTGTTTGAGAGTCGTGGCACTTTGTTTTGCCCGCCTAATTTTTCTATTGATTTCAACCATTTATTGAACGTTCCTTCTGGTAATTCTTGAATTAAAGGTGCTTGTAAAACTAAATTATAGGCTCTTTTAGCAGCGTAATCTGAATTTAATTCGCACAATTTTTCATCGAGCAATGAACCAAAAAGCGCTTTATTTTCTGGAGCTTTAGTGAATTCTATCAACCATTCATGTCCACCTTTTTGACCTGCTTGCATGTAAATTGGTCCAGCTGTAAATTCTTTTAACTGACTATTGGTTTGTTCACATGCAAACGCAATCGCCTTTTCTGCATTGTCAACTATAATTTCTTCTCCAAACGTATTGATGTATTGTTTGGTTCTACCAGTAATTTTAAATCGAAAAGGTTTTAAACTCGTAAATTGGATGGTATCACCAATGATGTACCGCCACAATCCGCCATTACTTGAAATAACGAGCGCATAATTTTTATGCAATTCTACGTTTTCTAAATTGCAAACTTCTTTCGAATTAACACCATCAAATGAACTCATCGGAATGAATTCATAATATATCCCATAATCTAGCATCAACAATAATTCATTCGAATCTAATTGATCCTGTATGCCAAAAAAACCTTCGGATGCGTTGTATGTCTCCACATAATTCATTGTTTTATCAGGAATTAATCGTTGAAATTCATTTTTGTAAGGTTCAAAACTTACACCGCCATGCATGAATAATTCTAAATTTGGCCACACTTCTTTGAGGTTTGATTTCCCACTAATTTCCAATACTTTTTTGGCAAGAACCATTGTCCAACTTGGAACACCCGCTATGATTAATACATCTTCATTAATCGTAGAACGCGCCATTTTTTCAATTTTGCTTTCCCATTCACTCATCAACGCGATTTCTTTAGAAGGAGTTCGCCGAATTTCTGCCCAAAAGGGTAAATTCTTTACAATTATTGCCGATAAATCACCGAAATAACTGTCTGTACTAAGTTGATTGATTTGTGCGCTACCGCCAATGATTAAGTGTTTTCCATTGTATAATTTCCGCTTGGGATGATTATTGTAATAAAGCGCCAATAAATCTTTACCACCTTTGTAATGGCATTCTTCTAACGAATCTTTTGTAACAGGAATGAATTTACTTTTAGCCTCGGTTGTTCCAGATGATTTGGCAAACCAATTGGTTTTTTTGGGCCACAAAACGTTCAATTCTCCATCCATTGCTCTTTGAATGAATGGGAATAAGCTATTGTATTCTTGAAGTGGAACTGCATTTTTAAAGTCAGTATACGATTTGATGGTAGAAAAACGATGTGATTTCCCCCAAACAGTATTTTTTGCACTTTCTACTAATTTTAACCGCAATTCCTCCTGAACCTCCAACGGATATTGTTTGAATAAATCAATTTGATGAATTCGCTTTTTTATGATCCAGGAAAAAATTGAATTAAAGGGCATCTTTGTTCATCTAAAATAGATTCTAAAGATACAAAATCCCTTGAATTAAGCCATTAAAAGAAATAAAATCACTTAAAATATTCTTCCACGACTTTAAATCGATAGTCAAAAATTTCTTTTAACTTTTTTTCGACGATAAATGGGTGTACCATTCTCCCCAAAAATCCCATTGGCAATTCGTATGAAACGATGTCTGTCATCAAAACTCCACCATCGACAACTTCAAAATGATGCTCGTGGTGCCAGATTTTGTAAGGACCTTTGCGTTGTTCATCGACAAAGAATTTTAATGGTTCAACATGTGTAATTTCAGTGATCCATTTCATTGGAATTGAAAAAACTGGCTTTACGGTATATTCTATCATTAAACCCGGATACATTTTTTCTGGAATGTCTAACAAAACATCAAAACCCATATATTCTGGCGTTATTTTTTTTAAGTTTTTCGGGGATGAAAAGAAATCCCAACAGGTTTGGATATCTGTTTTAACTAATTGTGTGCGTTTGAATTGATACATCTTTGTTTTTTATTTAAAACAACTCAAGTATAAATTTGTTTAAACTCTAAATGAACATTAATTTTGCAAAAAACGAAACAATCATGAGTCATTACATCGATCAAATTCAAGCACGCATTGCTCCTTTAAAAGAACAAATTATTCAACACAAGGTTTATAACTTAATACAAAACGAAGAGGACTTAGCGATTTTCATGCAATATCATATTTTTGCTGTTTGGGATTTTATGTCATTGTTGAAAGCTTTACAAAACAATTTGACCTGTACAAGCGTTCCTTGGTTGCCAAAAGGCGATGCGAATACCCGCTATTTAATCAATGAAATTGTGGTTGGTGAAGAAAGCGATGTGGATTTAAATGGGATTCGTAAAAGTCATTTTGAATTGTACATGGATGCCATGCAACAATTAAATGTTGACCAAGGACAAATCAACGGATTTATAGCACAAATTTCAGAACAAAAATCAGTTCATGAAGCATTAATTGAAGCGAAAGTAGCACCAGCTATTCAAGCTTTTGTTTCGTTTACATTTGAGTGTATATCTTCAGGAAAAGATTACTTACAAGCAGCTATTTTCACCTTTGGAAGAGAAGATTTGATTCCTGGAATGTTTTATGCGATGGTGAATGATATTTATTCGCGTATTCCAGAAAAAGTTTCTGTTTTTAAATATTATTTGGAACGTCACATTGAAGTGGATGGTGATCATCACAGCCATTTAGCGCTTGAAATGACAGAACAATTATGCGGGAAAGATCCTCAAAAATGGGAAGAAGTAGCCACTGCAATTGAACAATCTTTAAAAATGAGAATTGTATTGTGGGACGGTGTTTACGAAGCGATTCAACAAAAAAATCAACAATAATTTTGGTGAAACACGATTCAGAGTATGTTGCATTAATCACCTATTTTCAACAACGTGTTGAATTGAGTCCGCAAGAAATTGATGCGATCAAATCTGCTTATACGCTTCAAAAAATCAAAAAAAAGGATTTTGTTTTCCAGCAAGGAGAAATCTGTAATGCTGAAGCGTTTATCTTAGCTGGAACTTTTCGTGTTTTTTATTGCGATGAAAAAGGCTTAGAGCATGTGCTTTATTTTGGTTTTAAAGATTGGTGGGTAGGGGATATGGCTTCCTTTTATTCCAATGAAATCTCCAATGTATCAGCACAAGCGTTAGAAGACGGGATTATTTTAACCATTGATCCAGCTAAAAAAGAGCAATTATTTCAGCAAGTCCCAAGTTTAGAACGTGTTTTTAGAATCATTACGCAAAAGCATTTAACCGTGATGCAAAAACGATTTTTACTGACAATCAGTGCAAAAGCAAAAGAGCGATACGAAGAATTGATCAAACGTTCACCAGGAATTGAACAATTGGTTCCTCAACACCAAATTGCATCTTATTTAGGTATTTTACCTGAATCGTTGAGTCGAATGAAAAAACAATTGCATAAGTCTTAACCTACATCAACGTTTTTTGTTGTTCAAGCCATTAATTTTGCAGTATTAATTAATCAAATACAAGATAATATGGAAACAAAGTGGACAGTTGATAACATGCATAGTGAAATCGGTTTCAAAGTGAAACACATGATGATTACAAACGTAAGCGGGAATTTTACTGATTTCTCAGCAGATGCAACAACACAAGGAGATGATTTCTCTACAGCGCAGTTTAATTTTTCAGCGGCTATTAATTCAATAAATACAGGAGTTGCTGACCGTGATGCGCATTTGAAAGCAGATGATTTTTTCAATGCAGAAGTTTATCCTTCAATGACATTTAAAAGCAGTGAAGTTGTTAAAAAATCGGATGATGAGTTCAAATTAATCGGCGATTTAACAATTCGTGATACTACGAAAAAAGTGGAATTAGATGTTGATTTCGGTGGTATTGTTGTTGATCCTTATGGTCAAACAAAAGCTGGATTAACTATTTCTGGAAAAATTAAAAGAAGTGAATTTGGTTTAAAATGGAGCGCAGTTACAGAAGCTGGAAGCATCGTTTTAAGTGATGACATCCGTTTGAACAGTGAAATCCAATTCATTAAACAATAAGAACATTCGTTTAAAAAAATTAAAGCTGTGGTCATTTGATCACAGCTTTTTTTATGTAAAAATACTATATTCGTTCCATGAATAAATTGGAAGCGAATAAATCCAACCGACAATTAGTTTTCTTATTAACGGTTGCATCCCTTGGTTACTTTGTAGACATCTACGATTTAGTGCTTTTTGGTGTTGTAAAAGCTGAAAGTTTAACGCAAATCATGAAGGGTGCGAGCGAACAAACCATTGCTGCAACTGGAAAATACTTGTTTAATGTACAGATGATTGGTATGCTCATCGGCGGCGTACTTTGGGGCGTTTTGGGCGATAAAAGAGGTCGCTTGAAAGTGCTTTTTGGTTCAATTTTACTCTATTCTTCTGCCAACATTGCCAACGCTTTCGTTACAGATGTAACGAGTTATTCGATCATTCGCTTGATAGCAGGCATTGGCTTGGCGGGGGAATTAGGCGCTGGAATCACCTTGATTTCTGAAGTGATGTCAAAAGAAAAGCGTGGCTACGGAACAATGTTAGTTGTAACTTTTGGCGCATTGGGTGCCGTTGTTGCCTCCTTGGTTGGCGCAAAAGGAACAGGAATTGCAGATTTTTTATTCCAATTATTTAAAGTGCATTTTGCCAACTGGCAAGTTGCTTACCTTGTCGGTGGTTTCATGGGTTTCGTTTTGTTATTGTTGCGTGTCGGAACTTTAGAATCTTCATTTTTTATAGCAGCAAAAGAACAAACAAACCTTCGAAAAGGAAGTTTTAAAGTGTTGTTAGGTTCGAAAGAAAACCGTTTAAAGTATTTATATTGTGTGCTGATTGGTGTTCCAATTTGGTTTGTTATTGGATTATTAGTAATGAATTCAAAAGATAATTTTGGTCCTTTAGTCGGCTTGAAAAATGTGGTGAATGGCAAGGCGGTGATGTATGCGTACATTGGTTTATCCTTTGGTGATTTAGTGTCGGGAATACTGAGTCAATTGCTAAAAAGCAGAAAAAAAGTGGTTAAAATCTACTTAGTTTTCACGGCGAGTGTCACCCTGTATTTTCTGTTCTTTCTCAAAAATTGTTCCTTAGAAACGTATTATTTTGTGTGTTTTTTATTGGGAACAGGTTCTGGTTATTGGGCAATATTTGTAACCATTGCCGCCGAACAATTTGGAACTAACGTACGTTCAACAGCCGCTAACACCATTCCTAATTTTGTACGTGGAACCGTTCCACTCATCACCCTTTTATTTGGAATTTTACTAGCGCAAGGAATCAACGACGCTTTTTCCGCAATGATCGTTGGTTTTTTCTTTCTTGTTGTTGCTTATTTCAGCATCTCGCAATTAAAAGAATCCTTTGGTAAATCTTTAGATTTTTCGGAAGGAGCATAAAAAAGCCCCGATTTCTCGAGGCTTTCAATCAATTTTAGTATTCTTAGTGTTTAGACAAGTAATCAGCTACTCCGTCGAAAGAAGCAGTCATTCCGTCGTCACCTTTTTGCCAGTTAGCAGGACAAACTTCACCATTGTTTTCGAAGAATTGTAATGCATCAACCATACGCAATGCTTCGTCAACGTTTCTTCCTAATGGGAACATGTTTACCAATTGGTGCATAACCGTTCCAGTTTTGTCAATTAAAAACAATCCTCTGTACGCAATCATTGGGCCATTTGCCACCAATGTTCCGTCCATATCGTATTCGTATTCTCCAGCTAAAACACCGTAAGCTTCAGAAATTGTTTTTGATGTATCTGCAACGATTGGGTATTTAACGCCTTCAATTCCACCTTTGTTTTTTGGTGTTTGCAACCAAGCCCAGTGAGATTCTTCTGTATCTGTTGAACACGCTACAACTTTAACGCCTCTTGCTTCGAATAGGTCTAATTTTGCTTGAAAAGCATGTAACTCAGAAGGACAAACGAATGTGAAATCTTTTGGATAAAAGAAAAATAACACATGATTTTTTCCAACGTATTGATCCAATGAAAAATCTTGAACGATTTCCATTCCGTTAACTACGGCAGCTGCCTTGAATGATGGCGCTTTTTTTCCTACTATTACTCCCATTATTAATTGTTTTATTTACTTTAGTATTTACAAGAACAAAATTACATGAATTAAGTTCTTGCTGCGTTAATTTTAAATTAAAAAAAGTTAATTATTGTGTGCAAAGTTAGCGATTTTTAAGCGATTTTTTCAATCGGTTTAAATTTTTTTAACGAAGAAATTTGTAGAGCAAACTAAGCTAAATTCTGCAGAGGAAATGCACAAACTATAGGTGCTAAAAATTAAAACGTGCTTTAATATCGTGGTAAATGGCATCTGCAGCACCTTGATTTTTCGCTACAAAACGTTTTGTTTTCTCTGCTAAATTCGCGAGATTTTCTTCAATTGCATGAATCGTTGTTTGCATGCTTTCAATGTTGTTGATTGAAAAACCAATTCCTTCTTCAATGAACGCACTTGCCTCCGGAAAGCGCTCAAATTTAGGCCCGAAAATTACGGGTAATCCAAAAACTGCAGGTTCTAAAACGTTGTGTAATTTACCGGAAAATCCACCACCAACATACGCAATTTCACCATAACTGTAGGCGCTTGATAAATGACCAATCGTATTTAACAATAAGACATTGCACGTGTTTTTTTCTTCAGCTGTATAGCGAACACAAGGAATTAATTTTTCAATCGAAGCTAAGTGTTGTTCGTCAATGGAATGGGGTGCTAAAATGAATTTTTTTTTAGGTTGCGCCGCAATATAAGCTGCAATAATTTTCTCATCTTGCGGCCATGTACTGCCAAACAAAATAGCTTTTTCAGTATTTAAAAATTCTTCTATGCGTTCATTCCGTTGAACTTTTCGGCTGTTTTCAATCACCCGATCAAAGCGCAAATCTCCAATTGTTAATACATTATTAAGTCCAATGGATTGCAACAATCGACTGGTCGTTTCATTTTGCGTATAAAAGAAATCAATTGCATTTAAGGTCTTTCTAAAAAATGCACCATACCACTTGAAAAAACGGTGGTTTTCGCGGAGGAGCGTGCAAATAGAAAAGACCGTAACACCCGCTTTTTTTGCTTCAAAAATATAATTGGCCCAAAACTCGTATTTCACAAAATAGGCAACTTTCGGTTGAAAAAATCGCATGAATTTCTGAGCGTTTGCTTTTGTGTCAATTGGTAAATAAATGGCTAGATCAACGAAATTTTCGCGTTTGTGGTAATGTTCCATTCCAGATGGTGAAAAAAAGGAAACCAGTACAAAAATTGAAGGATCGTTTTGTTTGACGCGTTGCATTAAAGGCAATGCCATGTCAAATTCACCTAGCGAAGCACAATGGAACCAATGAATGTTTTTGTCTTTAAAGTTTTCTTGTTCAAATTTTTCGAAGAAATTTTTTCTTCCTGCAATCCAAGACTTTGCCTTTGGGTTAAAAAGTGCAGCTATGCGAATGATTTCAGCATAAAAGCGGATAAAAAAAGAATAGAACAACCTCATCAATCGAAGTAATAATCTTTTGGCAAACGTTTGTAAAAAGGAATGTACCAGCCAATTCTAAGTCCAAACTGTAGGTCCAAACGTGTGGCAGTTGAAACTGGAACATCTGGTTGGTCAAAGAAAATTGTTCTGTAGTTTTTTGTCAATCCTTGTTGGAAATAAAAACCGCCATAAAAATTGTAAAATCCTGCATTTGACATGTATGAATAGCCAATAAATTGATGGAAATTTAAACCTGTTGTTAGGCGATCATACCCATATGTGTATTCATTTTCAATTTGCGGAATGACTTGCTCGTTGGTTTCAATTCTGATTTTGTGGTACAAAAATCCAGCTCCGGCTTGCACTAAAATTCCTGAATTTTTATTTGGACTTAACACAGGAAATAATTTTCCAAAACCAACATTTACATTAAATCCACGTGAAAAGAGAAAAACCTTCCCAACACCGCCATTGATATCATTGATGATGCCATTTGAATCAGTGATTCCAGCTAATAAATTTGGAACTTTGATGTCGTTTCCAAACATGAAATTACCATCTAAACACCAATACCAATTACGATTTGTTTTGTATCCAGCCATTCCTCCAATGTGGTTGAAAAAGCCGTAACGATCAGCTAAATCACCACCTGTCCAATTTGCACCATAATGAACCCCAATCAAAGGAGTTCCAATGATTGAGTCTTTCACATTTCGTTGAGAAAAGAGTACTGATGGAAGAAAAAGAATGATAAAAAAAATGCTTCTCATGTTCCAAATTTAAGTCCAATTTTTTAATTCTCTGAATCTAACTGCTTAAAAAGTGTTAATTCGAATGAACGAATCGTTTAAAATTATTCAAAAATGGGTCTTTTAAAGCTATTTTTTTCAGTATATTTGTAAGCTAAACGATTGAAAACACCATCCTTGATGAAAAAAATACAAATGGTGGACTTAATGTCCCAATACCAAAACATAAAACCAGCAATAGATGAAGCCATTCAACATGTAATTACGAATGCGCAATTTATTAATGGCCCTGACGTAAGTGCTTTTCAACAAGAATTGGAAGCGTATTTAGGCGTAAAACACGTTATACCTTGTGCTAATGGAACAGATGCATTGCAAATTGCATTGATGGCATTGGGTTTAAAAGCAGGTGACGAAATCATCACACCTTCATTTACATACATTGCAACAACTGAAGTCATGGCCTTGTTAGGCTTGAAGCCAGTTTTTGTAGAAGTTGATATCGACACATTTTGCATTGATCCTTCAGCGATTGAAGCTGCTATAACAAGCAAAACTAAAGCAATTGTTCCGGTACATTTATATGGTCAAGCAGCCAACATGGATGCGATTATGGAAATAGCGAATAAACATAACTTATTTGTTGTTGAAGACAATGCGCAAGCAATTGGAAGCGATTATTACCACAAAAATGGCTCGGTTTCAAAAACAGGAACTATCGGAGATATTGGTTGTACCTCATTTTTTCCATCAAAAAATTTAGGGTGTTATGGAGATGGCGGAGCAATTTTTACCAATGATGATGCTCTAGCGCATACACTTCGCGGAATTGTTAATCACGGAATGTATGAAAGATACCACCATGATGTTGTTGGAGTTAATTCTCGTTTGGATAGTATTCAAGCTGCGGTGTTGAATGCCAAATTACCATTATTAGACCAATACAATACAGCCAGACAAAACGCCGCAAGAAAATATACTGCAGCACTTGAAGGTCATAAAAATATTATTGCACCAAGCATTTGTGATATTTGCGATTGCCATGTTTTTCACCAATATACATTGCGTATTATTAATGCAGATAGAAATGGTTTGATGCAACATTTGTTAGACAAAGGCATTCCATGTGCGATTTACTATCCAATTCCATTGCACAGTCAAAAGGCGTATGCGGATGCACGTTACAAAGAAGAAGATTTTCCAGTAACGAATCAATTAGTCAAAGAAGTGATTTCGTTACCTATGCATACAGAATTAGACGATGAACAGATTAAATTCATCACGGATAGTATTTTAGAGTTTTTAAATAAATAGGCGCAATACCCAAAAAGTAAATGAAAATACTAGTAACAGGAGGATTAGGATTTATTGGTTCGCATACAGTGGTAGAATTGCAAAACGAAGGTTTTGAAGTCATTATAATCGATAATTTGTCCAATACTTCATTGTCTGTTTTGGACGGAATTCAAAATATAACTGGGAAAGTACCTGCTTTCGAAAAATTGGATTTGCGGGAGAAAGACAAAGTACAAGACTTTTTTAAAAGACATAAAGATATTGACGGAGTAATTCATTTTGCAGCTTCAAAAGCGGTTGGGGAAAGTGTAGGAAATCCACTGTTGTATTATGAAAACAACATCAATGTGTTAGTGTATATTCTACAAGAATTGGAGAAAAAGCCTACTGCTAATTTGATATTTAGTTCGTCTTGTACTGTTTATGGTCAAGCTGAAAAAATGCCTATTACTGAAGATTCATCAGTTCAAGCAGCTATGTCTCCGTATGGTAATACCAAACAAATTGGAGAAGAAATCATAACAGATGCTGCCAAAGCATCCAATATTAACGCCATTTTATTGCGTTATTTTAATCCTATAGGATCGCATCCTTCTGCTGAAATAGGGGAGTTGCCTCTAGGAGTTCCACAGAATTTAGTTCCTTTTATCACTCAAACCGGAATTGGTTTGCGTCAAGAATTATCAGTCTATGGGGATGATTATCCAACTCCAGACGGAACAGCTATTCGCGATTATATTCACGTAGTCGATTTGGCGAAAGCCCACGTTATTGCAATGCAACGTTTATTGAATAAGAATAACCAAGATAAAGTAGAAACCTTTAATTTAGGAACGGGTACAGGAAGTTCTGTGCTAGAAGTAATCCATGCTTTTGAAAAAGTAAGCGGTCAAAAATTACCTTATAAAATTGTAGCTCGAAGAGAAGGTGACATTACTGAGGCCTACGCCAATACAGATAAAGCGAACAATGTTCTTGGCTGGAAAGCCCAATCTACTCTAGAAGAAGCAATGGCTAGTGCCTGGAAATGGGAACAAAAAATTAGAAGTTAATTTATTTTCAAAATAACATTCGGATCGGGACAATTGGCACTGTAAAAATTCAGCATTTTTGAACTGCAAACCCCTGGATAATCTCCTAACTTATTTTCCATATCGATAATAATTTGAAAATGTAAATGGGGTGCATAATCTCCGTTGATTGGTGGCAAACCCAAATTTCCGATTTGCTCACCTTTTGATATAGCATCGCCAATTTGTTTACCTATCAAACTTTCTTCGCTTAAATGACCATAAAGGGTGTGGAAAACATGACCATCTAATTCATGTTGAACAATAATCGTTGGGCCATAATCACCCAAAGCTGTGTTGTTTTGCAAACTATGAATTCTGCCATCTAGTGCTGCATGAACGCTAGCCGATTCATTAATCCATAGATCCAAACCAATATGAATGTTGCGTTCTTCGGAATTTTTAGCATTAAAAACTGTACTTCTTTTGTATAGATTTCGAATTTCTTGGTAGCCTCCAAAAGCTATTTTTCCTTTGCTGTTATCCAAATGCTTTTGAATGAAAGCCCCATAATCCTTTGCAGTTTCTAGTTGATTAATTTCTTGGTTGGAAATAGATAAATCAAGAGGAATGTATTCTGAATACGAGATACTAGGTGATATCACTTTTGAGGCTTGGCAAAGGGTAAGTAATTCGATTAATGCAGTCATATCTTTTATCGTATTTTCAAAAATAAAAAATCCTCATAAAAATATATTCTATGAGGATTAATTGTATCTATAATTGTTAATTAAGCATTAGCAGTAACTGCTTCTTTGTCAATTTTACCAATTAAACCAGCTAATACTTTTCCAGGACCTACTTCGGTAAAACTAGTAGCGCCATCTTGAATCATTTTTTGAACAGATTGTGTCCATTTTACAGGAGCTGTCAACTGAATGATTAGGTTTTTCTTAATTTCAGCTGGATCAGAAACAGCAGTCGCCGTTACATTTTGATATACGGGACATATTGGAGTAGAGAAAGTAGTCGCTTCAATTGCGGCTGCAAGTTCTTCTCTAGCAGGCTCCATCATTGGCGAGTGGAAAGCACCGCCAACAGGTAAAATTAATGCGCGTTTTGCACCTGCCTCTTTCATTTTCTCGCAAGCTAATTCTACCGCTTTGAATTCGCCAGAAATGACTAATTGCCCAGGACAATTGTAATTAGCTGCTACTACAACACCGTCAATGGAAGCGCAAATATCTTCTACCATTTTGTCTTCTAAATTCAATACCGCTGCCATGGTTGAAGGTGTAATTTCACACGCTTTTTGCATAGCTAAAGCTCTTTGTGAAACTAATTTCAATCCGTCTTCAAAAGACAACGCTCCATTAGCAACCAAAGCAGAAAATTCTCCTAAAGAGTGACCAGCTACCATTTCCGGTTGAAAGTCAGAAAGTGTTTTTGCTAAAATAACCGAATGTAAAAAAACGGCAGGTTGCGTTACTTTGGTTTCTTTTAATTCTTCGGCAGTTCCTTCAAACATGATGTCTGTAATGCGAAATCCCAAAATGTCATTGGCTTTTTCGAAAAGTTCTTTTGCCAAAGGGGAATTTTCGTATAGTTCTTTGCCCATTCCGGTAAATTGTGCTCCTTGTCCAGGAAATACATATGCTTTCATATCGTTTGTTTCAAGTTTAGTGTTACGTACTTTTTTTGAATCACAAAAGTACTATTTTTTGATTTTATTGTTCCATTGGAATTTCCATTATTAAAAAACGAGAATCCGAATTAGCTTTAATTTCTAATTCATTGGTTTCCCAAATCCCGATGGCGTCTCTTTTTTCTAGTTTTTCTCCATTCACTTCGATTTTACCTTCAATATTCATGATATAGAATCCGTTACCCTCTTTCTTTAAAGCTAATTTTTTAGAAAAATCTTTGTCAAAATCGCTCAAATAAAACCAAGCATCTTGATGAATCCAAACCCCTTCATCCTCTTCATTAGGAGATAGAATTTGAGCAAAATCATTTTTTTGCTTCGTACTATCCAAAGTAATTTGTTGGTAACGAGGCTC
>ERZ650308.434-NODE-434-length-22568-cov-4.576645_pt1 | contig 22568 bp, 24 predicted proteins | sample MGYA00376244_ERZ650308 | MGnify/ENA primary metagenome ERZ650308 (study PRJEB26733, sample SAMN07839295) | wastewater metagenome | biome: small river; feature: stream; material: water | place: USA: North Carolina | collected 2016-04-26 ... | reverse complement strand
CTACGTATACGATGCAGGTATGGGCGTATGGGATCCGCAAGGATCTGTCGCTACAGCTAGCCCTGTGCAAAGCGTTGCAGGTAGAACTGGTGCAGTTACATTAACCGCAGCAGATATTGCAGCAGGTACATTCCCTGGCGCTATCTCTATGGCCAGCACATTGGGCGTAACAGGCGCACTAACAGCAGCGTCATTTTCTGGTGCAGGTACAGGGCTTACGGGCACAGCAGCGTCATTGAGCATTGGTGGATCAGCGGCTACAGCAACAACAGCAACAAACCAAAGCGGTGGAACAATTAACGCAACCACTGGTGCGTTTAGTGGTTCTATCACAATAGCTACAAACAACGGTATTACGTTTGGACCAAATACTACATGGGGTGCGTATTTAAAAGTTGGCGGAAACGGGATTGATGGTACAACAGCTCAAGTTGCTGCTACTGATGGTAACTTGCATCTAGAATCATTGAGCTCTGCTAAGGCAATTTATTTAAACTACTATCGTGGTGGTGGAGTTAACGCCAACGGTTTCTTAAACGTAACAGGCGCAATTACGGCGACCACAACAGTTACAGCTTATTACTCAGACGAGCGTTTAAAAACTCGAATTGGTAATATTGAAAACGCACTAGATAAAGTAGATCAACTAAGTGGCTTCTTATACGTTGAAAACGAATTAGCTAGAGAACTTGGATTCAACAACACTACGCAGCAGGTTGCGTTAAGTGCTCAAGCGGTGCAGCGTGTACAACCAGAAGCAGTGGCATTAGCACCATTTGATAGAGATGCACAAGGTAACAGCAAAAGTGGCGAGAACTACTTAACTGTACAGTACGAACGACTAGTTCCTTTATTAGTAGAAGCAATTAAAGAATTGCGTCAAGAAGTAAATACAATTAAGCAACAACTCAAATAACTATGGCAGTATCAATTGATAACAGTGGATTAACATTTAGCGATGGCTCTAAACAAAACGGGTCACCAACGTCTAATAATGACTATGGTCAATTAGTCTCTATTACTACTTTTACAGCAAGTGGCACATATACTGCGCCAACCCCGTGTAGGAAACTCCTAGTTAAAGTACACGGCGCAGGCGGAGGCGGAGCAGGGCATTTTGAAAGTGGTGGAGCCGGTGGATATGCAGAACGTTTGATTCATGCAGTGAGCCCTGGACAGACTTTTGCAGTCACAGTAGGCGGCGGTGGCGGAGGTGTCGGTTATTACGCAGCAGGCGGAACTGGTGGCACTAGCAGCTTTGCTGGCTTAGTTACCGCCACAGGTGGTTACGGAGCAAACGCAAACTACAGCCACACTGGCGGACACGGCGGAACTGGATCAGGTGGCCAAGTGACTATTGCTGGTGGGGGCGGTGTGGGTCATACAAACGGTTTTGGTGCCTACGGCGCTCGTGGCGTTTCTGGATACTACGGTGGCGGCATGGGAACACGACATAGTGGTGGCGAACAAATTGGCCCAGGTGCACCGGGTGCGGGCGCAAGTGGTGGAACAACTAGTAACGCAGGTGGCGGCAAAACAGCAGCAGCCGGTATTGTTGTAGTATATGCTTACTCTTAAGGAATAATATGGCAATTACATTAGGTGCAAGCGGCATTACATTTAGTGATGGGTCTTCTCAAACAACAACGTACTCTGACAGAGGTCAGCCAATTAGTATTCAAATGTTTACATCGACGGGCACGTATACTGTTCCGGCTAACTGTACTAGAATATTAGTTCAAGTACAGGGCGGCGGCGGCGGCAGTGCTGGATACTGCGAAAGTGGTGGCGCTGGTGGATACGCAGAAGGTACATACGTAGTCTCTCCGGGTGCAACATACACTGTAACCATTGGTGGTGGCGGCGGTGGGGTTGGCTATTATGCAGCAGCAGGATCAGGCGGGACTACCAGCTTTGGATCATTGTTGTCAGCCTCGGGCGGGCACGGCGCGAATAATAACAATAGCCATGGCGGCGGACATGGTGGTAATAGCTTCGGTGGAGCACAACTGTCAACAGTTGGCGGAACAGGCGCAGGCCACGGAAATTCGGCAAACAACGCAGCAACAGCAGGCGGCGGCGCCAGTTTCTTTGGAGGAACGGGAGTATACAACAGGGGCTCCACAACCGCAACAAATAACGGACCAGCATGGGGATCGGGTGCAACTGGCGGTCGTACAAATGATGGCGGCGCAGGCACTACAGGTACAGTCGGAGTATGCGTAATAATCGCATACACATAAGGATAAAACATGGCAGTAACATTAGGCGCAAGTGGCATTACATTTAGTAATGGAACAACGCAAACTTCAAAACTAAACGGCGGCCTTGCTTTAAACGGTGACGACCGCGGAGATTTAATCGATATCCAGGCATTTAGGCAAAGCGGCACATGGACAAATCCTGGTGCCACGATTGTGCATGTTAAATTAGTTGGCGGAGGTGGTGGTGGTGCAGGCTATTGCGAAAGTGGTGGTGCAGGATGCTATGCAGAAAACGTATTTGGCGTCAGCGGAGTGGGATCGGTCGCAGTTACAGTGGGCGGTGGTGGTAGTTATGCTGCTTACTACTCAGCAGCAGGTAACGGAGGCACGAGTAGTTTTGGAACCTATATGAGTGCCATTGGCGGATACGGTGCAAATCAGCAGTATAGCCACAGTGGCGGACATGGCGGTAACAGTGCATCAGGACAGGCAGTGCATGTACAAGGTGGCGGCGGCTGGGGCCATACCAACGGCGTTGGGCACGGATCACTTAGTTCACTCGCTGGCGCAAGCTATTTTGGTGGAGCACAAGCACACATACGAAATCACAGTAATCTAGGATGGAACGTGCAGCACGGTATATCCACAGGTGCCCCGGGTACAGGCGGCCCCGGCAACGTAACAGACTGGGGTTACAGTCATCCACGTGGTCACAGTGCCGGCGAGTACGGACAGGCCGGGATAGTTATTGTTTACTCTTATAGATAATCGAAAGGAAAATAAAATGACATTACGAGCACTTTTACATAACACAGAGCAAGGTCGAATTTGTGAAATTCGAGAAGTTGGGGAAGAATTTGAAGTACACCCAGATTTCCAATGGGTTGACGTTCCCGATGGAACAACTACACACGATCTATACAACGAAGATGGTACTATTACCAAATTTGATATTACCAAGCTGCCGGGTTTTGCAGAAACAGCTTACCAGGTTGCTAGAGGTATTGCATATACTCCGGTGGGAAATCAAATGGATATGCTTTTTAAAGAGCTACAGGCCACAGGTACGATAAGTAATAGTGGGCCCTGGGCAACACACATTGCAAGCGTTAAAGCAGCAATTCCGAAGGATGATCCACAGGCGGTATACGAGTGGAACTTGCGTCATTGGGAATCGATTCAAGCAGGTATGCAGGGCAACATTTAACCCTAAGGTGATTTATGGATTTCAATAAACGGTTTTCGATCGCACATTACGATCGATTCCATGGTGAACATGCTGGCGTATTTTATGAGATGATGAAAAACGCTGACCCAAAGTACATAGCAAACATACACGATGTGTACTTTGGGAAATTCTTCTATTACGAATACAATGGCCAACAAAAACGCTGCGGTAACCCAATGGGAGTTGAAGCAAGCGATGAGCAAATTGATTATTTGTTTAAGCTACAAGAAGAAACTGGTGTCGAAATCAGCCTAACCTTTAACACAGTTGAAGTCCCGCACGAAGTTCAATTTGATCACACGATCCTGGAACAGTTTGTAGAATGGATTGGCGGGTACTACGATCGTGGTCTACGCAGTTGCACAATGAGTAGTGAACATATCTTGCGCATGGGCATCCTACAACAACGTTGCCCTGACATGCGTTGGAAAAGCACAGTAAACCAAATTGTAGCTGACGCACAGCAGTTTATTGATTACGCATACTTGGGTTACAATACTATTTTGTTGGACCGTAGTTTGAATCGTAACATACGTGAACTAAAGCGTATCAAGCGAGCACAGGATTATTTAAATAGTCTCAACCCTAAAAAGAAACTGCTAACAAGTTTGTTGGTTGCCGAAGCCTGCATTTACCACTGCCCGTTTAAGAAAGAGCATGACAGTGTTGGTGAAGTAATTGGCACCGAATATTTTAAAAGCATTGCAGATTTAAGTTGCAATGGTTGGAGGCAGCATCAGGAGTTTGCAGTACTACCTCGCAGCGGTATTAACCTAGTAGCAGGGCAAGCAGACACATTTAATGAGTTTGCGGAGCTAGTGGATATTTTTAAATACTCGGGTCGATTAACAAATCCAGTGTTTAAACCAGAGGACGCTAAACACATGAAGGCATGTTGGTATTATGATGATATCAACAAGTTTAAACAAAGCATTAGCATTGTTGGTAAAACAGTCTACTCAGATGATTTTACAGAAGTAATAGACAACAACTTAGGACCAATCCATAACTGGATTCCGGGATGGATTGACACTCGCTATACTAAAGAAGATTGGCGCACTACGCGCAAACCGTATACAGGAATCTGGGCAACTGATCCCGGTAAACGATTAGAAAAGATTTTGCGCACATGTCGCAATCAATGTTGGGACTGCCATGAATGTGAGCGCACATTTGGTATGCAAGACATTGATTCTGCTCTACAAATTAGAAAGCAATAATGTCAGACATACAGATCTTTGATAAAATAATCCCACAAGGTTACGCAGATCAAATTGAATTTGATGTAACCAGTACCCCATTTCCGTGGCACTATATCAATGATGTCACTAACAAAAGCTATGGCAATAATTCTGGCATGGTGCATCTTGCTTATGACCTTGGCGCAAATCCAAGCGAATGGTTTCCATTTATTAAGCCAATTGTCTACGCAATCACTGAAGCAGCAGGTCACACTATTGAGCAACTGTTACGCATTAGAATTGGGTACTTGAGTCAAACACTTAAAGAGGGCTACGACCACAATACCCCTCATGTGGATTTCACAATGCCACACTATACTGCATGTTACTACATCAGTGATAGCGACGGAGACACTGTGATATTTGACCAAACGCTTGCAGAAATACAAGAATCAAATATCACTGAGCAGGCACTTTATGATTTTGTGGCAAACAATGAATTCACTGTAGCACAACGTTGCAGTCCAAAGAAAGGTCGTGTTTGCGTGTTTGATGGGCTGAGATTCCATGCAAGTACAAAGCCAACAGAGCACGACAGACGATTAGTAATCACAGTAAACTACATAGCGAGATAATATGCACCATAACGTAAAATCAATTACCATCGTGGGCGGTGGTTCAAGTGGATGGATGACAGCAGCAGCGATAGCTAGGCTTCTACCTAACATTAAACTAACTCTAGTTGAGAGTCCTAATATTCCTACCATTGGCGTGGGCGAAAGTACCATTGGACATATTAATCAATACCTGGCATTGATTGGTATTAAAGACGAAGACTGGATGGCAGCATGTAATGCAACATACAAGACCAGCATCAAGTTTATTGACTTTAGAGAAAATCCAAAGGAAGAACCACACAAGTTTCATTACCCATTTGGTATTCTAGACTTTACAGATAAGCCACGCGGCCCAATGGAGTGGTTTCTAGCAGCAGCCGATCGCGGCAATCTTGATCCTAGCAACTTTGCAGAGTTTTATCACGACAGTATTTTAATGACTGACAAGAATAAAATTACACGTAACGAGGATTACAAAATTCGTGGGTTTAACTTTAGAGAAGATACAGCATACCATATGGATGCTACCTTATTTGGCGCATGGCTTCGAGACAATCTATGTTTACCAAGCGGAATGACTCACATACTAGATACAGTGACTGATGTAGTACAACGTGAAGATGGATCAATTGAAAAAGTTGGCACAGAGAACAGCGGCTACTTAGAAGCAGACCTGTTTGTTGATTGCACCGGATTTAAGAGTTTGCTCTTAGACCAAACTCTTAAAGAACCATTCACTAGCTTCCACGACACGCTGTTAAACGACAGAGCTGTGGCCACGGTTATTCCGTATATTGATAAAGAAGCAGAAATGGAAAACTATACAAGCTGCACCGCCATTGAGTGTGGATGGGTATGGAACATTCCGCTATGGAATCGCATTGGCACAGGCTATGTGTATAGCAGCAAACATGCTACTGAAGAAGAAGCCGAAGCACAGTTTCGCAAACACCTAAAGAGCAATCGCATGATGTTTCCGGATGCAGAACGTGCAGACACTTGTGAGCTAAGACATATTAAGATCAAGCACGGCGTTCATGAACGTGCATGGGTTAAAAACGTAGTAGGCATTGGACTTGCTAACGGCTTCATTGAGCCATTGGAAAGTACAGGACTGATGCTAACACACGAAGGCATTGTTAAATTATGCAATACTCTACTAATGCGTAACGGCGTTGTTAGCAATTATGATGTTGATTTGTTTAACTATGGATTCCAAGAACAGATTCTAGGATTCAAAGACTTTATTAGTCAGCACTATGCACTAAGCTGCCGCAACGATACTCCGTACTGGAAAGAAGTAACCGGCGACCTAACTTATTCTCGGGCAATGGGCGGGACTATCAACTTGTCTGGGCTAGCACACGATGTACGCTCTGCATCTGACTTGGGTATGCGTATGCACCGCACTCGAACATTTGATAACAACATGGGCGGTATTTTATACATTGCAGCAGGACAGGGATACAATCCAGTTGAGCAAAACTACATAAGATACGAAGATGTAAGACGCCACGAATCTCCAGAATTGCGAGCCACAATCTATGATAAGTGGCTCGAGCATAAAGAAGAAGTGTTGGCGCACATCGAGACACTGCCAACGCACTATCAATTCTTGTACGATAACTTCTATAACAAGTAAAGCAATAAATACGGTATGAAGACAATACAACCACTATACCGTAACGCCTACATTGGTGAAAGAGTTAACGAGGTCCGCGACTTAACTGGCGGTACTTGGACAGACGAAAAAATCACAATTCCCCAACGGGACACTGGGGCTCAATACGGTACAAAAGCACTGGTAATTGGTAACGGTGAAAGTCGCCGCAAGTTTAACCTTGAAGCAATTAAGCATCACAAGAACGGTGTGCCGGCCTTAGGAGCATTGCAAACATATGGCTGCAACGCACTGCACAGAGACTTCACTCCAAACTTTTTAGTAGTGACTCGTCCTGAAGTATTAGAGGAAGTGCTGGCTAAAAAGTACACTGCTCCTAATATTGTCTATTCTAATAGAAACTGGGTTGACGCAAACCCAGCACAGCTATATCACATACCACAAGACCCATGTTGGAACAGCGGTGCAATGGCAGCATACATGGCCTGCTTTGATGGACACGCTAAAGTCTACTTAGTGGGATTTGACGGAGTAGATACTCCGACGCATAGCTACAACCTGTATCAAGATACCAATGGATATCCAGAATTAAAAGATGGATACAACGAAGCTTTCTATGTAAAGACAATGCTACAGGTATTTGCCACTTATCCTGATGTTGATTTTGTGCGAGTCAAACCAACTGACTCATTCAGACTTCCGGAAGAATGGAAGTGGGTACCCAACTTACGTCAAATTGATTTTAACCAATTTGTAAACGAAGTAGATTTATAAGATACTTTCTAGTGTTTTGATCTTTTCCAACACGCTTTGGAAATTAAATGTGCGCCACACGCCCGGATGCAACGGCTTAGGGTGATCCTCGATGCTGGTCCAAGCGTACCCTCTATGTTCGTGATTTAGTTCGGGCACAAACTCACGCTCTACTGTAACCAGATATGTGTGATATTCAAAGTTAGCGTTATCGCTAGTGAAATGTTCTAGGGGAATGATCTTGTTTGAATCAACTGGGCCAATCTCTTCGATAATTTCTCTACCTAGTGCTTGAATAGCAGTTTCGTCTTTCTCTACTTTGCCGCCAACTAGACCCCAGTGGCCATTATGCTTGTGTCCGTTGCGTAACACAAACAAGTAACGTTTTGTTTTCTGGCTGTAGAATAAAGCTCCTACGCCTACAGTATGATTGACCATTCGCCTTCGTGATATACACCGTCGATGCTCTTGGTCCAGTTGCCTGCAAGCCATTTATATTGAACACCGGTGGTTAAGTTAGTAACGTATTCTAACGTAGAGTGATTGGTGCTGTCAAGACTTACGGTCCAATTGGATCCGTTAAACTCGATGATATCGTTTGCGTTTGCAGTTAAGTTGCCCCACACTGTGGTACCAGACCCAATACCATCTAAGATAAGATATCTTGTGCCCGCAGTTGGTGTTAGTAAATTGTTGTCATCTACATTAACATTTCGTGGATCAATGATAGCGTCAATTGGATCCAGTGTGTTAGCTGGCGCAGTGTCGGTGTCTAGCGTAAACAACAATAAGGTATCATCTGTTGGATGATACGCAATAGTGCCCACAAGTTCAGTGGTCGCAGTTACTCCGTCAATCTCGTCGTATGCTACTGCTAACTGTAAACGAACTTGACTCGCCCCATCTTTAAGACTACCGTACATACCAATTAGCGGCTTCCAGAAATCGGCAGTACCAATCTTGTCTGTGCCGTCTGCATTAGACATTTCGTTCTTCTTTAGTAACTTTAGGGTGTTACCAGTAAACAGTACGCTATAGTGCAGCGGAGTTAACATTTTACGTGCTAACAGATTGCTTTCAGCCATTGCATTCTCGTCTAAGTTACCATTGGCATCAAAAATGCTAGTGATGATCTTTTGCACAACACCAAGTTGTTTAACTTTTGCAGGACCGCTGATCCAAATTGGAATCTCAAAAGTCATAGTGCAAATGTCAATTGGTTCTTCGCCACCTGTTGGTACACTTCTACTTGACCAGGTTAGGTCAGTACGAGTAACCACAGTTAAACTAGTCCAGTCGATGTAGTTGTCTGTACTTTGAATTTCCATGCTGGGATTAAACAGCACACCGATTTGTTCGACTAGTTGCAGCTTCTGCTCTGTGTTACTAGTCCAGATATCCAACTTCAATGTTAGCTTGTAAGGTACAGGCATCATGCGCTCAACAGTGTAGGCACTGTCTTGAGTAGTGCCATATTCTCCTGTCATTGGATCGTAACTCTTTTGGCGCAAGTTTAGTTTGCTTACAAAGAATGGCTCTTGCATACGAGACTGATCATATTGCAATCCATTGATGTAAACGGCCATTGCGGGCACAGCGTTTAAACTGTTCTCGCTATTGTTGCGTAGAATCATTGCAGCTTGTCTACTAACATCTCCGTATACAACAGGCACACGTTGTAGCGCAGTAGCACCATTACGGTCCTTACCGAACTCCACTTGGAAGTTGCTCATCATGCGGATGAACTGTGTTACGAATCGACGGATTTGCCCGTCATAAAAATATTGTTGAGCCATTAATTATCTGCCGTTGGTTTAAGGATCTTACTTAGACCCTGCAATGTAGTGTGCGTACCACCACTGTGGTCAGTGTAGGTACTGGTGTCGTTGACGAAACTGCTACGAAGAGTGTGATTCTCCGGACCATTGGTTAAGTTGGTGCGTACTGCATCTTCGATTTTAACCCAACGACTGCCGTCAAATCTAAACAGTCTATTAGGTACATAGTCGAGACGCAAGTAATAATCGCCCTCGTCTGGAGTACCGGGAAATGCAATTCCAGCAGCAACAGCAATACCATTTGGTGCAAGCCCGTCGCCAGTTAAGTAACCGTGTACTTTGTCAGTTGGGGTATTGCTAGCAACATCTGGTGGAGTGTTGGATTGAATGTAAATGCCGCTAGTGTCATACCCCGAAGCCGGTACGTCAGACTCAGCTTGAGCGATGATAGCGTCATTGATGTTTTGATATTTCTGGATAGTACTCAAAATGTCTCCCACTGGTGTAGTGGTGTTTGTTCCGCCTGGGATATTTTTAAGAATATCTTTGTACTCTTGGCTATCAGTTAGAGGATTTAACTTAACACGCCAAATGTGTGGCCACCAAGTTGGGGTAAAACCTTCGCTACCAAATTGTGCATCACTACAAACATAAAAACGCTTTAGTGCAACGGGAGTACTTTGATCCAAACTGTTATAGTCCATTAAGTGCATAAGTTCAAGAACGTCGCCGTTCATGATTTTGCGCCCAATGTTATCAATCATGTCGTTTAAGTGGAACGTCATAAACAGTGTGCCAGTTTGTAAGAACAAACCAAATTGGCTCAAGTCAAAACTGTTGTCTGCTACTTGATATTGCCCGCGCATGTTGTATACGCTGGTGTCGTATTTGCGGTCCCTATTTTCCAGGAACAGCAAGTCCTGGATATTCATTTCACTTTGGTTAGTGTAAACAGGCTTAGTGGCATCTGTGCTACCAGTCTGTTCAGTTGGTCCCAAGTATTTGTGCAGCAACACGCCTGTTCCGCCAATGGTGTACATTTCGCTAATTCTGCGATCCAAGAACTTGTAATCATTTGTATGCTTACCGTCTTTCCAAAGACTTAAACGTGCCATGCTATTTCCTCAATGTAGTATTTATGGTTTGACTCATTAACCATTTTGTTGTATAATAGCCCTATGCAAGCTAAACACCAGGCACATCACGACGAGCTAGACGCATGTCTAGTTGTATTGCAAAATACCAAAGATATTGTTGCTAAAAGCGCACTATGGAAGTTTTACAACAATCTACGCCTAACTTGGGTTGCACTGGACAATGAAATGATTGAGTGCAGACGCCGCGGGCGGGTAACATCAAAGTACACAGAATTGGAAGTGCAGTTTGCCGAGCACTGTAAAAACTTTGAGCACTGGCAGATTATGGCTGCACTTTTGTACTAACTTGACCTAAAATGGTTTCGCTGCTATAATACAGTTATGGAATATAAAGTAGAGTCAAACAGCAAAACAACCCAGAAGTTTCTGGAAAGTTTGATGCCATCCTTTATCAAGCAGTTGGGCTTGCAAAGTAGTACAAAAGCATTACTTGTCAAAGTAACAGCAGACACCCCAGAGGGCATGGAAGGTGCAACACTTTTCATGGAAGTAGCAGATTGCTATCTTGTGTTAATCAAGCCCCCAAAGAAGCGTATTAACAAAGTCAAGTTGATTGATATGGCAACTACACTGGCACACGAAATGGTGCATGTGCGCCAACTTGCTAAGGGCATGATGAAATTTTTGCCCAACAATGCACGTATGTGGATGGGAAAGCGTTATAATAAGCGTGTGACTTATTTGAACCAGCCCTGGGAGTTGGACGCATTTTCTAAACAAGAAATTTTGGTTCGCAGAGCCATTGAGGAATAAATGTATAAATTAATAAACAAAGCAGGAACAGAGTTAGATGGGTTTGAAACTCTAGACTCTGCTATGCAAGCCGCAAAGGCAGTGGGATTCTTTGTAACAATCAAAGGCCCAGAGTTTGAAGTATGTGGTGTGTTTGGAGTAGACACAGTTGCAGATGGCAAGTGCCCAGATGGCATTGCATACGACTGGAACAAAGCATCGCGCATTGGCGCACCGAAACGACGTTAAGGAAAAGACATGGCAACAGTAGCTGGCATTAAGATCAAAGTTAAAGCACCGCGGGCACAGCGCATCGCATTTGCAGACGAAAAGTACACTGGCCCCGAGCCAGAGTGGCCAGCTGAAGCCGCAGATTGGGACGGCGAAAAGTTTGACAACCGTCTACGCAAGAGCTTCTACTACTACAATTACTACTACAGCCAAAAAGACTGTAAGAAGTACGTGGTTGAGTGGTTGCAAAAGAACAGCAAGCTAACAGCAGAAGACATTCGTGCGTTTAACCGCGCAGGAGATCGCTTGCTGCCCATGACAGTATGCAGCTTGATTATGGCACATCGCCAAGGCATGCCGTTCCGTGGCCGTCACATTGAATTCATTGTTGACAGCGTACAAGCTGTCATTGACCAAGCTGAACCGGAAGTTGTTGAGACTGCGGAGGGCGACAAGCCCAAAGCATACGTGCCAACTATCCAGGATCGCCTTAACGAAAAGACTAGCGAAATCATTGGAGAGCTTGAGGGCATCTACGATGACATTGCTACAGGTGTTAAAAACCCAGCCAAGTTGTATGACTTCTTGGTAGCCAACAACGTGGTGCAAAGCCAGTTAGGAAAGTATGAAGGACTATTTCGCAAGCGGAAAGAGGAACTTGTCTTGGCACAGTCTAAGTCCGATGACCAATTACGAGAAGGCTACAGCCATCTTAAAGCCGCTGATTTCAAACGAATTATCGGATGGATCGATGACTTGCTCTCAGCTGTTGACCAATACCGCGGGGTCAAGAAAGCAACTAAAAAGGCCCGAGTTAAGAAAGCCCCGAGCAAAGAAAAGTTGGTGGCAAAGCTCAAGTATGCAAAAGCAGATGCTGCACTTAAAATTGTTTCTATCAATCCTGCGGACATTATCGGAGCAGGCGAGCTCTGGGTCTATAACATTAAGACTCGGAAGCTGGGCAAATACGTGGCCGCTGCATACAAGCAACTTTCAATCAAGGGGACCAGTATTGAAGGGTTTGATACCGATAAGAGCACAAGCAAAACCCTACGCAAGCCCGACGAAAAGCTGAAAGAGTTTGCCAAAGCAGGTAAAATCCAACTTCGCAAGTTCTTGGATGATATTAAAGCAACTGAAACCAAGCTCAATGGTCGTATTAGCGCAGACGTAGTATTGCTCCGCGTACAGTAAGCCACAAGTCCTGTCTATCGGTAATAAATACTGATAACAGGACTTTTCTATGGCCATACAAAACACAACACTCTACGATGCAAAAGGCAATCTTCCAACAGATAACCTTTTCCAAGCCAACACAGGCACAGGCAGCGGGCATATTCAATATGACTCAGCAGACTATGACAGCGCCAATGCTAAACGTGCTGAAATAACAGACTACATCCGTATGCGCTTAGGCGACGGTATGGTAGATGTGGAACTTGAAAAAGAACATTACGAAATGGCCATCAAGCAGGCCATGATCAAATATCGCCAACGTAGCAGTAATGCAGTAGAGGAAAGCTATGCGTTCCTACAGCTATTGCCAGAAACACAAGAATACATCCTTCCTAAAGAAATTATGGAAGTGCGCCAAGTTAACCGCCGTGGTATCGGCAGCGTAACTGGAACAACAGCCAGCCAATTTGAACCATTTGCATCGGGTTACTTAAACACTTACATGTTGGTGGCAGGACGTGTAGGCGGTTTAGCCAGCTATGAACTATTTGTAGACTATCAAAAGCAATCTATGAAGATGTTTGGTGGCTTCATGAATTTCACATTCAATCCAGTTACTAAAAAGCTAACCATTGTTCGTAAGATTCCTTTCCAGGGACAAGGAGATACCAACTTTGAAAACGCAGAGTCCTGCTTGCTGTGGTGCTACAACTACAAACCAGACTGGCACTTGCTAAACGACTACCGTGTTATGCCTTGGTTACAGGAATATGCCTATGCGTTTGCTAAAGAGTTGTTAGGACATGCCTACAGCAAGTTTGCAAGTATTGCTGGCCCACAGGGCGGTACTACTCTAAATGGAGCAGCATTGGTAGCAGAGGCCAAAGTTGAAATGGATGCACTTGAGGAAGAACTAAAACGATTCCAAGACGGTGGCATGCCAATGACATGGGTGACAGGTTAATCATATGAGAATCAATGAAGTTATAACAGAATCTCTTGTTGACGAAGCCCAAATGGACGATGATATTAAGAAAGTCATGCAGAAGCAAGGCTATAAGTTCTTGGGTCACGGGCAGGACCAAGACGCTTACCTAGCACCAGACGGTACTATCTTAAAGATATTTGGTTACGAAACTGATAGCAGAGGAATGTCTGAAGGGCAACGCAGCTTTATTGACTTTGCCAACTTCTGTATGGCAAACGCTAACAACCCATTCTTGCCACAGTTTGGGGGATGGACTAAGTTTAAGTTCAAAGGACAAGGGTATTTGCAAATCAAGTGTGAGCGATTATTTGAGGTACCAGAAGATTTGGGAGAAATGCTAGCAGATTTAGTTGATAGAATTGAACTCTTTAGTCCAGAACAGGCTATAGAAAGATTCATGCACTGGGATGTTGATAATGATAGATATCCCGAACGCGCCGGAGAGTTAATTACTATGATTGGTGGTGAACAACAGCTCTTGTTGTTTGCTCGAACAGTTAAGCAATTATCCGTCATTGGGCGTAAAAAAGGTTATGGTATAGATTTGCATAGCGGAAACTTTATGCTCGGCAGTGATGGAGAGATTGTGATTAACGATCCGTTCTTTACTGGCAGTATGCGCCATTGACCTTTAGCATACGATATGCAATAATGCCCTTATACGTAAGGGCTTTTTTATGATTATAGGAATTTGCGGATTTATTGGGTCGGGCAAAGATACAGCAGCAGACTATTTGGTTAACTTCCACGAGTTTAGACGTGAATCGTTTGCATCCACTTTAAAAGATGCAGTGTCAAGTGTGTTTGGCTGGGATAGAGAGATGCTTGAAGGGCGTACAGGACAGAGTAGACTGTGGAGAGAACAAACTGACCTGTGGTGGAGCGAACGCTTGGGCATGCCAATCACCCCACGATGGGTATTGCAGAACTGGGGAACAAACGTATTGCGGGCTCACTTCCATGATGACATCTGGATTGCCAGCTTGGAAAACAAGTTGCGCAGCAGCAAGGACAGTATTGTTATTAGCGATTGCCGTTTCCCCAACGAAATTGCAGGACTAAAGGCACAGGGTGCTAAAGTAATTTGGGTACAGCGCGGTATCACACCGCATTGGTACAGCATTGCTGAACAAGCCAACCGCGGAGATACCAAGGCAGCACAATGGCTAGCAGATAACAATATCCATGCAAGCGAATACAGCTGGGCAGGTACCCCATTTGATCACGTAGTTGACAACAACGGTACGATTGACAACTTATACAGTCAACTCAAAAGTCTGGTAGTATAGTACTGGTCTTCCAAGGCAGCTTGCTCTTACTGACTTCTATTGCACAGTTAGCACAGATAGTCTTGAGGTTAGTCCAATTGGTATTATTCAGCTTGCCGTCAACATGAAACACCTGTAACTGATCAGGATGTTTAGCAACAAAGCCGCATTTTTCACATTGCGGCTTTTTCTTGTATCCGCTTAATGCCCATGCCGGTCTCTTAGGCTTCAATTTCTTGCCTTTGCGTAGACAGCTATCACATTGCTTGCGATAGTACGTAACTTCATTCTTAATGCAGTTGATTGCAACGGGTCTAGCATTGCATGTAGGGCATATTGGTCTCGTTTCCATATTGTATTTATAGGTAAACCTTAATTAAGGGCACCGTAACAGCCCGTTTTTGTCATATCCAAATAAATATTGATATCGTGTATTATAAAGGAAACACAATATGGCACTAATTTCTCCAGGTTTACAATTAAGTGTAACCGACGAAAGTCAATATGTACCAGGCGCAGTTGGATCTGTACCATTGGTCATCTTGGCTACCGCTCAAGACAAAACAAATCCAGCAGGCGCAACTGCATTGGGTACAACAAAAGCAAATGCAGGTAAGTTACAAGCGTATGCTAGCCAACGTGAGTTAGTTAGTGCATTTGGTTATCCATCATTCCAACAAAGCAGTGCTGGCACAGCATTGCACGGCGACGAGCGTAACGAATACGGCTTGATGGCAGCTTACAGCGCATTGGGTATTGGTAACCGCGTATATGCAATCCGCGCCGATATTGACTTAGCTCAATTGGAAGCAACAAGCAACCGTCCTACAGGTACTGTAGCTGATGGTACATACTGGTTAGATCTATTAGACACTAACTGGGGTATCAACGAATGGGACGCTAGTGCAGGTGTGTTTAACACAGTAACACCAGCAGTTATCACAGACGCTCTACAATACACAAACGTTGGTGGTATTAACACTCCAAAGCCAAGCGTTGGTGAAATTGGTTCATATGCAGTGGTATTAAACCCAGCTGGTACAGGTGGTTTCTCTTCTAGCGTATGGTATACATTTAAGAAGTTGACATCTAACGCATGGGAAGTAGTTGGTAGCCGTCCATGGCAAGCTGACCACGCTACCATTCGTGGTACTACTTCTAGCCCAGTAATCGCATCTGCATCACCAGCAGCAGCTATTACTATTAACGGCACTCCAGTTACAGTTGGTAGCACTAGCGTTACTAAATCATTAGCTGATGTAGTTACTGCAATCAATGCAGCATCTATCACAGGTGTTACAGCTCGTGCAGTAAACAGCAAGCTAGAAATTCTTGCAACAGATTTGGCAACCGGCGACGAAGTAGTTATTGCTGATAGCGCACAAACTCCATTGGCAACATTGGGTATTGTAGCAGGTACATACAAGGCTCCAACTGCAACTTACGGTTCGTACGTTGCAATTCCAGCATGGAGAAGCACAGATACTACACCACGTCCAAGCGGCAGCGTATTCTTTAAGACTAGCGCAATCGGTGGCGGTGCTGACATTGTTATCAAGAAGTACAGCGCAGGAACAGGTACATGGACTACACAAGCAGCTCCGTTGTATAACCATCCAAATAATGCAATCTTTAACTTGGATCCAACCGCAGGCGGATTTAACATTGCAGCAGGTACACTATATGTTCGTTACGATGTAACAGACGGTACAGTTGGTGACTTTAAGCCTTACTACCGTCGTGTAGCTGGCGCAACTAAGATTACTGGTAACGCAGCAGCTAGCGTAAACCCATTCACAGTTAGTGATGCGTTTACAATTACTGTAACTTCAATCGGAACTAGCAACCTAACTACTTACTCAATCACATTGAGCAGCACAGGTTTGGCTAACTTTGCAGCAGCAATCCAAGCAGCAAACATTCCGGAACTTACAGTTTCTGCAGATATTACTGCTAAGACAATCACGCTAACACACAAATATGGTGGCGATATCACATTGACTAACGTTACTGGTACTCCAGTTGCAGACGCAGGGTTTGATACCACTATTGCAGGCGTGCAAGCTAATGCCGCAGGCGCATTTGAGCTAACCAACTGGAGCCCATTGGCATATACATACAGTGTAAATGAGCCAACACAGGATCCAGTAGATGGTACACTATGGTACTATGGTTCTGCAACAGACGTTGACATTATGATCAATACAACTACAGGTTGGATGGGTTATAAAAATGAAACAAACGATGCACGTGGTTACAACTTGTCATTGACTGATGATAACGGGGTTATTGTTAGTGCAAGCAAGCCAACTACACAAGTTAGCGGCAGCGCATTGGCAGCAGGTGATTTGTGGTTAGACACAAGCGACTTAGAAAACTGGCCAGCATTGTATCGCTTCAGCTCTACTACATGGGTTAAGATTGATAACACTGATCAAATTGGTCAAAACGGTATCATCTTTGCTGATGCACGTTGGGGAACAGCAGGCACAGTAGATCCAGTTAGCGGCAGTTTGCCAACTATCACTGATTTGTTGTCTAGTGATTACTTGGACCTTGATGCTCCTGACTACCGTTTGTATCCACGTGGTACATTGTTGTTTAACACACGCCGTAGCGGTTATAACGTTAAGCGTTTCGTAAGCAACTACTTCAGTGAAGCTAATTTCCCAGATGATTCGTTGCCAACAGTGGCTAACGCATGGGTAAGCGCAAGCGGTTTGAAAGACAACGGTAGCATGTATGCCGGTCACCAAGCTCAACGCCACATGGTTGTTAGCGCATTGAAGGCAGCATTGGACGGCAACACAGCAGTTCGTGAAGACCAATACGCATTCAACTTGATTGCAGCTCCTGGTTACCAAGAACTTATTGCTAACATGGTTGCTCTAAACAACGACCGTCAAAACACAGCGTTCATTATCGGTGACACACCGTTCCGTTTAGCTCCAAACACAATTGACTTGATCAATTGGAGCAACAACACAGATAACGCAACTGGTTTGACAACAAACGATCCGTACCTAGGTGTTTACTACCCAGGCGCAGCGCAAACAAATGACGTGCAAGGTAACACTATCGTTGTTCCAGCAAGTCACGTTGCTCTACGTACATTCTTGCACAGTGATAACATTAGCTATCAATGGTTTGCACCAGCTGGTACACGCCGTGGTTTAGTTGACAACGCTAACAGCGTAGGTTACATTGACGCAATGACTGGTGAATATAACCCAATTGGTGTTAACCAAGGTCTACGTGATAGCTTGTATGAAAACAAGATTAACCCAATCACTAACTTGCCAGGAATTGGTTTAGTTGTTTGGGGTCAGAAGACACGTAACCCATTTGCAAGTGCAATGGATCGTGTAAACGTAGCTCGTCTAGTTAACTACATCCGTACAATTCTTGCTAGCGTTGGTAACGGCTTCTTGTTTGAACCAAACGACAAGATCACTCGTGATCAGTTGAAGACTATTATCAGTGGTGCAGTAAACGACTTGGTAAGCAAGCGCGGTGTATACGACTACTTGGTAGTATGTGACGACAGCAACAACACACCAACACGTATTGCACGTAATGAGTTGTATGTTGATATCGCTATTGAGCCAATGAAGGATGTTGAGTTTATCTACATTCCAATCCGCTTGTACAATCCAGGTGGCATTAAGCAATTAGGCGCATAAAGTAGGTATATAACGGGGCTGTAATGGTCCCGTTAACTTACCCAAAATTAGGTAAATACCTTAACAGGAGAATAAGATGGCAGTATCGTCACTAACAAGATTAACAGTACCGTTAGCAACTAACCAAAGTGCATCAGCACAAGGTTTGCTAATGCCAAAACTCAAATATCGCTTTCGTGCAACATTTGAAGGTTTTGGTGTAAGTGCTGACAAGCGTGTAGAATTAACAAAACAAGTCGTTGACATTAAGCGTCCAAGCGTAAACTTTAACCCAATCACATTAGATGTGTACAACAGTAAAGTTTATTTGCAAGGTAAGCCAGAGTGGCAAGAAACTAGCATCAACTTACGTGATGATGCAGCAGGTAACGTTAGCCGTATGGTTGGCGAACAGATCCAAAAGCAATTTGACTTTGCAGAGCAAAGTTCAGCAGCTTCTGGTATTGACTATAAGTTCTTGTTACGCTACGAAGTACTTGATGGCGGTAACGGTGCAAACGAACCTAACGTTCTAGAAACATGGGAATTGTACGGTTGCATGATCAGTCAAGTTGACTACGGTGATATGGCTTACAGCAGCAATGATCCTGTACAAATTGCACTGACATTACGCTTCGATAATGCAGTACAAACACCAACAGGAACTGGCGTAGGCACACTAGTTGGCCGTACACTAGGTACAATGGTAACTGGTTAATACCAGATGACAAACTTAAGCCCGGTTTAGGCCGGGCTTTTTTATGGCTAAATAGTTTATAAGAGGATACTACTTTGAGCATTAATCAGTTTTTACAAGAAGTTGGCAAAGGCGACCAAATCAAGGACTTCCAACACGCTAGTAAGTTGTTTGTTGGAGACAACTTTAAGCTGGCACCTCGCCAAGGATTTTTGTATCATGTGTTCTTTGATTTAGCTCCTGAGTTTTCGGCTAAGTATGGCCGCAATCAACAAGTTGAAGCTGGTATGCTTGTAAAAATGGTCGACTTACCTAAGTTCACCATCGATACTAAAACTCTAAACAGTTACAACAGACCTAACATCATTCAAACTAAGATAAAGTACGATCCAATTAACATCCAATTTCACGATGACCATGCAGACGTTGTGCGTGGATTATGGTTCCAGTACTTTAGCCATTTTTATAGAGATACGGACTTAGGTTATCAGGGCCCGGATGGGGTTATTAACCCAGGATACAGACAAAACACAAAGTATTCACCTCGTGAAAATAACAACTGGGGTTACTCACCAAAGACTCCAACAACGCACCCAATTAACGCAGTTCGTATCTATAGTATGAGCCAAAAGCGTTTCGCAGAATACACACTAATTAATCCTATCATTACTAGCTTTAAGCATGGTCAACATACAGCTGGGTCTAGCGAAGCATTACAACACGAAATGACATTGTCTTTTGAAACAGTGTTATACGGTGCAGGTTGGGTAAGTAAGAATACAGTACAAGGGTTTGCTGATATTCATTATGACAACAGCCCAAGTCCTTTAACGCCAGCAGGGGGTGGCACCAAGAGCATCATTGGTCCGGGCGGCTTACTTGATACAGCTAGTGATGTTGTTAACGATTTGGGTAAAGAAGGTGGTAGTGCTAGTGCATTCTTTAAAGCGTTCCGCGGTTATCAAAACTTAAAGAACACAAACTTAGCAGCAGTTGCTAAAGCAGAACTAACTCAATTGGGTACAGACATGTTACGTGGCAATAACCCGTTGAATAGATTGTTTGTACCAAACAGTGGAAACTTAGCAGACGGCAGCCCAATCTACCAATACAACAAAAACAGTAAAGCTGGCAACGGTAGTGCAGGAAATGGCGCAAATGGCGCAACTAGCAACGGAGAGAATGTTGGGTCTATGTTTGGTATGGGTGTTGCAGGCACAGTACTTGGTGGCCTTGGCGCAAGTGTGCTATTAGGCAAAGGTGGTGGCCTTGGTGCAATCGCAACAGTCGGTGGGCTTGTTGCTGGTGCAGGTGCGTTAAACAAACTACTAAAGGTGAACCCCAAGACTGGTGCCGTGGAAAATGTTTCTACTTTGCCAAGCAAAACAGCAGCAGAAACACAGTTAAGCAATATGCCTAACAGTGCTGCTAACACTTATATGGACAGTTACCTTGACTTACCGGAGGCTGTGCCCGGCGCATCAAACGTTGCATTAAACGATGAGGCAGCAGCATGGGATTATGCTACCGCAGATATGTCTACTAACCCAGCATTGCCATCTAGCAAAGTTCCTGTGTTTACAGCCGATCAACTTAATAAACCAATTGAAACACCTCCGGAAATTGCTGCACAGATTGCAAGCGATGCTGAAGCTAGAGCTCAAGAAAATGGGTTAACCATGGGCGAAGACAATAGCGACAGTGCAACAAATCAAATTGACACAGATAATTGGGATCAAGCATAATGGCAACAGGAAAAGCAACAAACTTGGGTCCAGTGGATCAATCGGTAAACGATAACACTGACCCTAATAGATACTTTAACAACTATTTTGATCCAACCTTTTTAGTTAGTTCAAACGTTGATGCAGCAATTCTATCATATTTTGAAGAAGTATCTTTTAACAAAGAAGCGGCCAAGGCTTTGGCTAGTGCAGTAATTTACACCAGCAAGACACAGGGTGTAGATCCAATGCAAACGCTTCAAGAGTTTACTAAGCTGCCAAAGGGCGAGTTAAACGCTTACTTGGTTATGTTCTTAAACATACAGCGTAAAGGCACAAGCTATCTAGGCATTACGAACCAGCCTATCACAAACAAATACGTTAACAGATCAATATTACCATGAGCAAGTATGCACAAGGCAAGTTCCAAATGAAGAACCCAGAAAAGTATGTGGGCAACAAAACACCTACGTACCGTTCCGGTTGGGAATTTGTGTTTATGCAATTTTGTGATAACAATCCTGCAATTCTACAATGGGCAAGTGAAGCTATACACGTTAACTATCGTAACCCGTTGACAAACAAGAATACCATTTATGTTCCGGACTTTTTGATTATATATGTTGACAAGAACGGTGGCAAGCATGCAGAAGTCATTGAAGTGAAGCCTACTAAAGAAACTAGCTTGCAAGAGGCAGGACGTAGTGCAAGAGCACAAGCCGCAGCTATTGTTAATATGGCCAAATGGGAAGCTGCTAGAGCGTGGTGCAAGCAACAAGGACTGGTGTTTAGAACAGTTACCGAAAACGAAATATTCCACCAAGGTTCTGGCAAATAAATAATGGTATGACTAAAAAACTAGAATCACTCTTCAATTTGCCTGAAGTAAAAGAAGGCGCAACAACAGAAGAAGTTGCACAAGTAATTGAAGAAAACCGCGGAATCATTGAACAAGTGGACGAAGCGATTGACAAGATAGATGCCGCTTTGCCTGGGATTACTGGGCTAGACACACTAGATGATGATTTAGATGCGTTAGCAAAACTAGCAAAAGATAAAGCAGAAGACCTATTAGACTTAGGTATGAACGTAGACCCACGATTTGGGGGCATGATATTCCAGACTGCTAGTCAATTATTAGGGCATAGTATTACAGCTAAAACAGCAAAGATTGATAAGAAACTAAAGCAGCTTCAACTTCAGATGCAAAAAGCCAAATTTGACCATCAGGTTAAAAAGGATGCAGGTAAAGTTGAAGAAGAGCCAGAAGATGGCAAGGGAATGTTGCTTGATCGTAATGCGTTGCTAGCGTCAATACTAGAAAAGACTAAGAAACAATAAATATACAATAGAGGAATTCGCAATGAAGCCATACCAACAATATGTGTTTGAGCTTAACAAGGTATACGATTACACTGTTAAGATTGCAGGCACAAACCCACAAGGTGAAGTAATGGAGCGTATTAAGAACGCTTTGAATGCTCACGATGTTGAAAGTGTATCTAGCCCTAAGAGCATGCCTATTCAGGAACACAGAGAGTTTCCTAAAAT
>ERZ650308.433-NODE-433-length-22589-cov-6.704313_pt1 | contig 22589 bp, 23 predicted proteins | sample MGYA00376244_ERZ650308 | MGnify/ENA primary metagenome ERZ650308 (study PRJEB26733, sample SAMN07839295) | wastewater metagenome | biome: small river; feature: stream; material: water | place: USA: North Carolina | collected 2016-04-26 ... | reverse complement strand
AAGCAGGGACCTTGTTTTTAATTCAGTTTTTTTGGCAATTTCCTCATTTTTGGGCAATTGGTTGGTTTTTATACGAAGATTATGAAAAGGCAGGATTTTTTATGTTGCCAACTGGGAAAAAAGATAAAGGAACGGCATTGCAAATCATATTATATACGATTTGGTTAATAATTGCATCACTTTTACCTGTTTTGGGGTATACGGGACAGTTATATATTACACCTGTTGCTGCGGTAGTGGTATTTCTGCTCGGTGTTTGGATGTTGTTTTATGCTGTACGATTGTATCAATTGCGTACTGCAAAATCGGCAAGAACATTAATGTTAGTAAGTGTTTCGTACATCACTTTGTTGCAATTAGTTTATATATTTGACAAATTTTTAAGATAATTATGGATATGACAATGATACAAGACGAAGAAAAAGCCAGAAAGTCAAGATCAGCTAAGTTGATTTTGTTGTTTGCAATGGTAAGTATGACCATGATGTTTGCAGGTCTTACGAGTGCTTTTGTTGTAAGTAAATCTAGAGCTGATTGGTTGAAAGATTTTCAATTGCCATCTGCTTTTTATATCAGTACAGTTGCGATTATAGGATGTAGTGTCACATTTCATTTGGCTAAAAAAGCAATACAAAGAGATGAGCGCTCTAAGACTACGACACTTCTTTTGACTACATTAGCATTAGGAATTCTATTTGTTATTTTGCAATTTGTAGGTTTTGGACAAATAGTTTCAGCGGGATATTATTTCACCGGACAAGCGAGTTCTATTACAACTACCTTCCTTTATATTGTTACATTAATGCACTTGTTGCACCTGGCTGGAGGGATAATTTCGCTTTTAATTATAATTTATAATCATTTTAAACAAAAATACAATTCAACACAAACTCTTGGAATTGAACTAGGTGCGATGTATTGGCACTTTCTAGATATTCTATGGGTTTATTTATTTTTATTTTTATTTTTCTTTAAATAAGAAAAAAACGTAAATTTGGGAACTTTTTAACGAATAACTTTTTATGGGAGCTACAGTTACTACTGCAAATAGTGAAGAAAAAACTTGGGGAGGCGGAAATGAGCCAATGGGAGCAAGTTATGGTAAATTAATGATGTGGTTTTTTATCGTGTCAGATGCCTTAACTTTCTCTGGATTTTTAGCAGCTTATGGTTTTTCAAGATTTAAGTTTATAGAAACATGGCCTTTGGCTGATGAGGTGTTTACACACTTTCCTTTTTTACATGGAGTTACTGCTCCTATGTATTATGTTGCGTTAATGACGTTCATATTAATATTTTCTTCTGTTACAATGGTTTTGGCCGTAGATGCTGGACATCAATTGAACAAAAAGAAAGTGACAATTTATATGTTTCTTACCATTATTGGAGGTTTAATTTTCGTTGGTTCTCAAGCTTGGGAATGGAAGAATTTTATCAAAGGTGAATATGGTGCAGTTGAAACTAAAGGAGGAAGTATTCTTCAATTTGTGGATAAAGATGGGCATAGAGTTGCTTTAGCAGATTTTGCCGTTACAATTCCTGAAGAAAGAGAGCAATTAACTAGAAATAAAGCCAAATGGTTTATGGAAGAGCCTACATTGCCTTCTTATTCTGTGGCTGAAGTTCAAGCTGGTTTTGAAGCTCATCCAGATTTATTGATTAGAACGGAGACAATTACAAAAGAAAAAAAGAAAGAAGTTTTATCCCGTCAAGAATCTGTAGCTAGACTTAAAGATGCTACTTATGTAGTGGAAGGAGCTAACCTTATTCGTAATGAATATGGAAGTAAGTTATTTGCTGATTTCTTCTTTTTCATTACTGGTTTCCACGGTTTCCACGTATTTTCTGGAGTTATAATTAACATTATTATCTTTTTTAATGTTTTATTAGGAACTTATGAAAAGAGAAAAAGTTACGAAATGGTAGAGAAAGTAGGTTTATATTGGCACTTTGTTGATTTAGTTTGGGTGTTTGTATTTACAGTATTTTACCTTGTTTAATTTTTAATAACAATAACAATGTCACACGATCACGTATCAAATACAGCTAGAATTTGGAAAGTTTTCGGAATTCTTTCACTTGTAACTATAGTTGAAGTAATTTTAGGGATACTAAAACCAGATTCACTTTTTATGAATAATGTTTTAGGAATGAATTTATTGAACTGGATATTCTATGCATTAACAATTTTTAAAGCATATTATATTGTATGGGCTTTTATGCATATTGAAGGCGAGACAAGTTGGTTAAGAAATTCGGTAGTTTACCCAGTTGTTTTTTTAGTAATTTACCTGCTCTTTATTCTTTTAACAGAAGGAGATTATATTTATGAAATATTTAAAAATTCTACAATTAAATGGAATTTTTAACATGATATTAATTAATGAAAGAGGTACGCATTGCGTGCCTTTTTTTATTTTTGTAATCTAAATTTAATTCAAGATGAAAAAAAATACTGTTCTCTTTATTCTTTTTATTTTGCCTATAGTCGCTTATTTGTTTTTTGCTTCGGGAGTGAATAGCTATACTAAACTTCCAATAATTACTCCAAAAACAAATGATTTTGGCAACTGGACATCCTTAAGTGGAGATAAGGTAAGCTTGAAGGGTAAGGTTACTATTTTAGGTTTTGGCGGAAATGATTTACTAAAAAACAGAGGTAATTTATTTAATTTAAATCAAAAGGTTTATCAAAGATATCACGGATTTAAAGACCTTCAGTTTGTCTATCTTTGTCCAATTGGGACTGAGAAAGACGCTGAATCAGTTTTGAAAGCTTTGGGAGCATTTACAAATACATCCCAATGGCAGTTTGTCTTTACTACTCCAACAGAAATCAATTCCTATTACAATCAACTGCGTTTAGCTGAAAAATTAGATGCAAATTTTGGCACATCAAATGTTTACATTTTAGACAAAGAAATCAATTTGAGAGGAAGAAAAGAAAAAAAAGAATATAAAGAAGGTTATGATACATTTCATCCAGCTGAATTGAGTAATGAAATGTTAGATGATTTTAAAGTGATTTTATATGAATATAGAGCGGCATTAAAAAAGAATAATAATGCATCTAGAAAAATTTAATAAAACGAGATGAAAAACAAATCGTATATCGGGATATCCTTTATAATTTTAGTTTTTGGGATTTTAGTAGTTCCTAAAATTGTTGAACGTATTCAAAATGGTTCAGTTACTTCGGCAGATCGATTGGATAAAGTCCAAATTGGAAATGTTGAAGATACAAGTTTGGTAAAAATTGGTCCTTGTCCAAAATTTGAATTGATTAGCCAAGACAATGCTCCGGTTTCTAATGCTACTTTCAAAGGAAAGGTTTTTGTATTAGAGTTTTTCTTTACTAGTTGCCCAACTATTTGTCCAAAGATGAACCAAAGTATGCTTGGGATTGAGAAACAGTTTTTTGGCAATCCTAATTTTGGGATTGCTTCAATAAGCATTGATCCTGTTACAGATTCTCCTAAGGTTTTAAAAGAACATTCAGAGGCTTTGGGTGTAAAGTCCTCTAATTGGTATTTTCTGACAGGAGATAAAGATTATATTTTTAATTTAGCCAACAAAGGTTTTAATTTGTACGCTGGCGAAAATAGTAAAGTAAGCGGTGGATTTGAACACTCTGGACTTTTTGCTTTAATTGATAAAAATGGAATTATTCGTTGTCGTCGAGATCAATTCGGGAATCCAATTTTATATTATGATGGATTAGAGGCTAAAGGAGTAAAAGATATTCAAGAAGACATTAAAAAATTATTAAAAGAATAGATATGAAAGATATTTCTAATGTAGATAAGAAGTACAATACGTTAATTGTGTTTGTTTCGGTTTTAATCCCTATAGTTGTGGCTATTTTGTTCACGGTTAAATTGAAAGACTTTGGTGTTGACGTGGAGCCCCTTTCATTTTTACCTCCAATTTATGCAACTATTAACGGAATTACTTCTGTAGTTTTAGTTGCTGCTGTATTGGCTATAAAAAAAGGGAACAGAAAAGTTCATGAACGTTTGATGACTTTTGCAATTGCATTATCATTAGCATTTTTAGTAATGTATGTAGCTTATCATATGACTTCGGATTCTACTAAATTTGGTGGAGAAGGATGGATTAAATTTGTATATTTTTTTATATTGATTTCCCATATCCTGCTTTCAATTGCGGTAATCCCATTAGTGTTATTCACTTATGTACGTGCGTTAGCTTCAAAGTTTGACCAACATAAGAAACTTGCAAAGATTACGTTCCCTATTTGGTTGTATGTTGCGGTAACTGGTGTTGTTGTATACCTTATGATTGCGCCATACTACACTCATTGATTAATTGAATTTTTTTACATTCAAAATGCGATATTTTAAATTCAAATTTGTTGTTCTATTTTTTTTGCTTTTTTCAAGTTATACCTATGCACAATGTGCTATGTGTAGGGCTTCATTAGAAAGCGAAGGCAATAAAACGAAGTCTGAAGCTGTAAATGATGGGATTGTATATTTAATGGCAATTCCCTATTTATTAGTAGGCGGAATAGGATACGCAATTTATAGGATGAAGAAAAAATAGCTTTACTTAAAACCGTCAACGGTAATGCTTACCTCTCCGTTGATAGTTAAGAATGCAATAATTGCTTGGTTAGTTAATTGAATTTTATTGAATTCAAAATTATCGAGTCTTCCATTAACATATACCCCGGGAATTGGGCTGTAATTTTTCAAATATCCTGACAAATTTTTAACGCCTTCTTCTAAGTTTGGACGAATTGAATACTTACAGTTTGATTGGATATTTTTAAGAATCAATCCCTGAGCTAACCAACTGGCTGTTTGCAATAATTTGTTTTTAGTCTCTAAAGCATAATCCATTTCGTCAAAATAAAGCTCTTTTGTTGTTTCATTGTATTTGGGAATACCGGTTAAATAGATTGTCCCATTAACACTGCCTTTTACTTCTAGCGCAATTGACATTTTATTTTTTTTATGCCAAATGGTTGTATTGAGTACTTTTATTTTCCTTCTTCCAGAAGCAAATTCTTTGTCCCTAAAGTTTTGAGTGATTATTCTAGATGCATCCTGATAATTTGAAACAGCAACAACACTAGCCTTAATAGCACTAGGCATAGATGTCACGGGTTTCAAAATAAGAGTACTCGAATTAAATTTTGATTCCGGTTTTTTTCCAATTAAAGTCTCCATAAAACATTTTACACCCATGTTGATATGTATTGAATTCCCTATCAATTCCGCATTGGTAGTGTAAATTTCTATGGGAGTAACTCTGAGCCAACTTTCGTATTCTTGACTCATTTGGAACGGCCTGCATATTTTTTCTAGCGCATCTAAAACATTAGGTTTAAAATCCATCGATTTTGCAATAGATTCATCTATTTTTTTTTCGATTTTTGATTTAAAAAGAGGAAGGCTAGAATTAACTAAAAAGGTAATAGGAATATTTTTACCTAATAAAGACATGGTTGGACTTTCGTTCCAATCTATAGACTGAAATTGAGTTTTAGTTTGTAATTTCCAATTTGTCAAGTTCACTTCACTTGTTAAAGTAACCACACCGTTCAAATTAAATTCTTTTGTATTATAGAGTTGAACCCCTAATTTTTTCGTGCCTATTCGGTAACGAATGGTTGCTTTTAATGGTAAAATAGTTTTTATTTTTCCTAGGTTATTTTCAAATTGAATTGGTGCAAGCTTCCAAATTTTTATTTCAATATTATCATCTTCGATATTGGAATCGTCATAAATTAAGTCAGTTAAAGCACTATTTGTTTTATTTTCAATGTCCTTTAATTTTATTTTAATAGGTAAATTGAGAAACGATGGGCTATTGTCATATACCAATGGAATGGCATCATCAGGTTCGGGTTGAAAATTAGTAATTTTGCTAGCGCTAGTACATCCAGTAACAAAGAGGTAGATACAAAGCAAAATAAAAGGGAAATTGATTTTTTTCATCGAACAACTTTTGAACGACAAAAGTACTAAAAGAAACAAAAAAATAATTTTATTTGTAACAATTGGAAAAAATTGGAGTCTAATGGTTTTTGATTGTTGTGAAAAATTTAAGATTCAAGAGTGACAATTGAGAAAACATAAAAATAGAATAGTATCTTTACCTCATACGATTTAATGAATTATGAAAAAAAATAATTGTTTCAGTCTTATTTTAATTGTCCTATTTGGAGTTGTAGCGCAGGCACAAACCAAGAAGTGGACTTTAGAAGAATGTGTACAATATGCATTAGAAAATAACATTTCAATTAAGCAAACGGAATTAGATACTAAAACGGCTACTATAGATAAGCAAACTGCAGTAGGTAACTTCTTGCCTTCTTTAAATGTTTCTTCAAATCATTCTTGGAATATTGGATTGAACCAAGATATTACAACAGGTTTGTTAAGGAATCAAACCAATCAGTTTACTTCAGCAAGTGCAAATGTTGGAATTGATATTTATAAAGGTTTGCAAAATCAAAATAATTTGAGAAGAGCCAATCTGGCATTAGTTGCATCTAAATATCAATTATTAAAGATGCAAGAAGATGTAGCTTTAAATGTGGCTAATGCTTTTTTACAAGTATTATTCAACAAAGAAAATTTAAAAGTGCAACAAGAACAACTTTTAAATAATGAAAAGCAGCTTAATCGTTCCATTGAACTCGTTAATGCAGGTTCAATTCCGAGAGGAGATATGCTAGATATTAAAGCAAATTTAGCTCAAAACCGTCAGAATTTAGTCGTTGCACAAAATAACTTATTAATTTCTAAATTGAGTTTAGCCCAACTTTTACAGTTAAAAGAGTTTGAAACTTTTGATGTTGTTGATGAGACTTCTATGGGTCAGAATAACACTATTTTAGCTCAATCACCTTCGGAAATTCTTGAAAAAGCTAAAGAGTCTAGAACTGATTTAAAAATAGCTCAAACGAATCTTGAAATAGCCCAAAAAAATCTTGCCATTGCGAAAGGAGCCTATTTACCAACGCTTCAGGGTTTTTATGGATTTAATTCTAGAATTTCATATGCTGATGCCGCCGCCATTGTTGGAGGTAATTTAGTAACAAGACCTGCAAATCCATTTTGGACACAATTTCAGGACAATAAAGGACAATCTTTTGGAGCACAGTTGACTATTCCGGTTTTCAATGGATTCTCTGTTAAGAATAATGTAGAGCGTTCAAAAGTGGCCCTTGAGCGATCTAAAAATAATTTACAACAACAAAATTTAGACTTGCAAAGGACTATTTATGCGGCATTTACAGATGCAAAAGGGGCTTTGAATGCTAATGAAACTGCGATTACTTCTTTTGAAGCTAGACAAGAAGCCTATCTTTATGCCAAGGAAAAATTTGATGTAGGATTATTGAATTCATTTGACTACAATCAAGCGCAAACCTTAATGATAAATGCTCAATCTGAAGTGTTAAGAACTAAATACGACTCTATTTTTAAAATCAAAATTCTTGAATTCTATTTTGGAATTCCAATCATTAAAAACTAATTTATTATGTCAAAAAAGACCATATACATCTTAATCGGTGCAGCAGTAGCTTTAATTACTTTACTAATTGTTTTATCTAAAACTGGAGCAATTGGTAATAAAGATGAAGGAAAAGAAATTGAAACAGCAAATGTTGATGCTTCAACAATTATCGAAACGGTTTCGGCAACAGGGAAAATTCAACCTGAAATTGAGGTTAAAATAGCTTCTATGGTTTCTGGAGAAATTATTGAATTGCCAATCAAAGAGGGGCAAGTTGTAAAGAAAGGTGATTTGTTAGTTAAAATCAACCCTGATTTATATACTTCTGGATTGAATAGAGCTCAAGCAAATTTGTCTGGAACTAAATCTGGTTTGCAACAAGCAGATGCTAGTTTCAACGAAGCCAGAGCCAATTATGAAAGAAACAAAGTATTGTTTCAAAAAGGGATTATTTCTAAAGCAGATTGGGATAGATCTATCGCTGCATTTGAAGTAGCTAAATCAACTAAGGAATCCGCTTATTTTAATGTAAAAAGCGCTTCGGCTACAGTAATTGAAGCTAAAGATAATTTAGGTAGAACAGTAATTTATGCTCCTGCAGACGGAACTGTTTCTGTGCTAAATGTAGAATTAGGTGAGCGAGTTTTAGGAACGCAACAAATGGCTGGAACTGAAATATTAAGAGTGGCTAACTTGAACAATATGGAAGTAGAAGTTGATGTTAACGAAAATGACATTGTAAAAATCAAAGTAGGTGACGAAGCCAAAGTGGAAGTAGACGCGTATCTGAAAAAAGATTTTAAAGGAGTAGTTACTAGTATTGCAAATTCAGCAAGTTCAGCTTTGACAGCTGATCAGGTAACTAATTTTAAGGTGAAAGTGAGAATTTTAAAAGAATCGTACCAAGATTTATTGGAAGGAAAACCGTCAACATATTCACCATTTAGACCCGGAATGACTGCTACAGTTGATATTATTACCAAAAAGAAAAAGAATGTGTTAGCTGTGCCAATTAGTGCAGTTGTTGTGAAATCAGATACAGCTGCAGTTAAGGAAATAAAAGTAGACGATCCAGAGGCAGAAAAATCAGCTCCGAAAAGTGACAAAAAATTTGAATGCGTTTTTGTTAAAGTTGGAAATAAAGCTAAAATCCGTGTGATAAAAACAGGAATTCAAGATGATACTAATATTGAAGTTTTAACAGGACTTAAAAAAGGAGATGTTGTAATTACTGGTCCTTATACTATAGTTTCTAAAGAATTAAATTCTGGAGATAAAGTAAAGTTAAAAACAGATAAGAAGTAAATTGCATTGAGTTACATTTTAAACATTGAAACAGCTACCAAAAACTGTTCTGTTGCATTAGCCAAAAATGGAGAAACAATCCTTTGCAAAGAGATTGCAGAGGAAGGTTATTCCCATGCGGAACGATTGCATGTTTTTATTGATGAAGTTTGTAAAGTATCAGGAATTAGCTTTCAAGACTTATCCGCTATTGCAGTTAGTCAAGGCCCAGGTTCTTACACTGGACTTCGTATCGGTGTGTCAGCGGCAAAGGGCTTGTGTTATGCTTTAAATATTCCGCTGATTTCGGTCGATACATTACAAGTCTTAGCATCAAAAGTTACTATTGCTGAAGGATTGATCATTCCAATGCTCGATGCGCGAAGAATGGAAGTATATAGTGCTATTTTTGATTTTAAGTTGGTAAAACAAAGAGAAGTTCAAGCGGAAGTCATCACAGAGTATTCCTTTGAATCCATTACCGAAACAGTCTATTTTGTTGGAGATTGCAGTGATAAATGCAAATCCGTTTTAACAAAATCTAATTTTAATTTTTTGGAAGAGGTAAAATATCCATCAGCAAATGAGATGAGTGCTTTAAGTTTTCAAAAATTTCAAAAAGAAGATTTCGAAGATGTAGCCTACTTTGAACCTTATTATTTAAAAGATTTCATGATAACTACTTCAAAACAAGTTGGCTAATTACCTCTTGAATAGATGTACTAGGTAATTGACATGTTTTATTTTGACAAACATAGTAGTTGTTTTCACCCGCTATAAATCGGTCTTTTAGAAAAGGCAAATTCGAAGTCTTTTCAGTTCCTGCTATAATGACATTTGGTAAATACAAAGCTGTAATTATTTTGTTTGATTCTTTGGCATTAGGTTCGCAAATAGCCAATTCTTTATTTTGTTCTGAAAAAGACAGTATCAAATCCAACCAATTGGAATAAGCCGATGGGTAGTCCATATTAGGCAAGAGTATGGAAAGCATTTTTTGGGCTACTTTTTCATAATAAGAGTTGTCAAAATAAATACTAAGTTGGTATAAATTTTTTGCCATAACTGAATTAGAAGCAGGAATAACATTATCTTCTATTTCAAAATGAACACTAATTAATGCTTCATCTTTATCTGAGGTAAATCTAAAGAATGAATGTTGTTCATCATAAAAGTGTTCTAAAGTATAATCAGTTAGTTGCTTGCCGTCGTGAAGCCATTTTTCTTCAAAAGTAACTTCATATAATGCAATAAAAGCGGCAATCACAAAACAATAATCTTCTAAATAGCCATTAATGGTAGCTTTGCCATTTTTAAAATTGTGCCATAAGTTTCCATCATTTGACCAAAGTTTTTTGATTATGAAGTTTGCATTTTCAAGCGCTTTAGTAAGGTATTCTTCGTTATTTAAGGCTTTATAAGCATCTACATAACCTTTTAACATAATAGCATTCCAAGACGTCAAACATTTATCATCTAGTCTTGGTTTAGCTCTTTTTTCTCTTTTTAAATAAAGAGTTTGCTCCCAAACTCTCTTCTTTAGTTCTAATTCGACTGTGGTAATTTGATTGAGTTTGGCAATAGATTCAAGATTTTGGTTTTGAATTAGCACATAATTTCCATCTTCCCATAAGCCAAATGAATTGATATTAAATACCTGGCTGAAAAGATCAAAATCTTCGTGGAGAATTGACTTTAATTCTTCCATTGTCCAAACATAAAAAGCACCTTCTTCTAAATGCTTTTCTTTATTCAAACTATCTGCGTCAAGAGCAGAATAGAATCCTCCTTCAGAAGTTTTCCACTCCTTTGAAACAAATTGTAAGGTTTTTTCAATGACTTCCTTGTAAATCGGATTTTGGGTTAATTTATACGCTTCACTGTATAAAGAAATCAATTGTCCATTATCATATAACATCTTTTCAAAATGCGGAACGTGCCATTTCATATCGACAGAATAGCGTGAAAATCCGCCGTCAATGGTATCAAATATTCCGCCAAAAGCCATTTTGGTTAACGTCAAGTTTATAAAAGATAACAACTCAGCATCTTGATTTTGATAGGCGTAACGAAGTAAGAATTGATAATTGTTAGGCATCATAAATTTTGGTGCTCGTGCCATTCCGCCAAATTCCAAATCAAAACTTTTTTTCCATTTAGAAATCAAATGGTCAAGTATTTCTTTCTGATTGGAATTTTCATTGTCTCCATTTTGAATTATGGAAATAGCTTCAATTCCTTGATGTAATTTCTCGGCATAATCAATCATCTTATCAGGAGCCGATAAGTACATTTTTTGTAATTGATCTAGAGTTTCTGTCCATTCTTCTTTTCTAAAATAAGTTCCGCCCCAAACTGGTCTTCCGTCAGGTAAGGCTACAATATTTAATGGCCAGCCGCCATGACCTGTCATAATTTGTACTGCTTTCATGTACACTGCATCAATGTCTGGACGTTCTTCCCGATCTACTTTTATGTTTACAAAATGAGCATTCATTACAGATGCAACAGCTTCGTTTTCAAAACTTTCGTGTTCCATTACGTGACACCAATGACAAGCGGAATATCCAATACTAATAATGATAAGTTGGTTTTTTTCTTTGGCTTCAGCCAAAGAAAGAGCATTCCAAGCTTTCCAATGCACTGGATTATTGGCGTGTTGTAAAAGATAAGGACTTGTTTCTAAGTGAAGTTCGTTCATTTTGAGTAGCTAAAAAAAGCGTCTCATAAAGAAACGCTTTTTAGTGTAATGTTTAAGCGTTTGCCGCTTCGACTATAATACTGTCATCGTTAAGCATACTTTTGAGCAAGCCTTCAATGCCGCTTTTTAATGTGAATGTAGAAGATGGACAACCGCTACAAGCACCTTGTAAAATGACTTTCACGATTTTATTTTCTTCGTTAAAAGATTCGAAAGCAATATTTCCCCCATCAGCAGCAACGGCTGGTTTTACATACTCTTCTAAAATATTGATGATTTTCTGAGAAGTAACATCTAAGTTGTCGAATTCTTCAGTCTTTTTTGTTTCTTCAACAAGTGTTTCTTGAACAAAATTTTCTTCTAAAACAGTTCCGCCATTTTCAATGAATTGTTTAATGAAACTGCGAATTTCTAGCGTAATTTCATCCCAATTATTGATGTCGTATTTGGTTACCGATATATAATTTTCATCAATAAAAATCTCTTTTACATATGGAAATTTGAATAATTCTTTAGCAAGAGGTGATGAACTTGTTTGGTCTATATTTTTGTACTCAACCGCTGTTTTAGTCAACATTCTACTCACCACAAATTTTAATGCTGACGGATTTGGAGTTGTTTCTCCATAAACAGTAATGGGTTGTTTTTTTGTTTTGTTATCCTCTTGTTTAACAATAACACCGCCTTCATTCACATGTTTTTCAATTTGTTCTGCAACAGCTTCTTTCACATCATCCCATTCTACAATGCTAAAGCGTTCAATAGCTATAAAATTCCCTGAAATGTAAACTGTTTTAACAAATGGAAGATAAAAGAGTTGTTGCGCTAACGGAGAATTCCCCGCTTCGTCGATATTTTTAAATTCAAAGTTTTCATTTTGCGTAATAAAATCTGGGAATTCAAATTTTAGTATAGTTGGATTCTGAGTCTCTTTTATAGTAACTTTCATCATGAGTTTTATTTTTTTGCAAATTTACTAAAGTTATTTTCTTTGAATAGTTATATTTGGTAATTAAATGCAATACTAACATACAATTAACGTTAGTTTAAGTAATTTGATACCATTAGAATGTACAATAAATTGAAATTTTTAATTTTATTTTTATTACTTTCATTTACGTCTTTTTCACAGGATGGTATCCCTGTATATTCTGATTATTTAACGGATAATTATTATTTACTTCATCCATCTATGGCTGGAGCATCTAGTTGTGATAAATTAAGAATTACCGGGCGTAAACAATGGTTTGGTCAAGATGAAGCTCCTGAACTTCAAACGGCAAGTCTTAATATGCGTGTAAATGACAAATCAGGATTAGGAGTTATCATTTTTAATGATAAAAATGGATATCATTCTCAAAAAGGAGCTAAAGTAACCTATGCACATCATATTATGTTTTCAAGAGATGATATCGATTTGAATCAGCTTTCTTTTGGAATGAGTACAGGTTTAGTTCAACGACAATTAGACGAAACTAGTTTTACAGAATACGATCCATTAAATACAGGGGAGATACAAAGAAGTTCCAATTTTAATGTGGATGTAGGGGTTTCCTATAACTTTCTTAATTTTTATGTTCACGCAACTGTGCTGGGGGCAGCTGAATCTAAGAGAAAAATATACAGTGATTTTGAAAGCAGGAATATTAGGAGGTATATTTTCAGTACTGGTTATGCTTTTGGTGATAAACAAAAAATACTCTGGGAGCCGTCTATTTTGTTTCAAATGATTGATGCTACTAAAGAGAAATTAGTTGATTTTAATTTGAAAGTACATAAAGATTTACTTCAAGGATTTGGATCTTTATGGGGTGGACTATCTTACAGACGTAGTTTTGAAGGAGCTCAATATTTAAACGGAACAGCTGTTTCAAGTCAAAAACTGCAATATATTACTCCTTTTTTTGGCGTAACTTACAAACAATTCATGATAGGATACACGTATTCAAGAGTTTCAGGACCTATCTTATTTGATCAAGGGGCGTATCATCAAATTACTTTAGGGTTTAATTTTAATTGCAAACAAGAGTATTATATTGGAACCACTTTATAATTTTTATAATAAATTTTTATGTTAGTTAAATCCGTTAATGGGAAATCACCCGTAATTCCTGAAGATTGTTATGTTGCTGAAAATGCAACTATTGTAGGTGAAGTTAGTTTTGGACATTCGTGCAGCGTTTGGTTTAATGCCGTTATTAGGGGAGATGTTAATTTTATCTCTATTGGCAACAAAGTTAATATTCAAGATGGTGCAGTGGTGCATTGCACCTATCAAAAGCATCCAACAATTATTGGTAGTAACGTCTCTATTGGGCATAATGCAATTGTTCACGGCTGTGTGATTAAAGACAATGTATTAATTGGAATGGGGGCTATAGTGATGGATAATTGTGTTATTGAAAGTAATTCAATTGTTGCAGCAGGTGCTGTCATTACGCAAAATACTGTAGTAGAATCAGGGACGATTTGGGCGGGTGTTCCTGCTAAAAAAGTGAAAGATATTGATCAATCTGATTTTGCAGGCGAAATTGAAAGGATATCAAATAATTATGTAATGTATTCAGGTTGGTTTAAAGACGAATAATATTCGCTTAAAAGTCGATTTTTTCTATTCTATAGTTATCCATTAAAATAGCTGATAAGACTTTAGGATCTGTATTTGAATAAAAAATCGGATCGGGTAATTTTAAACCAGAAAACCCAACTTTTTCTTCTAAAACTTTTTGAGTTTGCTTTGCAACAGCTTGTCCTGAATCAATAATTTGGATATGTGCTGGGAGTATTTTTTTAATTTGAGGAATCAGATAAGGGTAATGACTACATCCTAGTACCAAATAATCGATATTAGCCTCAATCATCGGTTGGAGATAGGAGTGAAGTAATTGTTCCATTTCTGTAGAGTTGATTTGTCCACCTTCAATAAGTTGAACTAAACCATGTCCTATTTGTTCCACTATTTTGGTATCCTGATACATTTCTGTTGCCTTATGGAAAAGCTCACTATTTAGAGTGCCTTTGGTGGCTAATATTCCTATTGTTTGTGTTTTTGAGTTAGTTGCTGCGGGTTTAATTGCAGGTTCTATGCCAATGAAGGGAATAGTGTATTTGGCTCTTAATTCTTGAATAGCATTAGTTGTAGCAGTATTACAAGCTACTACGATTAGCTTGCAATCCCTATTTAAAAGGAATTCTGTGTTTTTGCAACTTAAGTCAATTATTTCTTGCTTTGATTTTTGACCATAAGGAGCATTTATACTATCAGCAAGATAGATAGTTTTTTCATTAGGTAGTAATTGATGTATTTCTTGCCAAATGGATGTTCCTCCAATGCCTGAGTCAAAAATACCGATAGGTTGATTATTCTCCATAAAACAAAGTTACCTACTACAATTTAATTTTCCTATATATTTTATTAATGCATAAAAAAAACTGCTCCTTGTTGTAAGGAGCAGTTGAGATAAATAGTGTAAGGTTTGAATTAGAAACCTAAATCTTTTTTAACATCAGCAGTTAAGTTGGTACCATCTGCTAAAAGTAGAGAAGAACCATCTAAAACATATTGGAATCCTTTTGCTTTTCCAACTTTTTGGATAGAAGCTCTTACTTTTTCCATTAATGGTTTTACGATATCTGATTCTTTTTGTTGTAATTCTTTTTGAGCGTTATCTCTAAAGTCAACAATTCTTTTTTGCATATCTTGAACTTCTTTAGAACGTTCTCCATTTACAGCTTCAGTAACTGTAGCAGCTTCAGCTTCGTATTTTTTTAATTTTCCTTGGTATTCTTCTACCATTTTTTTGTAATCAGCATCGTAAGTAGTGCTTAATTTTTCTAATTGTTTTTGAGCATCTAGCATAGCAGGCATTTTTGCCATTACATCATTTACATCTACATGAGCTGTTTTTGCTTGTGCTGAAATAGTTTGATTTGCTCCTAAGATTAGTATTGCAGCGATTAATAAAGTCTTGATTTGTTTCATTGTTTTAAGGTATTTAATAATTAATTTTTATTTTTATTTGCTTTTAATTTTTCTTCAGCTGCTTTTTTTGCAGCTGCTCTTTCTTCTATAATTTTGTTTCGTTTTTCTTCTAATGCTTTTTTATTGGCTTCAATAATTTTTTTACGATCGTCTAACGCTTTTTGTTTTTCTAATGCTTGTTTTTGCTTAGCTGCTTCAATTTTAATTTTTGTAGAATCAACTACTTTATTATTTGTTGTAACTTTTTCAGAAATCGTGCCATTTTTTTTAGCTTCCCTTTCTTCGATTGCTTTTTTTCTTTTCTCTTCTAAAGCCTTTTTATTTTCTTCAATAATTTTTTTGCGATCTTCAATAATTTTTAATTTTTCTTCGGCTTGTTTTTCTCTTGCTAATTCAGCAGCTTCTACCTTTTCTTGTGCTATTTTAGTTGTTTCGGCTTTTGCTTCAACGGTATTAGAACTAGCAGCGTTATTTTTTTTAGCTTCTTTTTCTTCGACTAATTTTTTTCTTCGCTCTTCAAATTCTTTTTTCTTTGTTTCTTGTTGCAGTTTTCGTTCTGCTATTAATTTTTCTCGAGCTTCTTTTTTCTCGTCTAATGCTTTTTGTCTGTCCTTTAAACCTGGATTTTCATCAAGAGCATCTTCTTTTTTCTCTTTTTCTTCTAACTCTTTTTGTTGTTTCTTAGTTAGTTGTTCTCTTTTTTCAGTTCTATTTAATACGCGTAATACTTGATCACTGATATCAAATCGTTTCGCTGCAAAAAGCATTGTTAAATCAGATGATTTGTCAAAAATAAAATCATATTGTTTTGCTTCTGCAATATCTTGTACTGTCGTAAAAACTTGGTCTTGAACAGGTTTTGCCAGCACTAATTTTTGCTGCATTAAATCCCCATTAGCGCCAAATCTTTTCTGTTGGTATTCTACTACTTCCTTCTCTAAAAATTTAATTTCAGCTTCTCGTTCTTCAATAAGTTCTCTTGTGAGCAATGGTTTCTCTACTTTCAGTGCTTCTACAAGTTTCTTTATTTCGTTTTTTTTGATTTCAATTTCTTGTTTCCATTTTTGAGCTTTTTGCTCTAATTGGTTTTGGGCTTCAGTATAATTGGATACATTTTGCAAAATGTATTCCATGTCTATATACCCAATTTTGGTGCTTTTTGTTTGCGCCTGAACATTCCCAATTCCAATAAGGGTTAAAAATAGAAATAAAAATTGTTTTCTCATAACTTTATTGTTTTGGAAAATTAAATCAATTTTTTAAAACTGTTGACCAATAATAAAATGTGTCTCCCAACCATGTGGTGTTGTTTGTCCTGGTAATGCATCAAATCCTTTACCAAAGTCAATTCCTAATAATCCAAAGGCAGGCATAAATACTCTTAAACCAAATCCGGCAGAACGGTTCAACATGAATGGGTTGTAATTTTTGAATGAATCATAAGACGAACCTGCTTCCAAAAATGCTAAAGCATAAATTGATGCTGAAGATTTTAATGTAATTGGATAACGCATTTCCATTGAAAATTTGTTATATACAGTGGCGCCAATTTGTTCTCCTTTACTATTGATAGGTGTTAACGAGTTATTTGGATAGCCTCTTAATTGAATGGTTTCTCTTCCATCCATAGAATACATCATCATTCCGTCTCCACCTAAATAATATCTTTCGAATGGAATATTTCCTCTATTTCCATTATAGTTTCCTAAGAAACCAAATTCAGATAATGTTCTTAATACAAATTTTCCGTATAATTTAGTGTACCAATCAGCTTTGAATTTTATTTTATAGTACTCTAACCAGTTGAATTTCTTTTGATCTACTTTTGCAGGATCAGCAGCTGCATCTTTGTAATTTGCAACACTATTAGGATATGGATTTGTAGCACTTGGAACAGCTTCTACATAATCACCTGGATTTACTTGAATTCCATTTGCGCCAGTATAAGCAGCTGTACCTGAATATTTGTATTTGTATTCTTCCTGGTCGCCTAATGTAGCATAATTAGTTCCGTTAAATAATGAGTAAGGAGGAGTCAATTTTGCAGTAATGCTAAATTCAGATCCATAGGTTGGAAATATTGGGTTTACCCCTTTGTTATTTCGTGTAAGACCGATAGTGTAAGCAAGATTTCTTGAAGTACCATTCCCAAAAGTAAATAATCCTGTATTGTAATTATTTAAATCATAGTGTTGGTAGCTAATGGATTGTGATAATACAAAGAAATCATCTGGCACAGTTAATCTTTTTGCAATACCGACCGACAATGTTAAAATATTAAAACTCTTAGTTTTGTCTACTTGGTACGTGATGTAATTGTTTAGGTACTGTTGACTAAAAGATAAAGAGGTACTAAACTGAACTGGTTTTTTTCCTCCAAACCACGGTTCTGAAAAAGAAGCGCTGTAGGTACGGAAGTAGGTACTCGCTTGTAATCTCAACGATACTTTTTGTCCGTCTCCCATAGGAAGCGGTTTGTATGCTTCTTTTTTCAATAAGTTTCTTGCCGAGAAGTTGTTGAATGAAAGTCCTAATGTTCCAATGAAACCTCCACCGCCGTAACCTCCTTGGAGTTCGATTTGGCTAGCTCCTTTTTCGGCTAAATGGTATTCGATATCTACAGTTCCAGCTCCAGAATCTACATTTTTGAATTTTGGGTCAATAGTTTCTGGGTCAAAAAATCCAAGTTGACCAATTTCACGAATGGTTCTTACTAATTCTTCCTTACTATATTTTTCTCCTGGTTTTGTACGTAACTCACGGTAAATAACGTGGTCGTTTGTCTTGTCATTTCCTACTACTGTGATTTTGTTGAAATGAGCGATAGGGCCTTCAGTAACTCTAATCTCAAAATCAATGGTATCATTGGCTGTTTTTACTTCAACGGCATTAATGTTGGAAAATAAGTACCCGTTGTTTTGGTATAAATTAGTGATGTCTTCTCCATCAGGTTTTGATTTATCTGCAATTCTCTTTTCCAATAAAACCCCATTGTAAACATCTCCTTTTTTTAATCCTAGAACTCTACTTAGACCTTGATCAGAATATACTGTATTTCCTAAGAATTTAATGTTTCCAAAATAATATTTATTTCCTTCTTCTATTTTTATTTTTACTGCTAAAGCCTTTTTTTCTTTACTGTAAGCTACGGTGTCAGAAATGATTCTAGCATCTCTAAAACCTTTTGCTTTATACACATCAATTACTTTCTCTAAATCTTTTTTGTATTTGTCTTTAATGAATTTTGATGCTTTGAAAACACGCAGAACATTGATTTGTTTTGTGTCTTTCATTGCTTTGCGTAGCGCTTTATCTGATAATTTCGTGTTTCCAATAAAGTCGATTTCTTTTATTTTTACTTTAGTTCCTTTGTCAACACTTACAAGCATGTTCACTTGGTTAATTGTCGTAGTATCAACAGTGGTATTGATGTTTACTTTAGTATTAAAGTAACCGTCTTTTTTGTATTTGTTTTCGATGTAATTTTTGGTAGTTGTAATCAAGTTTTCGTTTACAACTTTATTTTCAGTTAGTCCATTGTCTTTTATTAGACCTTCTGTTTTGTTCTTTTTAATCCCTACAAAACGTACTTTGTTTAATTTAGGTAATTCCTCAAGGTTTAAATCAAGGTAGATACTGTCATTTTGAATTTTATTTACGTAAAATGAAATTTCGTTAAAAAGGCCTAATTTTCCTAATTTTTTGATGGCAGTACTAATTTCTTCTCCTGGAATACTGATTTCTTTTCCTTTTTCAAGACCAGAAAAAGTTACTACAGTTTGGGTATTGAAAGTTATTTTTCCTACCACATTTACATCGGCTAAAATGTATTTTTTTCCTTGGTCAAAAGGTACTCTATCTTGTGCTTTTGCTTGGAATACACTTCCAAAAATAAGTAGGCAAAGGGCTATTTTTATGCTTTTTTGTAACACTAAAAAATTATTTAATTTGTTCGCTTGTTTTTCCAAATCTACGTTCTCTTTTTTGATAACTAAGGATAGCCTCATATAAATCTTCTTCTTTAAAGTCAGGCCACAAGATATCGGTAAAATATAATTCAGCATAGGCTATTTGCCAAAGCAGAAAATTACTTATTCTATGTTCTCCACTAGTTCGTATTAATAAATCTACCTCTGGTAAATTTTGCGTGTAAAGATGCTCATTTATAATGGAATCGTCAATACTGTCGATTGAAATTATATTATTTTTAACTTTATCACTAATTTTTTTGACTGCACTTACAATTTCTTCTCTTGAACCGTAGCTTAAAGCAAGTGTTAATGTCAAATGGGTATTGTCTTTTGTTTTTGCAATTACTTCTTTAAGTTCTTTCTGGGCAGTAGGAGGTAAAAGATCGAGATTGCCTATGGCATTCATTTTGATATTGTTGCGTTCCAGAGTAGGTAATTCTTTTTTTAGAGAATTAACAAGCACACGCATCAAAGCTTCTACTTCTAATTTAGGTCGGTTCCAGTTTTCAGTAGAAAAAGCGTACAGAGTCAGGTTTTCAATTCCTAATTTAGCGCATGCTTCAATAATTTTTTTTACAGATTTAGTGCCACTTTCGTGACCAAAAGCTCTTAAAAATCCTCTTTGTTTAGCCCAACGACCATTCCCATCCATAATAATGGCGAGGTGTTTGGGAAGTTTATTTTTGTCAATACTATTAATTAAATCCATTTTATTCTGCACAAAAACAGGGTTTATTACCAAATGTATAGGTTAGGGTTAAGCCCGAAAACATGTACCAATCGTTATTGTTTTTATTTCCAAATTGGATGGGTTGCCAGTTTTGATTGATAGGAGAACTTCCGTCAATATCATCTGCAAATGTATATCGCGCGCCAATTTCCAAACCTAGCACAAAATTAGAAGTTAAATTGGATTTTACACCTAAAATTATTGGTAATGCAAGAGTTTTTTGTTTTGAGTCAAATTCGGCTTGTCCGTACTTGTAAAATAAGCTGTCATAAAAGCTTAAACTAAGCCCTGTAAAAACATAGGGAGTAATTTTTCGTTCTAGTGGATTGTAGATGTTAAAATCAAAAAAATTAAACTCAATACCCGCTGACAATTCTTTGATATTGTTTTGAAAGGAAAGACCTCTTGTTTTTCGTCTAATTTCATCTGAATCAGCATCTTTTGCTTCTATTTTCGATTGAATATAAGAAAATCGCCAAGTGTGTCTAGGTGTTTTATTCCATTTATATAGTAATCCTAATGCTTGGCTATTGGGTTTAACATAGGTAGTTGATCCAACATCTCCGATAAAATTACTTCCACCTACAAAAATACCCAACTCGTTAATTTGAGCTTGAGATGTTGTAAAGCAAAAGAAAAGTAATAGTAAAAGAATGACTTTATTCATCGAAATAAAAAATTGCGTGCAAATATAAGAATTATGCATCCGAATCAATACGTGTTGCGTTAAATGTGTTTTTCTCTTTTTTGAAAATCAGGGACTTAATTTCTGATTCAAAGTAAGAGTAGTTAAAACGAGGAAAACGGGTAAAATCGTATACGAATCGATTAATTTCTTTTATCTTCTCCCCAAAGTAATTTGTTACGCAAGGTTTTTAAGAAGGTTTCCTCAGGAATTTCAATCATATTAATTTCGAAAGGATTCTTTTTAATGATTAAAATCGATTCGTTTTTAACGGTGGTAACTCGGGAGTCAAGTGAAACTAAATATTGATCTTCACGCCCTGTTACGCGAAGTTTTATTTCGGTATTATCTGGAATAACAAGCGGTCGGGCGTTTAAATTATGAGGTGCTATAGGAGTGATAACTAAACTTTTTACTTCTGGAGTTAAAATAGGACCTCCACAACTCATGGAATATCCTGTAGAACCTGTTGGAGTCGAAATGATTAAGCCGTCTGCCCAATACGAATTTAAAAACTCATTGTTCAAATACGTTTCAATGGTAATCATCGAAGTAGTATCTTTTCTACTCACAGTGATTTCATTCATAGCGAAATTAATTTCTTTGATTGCTTCGTTTTCTGGAGAACAATCCAAACCTAGGAGAGTTCTTTTAGAAATACTGTATTTTTTGTCGATGACAAATTGCAAAAAAGAATCAATATTTTCTTTTTGAACAGTAGCTAAAAATCCCAATCGTCCTGCGTTAATTCCTAAAATAGGTACTCCTGAGTTACGAACTAAAGTAGCGGCTCTCAAAATAGTTCCATCACCACCAATACTGATGAGCATATCAAAACTAGAATCTAATTCGGTATGAGAAGAGAAAGTAGTGTAGGTTTCGTGAATAATATTTTTCTCGTACAACATTTCTAAAAATGCCGATTCGATAACCAATTCAATGGTGTTCTTTTTAAAAAAAAGAAATATGTCTTTGATTATAGGTTCTGTGCTGTTGAGGTAATATTGTCCGTAGATAGCTATTTTCATTTTCTTTCGGTCTAACGCTAAGTTAAATGTTTAGGTATTTGTCTAAATAATCAGAACGTTCCTTTAAATTATTGATGTAATTATCTTCATTATGCTCTGATATAATTTCATAATTGTAACGTCTGAAGGTTTGAATAATATCATTCATAACTCCTAGAGTCACTTTGATAGTAATTTCAATACTCTCATTGTCTGAATCAGAAACAAAAAGGCCTAATAATTTTCCGTTGTTGCTTTCAACAATTTGAGTGATTTGACTCATTGAATAATCTACTAATGCTTTTTTGACGATGATAATACCTCCAGCTTCTTTGATAAAAGGTGTTTCGTGAAAAAATTTCATTATGTCGGTGAGTTCATAGTAGCCCACATAATGGTTGTTTTCATCTAAAACAGGAACCACATCAGCGTGATTTTTACCAAAAACCTCCAAAACATCTAACCAAATCATATTAGTTCGAACAAAAAAAGGCTCCAAAGTATATTTGTAATCGCCTACTTTTTTATCGGTATCAAAAGTCTCTAGGTCATCAGCGACGATACTTCCAATATAAATTCCATCTTCCAAAACAGGAAAATGAGAAAAAGATGAGTCCATAAAAAAGTCTTGTGCAGCAAGAATAGTTTCTTGACTGTCAATGGCTCTGAAGTCGTTATTGATGTAGTCTGTAATCGCTGTCATAAAATCAATCCTCAATAGTTTATGCAAAATAA